>Ga0164241_10000378_pt1 | contig 87223 bp, 70 predicted proteins | sample OricomyardsoilBY_FD_108780 | JGI IMG/M metagenome (GOLD analysis project Ga0164241, IMG submission 108780) | Backyard soil microbial communities from Emeryville, California, USA - Original compost - Back yard soil (BY) | ecosystem: Environmental > Terrestrial > Soil > Unclassified | place: USA... | reverse complement strand
GAGGACTTTTCGCGCTGAAGGTGAGCTCGAGCTCGATCGAATGGGGTGGCCTGGTGCCGCTTACGGAAGCTTCTGCGAACGAGGCTGCGGATTGGCAGCCCAATGATGTGATGAATCGTCAGCCCCCGTCCGTCCTCGCCACCTGTGGTGGCTGCGGGCGGCCGACCCCTCCCCAATCGCCGGCCTACGCCGGCTCAGGGAGGGGTAGAAGCTTGGCGAGCCAGACCAAGTTGTACGCAGCTCCAACCATGAAACCGGCGAGCTTGTTCTTCGCCAAGCCGACCCGGCGTGTCTTGCGGAAATTGCCGACGGTCTCCGTTGCGGTGGAGGTTTTGCGCGATCTCGCGACAGCTGCCCCCCCGAGCCCGCCGCCCGAGGCTGCGCCCCCCCGCGGCGCTGCCAGCCGAGCTGCTGCTTCTACAGCGACTCGAAAAAGTCGTAGATCGCCCGCACCCCGAAGCACGGAATGCCGTGGTTGCTGGTGCCGTATTGCGGATCGTTGTGGTTGCACCAACGCGTCTTCACGCTGCAACCGCTGAACTCGACGCAGCCAGGGTTGAAGGGCTTGCCGTCGATTCCGGAGTTGATGTTGCAGCTCGTGACGACCGGCTGAAACGGCGTCGAGGTCATTTCACACATGTTCGACGTCAGGTACGGCTGAAGGTCCTTCTTGCCGTCTCCGTCGTTCAAGCCATACATGGTGCGCTCTTGGTCTTTGACGCCGTGGATGATGAGCGACGGCACCGCGCCGTCTTTCCACTTCTGACAATAGACGGACGACGCGACGGGGGCGACGCCGGCGAAGTCGCCGTCACCACTGCACAGCAGCTGCACCACGAACTGCGCGCCCGAGCTATGGCCGGTCGCGTAAACCCGGTTCTCGTCGACGCACGCGTCACTCGAGATGGCGGCACGCACCGCTAGGTACCGGCTCTTGTCGGCCTGCATGTTCCAACCGTTCTTCGCCCCCGTGGCGGATTCGGAGTTGGGATAGACCATCAGGTACTTCTTGGCCAGATCGCTATTTTTGAAGGCGTTCTGAATGGAGGTGTTGTCGTTGCCGGCGGCGTGAAACGCGATCACGACGGGCACCGGCGTCTTGCCGTCGTACCCGGTCGGAACGCCGACCAGCGAGTTCGGAAGCGTTACTTGCGTGCTCCCCTTGGTACAGCCAGCGCTCGGCTTGACGGTGTGGCTCGCGCCGCCGCCTGCGCCAGCCATCGAGATGCCGCCGCCGGCTCCACCGCTGGCTCCGCCGCTCGCGCCTCCGCTTCCACCCGTGGACGCGCCGGCCCCCGCCCCACCGCCGCCCACCGAGGGCGTGCCGGCCGAAGAGTTGCCCGCCGCCGCGCCCGTGCCGGCCGACGCGTTCGCCGACCCACCGGCCGCCGGCGTCCCCGCGCTGTTGCTGGTCGCGCCTGCCATGGGCGCCACGGCCGCGCCCGCAGACCCGCCCGAGCCCGCCCCGCTCTGGTTTCCGGGGAGAGGCGCTTCGTCCTCCACGGAGCAGGCGGTAACCACCAGGGTGCCAAGGGCGATCAGAAAGCCAACGCGCGTTCGGTTCATCACTCGTTCTCCAAGATGGGCAGCAGAGAGGTCCAGAGTTCTAGCGCATGAATTTCAGTCGCGCTGCCATTCCGACGGGGGAAGCGCAGGATATTTCCGTCAAATTCCCGCTCGGCAGCAGCTTTCTGCCGAAGCCACGCTGGCAGCGCCCGCGGACGAATTTTTCGAAATCCGGCCGTTCTCGTGACGGAAAGTGGACTCAATTGCCAGTGCCAGGCTACTGGCGTTTCTTGCGCAAAAAGCGCCGAGCCCAACGCAGCGTTGGCGTCACGCTGCCCACGTCGATCAGCCGGCGCCCGCGCAGTTTGATGACATGAAATGACCCGGACACCGCACCCACAGGTGTTCGTGCCTGCGCCCCCCGTCTTTGTCACTCCAGGAGCGAATTTGTGATCAGCTAAACGGAGCCAAGCGTCACAACTACATCGTAGACGCAAAGAGCCTTTTCGAATAACAGCCCACAGGCCAAACGGAACCGCTTCTCGGAAATCGGCAGCGGGACTGAAGATGCGCGAATGATACAAATTGGCGCGCATCCCTTACATGCTCTTTGCAACGCCTCGCCGATTTCCGTTTCCAGCGACGCACGCTGCCTCCTCGAAGAAGAGACCCACCCATGAAGATCCAAACGGCTGCTCTAGCGATCGCGACAGCGACGGCGTTCGCTGCGTTCTCAGGCGCTTGTAGCGTGTCCACGGACGTGCCCCCGGCGGGAACGGCCGGGACCTCACCTGGCGCGGGTGGCACGGCGCCGACCGCTGGCACCCCCACCACGATGGCCGGCGCCGCCAACCCCGCCGCCGGCACCAGCAACGGCACGAGCGGCGCACCAGCCGCGTCCTGCACCAACGTGACGCCGTGCGGCGGCGACGTGGTCGGTAAGTGGACGGCCGGGTCGTCGTGTTTGAAGATCGACGGCACGGTCGACATCTCCGGGTTGGGCGTGGGCTGCAAGACCGCCACCGCCACCGGCTCGCTGACCGTCACCGGTAGCTGGACGGCCAACGCCGACGGCACGTACACCGACGAGACGACCACGTCCGGCACGGAGACCCTCGAGCTCGCTAAAGAGTGTCTGGATTTTTCTGGTCTTCACATCGAGTGCGACGGCCTGAACGGCCCGCTGGCGGCCATTGGCTACTCGTCAATGAGCTGTGCCCCGGCTGCTAGCGGCGGTGGCTGCACCTGCATGGGCGTCGTTCAGCAGACGGGCGGGCTGGGCATCGTGTCCGTCGATCCGCAGAAGAAGGGCCGCTACAAGAGCGAGACCAACGTCATCACGAACGACTCGACCACGAAGTACCCGTACTGCGTCAGCGGCAACACCCTGACGCTGACGCCGGAGACCACCATGCCGGCGACCACCGGCTCCATCGTTCTGCAAAACAGCGCTTCGACGGGCGGCAGCGGCAGCGGCGGCGCCGGCGGCGGCTCCAACGGCGGCAGCTCCAACGGCGGCAGCGCCAACGGTGGCAGCGCCAACGGTGGCAGCGCCAACGGCGGCAGCGCCAACGGTGGCAGCTCCAACGGCGGCGGCACGGCCGCTCCCACGGACGGTCCCTGCGACGTCTACGCGGCCGCCACTCCGTGCGCCGCGGCGTACAGCACGATCCGCAGGCTGTCGAAGGCGTACACCGGCCCCCTCTACCAGGTTCGCAACGGCAGCTCGGCCATGAACACCGGCACCGGCGGCATGACGAAAGACATCGGCATGACGGCGGCGGGCTTCGCCGACACGGCCACGCAAGACACCTTCTGCGCGGGCAGCACCTGCACGTTCTCGCTGCTGTACGACCAATCGGGCAACGGCAACCACCTCAAAGTTGCGCCCAAAGGTCGGAAAGACGGCGGTGAGTACGCCGACGACGACGATTTCGAGTCGAGCGCGACCAAGGGCATGCTGATGGTCGGCGGGCACAAGGTGTACTCGCTGTACATGGCCGCACGCGAAGGCTACCGGCTCACCGCCAAGGGCAAGAACATGCCGCTCGGCAACACGCCCGAGGGCATCTACATGCTGGCCGACGGCACCCACTACGGCACCGCTTGTTGTTGGGACTTCGGCAACGTCTCGCCCGATCCCATGAAGTACGGCGTCATGAACACCTTGTTCTTCGGCACCGGCTTCTGGGGCAAGGGCGCGGGCGCCGGCCCTTGGTTCCTCGGCGACTTCGAAGGCGGCGTGTGGGCCGGCGGCTCCGGCGGCTCGAACGTGGTCAACAACAACAGCCCGTCCATGAAGGTGCCGTTCGCGCTCGGCATGCTCAAGACCAGCTCTGGCCAGTACGCCATTCGCATGGCGGACATACAGAAGGCGACCGCGCTGACCACCGCTTACGACGGCGCCTCGCCCAAGACGTGGAACAACGAGGGCGGCATCCTCATCGGTATCGGCGGCGACAACAGCAACAACTCGTGGGGCACCTTCTACGAAGGCGCCATCACGGCGGGCCGCCCGTCGAACGACGTCGACTTGGCGGTGATGCAGAACGTTCAGGCCGTGGGTTACGGAAAGTAGCGCGCGTCCCCCCATTTTCCCACCGAGCGCGCGCCGAGCTGGCAACTTGCAGCGGCGCGCGCTCTCCAATTTCTCGGTTCGCGCTTAAGTAGGTATTTCGGATGAGAACAAGCAACGTTTGGCATGCGTCGTTCGTGGTGCTCTTCGGCACCGCCTTGGGGGGCTGCACCTTCACCTCGGCCAGCCCTGGCACGGGGGGAGCTTCGGCCACGGGCGGCGCCGGCAACACCGCGGGTAGCCAGAGCACGGCCGGCACGCCCGGCGCGGCCGGCACGCAGACGCAAGGCAACTTCGACATCAAGTGCACGGGCACGCCCACGCCCGTCGTCGATGCGACCGCCGCGGTCAAAGGCCCGTGCGACATCTACGCGGCCGACGGCGGCCCCTGCGTTGCCGCTCACAGCACGGTGCGCGCGCTCTACGGCGGCTACAGCGGCCCGCTCTATCAGGTCAAAAAGACGGACGGCACGGTCAAAGACATCGTTCCGCTCACGCCCGGTGGTTTTGCGAACGCCGCCGAGCAAGACACCTTCTGCGGCGACGACCCCTGCACCATCTCGATCATCTACGACCAGTCTGGCTCTGCCAACCACCTGACCAAGGCTCCGGCCGGCGGCGCGAAGATGACGCCCGACAACGAGGCGAAGGCCGCCGCTCTGCCGGTCACGTTCAGCGGCCACAACGTGTACGGCGTGCACATCGTGCCGGGTATTGGCTACCGCAACAACATGGCGTGCGGCACCGCAACCGGCGACAACGCCGAGACGGTGTACATGGTCGCCGACGGCAAGGCCTACAACGGCGGCTGCTGCTTCGACTACGGCAACATGGAGCGCAACAGCCGCGACAACGGCGAAGGCACGATGGAAGCCGTGTATTTCGGCACCTGCACCATCTGGGGCAAAGGCGCAGACGCCGGGCCGTGGGTCATGGGCGATCTCGAGAACGGCCTCTGGGCGGGCGACGTCAGCCCGTTCCTCGGCAACAAGCCGGTCACGTTCAATTACCTGACGGGCATGGTCAAGGGTGACGCCGCCGGCAAGAACCACTGGACCATCAAGGTGGGCGACGCCCAGGCCGGCATGCTTGCAACGCCGTTCGACGGCCAGCGCCCGAGCTCGCGCTACAACCCCATGCGCAAAGAAGGCGCCATTGGCCTCGGCACCGGCGGCGACAACAGCAACGGCGCCATCGGTAACTTCTTCGAAGGGGTCATGACCACGCACTATGCGTCGGCTGCGGCCGACGACGCGGTACAAGCCAACATCGTTGCCGCCTACGCGCCGTAGCGCTAGCTGGAGCCATGTCGACCGACTCTGCTTACGTGCTTGGCATCGACTTCGGCACCGATTCGGTGCGCACCGTGGTGGTCGATGCGGCCACCGGCGGCGTGCTGGGCGCGTCCGTCAAGTACTACCCGCGCTGGGCCAAGGGCTTGTACTGCGAGCCCACTCAGAATCAATTTCGGCAGCACCCGCTCGACTATTTGGAGAGCATGGAGGGCTCGGTGCGCGAAGCGCTGCAAGCGGCCGGCCCTGCTGCGGCGGCCAAGGTGCGCGGCATCGCGGTCGACACCACGGGCTCGACGCCAGTATTGGCGGACCATCACGGTCAGCCGCTGGCGCTGAGCCCCCGCTTCGCCGAAAACCCCAACGCCATGTTCGTGTTGTGGAAAGACCACACGGCCGTGGACGAAGCCGAGCGCCTGAATCACTTGGCGCGCACCTGGGGCGGCGTCGACTACACGAAGTACGTGGGCGGCATCTACTCGTCGGAGTGGTTTTGGGCGAAGGCCACGCACATCCTGGAAAAGGATGCCGCGGTCGCCGAAGCCGCCGTGACCATCGTGGAGCACTGCGATTGGATCCCGGCCGTCTTGACCGGCACGACCGACCTTGCTCGCATCAAGCGCAGTCGCTGCGCGGCCGGTCACAAGGCGCTGTGGCACTCCGAGTTTGGCGGCTACCCGTCGGACGCGTTCTTGGCCAAGCTGAATCCGCGGCTGCCCAAGCTGAAAGCCAGCTTGGGCGTCGACACCTTCACCTCCGACACCGCCTTCGGAACGCTGTCGCCCGAGTGGGCGAGCAAGCTGGGCCTGTCGCCAGAGACCGTGGTCGCGGTGGGCGCGTTCGACGCTCACATGGGCGCGGTGGGCGGCGGCATCGGCCGCAATCAGCTGCTCAAGGTGATGGGCACCAGCACCTGTGACATCGTGGTCGCCACGCCCGAGGGCGGGTCCGAGCGCCTCATCGCGGGCATCTGTGGGCAGGTCGACGGCTCGGTGATCCCCGGCATGCTCGGCTACGAAGCGGGGCAGTCCGCGTTCGGAGACGTGTACGCTTGGTTCAAGGCGCTGCTGCTCTGGCCGCTCGAAGCCATTTTGCCGACGCTCGATGGGCTCTCCGAGCAGAGCAAGAGCGACGTCGTGGCCCGCATCTCCGAGCAGCTCATCCCCGCTCTGGAGCAGGGCGCGGCGGCGTTGCCAGTGGAGGCCACGGCGCCGCTAGCGCTGGATTGGCTGAACGGGCGTCGCACGCCAGACGCCAATCAGCGGCTCACCGGCGCCCTCACCGGCCTCAGCTTGGGCACCGACGCGCCGCGCATCTACCGTAGCTTGGTCGAAGCCACGGCCTACGGCTCGCGCGCCATCGTGGAGCGCTTTCGCGCGCAAGGCACCCGCATCGACTCGGCCATCGCCATCGGAGGCGTCGCCAAGAAGAGCCGCCTGGTGATGCAAACGATCGCCGACGTCATGAACTTGGAGGTCACCGTGCCCGAAGGTGATCAGGCCGTCGCGCTCGGCGCCGCCATGTTCGCGGCTACCGCCGCTGGCGTTTACGCTGAGGTCGGTCAAGCCCAGCGCGCCATGTCGTCCGGCGTGGCCGCGGTGTACCGGCCCGACGCCGAGCGCGCCAAGCGCTACGACCGCCTCTATCAAGACTACTTGGCGCTCGGCGCTTTCGTCGAAAGCAAGCTCGAGAGCGCGCCCCGCTAGATTCGAAAAAGAGCTCCCCGATGCAATCGAGCTACCGCGATCTGAAGCAGCAGGCGTTCCTGGCGAACATGGAGATTCCTCGCCGCGGCCTGGCTATTTACACGTTCGGCAACGTCTCGGCGTTCGACGCCGGGCGCGCCGTCTTCGCCATCAAGCCGAGCGGCGTGGCCTACGAAAGCCTCCGCGCCGAGGACATGGTGGTCGTCGATCTGGAAGGCAAGATCGTCGAAGGCACGCTCAGGCCGTCGTCGGACACCAAGACCCACGTGGCGCTGTATCGGGGCTTCTCGGGCCTCGGCGGCATCGTTCACACCCACTCCACCTACGCCACCGCTTGGGCGCAGGCTTGCCTGCCGATTCCCATCTACGGCACGACCCACGCCGATCACCTAGCCGAAGACGTTCCGTGCACGGCGATCATGAGCGCCGAAGCCGTCGAGCGCGACTACGAAGCGGAGACCGGCGCCCAGATCATCGACTGCTTCCGCGAGCGCGACGCGCACGCCACGCCCATGGTGCTGGTGGCCGGCCACGCCCCGTTCACTTGGGGCGCCACGGCGGAAAAGGCCGTTTATCACGCGGTCGTCCTGGAAGAGTTGGCCAAGATGGCCCACGTCACGCGGACGCTCGACCCGCAAACGCGCCGCTTGCCCGACTACCTCATACGCAAGCACTTCGAACGGAAGCACGGCAAGCGCGCCTACTACGGCCAATAGAAGCAATCATGGGACAAGCACTACAGTCATTGACGCTCGCGGGAATCTTGCTGAGCGGCCTCGTATCGAACCACGCTTTCGCGCAAGACGGCGCAGACACCGAAGCCGACGCGGCGAAACCAGCCGCAACGGCCGAGGCGGAGCCGTCGGCGGCGGCGGCCGAAGCCCCTGCCGCCACGCCAGCCGTCACCCACGTGGCGCCCGATACGACGGCCGCCCCCGCCGCGCCGGCAACGCCGAAGTTCGGAGATACGACCACGCGCGGCTATTTCCGCGGTGGCTTCGGCGCCAGTAACCAAAAGGGTCGCCAAACGTGCTTCTCGCTCGCGTTGGCGGGCGGAACGCTCTCGAAATACCGCCTGGGTAACGAGTGCGAGGTTTGGGCGGAAATGGAGTTCACCACCGTGGTGTACGCCGGCGACGACGGCACCGTCGCCAGCGTGCATTTCATGCCGACGGCCTTCATTCCCACCAGCCAGATCGGCTACCCGCCCACCGGAGTCACGTCCTCCGATCTGGGCTCGCCGGGCACGGGCGCGACGGTGGCGTTTCCCAACCTGTACGCCGACATCAAGGGCATTCCTTGGCTCGGCGGCGGCACCGGCTGGGTCGGCACCCGCTACTACAAGCGCGAGTCCGTCTACATCAGCGATTTTTTCTACTGGAACCCGTCCGGTGTCGGTGGCGGCGTCGAAGACATCAACATCGGCAAGGACCTGCGCCTGAGCTTGGCCACCTTTGCGGTGGACGGGCAGCCCAACGGCTCGCCGCAGCTGCCCATGCGCGTCGATATGGGCCTTCGCCACGACGTGCAGCTGCGCGGCATCAAGCCTTACGAAGGCGGCGAGTTTCAGCTGGGCTTCCAGTTCATCCAAGACTGGAGCGGCACCAAAGACGACAACAGCGGCCTACCGCTCGAGCGCAAGACCCACGGCGGCTGGGGTGTCACGCTGCAGCACGTCCAAAAGCTGCTCGGGGGCGAGAACAAGCTCGCGTTCCAGTTCGGCAAGGGCGGCGGCACCGGCTTCGGCACGCTCTCGCGCTTCTACTACCCCGATTTTTCCCTCTACTTCAGCCCGAGCGAGTCGCGGCTCCGTGTCGTCGACGTGCTCACCATTCAGCCCATCCCCGAGCTCGGCGCGCAGGTCGGGTTGGTCTACGAGCACGACGACTTGGGCAACGCCGGGCAAAAGACCGATTGGTACTCGGCGGGCGCGCGCGTCAGCTGGGGCTTCACCGAGCACGCCAAGCTGCTCGGCGAAGCGGGCGTCGATCGCGTGAAGAAGAGCAACGGCTCGGATCCACAGTTTTTGGCTAAATTCACGATCGCCCCCGCGCTGGCGGCGGCCAAGGGCTTCTGGGCGCGCCCCGAGCTGCGCCTGTTCTACACGTGGGCCATGTGGAACGAGACGGCCCGCGGCGCCACCATCGACTCGGGCCGGCTGTACACGACCAGCCAGCTGCTGAGCGGCGCCACCTTCGGTCTGCAAGCGGAAGCCATGTGGTAAGCGTCGCAGGCCAGGCGCGGAAGCCGAGAGCGTGGCCCGCCGCGGTCGCGCTCCTCGCCCTGGTCTGCCCTGCTCACGCGCAATCACCCGCCAGCGTTAGCGTCGAAATCGACGCCAACGCAGCCGGTGTGCCGCTCGAACGCGTCTGGCCCTTCTACGGCTACGACGAGATCAACTACACGACCTCGCCGGAAGGCAAAGCGCTGCTGGCCGAGCTCGCCCGCGCGCATACGGCGCCGGTGCGCGTGCGCAATCACTTTCTGCTCAACACCGGTGACGGCGCGCCCAGCCTGAAATGGGGCTCCACCAACGTGTACCGTGAGGACGCCGCGGGAGCTCCCGTCTACGACTGGCTCTTGACCGACGGGATCATGGACGCCATCACGGGCGCGGGCGCCTACCCGTTCGTCGAGCTGGGCTTCATGCCCGAAGCGCTCTCGTCGCACCCCGCTCCGTACCTCAACTCGAGCACCACCATGTTCGACAGCGGCTGCTCGTACCCCCCCGCGGACTACGCAAAGTGGGCGAGCCTCATCCGCGCCTGGGCCACGCACGCCCACGAACGTTACCCGAACGTCGAAGCCAGCTGGCTGTGGGAGCTGTGGAACGAGCCGGACCTGGCCTACTGGAAAGGCACCGTCGACGACTACGGCAAGCTGTACGACTACACCGAGGCGGCGCTCCACGACGTATTACCGGGCGCCGCGCTGGGCGGGCCCGCGGTTTCCGGCGTAGCCAATGGCTTCTTGAAGCAGTTCCTCGAGCATTGCGTGCACGGAACGAACGCGCTCACGGGCCAGACCGGAACCCGGCTCGATCTGGTGACGTTCCACGCCAAGGGCGGCGTGGAGCTGGTCGACGACCACGTGCGAATGAACCTGGGCGGCCAGCTGCGCCTGCACCGCCTGGGCTTCAAGATCGTCGCCGGGTTTCCCGAGCTCACCAGCACGCCCATCTACATCACCGAAGCCGATCCCGACGGCTGCGCCGCGTGCCCGGTCAGCAGCGTGCCCAGCAACCAGTACCGCAACTCCACCGCCTACGGCGCCTACGAGCTGGCGATGATGAAGCGCAGCATCGAGCTCGGGGCCAAGGAGGGCATCGAGCTCGCAGGGCTCCTGACGTGGGCGTTCACGTTCCCCGGCACGCCCTATTTCGCCGGCTACCGGAGCCTCAGTAGTAACGGCATTCATCTGCCTGTGCTCGGCGCGTTCCAGCTCTTGGGGAGCTTGGCCGGAACTCGTTTGCCGTTGACCAGCACCGGCGCGCGCACCCTCGACGACGTCGTCGAGCACGGCGTGCGCGATCAGCCGGAGCTGGACGGCATGGCCACGCTGAACGAAGGCGCCGTCCAGGTGCTGCTCTGGAACTACCACGACGAGCTCGTCGCCTCGCCGCCCACGTCGGTGCACGTGTCGATCCGCCTGCCCGCGAGCTTTGGCGCGTACGCGCGCGCCTCGCACCTGCGCGTCGACGAGCAGCACGGCGACGCATACACGGCTTGGCAGGGGCAAGGCATGCCAGAGAGCCCCAGCAGCGCGCAGCTGGCGGAGCTCAGAGAGGCGATGGTCCCCTCGCGGCTGCGCCCCGACGAGACCGTGGCGGTGGCCAGCGACGGCACGGTCTCGTTCGACTTCGAGCTGCCCCGCTTCGGCGTCTCGCTGCTGACGCTGCTTCCCGCCTCAGAGCCAGAAGACGCGCCCGCTCCGCCCTCAGCCGCTGGCGGATGCGCCTGCGCGGTGGCGGGCGGCGGAGGCCAGCGCAGCTCAGCGCTGGGCTCGCTGGGGCTCCTGCTAGCCGCCTTCGCCCGCCGGCGCCGCCCGCGGGTCGTCGCGCAACCTGCGGCCCGTCGCGGCCAGAAATTGCGGCTGCTTGAGCCCCAGCTTGGCGAGCCGGTAGTCGCACGCGACCCGCAAGACCCCGCAGCCATAGACCAGGCTGCGCCCGAGGCCGATGGACGACGCCTCTGGCAAGTACGAGGTCGGGCAGGTCACCTCGGCGATGCTGAAACCGAAGAAAGCGGCTTGGATCAGCACCTCGTTGTCGAACACGAAGTCGTCGGAGTTTTCCGCTAGTGGCAAGCTCTCCAGCAGCCTGCGCGAAAAGGCCCGATAGCCCGTGTGGTACTCGGACAGCTTTTGCCCCACGAGCAGATTTTCGATCGCTGTCAGCGCGCGGTTGGCGACGTATTTGTACACGGGCATGCCGCCGGCCAGCGCGCGCCCACCGAGAATACGCGAGCCGAGCGCAACATCGTACAAGCCGCTCGAGATACAGTGTGCCAGCGCCGGCACCAGCCTGGGCGTGTATTGGTAATCCGGATGCACCATGACCACGATGTCGGCGCCGCGGCTCAAGGCGGCGGCGTAGCAAGTCTTCTGGTTGGCCCCGTAGCCACGATTGCGCGCGTGAACGATGGTCTCGAGCCCGAGGCCCCGCGCCAGCTCGGCCGTGCCGTCGGTCGAGCCGTCATCGACGAGAATGACTCGATCGACCATTTTGGGGATCTCGGCCACCGTCTGCGCGAGCGTCGCCGCGGCGTTGAACGCCGGCATGACGAGCACGAGCTTGTTCCCGTCGATCACGCTCCACAGGCTATCACCGCGCGCTCGGAGTCGGGCAGATGGATGCGCTCGCCCCGCCCGCTATCGGGAGAGCCCTCGTGAGCGCGCTCGGTCGCTCCCCCGCGAAGCTCGCCCTCATCGTATCGTCCGTTGCGCTCGCGCTCTTCTCGGTGATCAGCGTCGCCGACATCGCGACCACCGAGCGGCTGTTCCTCGGCACCACGTACTACCTGCTGATGGCCACGCTGCTGTGCTGGGTGGGCACCTACCTACACGTGGCGGGGGCCGTGCGCCCGCGAGACCTCGGCGCCTGGCTGAAAGAGAGCTGGCCGGGCCTGCTGGTTGCCCTGGTGGTGACGGTGATCGCTGGGTTTGCCATCGAGCCTGCCCTGCGGATGCTGTCGGACGAGGCAAACCTGGCCGGCACCGCCAAAAACCTGTTCGCGTCCAAGGCGCCGACGTTCACCGTCTCCGGTAAGTATTACTACGAGAGCTTTTGGGACGTCGACGTCGCGATTGATCGGCGCCCCACGCTCTTTCCCTTCCTGGTCAGCCTCGTCCACGCCCTGGCCGGCTATTCGTACCGCAACGTCTTTGCGTTCAACCTGGCCGTGCTGCCGGCATTTTTGTGGGTCTCGTACCGCCTCGCCAAATCACTGGCGGGAGAAACGTTCGCCGTCGTCGCGTCCATTCTGGTCGCGGCCCACCCCGCGACCTTGCTGGCCGTGCGCTCGGGCGGCTTCGACTTCTTCGCGACGTTCTTCGCGCTCTTGGTCGTCAAGAGCCTGCACGACTACACGCGCGAGCAAACACCGGGCAATTTGGCCATTCTTTGGCTGAATTTGTGCTTGTTCGCGGAGATTCGTTACGAGTCGGCGCTGTTCATCGCGCCCGTCGTAGCGCTCTTGCTCGTCTTCGGAATGGTCCGAATCAGCACGCTCCGCCCGTATGCCTTCGTCTACGCGGCCACGCCGATCTACCTGCTTCCGCGCATTTGGCAGGGCCTGCTGCGCGGCAACGTTCCGGAGCAAGAGGCGGGCGCAGTCACGTTCAGCCTCGACAACTTCATCAACAACCTGCGCGAGTATTTCGCGCCGGTGCTGTCGCCCACGCAGTCGTTCCCTGCGCACTCGGGGCTGTTGATTGCGCTCGGTCTCGTCGGCTGTGGCCTGTGGCTCCGCTGGATTTGGCGTCGTCTCCGTGCCCAGCGCGATTGGCGCGCTCCTGATTTGCGTTTCCCGCTCTCGTGCGCCGCCTGGATGGTGGTCCAGGCCGTGATCTCGTTCACTTACGTGTGGGGGCGCGCCCAATACCCTTCGTCGGCCCGGCTGGTCATCGCGTTCGACACGTTCTTCTCGTTCGCGGCGGCCTGGGCCATCACCCTCGCGTTCAAGCGCAGCCGGCCTTTCATCCCCGTCTTGCTGGCGGCGGCGCTGCTGACATTTCAAGTACCTGTCGCTTCACAGCACCGCATGCTCAACCGGCTCACCCAAACCCGAGAGAGCGCGGCGCTCTGGAGGTTCTTCGAGGGCCGGACCGAGAAACGGATTCTGATCGTGACCGACCGGCCCAATCACTTCACCATCTTGGATTATGGGGCCATGAGCTTCGACAGCGCGCGCCGCGACCCGCACTTGCTCACCGCGTTCGCCCGGCACCTCATGCAAGACATCTACGTCATTCAACGGCTCAAGCTGTCCACGAACGAGCCGCTGCCAGGTTACGAAATCTGGCCCAACCGCAAGCTCGACCCCGTCCTGGAATTTCAAAACGACGCCGACGTGCTGGTGCGCGTCTCGCGCCTCTCGCGCTAGCAGCTTCGTTGGCCTTCGGCGCGCACGCCGTTCCGAGCGAGGGGACCTTTCAGGGCGCGTCGCTCGAGGGTGCCAGATCGTACAGCCTGAACGGGCCCGCTTCGAGGACCGGATTTTCGACGATCTCCGCGGGCCAAGCCACCTGATCCCCCCGTTGCAACACGAACCAGCGGAAGCCAAAGGCTCGAGCGGTGGCGTACAGCGCCCGGGGCTGTCGAATCTTCATCAGCTGACCGATCGACGCGGTGCGTGCTTCCACCAGATCAGCGCGAAAAGGCGTGCGAGTGAGCGTGTGCGCCACGAAGATGCGGCGCTCCGCCAACGCGGCAAAGGCATAGAGCCGATCGAACTGCGAGTCCTGAAAGACGTCATCGGCCGTGCCGTGAGCGCGCACGTAGTTTGCCACGGTGAGCAACGCCGACGGGAGCCGGACCGGAGACATGCGCGGCATTGCCCACAGGCCTTGCACGCCAGGGCCGAGGCGGGCCGGAAAGGCCATGGCAACGAGGGCCACGGCCACGATGCCGCGCCCGGCAAAGGCGCCCAGCCGCCGCGACTCTACCAGCACGAGCCCCAGCGCGCCCCCTACCCAGGCCACGACGAAGAAGTAGACGATCATCAACGGGCGGTGGGAAAGCTCGTCCGGGGTGCTGCTGCTGAAGTCGAGGGCCAGGCCGAAGAACATCAGCAAAAAATTGACGATGATGAAGAGCGGAAAGACCGAGTAAACCAAGGCCGTGCGCCGGCGCAGCGCCACGAAGAGCGCCACCACGAGCGGCACGAACAGCCCCAGAGAAGCCAAGAGCACGTACGGCACGCCGAAAGACAAGTTCGAGGCCGCGGAGAATTCAGCGCCTGAGTGCTGGACCACGTAGTCGCGAAGGGCTCCGTGCTGCGCGAACGTGTAGACCAAGCGCAATATCTCGCCCAGGCCCGAGCCATCGAAGCGAATCAGCGGCACCCCCGGCACGCGCTGCACGGCGATCAGGCCAAGGCCGTAGATGGCGCCCGCGCCGAGCACCCACAGGCCTCGCTTACCAGGCCCGAGGCGCCGGCGAAAAAACAAAGCCGGCACCAACAAGAGCAGGAGCGCGCTCGCGACGACGAAGTGCAGCTTGTAGAGCGAGACCACGCCCGCGAACGCCCAGCCCGTGCACAGTTGCCGCCAACTGCCTCGCCGACACCCCTGAATGACGAACAGCCACGCCACTGCCAAGAGCGCCAAGCCGTAGCTGGCGCTGGGCGAGATTTGCGTCAGCCAATGGTACGACATGAACGTGTTCCGCACGCCCTGCTGCGCGCCGTCGGGTAGCGCGAGGAGCGCGCTCGCGGCGGCCAGCCCAGGCCAACGGCCCCACCACGTGGCAAACAGAGCGTAGGCGCCGAGCCCCGTGAAGAAGACGCCAACCGGGGCCAAAGCCCCGGCGAACATGCTGTACGAATCGACCCCCGAGAGCCGCTTCAAGAACGCCGGCAGCATGTACATGCCGTAGTGGTAAGGGCGAGCAGGCACGCCAGCCAAACGCCAATCTTCGACGGAAGCGGCGCCGTGGCTCGCCGCGAAGATTCGAACGTGAACGGCGTGGTAAAAGCCGTCCGCCCAGGGCTTGAACTGGACCACGTCGCCGTGCTCGGCCCGCGGCTGAATGGAGTCTTGGCACCAGAGCGAGGTCGCGAGCAGGCCAATCGCTACCAGCCAGAGGCTGGCCGCGTCCGCCGCGACGCGCTGGCGTTCACCGGCTGAAAAAAAAGCGGCCGCGGTGAGGGCGAGCAAAATGCCAAAATTTGCCACGACCCCCAGCGGCGAGACCCAAGCAAGCCCGAGCAGCGCCGTGTTGATGATGCCGTAGCCGGTCAGCAAGCGCAGCGGCAGGCCGAAGCTCACCCCTCGCGCCAGGGCCGGCAAGCTGGCCACGACGGCCCCCGCCGCGTAGTAGGTCAAGAACATGGCCTCGCAGCCGACGAGCAGGCTGAACGAAAACGCGCCCGCAGCGAGGCTCACCCAAACCGCGACCGTGGCCGCGATCAGCGCGGTGGCGGCGAGCTCGGCCCTGCTATAGGTGACGACCAAGCTTCGAAAAGAGCAAGAGAAGCCCATCACCGCGTCACCTCACCCGAGGCGCGGGCGAGGCCGCGACGCTCCCTGCCCGCTAGCGTGCGCTGCCCCCGAAAAAAGCCGGGAACGAGCGAGCGGCCCAGCCACATGGCCAAGTACAAGGGCACGGCGCGCCACGGGTAAAACAGCCGGCTCTTGCGCGTGGTGGCCAGCCGCGCGACCGCACGCGCGGTGCCGCGGGCAGACACGGAGAACAGCTGCTTGATCCGGACCATCCAGCCCGGAAAGCGATCATGCATCGCGAACATAGCGGTGCTGACCGGCCCGAGCATGACACGTTGAAAAATCAGGTCGGTCCCGGCGTACATTCTGGACCAGGCTTCGAAGCAGGCCGTGAGCGCCTGCTTGCTGGTGGAGTAACCCAGACCGTACGGGTTGCCCACGTACCGGGCCATCGAGCTGATGGCGATGACATGGCGCGGAGCTCCGCCGGGAGCGAGCTCGGTGAGAGGCTGAACGAAGTTGAGCACGCCGTACAGGTTCGTCTCCATGACCAATTGGTACGAAGAAATGTCGAAGAACGCGTCGTTGTCGATGTGATTGATGCCGGCGTTCAAGATGAACGCGTCGGGCAGCTGCTCCGACTCCACGAGGCCGCCAAGCAACGTAGCCACAGCGGGCGCCGAGCGCACGTCCAAGCATTCGAAGCGAACTTGCGGGTAGCGCGCCTCGAGCTCGGGAACACGCCGGCGGTTCACCGCGATCACCTTCGCCCCACGCTCGGCGTACAGCTCCAGGAGGGCGAGCCCTACGCCGGAGGTGGTGCCCGTTACCAACACGCTCTCAATCTTCATGAGGCGCATCCGGCTGGGTGCTCCGTAGCCGTCGCGCCGCCGCGCTGCGCGCGCAGTCGCGCACGAACTCTTCCACTTCTTCACCGGCGTGGAAGAGCTTTTGGCCGCGCCGTATCGACTTGCGAATGAACTTGGGCCGCCCTTTCACCTCCTCGAAGACCTTGCTCAGGTACTCACCGATGATGGCGATGGCGAGCAAGTTGAGGCTGCCGAAGAACGCGATGAAGACGACGATCAGCGACGTTCCGTGCGGGCGCTCGGGGTACCGGACGATGTCGACCGCCTGCTGGACGCCGGCCAAAACAGACAGCGTGGTGAGCGCGGCCGCCAGGTAGCCGAACAGCTCGATGGGAGCGAACGTGAACGAGAAGATGCCCTTCTTGGCCCACCAGACGTTGGCCAGCCAACTGTGGGTCGATCTGCCGAAGCGCCGCTCCGGCCGTACGTAGTCGACTCCCACCTGGTCGAAGCCGACCCAGGCCCGCAGGCCCCGTAGAAACTGCTCGGTCTCGGGCAAGGCGAGCAGCGCGCTCACGACCTTGCGATCCATCAACGAGAAGTCGCCCGCGTCGAGCGGCATTGGCACCGAAGAGGTGCGGCGGAAGAGGCGGTAGAAGGCCCGGCAGCAGAGCGCCAAGAAGGCCGAGCCCTCGCGCCGGCCTCTCCGCCCGTACACCACGTCGTGACCCTGCCGCCATTTGGCGTAAAATTCGGCGATCAGCGCGGGGGGATCTTGCAAATCGCCGTCGAGCAAGATGACCGCGTCTCCCGTGGCCACCTGCATGCCGCTCACGAATGCGTTCTGCGAGCCGAAATTTCGAGAGTGCTCGATGGCGATCACGTGCGGGTCCGTGGCCGCCAGCCGTTCGAGCACGGCGGCAGCGTCGTCGGGGCTCCCGTCGTTCACGAAGATGATTTCGTAGCCCACCCCCAGCGAGCCGAAGACTTCCGAAAGGCCCGCGTGCATCAGCGGAATGGCGGGCGCGTCCTTGTAACAAGCGATGACCGCGGACAGCACCAGCTCAGGCACGCAACAGCTCCTGCAAATGCGCCCGGAGCGCTGGACCTACGAGGCCGCTCTCTTCCAAATGCCAACGCTGACTGCCGTAGCGGCCCGACGGGTAGCCCGCGGCGTGCAGGCAGACCAGAGAGCGCGGCCGCACGCCAGACGTCAACAGCAAGCAGCTGAGCGCCTCACCCAAACCACCGGCACGGTAATGCTCCTCGATGGTGATGACCCGGCCCTTCTCCTCGATGCTGGCCGCAAGCTCGGCCGGAATGGGGTCGAGCGGCAGCGTTCCGACGCTCCAGATCTCCAGCTCTCCGAACAGGCGGGGCGAATCGAGCTCGTACAGGCCTTGCAAGACGGGCCCGGCGCCGACGACGACCGCGCCTCGGCCCGCTTTGAGCTTGCGCCACGGCGCGAAGCCCGGAACCTCGCCGGTGATGGTCGCGGAGAGGCCCAACCGCAAATAGTTGGGCGACGGATCCGCCGCCATTTGGCGCACCACCATGGCCACGTCCGCCGCCACGAGCGGCAGGTACAGCCTCATGTGGGGCAACGCGCGCAAGGCGGCCACGTCTTCTAGTGCGTGGTGGGTTGCGCCCATGATGCCGTAGGCGTAGCCGCCGCCATTGCCGACGAGCTTCACGGGCAGCTGGTGCAAACAGACGTCGTTGCGGATTTGCTCGAAGGGGCGAAGGACGGCGAACACGGCCGCGCTGTAGACCCACGGCAAACACCCTTCGCGCGCCAACCCCGCCGCCAACGAGACCGCGTTTTGTTCGGCGACCCCGGCGTTGATGAAGCGCTCACCGAACGCTTCCGCCACACGCTCGAGCGCCATGTAACCCAGGTCGCCGGTGATGAACACGAGGTCACGGCGCTGCTCGAACAGCGCGAGCATGGCCTGCGCGAACTCAGCTCGCATTGCCGTGATCGCGCAAGGCGGCTGCGTGTGCGTGCTCGAGCTCGGCCAAGGCTTCACTGTACCGTTCGTCGCTCAGGGGCAGGTAGTGCGAGTCCACCGTGCCTTGCATGTAGCTGATACCATTGCCTTTAACTGTATTGGCCACGATCACGACGGGCGCCGGACGGGCCCGCCACGCGGCCTCGCAATCTTCTCGCGCCGCTAGCAAGGAAGCGAGATCGTGACCGTCCACCGTCAGCACGTGAAAACCGAAGGCGCGCAGCTTGGCGTCCAGCGGCTCGAGCGCCAGCACGTCTTCGGTCTTGCCGATGGCCTGAATGCCGTTGCGGTCGATCACCCAGACCACGTTCGTCAGCTGGTGGTGGGCGATGAAGAGCGCCGCTTCCCACACGCTGCCCTCGTCGAGCTCGCCATCGGACGTCACACAGAACAAGCGCTTGTCTCGACCTTGCAGCTTGGCGCCGAGGGCCATGCCCGCGCTGAGCGAAAGCCCATGCCCGAGACTCCCGGTGGCGAACGGAATTTCTTCGAAGGCGTTGAAGGGTGGCAGCGCCGGGAGCTTGGTGCCCTCCTCGTAGAACGAAGCTACGTCTGCGGCCGTCAGCACCTGGGCCTCGGCCAGCACGCTATAGAGCGCGGCGGCCGCGTGGCCCTTGGACAACACGAGCGTGTCGTCGCCGCGCATCCAGGCGAATTTGAGGAAGACCAGGATTTCGGCGCAAGACAGCGAGCTGCCGATGTGCCCCGCGTTCGCTTTCTTGTACATGGCCAAGAAGCGCTTCTTGACCGACAAGACTCGCTGCGCGAGCACCACTCGCGAGGTCACCGTTACTTGCCGTAGCCGGTGCTCACGATGTTGGCGTGAACGGCGTTGTCGGTCGCGTCGGAGGGGTACCCGGCAACGATGGCCCCTTCGTAAAAGGTGCCCTGGCTGGCGTTGTTGTTGCTGTAGCAGCAGTCACCGCCGCTACCCAAAACGATAGAGCCTTGCTTTTGGCCCGGAGATTTCCCGTTGGGAAGCTTGCCCTTGTAGTACGTGTTCAAGGTCGCCGAGGTGGCGTCGGCCGCCTTGAGCGCGAACTCGGTCATGCCGTTGTTCTTCTCCATGGCCGTGACGTAGTTGAAGGGCTGGCTCTTCAGCTCGCTATTTTTGCCAGTGGTGAGGCCAGAGAAGACGCCGCCTTCGAGATCGGCCATCACCCAAGGGCCTGCGCCGTCACCCGTGCCCCAACCCGCTTGGTCGTTGCCGAAATACAGCGCGTCCATCGAGTTGCCGGGCACGTAGGTGCGGCTCACCTCGCCGTTGCCATAGTCGTAGCAGCAGCCACCGTTGAAGTGCTTGCCGCTCGTGACGATGTAAATGCCTTGGGGCGACGCGCCGAGAGGCATGCCGGTGGCCGAGCCGTCGCGCCAATAGGCCTGGCTGGGCTTCGTGTAGAGCGAGTAAACCTTGTTGCCGCCGACCATCAGGGATTCCTGCGCAGCGTTCGCCGCCGTCATACCCGAGTGCCCTTCGTGGGCGTTGGCGCCGTTGCCCAAGACCACGCCCGGGATCTCCGCCTCGACCGTGTTGCCGTGGCCCGACTGATCGTAGACCTTCATGATGGTGCAGGTCGTGCCCATACAAAAAGTGTCCTGCTGCGCCGAGTCAGCGAAGCCGCCCGCCGACTTCAGCGGAATGTCTTTGGTCATGCCGTCGGACGCGCGCTTCACCTGATACAGATTGCCCGCGTACGTGCGCAAGAGCGCGCGGATGGTGCTGTGCGCGGCGACGCAGGCGGTGTTGGCCGCAGCGTAGATGTCACACGGCAGCATGCCGACGGCCGTGCCGCCACCGGCGCCGGAACCGCTCGTGCCGGTGCCACCCACCGAGCTGCCAGCCGAGCCACCGCCCGCGCCGCCATTTTCCCCACCCGCGGCCGAGCCGCCAGCGCCGCCCGTGGCGGACGAGCCACCGGCTCCGCCGCCGCCACTGTCGGCATCTTTGGTGAACAAGATGGTGCCGGACAGCGACGAGAGCTGCGGCGTTACGGTGAACGACGTGTCCGTCGCGCAGTAGGGGAACGTCAAATCTTCGGTCGTCAGCGTCGTGCCCGACGTCGAATACCGCCCCGACGCGGTGGCGACGCCGGAAATGGCTCCGAGCCCGCCGTGCTGATCAGCCGTGACGGTGCAATTGCATTGGCCGTTGGTGTCGACACACTTGCCGCTCTTCCAACCCAACGCTTCGAAGATGCTGCTGACCTGCTCGCAGGTTCGCTCCACCGACGAAATGGAGAGACACGATTTGGCCAGCGGGAAGGTGGCCGAGCCGGTCGTGACCGTGTCGTCGACGAACGTACCGTCGGCCTTGGCCACGAAGGTGCCAGTCGTGGTGAGCGAGCCCGTGACCGGTACGGAAGCGCACCCCAAGCTAGCTAGCGAGACATCCATGTCTCCCGTCAGCTTCAGGCACGACGACGAAACGGTCCAAGCCCCCACCACGCTCCCACCGCAGGGGGTCACGCTAGTGCAGCTGGCGGCGGGAGCAGTGCCGGCGGCGGCGGGTGTGCCAGCCGTGCCCGCGGTGGCCGTGGTGCCACCCATGTTGGCGCTCCCTCCGGTAGCGGCCGCGCCGGCCGCACCGGGCGGAGAATCAGCCATTTCGCACGCCGTGCCGGCGGCCAGCGAAACCACCACAAACGCTGCACCAAGCCCGAGCTGTCCGTTTCTCATCCTGAAGTGACCTTCCGAAGTGTTCCATGGAACGTGACGGAAATTAGTGTTTGCTGTCACCATACCCGCCGGCATCCCGAAAAAATATCGCGAGAAAAAACCTGATCGAGAAATCCGTCTCGCGTCACCGTAGGTAACACGTGGCCACCAGACCCACCTCGCATCTCGTGCACTCGCCCGGCCGCGTGGGCGCTCCCCTCTCGTTGGTCGCGCGTCCCGGGGTATAGGCCCGCAACCTGGGCCCGTCAGCTGAGGCGGGACTTCTCCAACCAGCGACGAAACCTCTACGATCGAGCCGGCTCACGCGCAGATTTCTAGCGAATTTTGCGGCGCAGAGTGCCAATTGTGACCCCGTTCCAGCAATACTATCAATGATGGCCCAGAAATCCGCTCGGTCCCTGAAGTCACGATTGAGCCACGCCTGCGTCGCGTGCACGGGCGTCGCCGTCGCGGTAGCCGCGACCGCCTGCGCCATCGACGACGTTCCGCCGGCGGCAACCGGCGGCTCGTCGACCGGTGGTAGCGCTCCCACCGCCGGGACGAACGCGCAGCCCACCAGCGGGGCTCCGGCCTCGGGTGGCAGCTCGGCCCAGGCAGGCGCGTCAGCCGGGGGCAGCGGCGGGAGCCCGGTGAGCTCGGCCGGTCAGGGCGGAGCGGGCGGAGGCGGAGGCGGCGGCTCCAACGCCAGCGCCGGAATGAGCGGAGCAGCTGGCTCCCCGGGCGGCAGCGGGGCCGGCGGAGGTTCCGCCGGTGCGGGTGGTGGAGCCGCCGGCGGAAGCGGCGGCTTGTTGCCAGGCAACCCTCCCGTGCTGAGCGCCGGCTGCGGCAAGGACACGACCGTCACGTCCGGCAAGAAGACGATCAAGAGCACCAATCAAGATCGCACGTACATCATCGATATTCCGGCCAACTACGACAAGAGCAAGCCGTATCGCTTGTTTTACACGTCGCACTGGATCGGCAGCACGTCCGAAGCGGTCAAGGATCAGAACTACTACTTCCTCAAGCCGCTCGCGAATGCCGCGAACGAGCCGGCCATCTTCGTCGCTCCCCAATCGGATGGGCAGACGTGGCAGCAAAAAGACCACGCCTTGTTCGATGACATTTTGGCGTACGTCAAAGCCAACTTGTGCATCGACACGACACGTGTGTTCGCGACCGGCTTCAGCTTCGGCGGAATGATCACCTACTCGCTCTCGGTGAACCATCAGAAAGACATTCGCGCCGCTGTCGGCATCGCCCCCGCCAACTACAACATCTACGTGCCGCAGAAGACTCACGCGCCCATCGCGTGGATGCAGACCACCGGCATGGGCGATACGACCTGCCCTTGGGTGCAGGGCAGCAGCGCGACCAACGGCGCCAAGTTCATCGCCATCGAGCACGCCGCCGACAACGGCTGCACGGCCGCCGAAATTCCCACCTGGAAGAGCGGCGACCACGTTTGCTACGACTATGCCGGCTGCAAAGCGGGCTACCCAACCAAGGTGTGTACCTTCGACGGCGGGCACACCAACATCGACTCCGAGGGTGGCAAAAACTGGATTCCCGAAGAGTCGTGGAAGTTCTTCAAGCAGTTCTGACGCGCGCCGCCTGAACGGGCGCCTTACTTCGGCATGAAGCTGGGGTCGGTACCGGCTTTGTACGCGGTCGCGACCTCGGTGGCGCTCAGGGCCGCGCCGTACATGCGAAACTCGTGGTACACGGCGGTGAGCTCGGGGTCAGCGCTGTATTGACTGCGCCCGAGCCACACGTTGACGTCGCTGATGCTGGCCAATGCGCCCGTCCACGCGCGGGTGCCCGCCTGGACCCCGTTGACGTAAAGGGTCATGGCGTCGCCGCTGCCGTCCGCCACCGCCACGATCTGGCTCAACACTTGCGGCAGCGCGCTGCTGCCAGCCACCAGCTGCTCTTGACCGGCGCCCGTCAGCGAGTAGCCAAACGTGACCGCGCCCGAGCTCGTCTTCGGCGACACGAAGAGGTACGTCGTGCCAAGCTTCGGGTTGTTTTCGGGTGTGGCGTGGTCCGACGTTCCGAAGTCGAACACGCGTTGGAAATTGTTGCCGCCGCCCCACGTGATCCACGCCTCGAGCGAGACGCTCGTCAGGGCCGAGATGAGGCCATTCGGTAGATCGACGTACGCGCCGTTGGTGCCGCCGGCCAATTGCACGACACCTCGACCCGCGAGCTTGGACAGTGACCCGCCGTTGGCGATGACACCGTCGGACGCGCCCACGCGATCGACCACGGTCGTGCCGCTGCCTTCGAAGTCGTAGCGGTGGATGAGCTTCGAAATGAGGGTCTTACAACTCGCGAGGGTGGCCGAGGCTGCTTCGGGCAGGCCGCAACCGCACACGCCAGGCGCGAGCTTGTCGGGATCGTCTGGGCAGTCGTCGGTCACTTCAGGGGTGCCGCCCTCGCCGCCCGCGCCGCTGCTCACCGGCTCGCCACCTGCGCCGGCAGCGGCGCCGGGCTCGGCGCCCGCCTGTGACAAGACGCCGCCCGAGCCGCTGGTGGGCGTCGGCTCCGTGGTGCCTCCGCTGCCCGAGGTCGCCAGACCTCCTCCGCCGTTGTCGGCCTTGCCGGCTTCACCCTTCACGCCACCCGGTGTGGAACCCTGACCGCCCAATGCACCCGTGCTCCCGCCGCCGCCTCCTTCGCCGTCCGGCGAAGGACCCTCGGTGCTCGGAGCTTCATAGACCGAGCAGGCTACGAAGAGCAGGCCTGCGATGGCGCGGGTGCTGGGCGATGAAGGTCGTAGCACCAAAGGGATTTGCCTAGACGCCGTAGCTGTTCGAGAGCGCGGCGAGGTGCACGGCGTGTGTTCCCGCGGCGGCGGCCGCGAACCTCATTGAGATCTCGGGCAGGGGTGGATAGCCCGAGACGGAGACGGGGCCACGCTCTGCCACGACTGCGGGCTCGAGCTCGTCCTCGCGTGAAGGGTCTTCTGTGCTCGACGAACCCGGACGCCGGCGCTCCAGGTACTCGTTCAGGAAGGGATCGCGCGCGGCCCATTTCTGCATGCGCCCCCAAGCGCGGGAGAAGGAGCGGCGCGCAGTTGGCTCCGAGATATTCAAGGCCTTCGCGATTTGGGACAACGTCATGCCGTCGATGAAGCGGTAGACGAAGGTGGTGCGATCGCGCTCTGCCAGCTGGCGAATGAGCCGGGTGAAGCGAGTGAAGGCGAGGTTGGACGCCGGTTGATCGCGACCGCTGACGTTGAGCTGCGCAGGATCGGCCATCAAGGCTACGCGCGATCGCCGACGGCGCCGCCGGCGCTCGTACTTCACGGTGTTCAACGTAATGGCAATGACGAAAGGCCTCAGAGCCAGCGGATCTCGTAGGGTTGCCATGCGCCGAAACACGCAAGAGAACACCTCTTGCTGCACGTCTTCCAGCTCATCAGAGCCGAGTGATCGGCGCAAGACTCCGCTGACCAGCGGCGAGAATCGCTCCCACATGGTGCGATAAGCCTCCGGGCGCCCGGCAACCAGCGCTGCCACTAGCTCGGCGTCCGAACCGTCGAGACGCGTCCGATCCACGGTTGCTAGGAGCCGCGAGGACCGCCAAGCTGCTCAAATAACGCTTTCAAAACGCTATTTTATCGACACCGCGGCCGTCACGCCCGGCTCAGAGAGGCGCCCCAATAGCGGTGGCACGTGAGCCACGAATCCGTCGCACTTTCACACAAAAACTGCCGTGGTGTTTTGGCGGCGTAGGTAGCTGAGCAAGAGTGGATTGTTCGCGGCCCAGGCGCCTAGGCATGCGCGCGCGCGTGACAGCCGCCGCTTGGCCGTAGGCTCGGAGACCCTCAGTGCCTCGGCCACCTCCGCCACCGTCAAGCCGTAGCCGAAGCGGAGCACGAACGAGCTGCGCTCCTGGCTCGTCAATCGCTGCAGAAGGTCGCTCAGCTTGACGACTGCGTAGCGACCGGCCGGATCGCCCTCGACGGTGAGGTGCTCCAAGCTTTGATGACCGAATTTCAAAGCCAGCCGGTGACGTCGCAGCTTGCGCCGGCGCTCTCGACAGAGCGTGTGGCGCGCGATGCCCAGAATGAACGGTCGAACGGCTTCGGCGTCGCGCAGCTTGTGAGCGCGCTTGAACAACCCAAGAAAGACGTCCTGAGCCAAATCTTCGACGTCACTGTCGGGGCCCAGCCCGCGCTTCAGCATCCTGAAGACCATCGAGTAATAGCGCCGCCACGCTAACGGCAGCGCGGCGGGGTGCCGCTCGATCAGCGCTTGCCCGAGCTCTTGATCGGTGGCCGCCTCGTCGAGCCGACCCGACAGCCCCTTCTTGGGCTCGGGGCCTACGGCCTGCCAGTCGGACCTGGGCGCGCACATCGCCAAACGCGGGCGACTCGGCTCAAAGTCCGCGTCTTTCGTGATGGCTGCCGCCGAGGAATCCAGCACCGTCAGGCTCCTGAGAGACAGCAGTGGCAGCCAAACCTGCTTCCCGCCGACAATAACACCGAGGGTCGATTCCGCTTTTTTTTGATTTCTCCACCCCAATCGGACTCGAGAGCTCAAGACCAAAATCGAGACGCGGGCGCGCGATGGCCGCGGGCGGACATTTCCGTCAGCGAATCGAGCGGGCGCTGCGACGACCGCTGGCGGCCACGGCGCAGGAAGTCGGATTTCCGGTCACGTTGTAGGAGCCTCACCTACGAACCCCGCTAGACTGGCGCCCGTGGGCGTTCCTCCGGCGCGGGCCTTTCGGATGACCAGGTTGCGACTAGGCGGGGCGTTCGTGCGCCTGTTCGCGTCGAGGCGGGCGCGCCTTCATGCCGACTCGTCGCCCCACCTCGCCACCGGGGCCATGCAGCTGGAGTCATTCACGGCCGCCTATGATCTTAACCCACGGGTGTTATCGAACGACCGCGCAGCCGACGAAAAAAATGCCACCGGCAGCGCGGGCGAGCCGGCGCCGTACGACCATGAAGAAGCCCGCGTTCGCGCCACGTGCGTCGTCACTGGCCACGCCCGCTTCGCCTTGTGTTACGCCGGCAACTCTACCAGCTCCGTGGCTCTTCAACTCCGTGATCTCCAGCCTGTACGTGGATGACGTTTCCCTTCGTTTTCCCTGAGCGCCGCCGTGGCTGGCTTCGAGGCGCGGCTATGGCGAGCTTCGTGCTCGGGTTACTGCCGCGCGCGGCGGCAGCGCAAACGCCGCCAATCGAGCTCACGTGGAGCGCGCCCGCAGAGTGTCCACAGCAAGCCGCCGTGTTGAGTCGAGCGGCGTCTTTGCTCGGCAGCAAGACGCCCAAGCTGGACAGCGTTCACGCCGAGGGCACGATCGAGAAGCGAGGCGAGGGTTTCGAGCTCACGCTCGCGATCGACGAAGGCGGCAAGGGCGGTGAGCGGCGGGTTTGGGCGCGCCAGTGTGACGAGCTGAGCGGGGCCGCGGCGATTGCGCTCGTGCTGCTGCTCACCACCGGCGAATCTCCTCAGGGCAGTGACGCCCCCGTGGAGCCGCCCCCTCCGCCCCCGCCGCCGCCTCCTCCGCCTCCCCCAGCGGCCACGGACGACGAGCCGTCCGCGAGCTCACCGGGGGACTGGCACTTGCTCGTCGCGCTTCCTCAATTGGCGGTCGCGGTTGGCCCGCTGCCGAAGCCCGCGCTCGGGCTCGGAGCCGGGCTGGGTTTCCAAGGCCGAACGTGGTCGGTTCGGGTGCTGGGGCAGTGGTTTTCCAGTCAGGCGGTGGCGTCTCCACTCGGGTCTTACGGAGCGGACGTGAAACGGGCCGGCGCCGGCCTGTGGGGTTGCTGGGATTTGCACCACGAGGAGTGGAGCATCTCGCCCTGCGTGATCGCATCGGCCGCGTACTTGCGGGCAACTGGCTTCGGCCCTTTTGTGCGCCCCGCAACTCAGGGCGAGGCGTCGTTCGCGGTTGGGGCCGGGGCTATCGGGCGTTTGCAGGCGGTCGACCGGCTAGCGCTGATGGTGAGCATTGGCGCACAAATGGAGCTGGTGCGCCCGATACTCGCGCTGGGAACGCTCGGCACCGTGCGGCAGCTCGCCCCCCTATCGGCTATCGTACAGCTTGGCCCCGAGTGGATTTTTTGACGGAAGAAGGATTGGCTCGCCACTGTCTCAAGGAATGGGCGAAGGCACCTCCGCCGCCCCCAACCTGAGCGCGCCGGCGGCATTGCCGGAGGCGCGGCGCGAAATTCCATCTTTCGCCGTCGTCTACGAGGAGTATTTCGATTTGGTTTGGTCTGCTGCTCGACAGCTCGGCGTGAGCAGCGAAGCCATCGACGACGTGGTGCAGGAGGTATTTGTCGTCATTCATGCCCGCCTGAGCAGCGTGCAGCAGGTAGAGTCGTTGCGCAGCTGGGTGTACGGCGTTGCCCGCCGCACGGTGAGCACGTACCGGCGCGCACGCCGCTCGCGGAATGCGTCTGGGGCGCAATACGCCGAGGTTGCAAGCTGGCTCGAGCCGTTGCCTCCCACCCCGCACGATCTTTCCGTGCTGGCTGATCGGCAGCGCCTGCTAGTCCAACTGCTGGGCGAGCTCGACGAGGCCAAGCGAGAAGTGTTCGCGCTGGCCGAGATCGAAGGTTTTACCGCGCCCGAAATTGCCGAGGCGCTCGAGCTGCCAGTGAATACCGTTTACTCGCGCTTGCGCGCGGCGCGGCAAGCCTTCGAGCAAGCCATGGCGCGTCACAAAGCGGGTCAGAAGGGGTCCGGCTAAACATGTCCGAGCTGAGTCGTGAAGCGCGAGGATTGATCGACGACGGGTACTCCGTGCTTCGCCCATCTTCGGGAGATCGAGCGCGGGTAAGAACGGCGCTGGCCACGCGCCTGGGCGCCGCCGCGTTGCTCATTCCCTATCAAGCAAGCGCCGCTCTGCCCAAGTCGCTCATCGCTTGGTCCAAGTTCCACGCGGTGATCGCCAGCGTGAGCGCGGGAGTCGTGGCGGTGGGCGCCTACTACGGCGCGCAGTCTGCGGCCGAGCCCACCGCTGCCCCGCCGCCCGTCATGCCCGCGGCCGCAACCCCGCACGAAGCGCGGCAGGCCCCCGCCCCCGTCCACAGCGCCGCTCCCGACGCCGAGCCCGCCGCTCCCGAGCCCGCGGCCGTCGTCTTTCCTTCACGCAAACCCGCGCCGGTCGATGCGCTGGCAGAAGAGGTTGCCATCCTCTCACGCGCCACGAGCGCGCTCCGCGCCGGCAGACCGGCGGATGGCCTGCGGCTGTTGAACGAGCACCAGCGCAAATTCCCCAAGGGGCGGCTGGCGGAAGAACGGCGCGCGGCCCGCATTCAAGCGCTTTGCGCCCTGGGCCGGCGCACAGAAGCCGAAGCGGAGCTGAGCCGCTTGGCCCAATCGTCGCCGCGTTCGCCGCACCTGGCCCGCGCCCAACGCGCCTGCGGTTTCACGCCGTAGCGCGCGCCGCTAAAACCCTGGCGCGGTGTTGAAGGGGCGCGCTCAGGGCGGTTGAGCGCGGCCAGAGCCGCTCCGCCTGCCCAGCCCCCTGCGCTCGCCGCCCGCGGTGGCGGCTGGCTCCGCTACGCCCCGCTTCGATGGTGCGAGGGCTCAGCGGGATGGCGCGGCCGTGGCTTCACTGCGCGATGCACGATTGCTGCATCACGTCCCAGATGGCGCGGGCCGTGGCTTGCGAACCGGCCGCGGTGGGGTTCAGGCCGTCGGCTTGAATGAGCTCGCCGTAGCGGTCCGCAAACGTCGCGCGCAAGTCCAGCCAGTGGCACGCGACGTTGGCGCTGCGCTCGCAGGCTCCTTGGATGAGTGGCCTCAGCGCGTCCATCTTCGCGCGCACGCTGGCTTCGGTAGGATCGGGATAGAACGCGTACACGACGTGCTCGACGCCGTCTGCGCCCATCTGCGCCAACAGCTCGCTCGCGGCCGCCGCCGCGTCCGTGAAGAGCGGGCAGCTGGCGTCCACCGTCTCGCACGAGCCCAGCAGTACGTCGGCGCCGCCGCCGTTCATGATCACCACGCGCACCTCGGACTCCGAGACGCCCGCTTCGTATTGGGCCGCGATGCCCTTGCCGGTGAGCGCCAGACTGTTTTGCGTCGAGTGGGAGTTATCTCGGTAGCGCTCGCCAGCCGACAGGACACCCGCGCCGCGCGCCAAATCCTCGAGGAAAGCTGTGGTCTGATGGCTGGAAGCGAAGAAGCTGTCGCCGATCAGCAGCACCTGGTTAGAGGCCACGTCACCCCGGGCGCAGGCCGGGATCGGCTCGGCGCCGGCCCGGCACACGCCGCTCTCACAACGATGCAACGACGACAGCACCGCGCAATCGTCGTCGCCGATGCACGCGACGTCGCAATGGCCGGCGGCCTCGGGCCCGCTGCACGTGGCGGGGTCGCTCGACGCGATGCAGGCGGCGTCGGGCAGATTTTGGCAAGTGGCGCGCGCGTCGCAGGCGAGCGTACAGACGCCGCACACGCAGCTCAACCCGTCCCCGCAGTCGCTCGACTCTGGCCCGCAACGCGTCAAAAAGTGCGTCTCGCCGCCGGTGGGATCGCTGCGCTCACGGCCGCAGCTGGCGATGGTGAGCAGTGCCAGTAGCACCCCGACGCCCAGCCTGGCCAGGCTCGACCGCGGCCTGCCGTTACTCGCCACGCTCGTCTCCCTCGTTGATGAGGCTCTGGCCCACGTACATCACCACGCGCGTGTGCGCTTCGGGTACCGCTCGCTCGCTGTTGAATTCGTTCACTCGGGAGCGTAGGTCGCCCAGCATGGCTCGAACTCGACCGAGGGTGCCGTAGACCTCTTCGGCCAGCGGGTGCTCCGCCCAAACGTCGATGGTGTAGGTGCTGCCACCTACGAGGTCATCGGGAGCGGCGGCGCGGTTTTGGTTGAGACGAGTCAAAATGGTGGTCACGAGGGCCTTGAAGTGATCGAAAACGGCAGCTTCCCAGCCCACGGGTGCGCCGAGCGGAATCACCAGCGCGCGGGCCCGGTAGCGGGCCACGCCGTCTTGCTCGACCAGCTCGAGACGCCCGGCCGCGAGCAAGCGCGCGATGCCGGCCTCGATGGCGGCCAGGTCTACCTGGGCTCTCTCCGCGAGCTCTTTGGACGTGACCGCACCTTCTCGGTACATCAGCGCCACCAAGAGCTCGTCTGCGCCTTCCGCGCCTTGCTTGCGCTGCAGCGTGGCCAGCTCGTCGTCGGAGGCCGCGCGGTACGAAGCGCTGGCCCCCGAGCCAGACGAAAACAGCAGCTGGCTTTCGCACAAATCGTGCAGCACGGCTCGCAGCTGAGGCTCGTCGTCACCGGAAAATCTGGTCAAGATTTCGAGCCGCGTCACGAGCCCCTGCGCCTTGACGTACTCGAGCACGACTTCCCACAACGAGCGCCCGCGCTCGGTCGAGCTCTCGCTCAGCCGCTGGATCTTACGCCGGTAGGTGCGTAGCCCCAGCCCAAACATGTCCGCGCTGACCTTGCGGCTCACGCCCTGCCGCTCGAGCTCGCGGACCAAATCGATGAATACTTGATTGGCGATTTGAGCGAGCGGGGCACGCACGCCGCGAGAGGTGGCCAGCTGCGCTATCAAGATCGTCGTCTGCCGAACGATAGCGTGAATCAGGAGCTCGATGGTCATCGCGACGCCAGCCGGAAGCACAGTGTACACGAGCGCGACCGGGCGACCGGGGGGACCGATTTGCCCCCTCCAAAATCAGCTCGCCACCCTGACATCGGCCCCTCGCCCCCGGGGCCGAATTTTCGCCAGAATAGCGGCCGCCAAGCGCGCCGCCTCGTGGAGCAGAAGCCGCAGGACGAGCAAAAACCGCAGCGAAGCCCCGCGCCGGCGCTACTGCAAGAGCTCACGCAGGCGGGCGGCGAGCTGCTCGGCGGAGTACGGCTTGGGTAGAAACTCGATCGCTTGGTCGATGATTCCGCGTTCGGCCATGACGTCGTGAGCGTACCCGGAGACGAACAGCACGCGCAGCCCGGGCAGGCTCTGCACGGCGTGCGCCGCCAACGTGCGGCCGTCGATGCCCGGCATCACCAGATCGGAAATGAGCACCTCGGGCGGGGGGCGCAGGGAGGCCAAGGCGCGCAGGGCGCTTTCACCGTCGGGAAAAGCGTGCACGGCGTGGCCGAGCCCTTCGAGCACCGTCTTGGCGAACGCGGCGACCTTCGAGTGATCTTCGACGAGCAAGATCGAGGCTTTGCGCGTCCGCGTGAGCGGCGGTCGCGGACGCGCAGTCGGCTCCGCCACCGAGCCGCTGGCGGCCGGCAAATAGATCTTGAAGATGGAGCCCTGCCCTGGCGCCGATTGGACCTCGATTTGGCCCCCGTTTTGCCTGACCGCACCGTAAACCATGGCGAGGCCCAGCCCCGTGCCGCGGCCGGCCTCTTTGGTGGTGAAGAACGGCTCGAACAGATGAGCCCGCACGTCTTCGGAGATGCCGACGCCGTTGTCCGAAACCGTCAGCAGCACCGGCTTGCCGAGCTGCGCAGACGAAGCGCTGTCGGCCTGGTCTACCAAGCAGGTCTCGAGCGTCAACCGCCCTCCTTGGGCCATGGCGTCGCGAGCATTGACGGCCAAATTCAAGATCACCTGCTCGAGCTGGAGAGGGTCGAAGCAGACGGGCGGCAGGCCCCGACCGCACACCGTCTGCAGCCGAATGTCCTCACCAATCAGCCGCAAGATCATCTTCTCCATCCGGCGAATGACCTCGTTCAAATCCAGAGCACGAGGAGCGATCGCTTCTTTGCGAGAGAACGCCAGCAACTGGCGCGTCAACGCGGCCGCCGACTGCGCGGCCTCCGCCGCGTCTCGTAGGTGGGTGCGGGCCGGATTGTCCTTCGTGAGTTGGGGCACGCTGAGCTCGATGCCGCCCAGGATGACCGTCAACATGTTGTTGAAGTCGTGAGCGACGCCGCCGGCGAGACGCCCAATCGACTCCATCTTCTGCGCGTGCCCGAGCTCGGCTTCCAGGCGCTTTCGCTGGGTGATATCGCTGAAGGTGACGAGCACTTGAGTCAGCGTGCCGCCGGCGTCGCACACCGGCTCGGCCGTGACGCTCAGATAGAAGGGCGAGCCGTCGGCGCGCGCCGCCGCCAGCTCGACCGTGCGCGACCCTTCCTCCCGGATCTGCTCCAGGGCTCGCGCGGGTGCCTCCGCCGTCCGCCACAGCTCGAACAGGGAGCGCCCGAGGAGGGGCTCGTCTTCACCGTAGCCCCACAGGCGAGACAACGCGGCGTTGGCGAACGTGAGGGTGCCCCGGCCGTCCGCGATGGCGATGGCCTGCGCGCTCGAGCTCAACACGGTGTCGAGCACGCGTAGTCGCTCGTCCGCTTTCTTGCGCTCGGTCACGTCTTGAACCGCGCCAATCGTCCGGGTCGGACGCTCTTGCCCAGGAGCCAGCTCGAAGTGCGTTTGAGAGCGCGTCTGTACCCAGCGCACGGCGCCGCGCCTGTCGACGATGCGATGCTCGATGTCGAAGGTGCCGTCACCGCGCGGATCGTGCGCTCGCCCCACGGCCGCCAGGACGCGCTGAACGTCTTCGGGGTACACGTGGCTCACGATCTTCGGCAGCGTCGCCGGCTCTTCGGCGTCCCAGCCGTACATCTGCCGGAGCTCCGGCGACCAGAAGATGGTGCCGGCCTCGTGATCGTGCTCGAAGATTCCGATGTTGCCGACTCGGATGGCTTGCAGCAGGCGTTGGTTGTCTTCCGGCATTCGGCACTTTTTCCGACGCTATCGCATACGCGACCTTGCACCCACGGTGGCAAGAACCAGCTGAGGCCCGAGCTCGAAACCCCTGAGAACGAGGATAACTCGAATCTACGCCTCTGGTGACCGAGGCGCCAGAAACGCATCACGGATTCGACACTATCCGGTCGTTCCGGGCTGCTTTTCTTGGCTGATTCTGGCGGCCGCCGCGGGCTGTAAGCGATGGTTTGGAGGGGGCCAAAGCCGCTCTGCACGTGACGGAGTTGGGGGGCGCCCGCCACTACCTAGCGATGAGCACCATGCTGGCACTCGCGCCCGGCAGCCGTGCCGGCGCTGCAGGTCGCAGCCGGACCAACACCGACGCCGCGCTCGCTCTTTCGCTGCTGGCCAAGGAGCCTCGGGCCGCCGTGCTGGTGCGCCAACGTTTCGCGTCGCTGGTTCAGCGCATCCTCCGTAAAAGGTTGGGGCCGGACGCGGACCTGGAGGACGTGGAGCAAGAAGTATTCTGGGGTATCTTCCGCGGCATTCACCGGCTACGTCATCCGAACGCCCTGCGGACCTTCGTGCTCACCGTGACGAAACGCACGCTCCAGCGCGAGCTACGCCGAAACCGCGCGCGGAGTCGGCTCTTGGTCGTCAGCGATGCCCAGTCATCGGACCCGATTGGCGACGTGGCCGACCCGGCTGCCCGCCACGCCTTCAGCCATCTGCGTTGCCTGGTGCAACGGCTTCGAGAGCGAGAGCGCACCGCTTTCGTGTTACGCTTCGTCGAGGGAATGGAAGCCGAAGAAGTGGCCAAAGCGCTCGGGGTTTCGCGCCCCACCGCCCGGCGTTGTTTCACGCGAGCCTACGGGCGCGTAACGACTTGGGGCGAGCGCCATCCCTTCCTTCGCGATTATTTGGAAAGCGCAGGGTCTACCTTTGATTGAGCTCACGTTTACGACGTCGTCAGTGAAGCGCGTGACACGCCCATGGCTAGCTGCCATTCGCGTTACCCACCTCCTCCCAGCCCTGGTCGCGGTAGCGTGCAGTGGGCCCGTCGACTCGGAGATGCCGGGCACCAGCGCCGGAGCGCCAGCGGGCGGCGCGCCAGCAGCGGCAGGTGCAGCCGCCGCCGGTGCGCCATCCGCGGGCGCATCGTCCGGTGGCCCGTCGGGCGGCGCGGCCCAAGCCGCCGGAGCGGCGAGCGCCAGCAGCGCGGGCGCGGGCGCGGGCGCGGGCAGCGCGGGCTCGGGCATGGGCGGCTCGAGCGCCGCCGGCGCGAGCATGGGCGGCAGCAGTAGCGCCGGCGCGAGCATGGGCGGCGGCAGTAGCGCCGGCGCGGGCGGCGCCGCGGCCGGCTCGGGCGGCGGCAGTGCGGGGCCAACGCTACCGCCAATAACCAACTACGCCGACAAGGGGCCCTTCTCCACGAAGGTCGAGGCCAACGTGGGGCCAGGCGGAAAATACACGGTATTTCGGCCCGAGCCGCTCGGCCAGAACGCGTTCTTGCACGCGCCCATCATCTTTGGCCCCGGCATTGGTCAGGCCGTCACCGTGCACACGACCATGCTGACCAACTTCGCCTCTCACGGCTTCGTGGTGGTTGGCACGCCGGTGCTGAACGGCGGCCCCGGCGACGCCGCCAACTTGAAGTCTTTGCAAGATGGCCTGGACTGGATCGTCCAGCAGAACAGCGCCGCTGGTATCTACCAAGGCAAGCTGTGGATCGACCACGTCGTCTCCATGGGCTTCTCGGTGGGTGGCACATCCGCCGTGCAGCTCGGCGGCGATCCGCACGTGTTCACGGTAGTCTCGATCCACGGGCACAATGCGACGGCCGCGCTGCACGGGCCCATGCTGCAAACCACGGGCACGCTCGACACCCGCGGTATGCCTCTGCAACAGCAAACCTACGACGCCTCTCAAGTGCAAACGTTCTTGGCCACGCTCGTGGGCGCGAACCATCCGTACATCGAAAAAGACGGCGGCGGGCAAGAACGCCCGGCGATCGTGGCTTGGCTTCGCTATTGGGTCTACGGCGACGCCGGCGCCAAGCCCTACTTCTACGGCGACGCCTGCACGTTGTGCGTTACGCCTTGGGAAAAACCTCAACGCAAGAACTGGAAGTAGCCGTCGGCGCCTCGCTGCTTCATGGGCGAGGCCGGCGGCGCGCCCAGCGCTATTTCGCCTGATCGAAGAACGAGAACACGTCGGGCAAAACGAGCGGCACCATCCCCGGGTGATCGGCGTTCACCTCTTTGAACGTGACGAGGTAGCCGCCGGCCTTCATCCAATCGCGCAGCACGCGGCTGCCGTTGACGGTCGCGGCCGACAAACCCTCGGTGATGAACACCGGCTTGTGGAGCAGGTCTCTCCACGGATAGCCCTGCTCGAGCACGAACGGCCCCGACATCGGGGCTAGGGCCGCCCAATACGAGGCGTACTTGCCGCCGATGTACCAGGTGCCACCGCTACCCATCGAGTGCCCGGTCAGAAACATCTTCGACTCGTCGATCGGGTACTCGTTCAGGACCAGCTCGAGCACGTTGATGACGTCCTTCTCGCTCACCTCTTGAGTCTTCTCTGTCTCGGCCGTGCGCGCGGCCAAGAGCTTCGCTGCTTCTTCGGGTTTGCTGAAGTCTGCGGGCAATCTCAAGAAGGTGCCATAGGCGCCGTTGTACCCGAGCGGAGACACGAGGACGTAGCCGTGCTGCTGCGCCAGCGTGACCATCTGCTTGTTGTTCTGATCCAAATACGAGCTCTCGTCGTTGCCGGCGCCGTGCAGGAACATGACCAGCGGCAACTTGGAGGTACCATCCCAGTTGGTCGGCACGCACACGCGGTAAGGCACGTCTTTGTCCGCGAGCGCAAAGTGGTAGGTGCGGTGCTGATCACCCTTGGCGCGCCACGTGCCCGAGCCCGGGTTGGCCAGCGACTCTGCCAGCTTTTGCGACTCCGCCATTTGCTCGACGGGATTGAGCTGGGTGCCGAACGAGATGGGTTGATACTCTTCGGGCCCTCCTCCGGCCCCGCCTTGCGCGGCCCCGCCTTGCGCGGCCCCGCCTTGCGCGGCCGAACCGGCTCCGCCTCCCACCGGCGCCGAGCCCGCAGTGGCCGCGCTCGCTCCGCCGCTCGAGGCGCCAGCGGCCGGCGGCGTAGAACCAGAGCCGGCTAGCGAAGCGCCGCTTGCTCCAGCGGTGATGGCGGGCGGAGCGCCAGCGCCGCCCGCGCCCGACGGGCTTGCACCCGCTGCGCCGCCATTTGGAACGGACGTGCTCGGCGGCGGCGCGTCAGCGTTTCCACTACAATCTACCGACCAGCTCAAGAGTAAGAACGCCAGCGAGTGGCGCGCACGTACCGGCAAAAATCGTTCGTTCATGATCGTCCGTTCGAAGCGCCGGTGCGCGCTCTCAGTCACAGCCCGACGTGTTCTTGAACATGAGCGGCAGGGTCTGCGCCAGGTATCGGCGCCAATTCGCCCACTCGTGCCCGAGCGAGCTGTCTTGCCAGAGCACCTTGATGTCGTGCTTCTTCAAGATATCTCGCACGGCCTGCGCGTTCGGGAGCGCAGTGTCGGTGGCCCCCGCGGCCAGGTATACGGGTGCGTTGAGCTTGTGGTTGGTGCCTGTCGCGTCCCCGAGCACGGCGCTCAGGTTCGTCTCCCACTGCGGGCGCGCATCCGACAGATAGCCGGAGCTGTAGACGAACACGTGGCTGAATAGCTCGAGGTGAGCAAACCCCGTGGTCAACGTCACGAGCCCGCCCATCGAGAGCCCCGCGATGGCGCGGGAGTTACGGTCCGCTTTCACGCGATACGTCTTTTCTACGTAGGGAATGAAGTCGTTCACGTACTGCGTGGTGCAGGGGTCGTCGAACGAAGGCGGCTTGGGAGGCGTGAAATTGGCGCAATCTCCCGTGTCGGGCATGACAATCACCATGGGAACGGCCTTGCCGTCGGCCAGCAGGTTGTCGAGAATGCGCCCCGCGTAGCCGCAGTTGTTGGCGTTCGTGCACCCCCATTGCACGTCGCTCTCTCCCCCGCCGTGGTTGATGTACAGAACGGGATAGGTGGCGGTGGTGTTGGTCTCGTAGTCAGGCGGGGTGTAGACGTTCATGGTCTTGTTGACGCCCGCTTTGTACTGAACCTCTTTCACGACGCCGTGCGGTATGCCCTGCCGATTGGCGTAGAAGCTGTTGTCTCCATCGGCGGCCAGCTTTGGCAACGCCTCGGGACAGGTACCCGTTGCGGGTGGAGCACCGCCGCCCGAGCCAGCGGAGCCAGCCATGCCGCCCGAGCCAGCCGAACCACCGGAGCCACCCGAGCCCGACGCCCCGCCGCCGTTGCCAGTACCACCCAGGCCGCCGCCGCCCGCGCCAGCGGCATGGGTGTTCTGCGTGCCCGCCGCGTTCGCGGACGTTCCAGCGCTGGTCGGCGGGGCTCCGCCGCTGCCACCTGCCTGGTTGATGACGCCGCCGCTGGGCATAGCGGGCACACTGCCCGCGGCGCCGGCAGACGCCGGGGAGCCCGCGAGAGGCACCGAAGGAGGATCAACGCCGTCTGAACAGGCGATCTCGGCCGACGCGACGACGAACAGGCCAACGGCCCCAACAACACACCTTAGGGGAGTAGAAACCACCTCTATATATGGGCACAGAGGCGAAATTTCTTCTTAAAAGCTCGGCGCTGGCAGCGAGGATTCCGATTACGTGCGAATTACATCGCCTTGACGTTCGTCACCGTCATTTGCAAGAAGGAGCCATCGATAGGTTTATCGGCCGGCGACAAGGGCGGGAGCACGTAACCCTTGCAGTCGTCGTTGTTCATGTTTTGGCAATAGCGGTGCATCAGGCAGTCGACGTCGAAGGCCTTCATGCGGAGGGTAGCGCCGCCCGAGATCGGAATCGTGGCGGTGTAGTCGTAGATCTGTACGGACCCCGCGCCGCCGCCGGCGTTCGGATTGTAGGTCGCGGCGGGCGACGAAACTTCCAGCGACAACCAGGTGTGGAGCCCGCCCCCAATGTGCGTGGCTCCGGTGAGAAACTCACCTTTGGAGCCTTGCTTGGTGCCTCCCTGGTAGTCACCCGCTTCGTGCGTGCCCTGAAAATGGATCGTGACCTGATACGTGGTACCGGGGGTGCCGCCGAAGTGCAGCGTCTTGTCGAGTGACGTGTAGCCCGAGCCACAAGCGCCCTTGCCGTCGTCCGGCAGCAAGTAGCAGCGGTTCTCGGCGTTGGCCGACGTATCGGGCTTGTTGCACGCCATCGTCCAACTCTGTCCGTCCAGCTCGGACGCTGGATTGGTAGCGCCGCCGCCGGTGCCGCCGGTGCCAGCCTGGCCGGCAGCGCCGCTGGCGGCCGTACCCGCGCTGCCGCCGTTCGAAGCGCCGGCAGCGCCGCCGCCGGAGGAACCAGCGGCACCACCGCCACCACCAACCGACGCGGTCTGCCCGCCTTGGCCTCCGCCAGCCGAAGTGCCCGCCCCGCCCGCCGGTGGAGACACCGCGGTGCCGCCGTTCGACGGCGTTCCGCCGCTACCGCTCGACGTGACGCCCGCGCTAGCAGAGCCGCCAACGGCGGGAGCACCCGCCATGGGCAGCGGGTCCGGGGGTGCGTCGCTCACGCAAGCCGTGAGCACGGCCGCGAGCGGGAACGCTACCAGCGCCCCACGAGCAAAACGGACTCTTCTAGTCATTCGCAAACAAAGCCTTCCGCTCAGCCCAAGCCCGAGAGCGCGCCCGCATTGTACTTGGCGTCGCCCACAGTGGTGTCCGGCACGCCGTAGGCGTTGAGCAGCGATACGAGCAAGCTGTGGTGCGGCTTCCCTCCGAAGTTGAGGAAGCGGCCCGTCTTGAACGACCCGCCGCCGCCCCCCGCGAGGATGAACGGAATGCGCTTGTGGTCGTGCGAAGGAGGGTCGCCAATTTCGCTGCACATCAAGATAGCCGTCGTGTCGAGCAAGGTCTGATCGCCGTCCTTCGTTTCGGACAGGCGCTTGAGCAGGTAGGCGAACTCCCCGAAAAAGAAGTGGGCGATGTCGGCGCAAGGCTGCTGTTGAAAGCCGCCATCATGCTGATAAAAGTGGTGATTTTCGTTCAGCTTGAGCCACGGAAAGCTCGCTCGTGAAGCCGCGTCCGTGTACTGGATGCTAGCCACTCGCGTCAAATCGCAGGCGAAGGACATCACCGCCATGTCGATCATCTGCTTGCTAATGGTCGGCATGCGGTTGCTGGCGGCAGCCGCGATCGTCTGATGGCTCTCACCCCCGCCCGTCTCGTACGAGATGGTGTCGGCAGAAGTGATGTTGGTCGGTGGCAAGCACGTGGGGCCGACGCCGCTGGGGGCAGTCAGGCTCGACTTGATTTCGGCCATGCGCGACAAATGCTCTTCCAAGCGTGCCTTGTCGGCCGCGCCCAGCATGGGCATCACGGCGTTGAACTCAGCCGATGTGGAGTCGAGCACTAGCTGAGTTTGCTTCAAGCGAAGCTCGGCGTCGTTCGACCCGCCCGAGGCCCCCACGCCCATGAAGATGCGCTGAAATGCCTTCCACGGATCCGCCATGGGCTGAGCCGGCTGACCCGCGCCAGAGTAGCTGATGGTGTTCTGCGGTGAAGGGCCGGTGCCGAAGGTCGGCCACAACACGCCGAGCTCGAGGCTCGGAAAACGAAGACCCGCGCTGATCTTGTTGCCGATGATGTGGTCAATCGACGGCGCCTGCGCAAAATCCGTGGTTCCGCCGAGAAAAAAGGCATACGGCCCCTGGATTACCGCTTTGCCCGTGAGCAGGCCGACCATGCCGCGAATGTGCGGGTGTCCGAAGCCGTCGAGCATGTTTCGCTGCTCGAGGCCGTCCATGATCAAGAGCTTGTCTTTGTAGGGGGTGAGCGGGTCGAGAATGTACGGCATCGAGAAATTCGTCTCGGTGCCGGTCGGCCAAAACTTCTCGCGGATGACGCCACCCGGGTAGAAGAACACCATGAAGCGCTTGATGGGGCCCTGGGCCTGCGCGTTCGCCGGAGTGATGCGACCGCTCCGGAACACCTCGAGCCAGGGCAAGAGCGCGGCCGCGCCACCACCAGCCAAGAGCAAACGACGACGCACCTTCGATTCGACGTTCATGGCGTTGCCTCCGCGCTCGGCGCGACTCGGTACAAGAAAGCGTCCGTCTGGGTCAGCGAGAGCACCAGCTCTCGCAAATCTCCGTTGGATTTGTCGAGCCCTTCGGCCACCCGCGCGATCGAGCAGCTATCGTCCATCACTTCTCCTCGGCCGTTGGCGTAGCGGAACCAATTCACGGTGATGCACTTCTGAACCTGCTGGCTCTGCGCCAGCTTTTGCGTCAGCTCGATGGCGTTGGCGACCGGGCCGTCGACGTCGGTTTGAGTGAGGCCGCCGCTGGTGTCCACGGCGCTCTTGTCCAAGTCCTGCCAGCGCCCGGTAGCGTCGAAGTTCTCGAACGTGAGACCGATGGGATCGATGTGCTGATGGCACGCCGCGCAGGTCGGGTCGGTGCGGTGCGCGGCTAGGCGGTCGCGCTGCGTGGCGTTCGGATCGGTCACCGTGCCGGTACCGTCGACGATGCCGGGCGGCGGCGCCGGCGGCGGCGCGCACAGCAGCTTCCGCATCACGAACACGCCGCGATAGATGGGGTGAGTTTTGTCCGCGGTGGCATTGTACGAGAGGAACGCCGGCTCGGTCAGCACGCCGGAGTGCTTGGCCGGGTCGAGCTCCACTTTCTCGAAGGCCTCGCCGGTGGGCCCAGAGACGCCCATGAATTTCGCCAAGGGCTGGTTCATGTAAGTGTACGGAGCCGTCAGCATTGCGTTGAGCGTGCCGCCGCCATCGAAGTACAAGTGCTCGGCGAACGTCTCGGTCTGAGTTCGCATCAGCGAGCCGATGGTGGCCGTGTAGTCGGGAAAGAGGGCGGCATCTTTGCCCTGTTGATCGACGTTGGTCAGCTCCAGCCAGTAGCGCGTGAAGCGGCGCACCATGGCGCGGCTGCGCACGGAGCCGTACATTCGCTCGGCCTCGCGCCGCACGTCGGCCGCGGTCGTGAGCCGCCCCTCTTGCGCCGCGGCCAGCAAGTCGGCGTCGGGCGTCGACGCCCACAGGAAGTAAGACAGGCGAGACGCCAAGCCCCACGGGTCGACCTTCAGCACTCCGGGGTTACCGTCCACCGGCGTGCCGCCTTCGATGCGGTAGAGAAATTGAGGCGACATGAGCATGGTCTGCAGCACCGTGCTCAGCGAGGCCTTGAAATCGAGGAACGCGCGCGCAGAGCGGAACGTGCCCATGAAGCGCGTGCGCTCCGCCTCGGCGACGGGGCGACGAAAAGCTTTGGAGCCCCAGGTGTCGACGAGCTCACCCGCGCATTTTTCTTGCGCGGCCGTGTCGCCGGCGCCGGCGGTGGCCGCGCACGGCAACGTGTCGGGCTTGGCGAGCGCGCTCGCGGCCAAGGTCTCCGCCGCGCCGAGATAACCCTCGGCCAGTAAGCGCGAGACCCGCAGGACGTTCGCGTCGTTGTCGAACGTGCTCTGTTCCTCCAAAGGAAAAGAATCCGCTGGAGCCGAATTATCGGCGAGCAGGTCGCTAACGGTGTTGTTGTACTCGACGCGATTCAGGCGACGCAGCGGCGATTGACCCGGGAGGATCTTGCCGGCGCTCGTGCACTCGGCGGTGGTGGGCAGCCCTCCGGTGGCGATCGAAGTGCCGCCAGCGCCGCCGCTAGAGCCCGTGGCTCCACCGCCGGCCATGTTAGCGGGAGTGTTTTGGCCGCCCGGCGTGCCCTTGCTGGGTAGCTCCTCGCCCGTGCAGGCCACACACCCCAACGCCAGGGCCCAGTACTGCCAGCGTAGCCCGCGTGCTCTCGACAGCATGTTGGATGATTGTCGTAGGGCGGCGTCGATTGTTAAGGAATCTGCCTCGTGGTGATGACAATTCAGGTACGGCCCCCGCAATAGGCAGAGACATGTTCAGCCAACTCAGGCGCGCCCTCGTTCCGGCGCTGTTCTTGGCCGCCTGTAGCGAGCCGGCGAACGTCCTTCCGGTCGTCGAAACTGCCGGCCAGAGCGGCGTCGCCGGAACCACGAGCACCGCTGGAGCTGGCGGCTCCCCCGGCGCGGCCGGAACCGCCGCGGAAGCCGGCGCGGGCGGCACGGCCATTGCCGGCAGCAACAGCGGGGTATCGGGCGGCGGCCAGGGCGGCTCCTCGTCTGGCAGCGCCGGTGCGGGCGGCCTCGAGACCGCCGGCAGCGGGGGCGCGGCAGGCGCGGCAGGCGCGGCAGGTTCGAGCGCCGGGCAAGCGGGCGCCTCCGGCGGCGCGGGCGGCCCGAGCTGCCCCGGCGCGGGTCACGCGGTCGACTTCGATGGCGATGCGCGCACGCAGATGGACACGGACACCAGCATCGGCGCCGTGCTGCCCAAGGGCAACGCGTCACGCACGGTGGAGATGTGGGTCTATACCGTACCTAAATCTTGGCGCTCCGAGCATCACCTCTACCAGTACGGCTCCGCGAACCCGCGTGAGGGCGCCTTCGGCATCGATTTTGGCGATGGGCCCTACCCGAACGTGCAGGTCTACAACAACGGCAGCGCGGACACGACGTTCAAGGTGCCGCAAGACTCGGTGAAAGAAACCGGTTGGTTTCACTTTGCCATGGTGTGGGACGCTCCCAGCAAGACGCTACGCGGCGTCATCAACGGCGTTACGGCGGGTAAGAAAACCATCAGTCCCGAGCTGACGACGCCGGCTTCGAAGCTGAGCATCGGGTACTCACCGACCTTCAGCGGCAGCGGCGGCTTCACCGGAAAGATCGACGAGCTCCGGATTTGGAGCACGGCCCGCACCGACGCCGAGCTCAAAGCCACGATGGCCCAACGACTCACCGGCAAGGAAGCGGGTCTAGTCGTGTATTACACGTTCGACGAGGGAACCGGGACGACCTCCAAAGACCTGGTCGGCGGCTACGAGGCGAAGTTCGGCGGCAACACGCAACCCAAGTGGGCCACGTCCGATCTTCCGCTCACCTGCCCTTGAAGCCGGCTGGGCCGACGCCCGCTGCCTCGTGCAACGGGCGGCCGAGCTTTTCATCGATACCTCGTGCCCGCTGCGTTACACGCGGGCGAGCAGCTCGCCGAGCCGGGCGAGCGGCGCGCCGGTCTGGTTCTGCCCGAGCTCGCGGACCGAGAGACCGAACACGTCGTTCAACAGCGTGAAGTAGAGATCGCGCAGCGGCCGGCGCTCGAGCACCAGGTGCTGATCGCTCTTCAAGCCGAGGTTCCCGCCGCCCAACAGCGCCGTCGGCAGCATGTCCGCGGCGTGGCTGCCGCCCTGCATGCCGCCACCAAAGAGCACCACGGTGTTGTCGAGCACGGTGACGCCGGGAGCCTCCTCGATGGCGTCGAGCTTGCGGCAAAGATCCGCGACCCGACCGACGTTCCACCAAGTGATGGTCGCAAAGGCGTCTCCGCCCGCGTGCTGAGCCACGTGGTATTCGGGGCAGGTGTTGCCATTCGGGCTGGAGCCCTCGGCGGTGAAGCTGCGCTCTTCTACGTTGTCGTAGACGAACTCGGAGCGTTCGTCCTCCAGCATGTACGAAATGACGCGGGTCACGTCGCACTCGAACGCCATCGCGATCAGGTCGCTCATGGCGTCGGCGTGCAGGCCCTTGTCGTAGTGGTCCGTGGTCTGGCGCGGAGCGGCTGCTGATTGCTCGACGTGCAGCCATTCGTCGACGGCGGGCCTGGCGCAGGCCACGCCGGCCATGCTGCCCGAGACGTTGACGACACGCCGCTCCACGGCGCGCACCGAGTCCAGGAATTGGTCCATCCGCTGCTGATCGCTGCGACCCAGACGGGCGCGAGTGCGCTGCGCGTTCTCGAGCACGGCGTCCAGCACGCTGCTCGTGCGCGCACGCCGCTTTTGCGCCTCGACGCCCGCCGTTCCGCTCTCGTCCGGGTCGGCGGCCACGCTCACGATTCGCGAAAAAAACTCGAGCGGATCTACGATTTTGTACAGCGGTTGCCGCTCGTTCGCCCACGAGACACTGCGGCTGCTGGAGCAGGGCTCTCCGTCGCAGCTACCGAGCGGCGTCGACAGGCCCACCTGGAGCGACGCGAGCGCGCTCTGGCCCGCGAAAGATTCGTGCTGCGCCAAGATTTGATCCACCGAAATGCCGTTGGCCTCGTCGACCGCGAGCGCCTGCCTGACGGCAGCCGCATCGACGCACGTCAGCCAAGCTCCCCCCAGACGGCCATGACTCGGCTCGACGCGAGGTGAAGCGTCGGCGTTGAACACCGACCCGTTCTCCAAGCCCGTGAGCACGCTGAGCTTGCCTTTCAGCGAGGCGCCGAACGGCTCGAGGATGGACGACAGCTGCCAGGCGCTGCCGCTGCCGGCGAGGGCCGGGCGCCACAGCTCGTGAGCGCCGTTGGGCAGATAAACGGGCAGAAACCGCCGCCTTGCAGGGGCCGACTGGGCGCGGAGCGAACGCGGCGCGAGCGACTCGAGCCACGGTAGGGCCAGCGCAACGCCCGCGCCCCGCAGCAGACCTCGCCTCGAAAGACCGCTCAGCGTGCGACCGCGCATGTTTAGTTTCCCCCCCCGGCGCAGCCTAAAGGCGTCCGACGCGACCAACGCCTGGATCATCCGGCGAACGCTGGGCGTTTCGCCGGGGGCGCGCCAAGCCAGCTCGGCGCGCTGCAGGTGAGCCGCGTCGTCGGGGCCGAGCACTCTGCCGAGCCCGTAGGTGAGCAGCTTCTGGGCCAAGCAGCGCCCCAAGCGAGGGTCGTTGGCCAACTCTTCCGCCAAGCCGTCCAGGCCCACGACCGTGGCCCCTTCCGGATGCAGCTCCGAGGCTGGCAAAGTGACCGATGGGTCGATCGGGGTTCCGTCCTCGTAGGTCTCGCGATACACACCCGTCGCGTCGTACCGCTCGAGGGCCAAGCCGTAGGCATCGAAGAGGTCGTGGCAGCCCGCACAGCCCGGCTCACGGCGGTGCTGCTCCAGGCGCGCGCGCACGTCGAGCGGCGACGCGTCGGCGCTCGGCGCGTCGGCATCGAGGATGGGTATATCCGCTGGCGGCAGCGGCGGCTCTTGGCACAGCAAATTGCCGGCAATCCAGTGCCCCCTCTTGGATGGCGACGTGCGGCGATCGAAGGAAGACAAGGCCAGAAATCCGAGCAGCCCGAAGAAACCGCGACGTTGGTCGGCGGCGTATTCGACGCGCTCGAAAGTTCCGAAGCCGGTGACCGTCGAAGGGATGCCGTACGCGTACGAAAGCTCGCCATCGACGTAGTTGAAATCCGCCAGCGGGAACTCGAAGAAGGAGCGATCGCTGTCCAAGAAATCGGCAAAATACAGGAGCATCTCTTGGCCCGCGGCTTGCGCCACGCGCTTGTTCCACAAATAGAATTTGGGCAGCGCGGCGTGCGCGGGCACCTGACGCGCGCCCAGCCACTGACCCGCAAAATTCGTGACGAAGCGCTGAGCTTTCGGGTCCGCCAGCATTTTGTCGACGAGCGCCGCGACCGCCGCCGGGTGCTCCAAGTCACCCGCCGCGGCTGCCTGCAAGAGGTCGTCGTCGGGAGCGCTGCTCCAAAGGAAGTAAGACAGCCGCGACGCCAGCTCGTAGGGGCTCAGCGGGTGCGGCGCCGCTGCCTCCGGATCCGGATCGATCTCGATGCGATACAGGAACTCCGCGCTCGAGAGGAGCGCCTGCAGGCTCAGCGTGAAGGCGGCATCGCCGTCGTCTCCGAGCTCGCGGGCGGCGGCGTACACGCGCTCGTAGGTCGAAAGCTCGTCCGACGCCAGGGGACGCCGGAAGACGCGGAGCCCGGCTGCCGCGAGGCTGGTGCGCGCGCAAGCTGGCTCGGCCAACGAACAAGTGACGAAGCGGCCGCGCTGCGCTTCGTCTGCCATCACCTCCACCGACAAGGCTTGCGCGGCCTTGAAATAGCGATCGTATTGCGCCTCGTCGATGCCCAGCACCGCCGCCATGTTGTCGAAGCCTTGCAGCTCTCCGCCTCGCCACGCAGCGCTCGCGGGCTGAAGTACCGCGCCCAAGACGTCTCGAACGGTCGCGTTGTACTCGTTCGAGTTGAGACGGTGCATGTCTTTTCGGCCCGGGTCGAGCGGTGGCTCCACCGCCAGCGGCCCGCCCCCCGCGGAGCCGCCAAGGCCGGCCGCCCCGGCCACTCCGGTCGTGGGAGCGCGCCGCGCAGGATCGCAGGCAAAAAGCGCCAGCGCCGCTGCCACGTATGCCGCCCCACGCAAGAGACTCGGATCGCTCATGGCGTTCGTCAGCCGGAGCTTACACCGGGCGGTGTGGACTTGTCCGCGGTAAGCCCGCGCCGTCGTCCGTTCGCCCGTACCGACCACCATTTGGCCGTGCGGATATTTTTTGGCGATACGCGGGGTCGGGTCGCATGGCGTAGACTCGCGCGCGGATGTTTCGCCCTCGCCCGTATCGCGGCCTCTGGCTCACGCTGGCGCTCGCGCTCGTTGGCCGAGAAGGACGCGCGCAGCCGTCGCAGAACCTGCAGGTGGCCCTCGAATACTCCGCAGACTCCGCCCTCGGTTGCCCGAGCGAAGGCGAGCTCGAGGCCAGCGTCACCCAGCAGCTCGGCTACGACCCGTTCGCCAGCGACAGCGCGGAGCCACGGCTGCGCGTCGAGATTGTGAAACCCGCCGAGCGCCTCGAGGCCCAAATCGAGTGGATGGCTCGAGAACGCGGCGAAGGTGAGCGTCGTCTCATCTCGGACGGGGGCGATTGCGCGGCGCTCGCGCGGAGCCTGATCTTCGCGATCGCCGTGCAGATTCAGCTTCACGCGGTCAACGAGCCGCCTGCCAGCGAACCGCCGGCGAGGCCCGCGCCCCGGCCCGCCCCTCTGCCCCCAGCCCCCCCCCCAGCCAGGCAGGAAGCTCCCCCGTCGCATCGCTCGGTGCTGCTGGGTCTAGGGTTGATGGCGCGCGCTGGCCTGGCGCCACGTGTCACTCCTGGCGCGCGCCTGTTTGGAGCGCTCTCCAAAGACTGGTGGGCCCTCGAGCTGAGCGCACACGCCACCCTGCCATCTCGCCTCGAGCTCGCAGATGGCACCGGGTTCACCGCCAACGAGCTGGGGGCCAGCGTGGTCCCCTGCCTGCGCCATTCATCCTTCGGCTTTTGCGCGGTGGGCGCCCTCAGCTTGCTCCACGTCCGCGGCGAAGGGGTGGATCGCATCCGAAGCCCCTCGGCTTTGACCGGCGGAGTGGGCGCCCGGCTGCAACTGCTGCTGCCGCAGCTTCAGCGCTTCGGGGTGATCGTGCAGGCCGAAGCGCTGGCGCTTTTCGCTCCGCAGGACGTGTTTTTGAACGAGGCCAAGGTCTGGTCGACGGCGCCGCTGGCGTTTACCGCCATTCTGGATTTTGCTGCAATTTTCCCATGACAATTGTTGGCGACTTGCCGCAATCATAGGAGGTTGGTTTTAGAGCCACTGGAGATCGTCACGGAATCTGCAGGTTCGCCCCCTGCCGTGGCGCACGAGTGCCTGCACGCGTATCAGCGCGAGCTCGACTACTTGATCGGCTCGCTGCGGCGGCTCGGTGTGCGCTTCGCGGACACCGAGGACGTTCTTCACGAGGTCTTCTTGGTGATGTTAGCGCGATGGGATGACTACGATAGAGCGCGTCCGCTCCGCCCCTGGCTCTTCGGAATTGCCTTTCGGGTTGCTTCGACACAACGGCGTCGAACCACCCGTGAGGTCCTGGGCGGCGATCACGAAGCCGAAGACCAGCGTCGCGGCCCCGATGACGACATGGCGGCCAAAGAGGATCGCGCCTTGTTGCTCGGCGCTTTGGCGCAGCTGCCAATCGAGCGACGAGCCGTGCTGATCATGCACGAGCTGGACGAAATACCGATGCGAGAGATTGCCCAGCAGCTCTCAATCCCACTTTTTACGGCCTATTCTCGGCTGCGCAAGGCGCGTCACGAGCTCGATGTAGCGCTCGCTCGTCTGTACAAAGGAGGCGCCCGTGCTTGGTAGACGGCCGCTTTCCGACCGAGCAAGGGCGCTCCTGGAGCGCGAGCGCGAGCGCGCGCACGGCTGGGAAGCAGACGAAGCCATCAAGTCGAGAGTCATGCGCCGTGCGCGCTCCGCCCTCGAGCGAGATCGCCCGTCGGGCGTTGGGCTGCGTTTGGTGGGGTCCGGGCTTGCCACCGTAACGCCACGGCGCTGGTTGAGGCCGCTGCCGTTGGTCGCGGCCGCGCTGGCCGCAGCGGGTTTGGCCGCCGCGAGCGCCGGCTTGTACTCTTCGTCTTCGCGCGAACCGGAAGAAAAGCCCTGGCCTCCCGCCAACGTGGCCCCACCGCCGCGGCCCCGGGTCGCGGTTGGTGGAGCGCTGCTTCCCGCTGCCCCCGCCAGCCAGGCACCGGCCGAACGAGCGCCCGAGCCACGCCCGGCGCCGGCCACGACGGCTGGCAACGACAGCACGCGCTCACTGAACGTCAAGCAGTACGCAACGGAGCTGGCATTGCTCGAGCCTGCTCGAAGCAGCCTCAGCCGTGGCGACTATTCTGCGGCGCTCAGCGCGCTCGGCCAGCACCGTCGCGAATTTCCGAACGGCCAGCTCAGCCAAGAGCGCGAGGCGTTGCGCGTGCGAGCGCTCTGGGGTCTCGGACAAAAGCCCGCCGCGCTCGCGGCGGCTCGCGCGTTCCGCAAACGCTACCCGCGTAGCGCGCTGCTGAGCTGGTTGAAAGATCAAGGCGACCAAGCGCCGTGAATGGCCGTTTCGTGGTGGGCGTCTCGGCGTCACTCGCGCTCCTTGGTTGTAGCGGGCAGCTGGACGCAGGAGCCGACGTTCCGCACGGGCTGCTGCCGGTGGACGAGCGCAGCGCGGTCGTGGTCGTCAACGACGGCGCCCGCGATAACTGGCAAGGCGAGTACGCGACGATTCTGGCCGCGACTGGCCAGCTGCAGCTCGTGGGTTTGGTCGTCAATTCGGCGACCGAGTACCCGTCTTTGGACACCAACGTCGCGGGCTACCGCGACATGCTGAGCGCGGCGCGAGACAGCGGCATGCAGCACCTTCCGGACGCGACGGCCAGCATTGCCCCGGCGCTGGCGCGCCCCGCGAGCGGCTCGATCGAAGATACCGTGCCCAACCGCTCCGAAGGTGCGCGCCTCATCTTGGAAGCCGCAGCCCAGCACGGCACGGCCGTGCACCCGTTGGCGATCACCACCGGCGGCGCCCTCACGGACGTAGCCGACGCCTACCTGCTGGACCCCAGCTTGGCGGAGCGTGCGGTCGTGGTCGCGTCGCTCGGGCAAAGCGAGGGCGACGGCTCGAGCACCTTCAACCCGAACGGCGGCCGCGACACCTGGGCGACGGTCATCGTCACGTCTCGCATGCGCGTGGTGCAGGTCAACGGCTACTACGACCAACTGCTGGACGTGCCCGAAGAGCGCACCGACGAGCTGCCCTCCAACGCGTTCGGGCGCTGGATGGCGGCAAAGAGCCCCGACATTCTGGACGTTATCCTGGCCTGCGATCAGATCACGGTGCTGGCCGTGGCGCTTCCGTGGTTCGCGTCGGAGGTGACACACCTCCGAGCGAGCGACTTGGATGCGATGTCGCTCGTGCCGGACCCGGAAGGCCAGATTTGGCACGTGGCCAAGACCGACAGCGCGCGCGCCCGCAGCGAGATCTGGGCGCGCCTGAAGGACGCCAGCGCGCCGGAGTGACGAGCCGAGCGGGGCCGCGCTACGGGCCCACGTGCTGCGCGCCGCGGCTGGCCAAACGCTTTTCGGGCGGCCGCATGCGACAATTGAGCTTTCGCCGCGCCGTGAAGAGCCGGACCCAAACCGTGTTGAGCGGCACGCGCTCTTGCTGGGCAATCTCGCGGCCGCTGAAGCCTTCCAGCTCGAACAGCGTGAAGACCGTCTGCTGTTCGGCGGAAAGCTTGGCAAACCGCCGGTTCAAGATTTCCGTCTTCTGCTTGGTCTCGAGCTCGTCCAAAGGGCCCGGGCCCACCTGCGGCGCGCTCAGCAGGGCGGTCGTCGTGTCGGCCGAGTTGACGTGCTGGACCCAGGTCAGCCGACGGTAATCACGCGCCTTGCGACGCGTGATTTGGTACAGCCAGCCAGCGACGTTGTTGCCGTCGAACAGGTGCAGGCGCCTGTAGGCGACGGTGAAGACGTCCTGGACCAAGTCCTCGTAGTCGGACTGGCGAGCGCCCAGGGCTCGCACCCAGCGCGAGACCTGAGCAAACCACTGATCGTAAATGTGCTCGAACGAAACCGTTTCTGATCCCGGGCCGCTCGCACTCTGTAATCCACCAGGCGTGACCAGCGTCGAAGCGACGTGGTCAGAGGTGTGCGAGCACACGGGACTAGGCTTTCATGGCGTCATACGTGCCCGAACCGATCGCCGGGGCGGTCGGGGTTTTGTCACGCGTGGCCGCTGCCATCAACGTGTTGAGCACCTTGGCGTTGCCGGTCTTGGCGGTGTCGATGAGGGTGCCTTGCTTGAGGTACCCACCGCCGCTACCCCAGATGATCATCGGAACGCCGCTCGTCGAGTGCGAGGGGCCATCGGCCAGGGTGTTCGTCCAGATGATCTGCGCGCTGTTCTGGAGACCGTGCGCTGCGAACGCATCGAGCCCCACCAGCAGCGAGTTCATGCGCACGATGTCGATTTCGTGGTGGGCGGCCTCGGCGGTCTGGTCGTTGCCGGACTGCGAATCCGACTGGAGCCGGTGGCTCACCTGGTGGAACGTCCATTTACGGCTGTTCGACGCCACGTTGTAGACGGTGCCATCGGTGCCGTCGCCCCACTGCAGGGTGGCGACGCGGCTGTAGTTGCAGCCGAAAGCCACCGCCATGATCTGCAGGTGCAGCTTGACGTACTCTTCCATCTGGTCGCCCTTGAAGACGAAGCCACTGCTCAGCGCGGTGTACTTGTCTTCCGGGAGGCCATCTTTTCCGCACATGGCGCCCACGGGGGCCATGCCGTCCATCTTTACTTCGACGTCGCGGATGGCCTGGAAGTGCTGATCGAGACGGTGCTGGTCAGCCATGCTGAGCGCAGGCATAGCCTTCAGCGCATTCAGCTCACCCTTCACTAGGTCGTTCACGCTCTTGCGCCGGTTTGCCAGCTCTTGAGCGATCGGATCGACGGTGGTGGAACCCGAGCCGCCAGTGCCCGTGCCGGGCATCGTTGTGCCGGTTCCGGCCAGCCCGACGACCTTCTTGTAGAGGAGGTACGGGTTGGTATCGGCAGAGCGGACCTGACCGGCGCCGGCGCCCTTGAACGAGATGCGCTCGGCGATGAAGCCTTTGCCACCGGAATACAAAGCCAACGGATCAGCTCCGAGCGCTTTGCCGATGAGCGTGTCGGCGGAGGGGCCAGCCGCGTACGCGGTATTGCCGTTGGCGCCGGGGGCCAAGCCGGTCAACGTCTGCACGTTTGCTTCGGCGTGACCGCAGCTGCGCGGTCCGGTGACCGGGTAAACGAGGTTCTTCAGGAACAACAGGTTTGCCGCGTGAGGCGCCAGCACTTTGGTTGCTACGTCCGCCGCGCCCAAGCTCTCCTTCGTCAACGCACCGGCCGTGGCCGGGAAGAAGTTCTTATTCACCTGCCCGTTCTGCGCGACGATGAAGAACGTGAACACGGGAGCGGAGTCGGCAGCCCAAGCCGAGCGGCTGGGCAACCCTTCCAGGAAGGGCAACCCGACGGCAACGGTACCTGCTCCGGTGAGAAACGCTCGGCGATTGATGGCGCGACGGTTCATGGCATTACCCTTGAAAATCACTTGGCACCTCCAGAGCGAACGCGGAAAGCATCCTCTTTGACGAGGTCGATTAGCACTTGTTTGATGGAGCCGCCGTTCGACTCGCTGACGTTGGCCATGTTTCCGAGCATCTCTAGGTCAGACTGGATGACGTCGCGCTGCAAGCCGAAGCTCGCCAGCTTTTTTGCGTAGCAGAGGTGAGTCTGCTTCTCGGTGGCGAGCAGCTTCATCAGCTCGGTTGCGTCGCTGTAGCTCTTGGTTCCATCGACGAAGGAGAAAGAGCCGCTGCTGTCGATGGGCAGGCTCTCCGTGCCGTTCACTTCCATGTCGCGGTACTTGCCCATGCCGTCGAAGTGCTCGAAGGCGAAGCCCATGGGGTTGATCATCTGGTTGTGGCACTCGGCGCCGCAGCCCATGGTGTGGTTATCGACGCGAACGCGGTTGGTCTCACCCTCTTTGCGCGGGGGCAACGGGGGAAGAGTTCCGCCGAACTGGCCGAGCGGCGCGCAGAGCACATCGAGCGACATGCTGACGCCTCGGTGAATGGGATCCGGCCCGTCGGGTCGCGAATTCAGCATCAGGAACGGCAGCTGCAAGAAGTAGCCGATCCGGTTGGCGTCCATGTCACGCTCGACGAAGCCACTGGCCGGTGCCGAGACGCCGTAGGCCGCCGCCATGGTCGGCCCGACGAAACCCTTGGTTGACAGGAAGATGTCTTTGACGCCCAGCCCTTCGCTGAAGATCTTGTCGAAGAACAGGTAGGAGCTTTCCACCAGCTCCGCAGGCGTGGTGGCAGGGTCGAAGCCCGGGCCGGCGTCCTTCGCCAGGTTCTGGAACTTGGCGAACTTGAGGAACTCGCCATGGAAGCTGCGCATGACAGCCTTGGCGGCCGGCTCGTCCAGCATCGTTTCCGCCATGGCGGCGGCGCCCTCGGCCGTATCGAGCTTGCCCGGACCGGCGGCCGCGTCTAGCAGGGCGTCGTCAGGCGTGGTGTTGCGGAGCCAGAGCGAGAGCTTGGCGGCCATCTCGTAACCCGAGAGGGGCGTGTTGGCTGCGCCGAGCTCGGTCCGGTAGATGAAGTAGGGCGACTGGAGCATGGCCTCCAAGACCAGGCCCGCGCCCTTGGCGAACGACGTTCCGCTGCCGGACAGCGACGGACCCATGTCGAACAGCTTTTGGTACGACGCCACTTCGCCGGTGGTGAGAGGGCGACGGTAGACACGACGGCCGACCTTGGCGATGAAGCCAGCGCCGTCAGTGCCCGAGTAGATCTTGCTGAGCTGCGCGGGGTCGGACGACACCTGCTTGGCCAGCGCCTCGGCCGCGCCCTGGTAGTCGGACCAGCCGCGGTTATCGATCTCGAGCAACGCCAGCTCGTTGTTGGCGAAGTCGGTCATGCCCGAGACGGCGTTTTGGAACCCCTCGGCGTTGGTCGGCGGAGACGACAGCGCGAGCACATTTTGCACGCTGTTGGTCCACTGGGCGTTCGTCAGCCGGAGGACCCGGTAGTAGGCGGGGTTACCCTCGAGCTTGAGACGGGAGGGTGTGTCCGGCGGCACGTTGTCGGGGACACCGCCCGTGCTGTTGTTGCTACCGCCCCCGGGGATGTTCGACGAGCCTCCCACCGCGCCCGGCGTGGAACCGGTGCCGTTGTTGTTGGTGTCCTCCGGCCCGGAGCCGGTGAGACTCCCCGTACAGCCCACGGCAGCCAGGGCTAGCGTCAGCAAGCCGACTTTCGAGCAACGCAGGGTCATTGGAGAGCTCCTCAACATGAAAGGAATGTTCCTTTGTCTTCAAACCGCGATGTAGACCGACGACCTACATAACGCGCTCGAAGCGGTATCACCCGGATGGGTGTCACAAGTAGCTGTGGCAGCATGGGGGTCCCCCCGTCACTCAAATTGCGTAGGTGGCTCATTTCCTTGAGAAAATGATGCGCTAAACAGGAATAATGCAACCTGGCTTCAACCTTCCGGGGGGTGGCGTCAGAGGGTCTTGAAGAAGTCGTACATCGACTTCACGCCGAAGCACGGAACGCCGTGTTGCGTTCCGCTGTAGTTGGGGTCGTTGTGCGCGCACCAAATGGTCGGCACCGAGCAGTTATCGTAAATTTTACAGCCTGGGTCGACTTGGGTGCCACTGCTCGTGCAGCCCATGATGGGGGTGTAGGTCTTCGACGTCTCGGCGCACATGTTGGAGGCGCGGAATTTGGCGACCGTGTTCTTGGCCGAGTCGGCGCTGCGTTGGTTGTCTTTGATGCCGTCGATGTACAGGACGGGCATGGGCACGGCCACGTTGAACGGATCGGCCGCTACGGGCGAGACGCCCTTGAAGTTCAGGTGCTGCGCGTCCGTCTTGTGAGACAAGATGTTCACGAGCATCTGGGCGCCGGAGCTGTGGCCAACGCCGAAGACCCGGCTCGTATCGACGCAGTAATTGGCCAGCACGTCGTCGTATTGCTTCAGGATGCGCGCGCTGTTGTTGGCGTAATTGTTCCAACATTGGCCGCTGTCGCTCGTATTGGGCAGCAGGCGCACGTATTCGCTTTCGAAACCCGAGCCCTTGAGCAAGCCCTCCCACTGAGTGTTCGGGTTGCCGCAGGCATGCAGCGCGACGAGCAAGGGAAACGGCTTGGTTCCGTCGTAGGACTCGGGAAAATCGATGATTTGCTCGTTGGCGACCGTGACTTTGCCGTTGGCGGGCCGGCCCGATTTGCCGCAGCCAGCGCTGGGTTTGGCAGGACCGCCGCTGCCGCCTCCGCTGCCCCCGCCACTCCCGCTGCCCGATGCGCCTGCCGCGCCAGCGCTGCCGAGCCCGCCCGTGGACGACCCCGCCGTGCTTCCGCCGATGCCAGCGCCGCCGTTGCTGCTGGTGCCACCGCTACCGGCCATGCTCGACGCCCCCGCCGTGCTAGCCGTGCCCGCCATGGCCGAGCCCGTGCCGGCCGAGCTGGTGGTGCCGGCCGAGCTGGTGGTGCCGGCGGAAGTGGCCGTTCCGGCCGAGCCCTGGACCGGCATTCCGCCTCCGCCGATGGGATCGCTCGGGTCTTCGACTGAGCAACCAACGAGGGTGATGAGCAGCAGCGCGGCGAAATTGGCGGGATGGCGGAGCATGGTCCTCATAGGAGAGTTGGGGCGCGGCGCGCCGGGGAAGAGCAGCGCGGGGCGCTAGGCGCGGAGCGAGCGAACGGCACCGAAACGCCGGGAGCGGTTCCGTACCGAGACCTTTGAATAGCTCATCGACACCACCCCGTCCACAGCCAGCGCGAACATCGTGTCATGAACGAGTCTTGCATCGACTCACACTACAATTCTCAGCTGAGGGCGATAAAACAGGCCCAAGATTGCTGATCGTGTTCGGCTACGAGGAGTCACGGGGTGACTCGGACTCACGCGTCGAGCCGTCTAGCAAGCACGCAACGGTCATGTCGCCTAGCACGTTGATCGTCGTTCGGCAGCGGTCCAAAAACCAATCCACGGTGAGCAGGAGCGCGATGTACTCGACCGGAAGGTGCACGGCCCCGAACACCAAGGTCATCGTCACCAAGCCTGCTTCGGGGATGCCGGCCGCCCCCACCGAAGCGACGATGGACGTCAAAACGACCAGCACTTGCTGCGACAACGTAAGCTCGATGCCCAGCAGCTGCGCGATGAACAGCGCCGCCATGGCCTCGTACAGAGCCGTGCCGTCATTGTTGAAGTTGGCGCCGACGAGCGCGCCCAAGCTGGCAGATTGCTCGCGTAGCCCCACGCGCGACTTGAGGCGTTCGTAGGTCACGGGCATGGTGATGGTGGAGCTGCCCGTCGAGAACGCCATGACGAGCGCGTCGCGCGTGCCGCGCAAGAGCACGAGCGGCCTGACCCACGACCGAGCGCGAATGCGCAGCAGGTAGTAAGCGCTCTGCAGCGCGAGCGCCAAGATCACGGCCGCGACGAACTTGCCCAAGGCCACGAACGGATGAAAGCCGTGGCTGCCGATGATGCTGGCCACCTTGCCGAACACGGCCAAGGGAACGAGCGCGATCACCCACGACAAGATCTCCAAGATAGCGCTGAAGCCGAGGCCGACGAGCTCAATGGCCAGCTGCTGCTTGGGTTTCGGGAGCCGCCGACAAGCGATACCCAGCGCTAGCGCGATGAGCACGACGCCGAGCACGCGGTTTTCGACGAATGGCCGCAGCAGGCTATCGGGGACGTTGTCCAGGATCTGCCCGACCAAATTCGTCGCCACCGGCGGGGCGTGGTCAGGACGCGGCAGCTGCGCGCCCGCGCCGGGCCGAAGCAGATTTGCGACACCCAAGCCGATCAAGATCGCGATCAGCGTATTGACGAGCAGCAGCCCGACCAAGCGCAGCGCCAGACGCCCGCGGATCTCCGCCGTCATGATGGCGTGAATCACCGCCACCAAGATCAGGACGGGAGCCAACGCGCCCAGTACGCGCAACACCAGCTGGGCAATCACGTCCAACGGCTTGGTCGCGGGACCGAAGACGAGCCCCGTTACCAGGCCGAGGCCCATACCGAGCAAGATGCGCGCGTAGAGCGGCAACCTGCTCCACCACGAAGTGTTGGAAGGATCGACAGCCACGGAGCTCATTGCGCGGCGCAGCTCACCACGAAATCAGCTCGCCCGGGTGCCGCCGGCGAGCCGGAGCGGGATTGTGCTCGAAAGCCCCGCGCCACGCCCGCTCTCGCGGCCGGCGCTCTTGCCTATCTAGCAGGGTGTCGAGGAAGCAGAAGTTGGAGGCACCGGAGGAAGCTCATGGTCTGTTCCAGGTGCCCGTCCGGTCCGTCGCCCAGGCTCACGGCGGAGGCGTGACGTTGAGGGTGTAGTTACCCACGCTCGGGCCCGACGACCCCGCAAAGCCGTCGACGTGAACGTAGTACGTCTGCCCGGCCACCACGTTGACGCTCACGACCGAGCCGTGCTTCGCCTGATTGGCGGAGCCGTCGGCTACGCCGCAATTGGCCGTGTCGTCGTTGCAGCCAAGCGCGGAGGCGCCCAGGGTAGCCCCGACGTACAGCACGGTGTCGAAGCCACCCGAGCTGGTGCCGCAGGTCGTGAACTTGGCCGTGCCCGACCTCGGCGCGACCCACGAGTACGCGTGGTCCGGGGCGGCGGCGGTGGCGGCCGACGCGCAAGCGCCGCTGTACAGGCTCGTGCCGGACGTCGTGCCGGTGACGGTACCGCCGCTGGACGGGAGCACGTCGGGCGGGGGCGCCGCCACGGGGGCGGTGACGTTCAGCACGAAGCTGCCGGAAGAGCCGCCCGTCGAGCCGGCGAAACCGTCGACGTAGATGTAATAGGTGGTGCCCGCCACGACGCTGAAATTGACGACGGAGCCGTGGCCACTGCGGTTTACGGAGCCGTCGTTCGTACCGCAGCCCGCGGTGTCGTCGTTGCACGTAAGCTGGGCGCCGCTCTGGCTACCGCCGCGAACGTACAGCACGGTGTCGAACGTGGTGGCGCCGCACGTCGTGAGCTTGGCCGTGCCACTCGCGCTGGGGGTCCAGGTCAGCACGCGCTCGGGGGCGCTGCTGGTGGCGGCGGCGCAGGTGCCGCTGGCGGCGCTGGCGCCGCTGGTAGTGCCGCTGACCGTGCCGCCGCCCGGCGGTACGACGCTCGCGGCGCTTTCGGTGAACGTCGCGGTATAGGTGGTGTTCGCCGCTGGCGTGGTGATCGAATGAGTGGCCGCGCCCGAGTCGGACCAGCCGCTGAACGTGTACACCTTTCCACCCAGGGTCTGCGGCGAGGCCACGCCGATGCTGCGCAGCACCCCGACCACGCTGTCAGCGGCCAGAGGCGCCGTGAAAGGTTGATCGTCGAGCGTCACGCTGAGACCGGCCGGCACCGTGTCGAGCGTGATCTGTTTGACGATTGGGACCACGTCGACCGACTTGGAAGTCGTTAGCCCGCTCGAATCTTTGACCGTCAAAACGACGCTGTAGAGCACGGTCGTCTCGGTGTGCCCGCTGTTGGGCACCGGCCAGGTCCCGCTCTTGATGCCCGATGTGTCGGGCATGGCGGGGTGGACATGCTCGTCGTGGTGCAGATCGATGCGCCAGGTGAAGGCGCTCGCCGGAAGAGCGCCATCTTCCGCGTCGGTGGCCGTGGCGGCGAAGCTCAAGGTGCTGCCGCCCGTGTACGTTGCGCCCACCGCGGGAGCGGTGATGCTCACGGTCGGGGCCGTGTTGCTCGTGACCGTGAGCACGGCCGCGTTGCTGGTAGCGGAGCCGAACGCATTGCTGACCACGGCGCGGAACTGCGCTCCGCTGTCGCTGGCTTGCACGTTGCTCAGACTATAAGAAGCGCCGGTAGCGCCGCTGATGTTGCTAGCGTTGCGCTGCCACTGGTAGGCCAAGGGCGAGCTGCCGCTCGCGGAGACGGTAAACGTCGCGGTCGAGCCAACCGGCACGGTGACGCTCGACGGCTGCGTGGCAACGCTGGGTGACTGCGAGGTCGAGAAGCTAATCTTGCCGATCGCGCCCGCTCCGCGCGCCAAGTAATAGAGCGCTCCCTCGGGGCCGACCCGGATGTCGACTACCGCGTTCAACCCGGTAGCGAAAACGGTGGCCGCGCCGGTCGCGGGGTCCAGCGTGCGCATCCAACCGTTGCAGTAGTCAGCGAAGAAATACTTGCCCACATAGCTGGCCGGGAACTGCGCCGTGACCGGGTCGTAAAAGGCGCCGCCCGTGATCGCGCAACCGCTCGAGTTGCCTTGGCCATGTGGATAGGTGAAGACGGGCCCGACGAAGGACGCGTTGGTGGTGGCTCCCTCGGTGCTGGGCCAGCCGTAGTTGCGGCCCGCGCCGCCGAGGTTCACTTCTTCCCAAGACGTTTGGCCAACGTCGTTGATCAAGATGGCGCCGGTGCTGCGACGCACGTCGAAGGTGAACGGGTTGCGTAGCCCCAGAGCCCAGATGGCGCGACTGAGACCCGTCGTGCTGGCGAAGAACGGGTTATCGCTGGGGATGGAGCCGTCACGGTTGAAGCGCAGCAACTTACCCAACGGCGTGGTCATGCTTTGCGCGTTCGAGCCGTTGGCGTTTTCACCCACGGCAACGTACAGCTTGCCGTCGTTGCCGAAATGCAGGGCACCTCCGTTGTGATTCGTGGCCGCGCTGAGCCCCGGAAAATCGACCAACACGGTCTCGCTGCCCGCGAGCGCCACGTCTCCGCTGGCCGTGAACCGGCTCAGGCGGTTGTGGGTGCCGCCGCTGGTGGTCGTATAGTAGACGTAGATGTACTGATTGGCGGCAAAGCTCGGATCGAACGTGACCCCGAGCAAGCCGCGTTCGCCGTTCGAGTCGACGCTCACCGACAGGAACGGCGTGGGCAGCAGCGCGCCGCTCTTGACGACCCGCAGCTGGCCACCCTGTTGGGCGACGAATAAGCGGCCGTCCGGCGCGAACGCCATGGCCGTCGGATTGGACAGGCCGCTGACCACGAGAGTGTCGGTAAAGCCGCTCTCGACCAGGGTGGCCGCCTGGGAGATGGCCCCCGCGGACTCTGGCTCGCTCGCTCGCTCCGACGAGCAGCCTACGAAACCCGCCAAGCCGAGGCCGAGCACGGCGCCGGCACGCTGAAACCACGTCGTCGCCTTGCGATTGAGCATGAGACGTTTCCTTATTCCCGAACCATGATCTCGGTAAGAGATCTCCGGCGCGAGCATGCCGTATTCGTTGGCTAGGCGAGTGTAGCGAATCGCCCTAGGTTCAGAGCACGTGTCCCGCCTTGAGCCGTTCTGCACATCAAGGTCCACACCGATGCCAGCAGCCGGCTGCCAGGCTGGGCCGACGCCGGGCGCACGGACTCGACCCTGCGCTGGTCCGAGAACGCCTGAGCATTTTTGTCGCGCAAGCCTCGCGGCGCGTTTGAGCTGCAGCTCTGCGTCCGAGCCCTGAGCATCCCTCACGCTTGCCGGTCGATAGCTCGACGAGAATGCAGCCCTGTCGCTAAATTGTCGCCTTCTCCCCCACGAACCCTGTACTCGCGAGCACCCTCGCGACTTGGCGATGTAGGTAGATCTGTGCTGGCATTCGAACCCGTGGTTATTGGCTTACGTTGACCAAGCTTGCGACGTTGAACACTCGATAGCGTGCCCCTGCCATGCGCAAACCTCCGGCTCAATCCCTAGATTCCAACGAATTCAGTCGTGTGGAAGCGCCGAGCCAAGCTGCACGTACCGCCCTGCGCGAGTCGGGCCCGCCGTCGTCGACGGCCAAGCCGCAGCGCGGAGCCATCGACTCACTGGTTCAAGCCTCGCTCGTGGAGCTGTTTCAGGCCTATGGCATCGCGCTCGCGCCTATTCCCAAGAGCATTCGCGACCGCCCGCCACCCCTCCCCGACGTCTCGGCCATGATCGGCTTCAGCACCGACGCTCGTCGCCCCGGCCGGCTCACGCTTTCGTTGCCGAGCGCGGTGCTGGGGCTCATGAAGGGCGACGTGCAAGGCTTTCGTCAAGGCGATTGGGCGCGCGAGCTCACCAATCAACTGATGGGCCGCATCAAAAACCGCATGCTGCAGTTCAGCGTCCGGTTGCAGGCAGGCTTGCCTTCCAACGTGGAGTCCAAGCTGCTGGAAAGCCAACTGCAGGGCGCCGGGCCAACGAGCTTCTACATGGGCCGCACGTTGCGCGGTGAGGTCGTGGTGACGCTCGAGGGAATGCCTCACGAGTCGGAGCTCACCTACGTTGGGACCGGGCGGATACCCTCCGAGGGCGAAACCATTCTATTCTGAGTCACCCAGGGAGAGGCCAGCCGTGAAAGAAGTTTTGATCGTCGACGATTCTCAGACGGTGCGGCGCGAGCTCTCCGAAGGCCTGAAGCAAGCGGGTTTCGGGGTCGTGGAGGCGGGCGATGGTATCAGCGGGCTCGAGCGCGCCAGCGAACGCGACTTCGCCCTCATCATCTTGGACGTGAACATGCCGCGGATGAACGGCCTGGACATGCTCGATCACCTGCATCGCGATCCGAAGACGGCAAAGACCCCGGTGGTGCTGCTCACCACCGAAGCCGAGCCGGCGTTGATGGATCGAGCGCGCCAAGCGGGCGCCAAAGGCTGGTTGATCAAGCCCGTACCTATCACGCACATCGTGAAGACAGCGCGCGCGCTGGCCAAGCAAGCGGAGCGCTGAAGCGCTCGCGCCGGCTCCGCTGAGCCAACATCGGGCCACGAAGCGCTCGCTCCGCGCCGCTGCACGCGGCGTATCGAGACCGTTTCTCGCAGGTCTCGAGCGCTTGCAGATTGGAAATTTGCCGCCCGCGCGGGGTGCGAAGGGGCGCTAATCGACAGCCTGGAAGGGTGGCCACATGTTCATGCTGTGCCCTATGTAGGTGAATTAGGCGTATTGAACACCTCGGAGGAAATGTTCATGCAAAGCGCACCAGCGCGACATCGGTTTCTGGCGGTCGCCGTCTTGGCGGGAGTCGCGGGCCTTTTCGGCCTGTCATCGTGCTCATCACAGCCAATCGGCGAAGACTTGGGCAGCGTCAGCCAGCCCCTCACCTGTGCCACCGCCGCCGATTGCCCCACCGGGACGCCTTGTCGAACCGCCATCTGCGATCCAAACGAGCATGTCTGCGCCTACAGCACCGTCGACGCAGCGTGTGACGACAGCAACAGCTGTACGAGCTCCGACGTCTGCGTACAAGGCAGCTGCGTTGGCGGACCTCCCGCGAGCGGCTGCAGCGTCTGCGCCGCGGCCGCGGTCGTGCCCGCGGACGGCGGCGTGTTCACGGGAGCGGTGACCGGCAACAGCACGATGCAGGGTACCTGCATCGACTCGGCGGGCTCGCCCGAGCGCGTCTACTCTTGGACTCCGACCCGCTCTGGCCTGGCCACCTTCGCCACCTGCGGCGGCACCACCAACTACGACACCGCGCTCTACCTCCTCAACTCGACGTGCGCCGTCGGCTCGCAGATTGCCTGCAACGACGATACGCCGAATTGCCCCGCCGCGGACGGCTTGCCCAACAACACCCAGCACGGCTCGCGCATCACTCAGAACGTGACGGCCGGGACGACGTACTACGTCGTGGTCGACGGCTGGGGAGGTCGACGCGGCAACTACTCGCTGACCATCACGCCGCCCACCGTGTGCGGCAATTCCGTGCGCGAGGGTGGCGAGCTGTGCGACGGCAGCGACGCCGCCGGCTGTGTCAGCGGCGTGTGCAAGGCCGACTGCACCTGCCAGCCTCCGGCCGCAGGCCAGCCCGATCTGGTACCGACGCTCGGAGACATCTCGGTCACTTACAACTCGAGCGTGCCCAGCGGCGACGTCGTCGAGGGTTGCGCCGGCAGCACCACCGGCAACAACTTGCTGCGCTTCAGCGCCTACATCGCCAACCAGGGCACGGCGGACATCTCCCTGGGCGATCCGGGCTGCCCCAACTGCGACGCCAACCCGCTCGTAACCTGCGCCAACCCGGCGTTCGTCTGCTCTCCCGCGGGCGGCCACAATCACGGCCACTACTCGAACTACGCGATCTACGAGCTCATCGACTCGACGACGGCCATCGTGGCCACCGGGCACAAGCAAGGGTTCTGCTTACGCGACAACTCCTGCGCAGCCGGTATCAGCCCCAAGTTTGGCTGCGCCAATCAGGGCATCTCGGCCGGTTGCAGCGACGTTTACGGCGCCACCCTCGGCTGCCAGTACATCGACATCACCGGCGTTGCCCCCGGGACCTACACGCTGCGCGTGCGCGTCGACCCGTTCAATCGTTTTCCCGAGTCCAACGAGGCGAACAACGACGCCACGGCCACGGTCGTGATCCCGGACCCGAACGCGCCCCAACCGCCCAGCACCGACGTCGTCCCGCCCGAGGGTGGCACGGTGAGCGGCACGACCAGCGGCCCCAGCGCGGCGAGTGGCACGTGCGCGGCCCAGAGCGGCAGCGCGCCCGAGCGAGTGCTGACCTGGACGCCAACCGAGAGCGGCACGGCCAAGCTCACGACGTGCGGGGCCACGGGCTTCGACACCGTGCTCTACGTGCGGAGCGGTAGCGAGGCCGGCGCCCAACTGGCGTGCAACGACGACACGGCCGGTTGCGGAACCAGTGACGGCTCGCCCGGCAGCGGTGGCCACGGCTCATCCGTCAACGTCAACGTGGTAGCCGGCACGACCTACTACATCTACGTGGACGGCTTCGCCGGCTCGACCGGGGGCTCGGCGGGTCCTTTCGTGCTGAACGTGACCGCCCCCACGCCCGCGCCGCCGGCCCCCACACCCGACGTGATTCCGTCCAGCGGCGGAACCGTGACCGGCACGACATCGGGCACGAGCCTGTACAGTGGCACCTGCGCGGCCGCCGCGACGGCCTCTGCCCCCGACCACGCATATTCGTGGGTCGCGCCGAAGTCCGGCACGGCCAAATTCACGACCTGCGGCACGACTTCGGGCGGATTCGATACCGTGCTCTACGTCGGCGGAACGCTGGGCGGCTCGAACGTGGGCTGCAACGACGACAGCAACAACTGCCCAGTGGGAGACGGCTCCGCGGGTCAGGCCAAGCACGGCTCGATCGTATCGGCGAACGTCGTAGCGGGTCAGACCTACTACATCCACGTCGACGGCTTCACGGGCTCGTCGGGCCGCAGCGTGGGCAACTACACGTTGAACGTCACGCCGCCTCCGTGAGGAAGGCTCCCTTGCCGGAACCGCGGCCCGGATGTTACTTTCCGGGCCGCATGACCTCGCTGCAGTTACCCAAGAACGCGCTCGCTGATTTCGATCAGCGGGCCTTCCGCTTCGACCACACGCTCCTCGAGCGGAGCGAGCTCGGATTCGATTCGATTCGAGAGGTCGTGCTGTCGCTGCCGAAGGACCAAGTGTTCTTCAGCCGCGCGGACATGAAGATCGACGCCAATTTCGATCGCGCGCACGTCGACTACGCGACCGGCTTGAGCCTGGAATCCACGCTCGCCGACATGGCGACCACCAACTCGTACGTGATGGTGCGCCAACCGGACGCTCATCCGCGGCTACGCCCCGTGCTCGATCTGCTCATGGTCGAGCTTCGCGACTTCGTGCACGAGGCTCACGGCCGCGTCGGCTCGGCGAGCGACGTGTTCCAGGATCCGATGCTGTACCTGTTCATCTCGTCACCCAACAGCGTCACGCCGTTCCACGTCGACCGCTACAGCACCTTGCTCTTCCAACTGCAGGGGCAAAAAGACGTGATGATTTGGGATCGGCACGATCGCGAAACAGTCACGGATGAAGAGCTCGAGTTCTTGTTCGGCCTGCCGCACATCAAGAACCCCGCCTACAAAGGCAAAGACACTCGGCAGCCCGAGGCTGTCCACTTGGTGCGCGGCCAGGGTGTGCACATCCCCTTCACCAGCCCCCACTGGGTCAAAAACGGGCCCGAGGTTTCGGTCTCGGTCTCGTTCATTTTTCAGACGCCGCCGAGCGTGAAGCAAGGCAACGCACACCGCTTCAACTACCACGTGCGCAAGTTGGCCTCGAAGCTCCCGGTCAGCTTGCCTCTGCCGCTCGGTCAGGTCGGCGCCAATACCTTGGTCGACGGCGTCAAGTCCGAATTCCTGACGAAGATCGAGGACGCGCGGCGTTTCGTGCGGGCCCGGCGGGCGTCGGCGCCTTGAGCCGGCGCGCGCGGCGCGAGCCCCTTTCGGAGGCGAGCCAGGCGCGCCTTTTCTCAATGTGAGCCGAAAGGGCGCGCCGCCCTCGTCAATCATTCGGCAAAAGCCCAGAAAAAGCGCACCCGCTCGAGCCGTACGAGTTCCCGAGGTCGTACGGGGCGCGTGGCCAATCGCCCCGGCAAATCGCCGGCATGCTTCTGACTTGTGCCTAGACGCAGATTTGGGCCAAGCTCATCAGCTAAATTCTCAGCGGTCCGAGCCGCTAGAGGATGAAGGGGCACCGGCGCTTTGGCTATCATGCAGAAGCCACTCAACGACTGGAGCGGAGTCATCCGCGTTCTGGTCGTGGATGATGATCAGGTCCTGGTGCGCTCGCTGCAGCGCGTGCTCTCTCTCCAGGGCTTCGAAGTCGAGGCGGCACTCGACGGCCGCAGCGCGCTCGCGCGCCTCCAGAGCACCGACTACGACGTCATGCTCCTCGATCTGCGCATGGGCAACATGGACGGCATGGAAGTCTACGGACTGACGCCGCCGGGTCGGCTGCCCGCCACCATCGTGCATTCCGCCCACGTCGATTTGCGGACGGCCGTCGCCGCCACCCGAGCCGGCGTCCACGACGTGATGCAGAAGCCGGTGCCCGAAGAGCAACTGGCCGTACGTATCCGCGAGCTCGCCACCGAGCGGCGTGCGGCGCGTCTCCACGAGCCGCACGCGCCGAAGCTTGGCCCCGACGCGAGCGCGCTGGACCGCCTGGTGGGGGCGAGCGCGAACGCCAGCGAGCTGCGCGAGCACATCCGCCGCGTCGCGCAGTTTCGCGACGTTCCGGTGCTCATTCAGGGGCCCACCGGCACCGGCAAAGAGCTGGTCGCGCAGGCGGTGCACGCGCTCACCTGTCCCAGCGAGCCGTTCGTGAGCTTGAACTGCGCGGCCGTACCCGAGCAGTTGTTCGAGAGCGAGCTATTCGGTCACGAAGCAGGCGCGTTCACCAGCGCTCGTTCGCCGCGCGTCGGCCTGTTCGAAGAAGCGGGAAATGGCACGCTCTTCTTGGACGAGATCGGCGAGATGCCCCTCACCCTGCAGGCCAAGCTGCTGCGCGTGCTGGAAATACGCCAGTTTCGCCGCGTGGGCAGCACGCGGACGCGCGTATTCTCGGCGCGCGTGGTGAGTGCCACCAACCGCACGCTCAACTCTTCGCTGGGCGGCAGTCTGCGGCCGGACCTGTTCTTTCGCTTGGCCGGCTACGCCGTGCGCACGCCTTCCCTGGTCGATCGCCTCGCCGACCTTCCCGCGCTCGCGCAACACTTCATCAACGAGTTCAGCGTGCGCCACGGGGTGATGGGGATCTCGTTCGGCCCCGACGCCATGGAGGCGCTGCTCAGCCACTCGTGGCCCGGCAACATTCGCGAGCTCAAGGCCGTGGTCGAGAACACGGCCATCATGACGCGCAACGGCATGATCGGCCGGCGCCACGTAGAGCAGGCTCTGCAGGCGCGCGCCGCCGAGCCGGAGTCCTGGCAGGGTCCGGCGTCACCGCCCGTGGAATTCGCGGCCCCGGCTCTGCCCGACGACGAGCCCCCGACGCAAATCTCCGGCGTGATGCCGATCTCGCCCCCCGTGCCGGGCGCCCCCGGCGAGGGCGAGGCGCGCCGCTCGCCGTCTCTCCCCGACTTGCAGCGTGACATGATTCTACGCGCCTTCGAAGGCTCGCAGCGCAACCTGTCGAAGGCCGCGCTGGACTTGGGCATCCCGCGCTCCACGCTGCGCGCCCGCTTGAAACGCTACGGCGTGCGCTGAGCTGGCAGCGGGCGGTGCAGCGCGACGAAGTGCTCGAGCTCGATACGAGCCATGACCAGGTTCGTCTCATCGGGCGCGAAGATCAGCAGGGCGAAGGCGCTCGCCCCGAGCGGGCGAATCACGTCGCAGCGGGAGCTGGTCGAGACCACCAGCTCTTCGACGCCCTCGTCCTGCTCGGAGCACACCTTGAGCATGGCCGCTTGCTGCAAGAGCACTTGCGACGCCATCAACGCGAGGTCACGGAGCGGACAATCGGGTCGAGACGCCGCGTACAGCAGCCGTCCGGTCGCGGTGTCCACGAGGGCCAACCCGCGAGCGCCGCTCGGCAAGCCAACCTCCCCGTTGGATGGGGAAATCGACTCTCCAACCATGGGCCATTGGCTGATCGAGCCGGGCGGGCGCCGAGTACGGCGCGGCGGGGGCATCGCCGAGTCGGGCTCATTGTCGGCTAGGGCGCGCGCCTCTTCGTCCTGAACGCGCATGGCCTCCATCAAGATGAAGCCGAGCGGCGCTTGGATCGCGACCGAGTCGGGCGCGACTTGCCGCGAAATGGCGATGCTGGGATGCGGCCAGGCAATGATGGCGATCGCCGCCGGTTGGCCTCGATGCTCGCCCGTGCGCGCGCCCACCAGCTCGCCCTTCTGCACCAGGAGCACGCCGCTCTTGTCGTCGCAGCGAATGGTGAGGGTGCAAGTCTTACGCTCCATCTCTAGAAGCTGCAGAAATGAAGCCAAGCTCACGTTGTGGACCTGGCCGCGCACCGACTGACTGATGGCCTCGTTCAACCGGCCGAGCACGGCGCGAGCGTCTAGCGGCTTGGCGAAACATTCGACGGCACCGAGCCCCTGCAGCTTGCGGGCGGCCTCGACCGTGTCATAGCCCGACATCGTGAACACCGGTACGTCGGGGGCGGCGTCGTTCATCCAGGCTACGAGCGCGAAGCCATCCATCTCCGGCATCCGCAGATCGGTCAGCACCAGATCGACCGCGTGCTCGCTCATCAACGTGGTCGCCTCGACTCCGTTGTGGGCGGTCGAGATCGTCCAATCGGGGCGCAGCTTCGAGAAAACCCGGGCCATGCCGCGCGCTTGCTCCACGTCGTCTTCGACGATGAGCAGGCGCGTCATGCGGAGCCCTTTTCGTGGCGCGCCGCCGACACCATGACGCCGCTGGTCCGCGTCGAGCGCTCGGAGAGACGGCTGACCAGCCGCGCCGCCGCCGGCCGCGACGAGCACAAGCCCAAGTACTCGACGTCTTTACTGCGCCACGTGACGAGCATGGCTCGGTCGCCCAAGGCGGCGCGCGCCGCGAACACTTCCGGATCGAACGTGCGCGCGACATCGAACAAGCCCGACACCCAGTGACAAGCCTGCAAGAGATCCTTCACTGACAGCTCGCACCCCGGGTCGGCGGCGATTACCAGCGGCCCGGAGCTGGCGCCGCTCCGCACGAAAGCCGCTCCCACGCTGTCTTGGACCAAGATGCTGCCGAGCTCGCCTTGCGCCAGGGCGGCCCGCGCCGGATCGTCACGCGCCCCTAGCATCGCCAGCACCTCGCAGGCGGAAAACGCAAACTTCGGATCATAGCCGGTCCGGCTGTGCCTCACGAAGCGCTCGGCCAGCGCGCCGTTTTGCGCCAGCGACACGATGGCCTCGCCGTTGTGCTTGAACAACGCCGCGCGCAGGCCGGCCTCCGAAATCACGCCGCTCTTGACCAGCGCCTCTCCGATTGGAGTTCCGCTGTCTTTACACGCCCGGTAGATTTCCTCCACCGCTTCGCGGGCGAGCGGGGGCGTGGTCTGGCGCCGTAGAATCTCGGTCAAGCGCAGCCGCATGCCGCGCGCCACCGCCCAACAGATCCTCTTGGACTCCACCAGGATCATGCCCGCGTCGCCGAAGTGCAGGGCGCCAGTGGCGCCACGCGGCAGGTCGTCGATTAGATCGAGCAGGCGCAACACGGCGGCGATCAAACCCGGGTTGGCGGGGATGCTCGAGAGCATGCGACTGGACGGGGCCCCCCCGGCGTCGTTCATTCTTCCCTCTCCAGCGCGGCCACTTGCGCGTGCACCTGCGACAAGACCAGGCCCACGGCGTTGGCGGCCGAGCTCACGGCCAAGAGCGCGACGCCGCGGTGCCGCTTCAAGGGCTCGATCACGTGCACGTGACTCTCCGACAGCAGCAGCACCTCGCCGCACGGGTGCTCGCCCGGCTCACTGTCGAGCTGCGAGGCAATCCGCTCGAGCCAGCCCAAGTCCACGGTGCCGAACACCTCGGGTAGCGTAGCGGCGAGGTTCTCGATCTGTTCGGTCGCGGAAGCCAAATTCGGCTGGCCCAGGAGCACCCCCGTGCGCATGCAGGCCACGGCCCAGGTGATGTTCGGCGCGCCCGTCTCGGCCGCCATGCTGAGCACCAACCCGTTTTGAGCAAGCTTCACGCGATCTCCTCGATGCCTGGAAGGTACAGAGCGAAACAGGTGCCGGTGTCGTCGTCGGTCAGCTCGAGCATGCCGTCGAGGCCCTCGGCCGCCTGGCGCGCAATGGCTAGGCCGAGACCCAAGCTGCCCGGCTTGGTCGAGAAGAAGGGGTCGAAGACGAAGCTGCGGTGCTCGAGCGGAATCCCGGGGCCGTCGTCCCAGACGCGAATGCAAACGCGACGCGACGCCTCGAGCGAGGCGGCTGGATTCGGGAACGCGGGGAAGGCCGTCACGATCACGCAGCGAGGCGCCGGCGAGGCCTCGACCGCGTTACGCAATAGGCTCACGAAGATCTGCTCGATCACGATCGGGTTGCCTCGCACCAGCTCGGCGCGCGGAGCCAGGTCTACGCGCAGCCGGTGGGCACGCTCGCCGTATTGGCCGCGCAGCGAGGCCATGGCTCGATTCAAGACGTCGCGCAGCTGCACGGGCGCGCACACGGCGGGGCCCAAGCGCGCGTAATCCAGCAGCGAATCGAGCGTTTGCTGCAGGCTGGCGCTGGCTCGCGAAATGTCGCCCATGGTCTCGGCCAGCACCGCTGGCTCGGCGCGCCTGACGCTCGCGTTCAGAAATTCGGCGCTATACACCATGCTCGCCACCGAGCTGCGAAGGTCACGGGCGACGCTGGCGACCAAGTGCTCGGTCATGTCGACGCGCTGCCGATGCACCAGCTCCGACAACGCCAGGCGCTTCGCCGACAGCTCGCGCATCAAGAGTACATAGGCGCCCGGGGCGCCCGCGTAGCGCGTGCAGCCCAGGACCTCGCGCGGGGCCACCGGCGAGCGCCACTCCACTGCTTCGCCGGTCGCGACGCCCTCGAGCAAGCCCCAGAGCTCCGCCGGCACCGCCGCCGGAAGTTGCTCGCTCCGCGAGACTCGCTGCAGCAGGCCGCGCGCCGAGCTGGACGCGGCCTGCACCATACCGGTGAAGGAGCAGACGGCGATCGGCGCCTCCAACGTCGCGATGTCCAGGTAGGACACGACGGCACCGTCGACGTCGGCCCGGCTCGGTTGACCCATCGCGAACGAGTTAGCAAGACGCGCACCACGGCGAGCCGCGCAGCGCCCTCGACAATTCACGAGAATCGACGAAGGTGGCCGATTCGACCATGGCCGAACTGGACGGGAGCGGACATGCGGCGCGCCTCTGGCTGGCCAATTCGGCCATGCGACATTGGCGCCTTCGCCAACACTGCGAACATCTCGCTTTGGCCCATGCGTTGCATTGACCGTCGTCACTCTCGCACAGGGAAGCAGGTCGACCGGAGTCAGTCACCGCGGAGCGAGAGTGCCAATCTGCAAGGAGGAACGCCGTGTCCAATATCAAAGAATCGCTCGCGAAGATCATGAACCTCGACGGAGCTCTCGGCACCTGCGTGGTCGACAGCAACAGCGGAATGATGCTGGGCTCCGACGGCGGCGCCGGCCCGATCAACCTGGAGGTGGCGGCCGCGGGCAACACCGAGGTGGTGCGCGCCAAACGCAAGACCATGAAGGCGCTCAACCTGAAGGACACCATCGAGGACATCCTGATCACCCTGCACGGCCAGTATCACTTGATTCGCCCGCTCGGCAGCAACGACGCCCTGTTCATCTATCTGGTGCTCGACAAGCAGCGCGGCAACCTGGCCATGGCGCGGCACCAACTGGCCGCCGTCGAAAAAGACATGACCATCTGAAGACGACGAAAGAAGCGAAGAAATGGCTACCGAAAAACAACTCAACGATGTTCTCGAAAAGATCTCCGTCGACGCCAACGGCTTCATCGCCGCCTCGCTCGTCGATCTCGACTCCGGCATGACCCTCGCCATCAAGGCGTCGCGCACCGACTTCGATTTGACGGCGGCGAGCGCTTACAACAGCGAGCTGGTCAAGCAAAAGCTCAAGATCATGAAGACGCTCGGCTTGACCGGCACCATCGAAGACATGCTCATCACGTTGAGCGATCAAATTCACTTGGTGAAGCTGATCGGGCCGAACACGTTCTTGTACCTGGCCGTGGACAAGAAACTGTCGAACATTGCCCTGGTGCGCAGCGCGGTGAACAAGCACGCTCACGGCTTGGCTTGAGCGCGGCTCGAGCTTGACGACCACGGAGGACCGGCGCTCGCGCGTGCGTTCGATGTAGCGGCAGGCCCATCGAGCACGCGCGGTTCCCCTTCTCTCGAGAGGTATCTCGATGGCAGTGATCGACGAAACGAGGGGGGTGCTCGTCGTGCGCATCGTGTACGACGGCCCCGCCTTGTCCGGAAAAACGACTAGCCTCAAGGCCCTGGCGCGGGGCGTTGCCAGCCAGGTCACGACCCCCGCCGAGACAGCGGGGCGAACCCTGTTCTTCGATTGGGTGGACTACGTGGGCGGGCTCTTCGACGGACGGCAGATCCGCTGCCAAATCGTCGGGGTTCCGGGCCAGCGAGAGCTGGCCGAGCGGCGCAAGCTGCTGGTGGAGACCGCCGACGCTGTGGTGCTGGTGCTCGACACGCGCGAAGCGGAGTGGGATTTTTCGCTCGATTGGGTGCGCCAGACGGTGCCCTATTGCCGCGGCAAGGACCCGCCGGTGGGGTTGGTGCTGCAGGCCAACAAGCGCGACGCGCCCGACGCCGTGCCTCAAGCGCAGCTGCGCACGGATCTGAGCCGCATCGCGCCGGTGGCTCTCGTGCCCTCGACGGCGACCACCGGCGATGGCATCCGCGAAGCGTTCGTGCTGGCCGTTCGGCTGGCGCTGGATCGCGTTAGGGCCCTGGCCGGCAGCGGCAGCTTGCTCACCGGCAAACCGGAGGAAGACACACCAGACGACCTATTGGCGCGGCTCAAGGGCGTCGAGAGCAAAGGCGCTCTGCCCATCGGCGAGACCTTCGCCAAATCGGTGGCGCGAGCGCTCACGTTGGAGCAGGAAGCCGAAGCCTGGCCCAGCACCAGCGCCTCTTCTCAACTCGTGGCCCAGCAAGACGAGGTCGAATTCGTGCCCGACCCGGCGATGCCCGGCGGGATGATTTGGCCGCCCGTCGATGGCCGCGCCCTGCTGCACGAGGTCGCGACCTTGGACATTCGCCCAACGCGCAGCGGCCGCGCCGATTGGTGCGGCTCGGGCTCGGGCTTTCGCTTTCATTCGAGCAGTAACGCCGTGTACACGGATCTGCAGAGCGCACGCGACGAGCTCATCGAATGGGCCCGCCTGCACGCCGCCAACACCGCCCACCTATCCAGCGGTCGCGCGGTCATCTTGGCCGACGCCGGGGGCGGCCGGCGGCGCCTTTGGCAGATCGTGCGCGCCGAAGCGACGCTGCGCGAGCGTCTGGCGGCCGCTCTGCCCCTGCTCGAGCCCGCTCAGCTAGCGGCTGAGCTCTCGAGCGTGGCCGCGCAGCTCAGCAGCGCGCGCGAGTTCTTCGCCAGCACCACCGTGACCTTGCCGTGCACGCTGTGGACGGTGGGGGCCAACTCCTCGAGTCGTCCCACGTTCGTCGGGCTGATGCCGCCCCGAACGCAGCGAGCACCGCCAGAGCCCAGCGGTCGCGAGCTGCTTCGACGCGAGCTCTCTCCCCAGCTGCGCGAGCTCAGGCGGTCGCGGGTGGACTATTCCGAGGTGGCGTTGCGACTGTGCGCGCTGGCCGAACGGGCGGGGCCGGATACCCCTGCGAGATGGCTCTCGGAGATCATCGGCGACACATGAGCCGCGCCGCTTCAGCTGGGGGGCGGCTTGGGTGGCTCACTCGTGCCGGTCGTAGCCACGTATCGACCGTCGGCGATCTGAGCCGCCAACGCTGCCATTGGCTCGGCAGGCGCGCGAAACGGGACGAATACGTCGAACTCGAGCCCATCGCGGAAGATGCGCAGCTCGAAGCCGTCACTCCGGAGCTTGCGCCCTTCCAGGTATTCCACGATCGTCGGAGTGGGGACGCCGTTCACCGCCAGCACGATGTCGCCATAGCGAACGCCAGCTTCGGCCGCGGTGCTACCCGGCAGGCAACCCCAAACCGGCACCCCCTGGACGGTCGCCGCGATCTCTTCCAACTGCTTACGCTGAATCATGGGCTCTCTGTTCTCCTGACTGACGAACGGGACTGTTTCAAGCCCTGTGCCAGCTCCGCTCGACGAATTTCCCCAATCATTTCCGACGCTGTCGGCAATTTCTGCGTCCAGCTCGTCTTGATCCGAGACGCCATTTCGAGACAGCGCCTGTCTTGGAGCACGACGCATGGCGTCTAACGCAAGCTCCTTCAACGAAAACGCGCGGCCGCTCGAGCCGCTCGAGCCGCACGAGTTGGCGCAGCTGTTCGCGGCGCGCGGCTTCGCGCTCAACGCCACGCTGCAAGAAATGCTGAGCGAGCACTTCTCGCACCGAACCGAGCGGCGTGGTTGCGGCTTCACGCAAGCCTCGCGTCACCTGGCCGTGCTCGTGAACCAGCCCCGCAGCGCGAGCCAAAGCGCGATCGCGACCCTCTTCCCAGAGTGGGCGCGCGCGCACGGCGCCGAAGCGCCGGCGCTGCCGCTACAGAGCTCCCTGCGGGCCATGCTGCAGCTCCTCGAGCGAGAAGAGAGTCGACTGCTCGGGGCCCTGATCGCAGACCTGGTGCTACCGGCCGCCACCATGTCCGGAGTCGAGGAGTTGCCGCCCCACGCCGAAGTGTTGAAGGTTGGCACTTGCCCGCTCGCCGAAAAGTACTTCCTCGAGATCAGCGACGGCTTCGTGCGCCGCAAAGGGCGAGTCAACGTGCTCGTCTCCGAGCAAGGCCAGCCGCTCTTGGTCGAGAAGCTCAACCTGGGCGACGCTCATTCGTGCATCAACGTGGCAGAATTGCGGCTGAACGGCGTGCGCCTGCCCCCGGGTTGCTTGTTCGCGGTTCACTACGAAGGCGAAGTCGGCCTACGCGAGAATCGGCGGCTGCCCGGTCGTGTCATCCCGACGCGGAGCTGCGTGGGGTTTCGCTTCTTGCGTCTCACCACCCTCGCCGTCTCTCCCGCCAACCGCGCGCGCGCGTTCACCACGCACTTTCGCTCGCAGGTGGAGGCAGGCTTATTCGCGCCCGGTGAGGCCACCATCGAACAGCTGCGCCGAGTCGCCGAGGCTCAGCTGTGACGCCGGGCCGCGCCGAGCGCGCGCCGCTCGCCTCGATGAAGGTGCTGTACTCATCGGACATGGTCTCGGACGCGGGCCTCAGCTCGTCGCCGAGCGATCGCAAGCCTCGCGCGGTCTCCGAAGCGCTGAGCGCGGCGGGTTGGCCCATCGAGCTCGTTGCGCCCCAGCCCACGTCGATGGCCGACATCTGCAAGGTTCACGATCCTTCGTTCGTGGAAGGCGTGCTGGAGCTACAGCAAAAAAACGGCTTTGGCTCCTTCTCCGAATCCGTGGCTCGCTCGGTGCTATACACGTGCGGCGCCTGCTACGACTCGGCGCTGCTAGCGCTGCGCGATGGCGTCAGCGCCTCGCTCACGTCGGGCTTTCATCACGCCGGGCCCAGGACGAGCCGCGGCTTCTGCACCTTCAACGGTTTGATGGTCTCGGCCGTTCAGCTGCTGGACGCGGGCCAAGCCAAGAAGGTTGCCATCGTCGACTGCGACTACCACTACGGGGACGGCACGCAGGCCATCATCGATGCCCTCCAGCTCGAAGACCGCGTGTTGCACGTGAGCTTCGGCGAGACCTACCGCCGGCCCGAGCAGGCAGGCGCTTACCTGGCGGCCGTGCTCGGGCTGCGCCCGACGTTCGAAGCGCTGAAGCCGGATCTCATCCTCTATCAAGCGGGCGCAGACGTGCACGTAGACGATCCGTTCGGAGGGCTCTTGACGACGGGCCAGATGCGCGAGCGAGACAGGGCGATGTTCTTGCTGGCGCGCGCGCTCGACATTCCGCTCACGTTCAACCTCGCCGGTGGCTACCAGATCGAGAAAGACGGCTCGATTCCACGCGTCGTCGAGCTTCACCTCAACACTTTCGAAGAGGCGCTGCGCGCCTGGCAACTGCTGTGAACGAAGGCGACGCCTACGTTCGAGCGTTGTCGATGGCGCGCGCCAGGAACGCCTCCGCCAGAGAATCCGCGTCGATGGTGTCGTAGTCATCGGCGGCGTGGACGGACGGCGCTGGAGCGTGTGGGCGTGCGCTCACGCTACGCTGTGTCAAGGGTCCCTCGCTGATGGGGCCTTCATCTAGCACTGGCACGTCGTCGTAGAGGTCGTCGTCCACCTCCAACGGTTCATCCTCGAACGAGGCAGAGCCCGACCATTGGCTCGACGGCGGAGGCGCGTCGGTCATCACTTCGCGCTCGAGCGACGCCAGGTACCGCTCGCGGCGAGTCGCTGGGCGAGGCCGAGCCTCTTCCCGAGGGCCGACCGACGGCAGCGCAGCGGCCGCAGGCTGCCGCGCATTCTGGCGCGACCAGAGGAAGCCGGCGCCCAGCGCGGCGGCGGTGGCGAACAAACCCAATCCCAGCAGGTGCTTTTTCATGGCTGTTTCTGCGTGCGACGACCGAACGCACGGAGCCAGCTGCGATGTTCATGCCACCCCGAGGGCCCAAAACGCTGCGGCTCCCTGGGGAGCGTCCGGGCTGTGAAAAAACGAGAAGGTAGCCGCGCAAGGAGACCCCCAGGACAGCCCATGCAGCAGCACTTTGCCCCGCAGTATCATTACCGCCAGAGGTGACCCCGGCCGGTAGCGCCACGCCAGGCGCATCTAGCGATGCTTCGTGCGCCTCCGCAGGCTCCGCGCCCTCCCAGCGAGCGCTGGCCCAAGACTTGCGAGGGGAGTCCGCAAAGCCCGTCGCGCCATGCGGCGCGGAATACCTCAGGAGACACCATGAGCATCATCCTCTTTCTCGTTTTTGGGTTGGTCGTCGGTTTCATCGCTCGGGCCATCATGCCGGGCACTCAGAAGATGGGCATGCTGGCGACCATGGTCCTCGGCGTCATCGGCTCGTTCATCGGCGGCTTCCTGGGCGCGCTGATCAGCGACAGCCGCGTGCTGGAGTTCAACACGGCGGGCCTTATCGGCAGCATCATCGGCGCGCTCATCGCGCTCTTGATCGCCGGAAGCGTTGGCGGCCGTGGCCGCGTGCACGTCTGACGTGCCGAAGCTCGCGAGGCAGAAGCAACTCACGAACGGGTGCGCGGGTCGAGCACGGCCCGCGCCAATTTTCGGCGAGCCTCAGCGAGCGTAGTCAGGGGCCAGCAAGTCGCTCTGCGGGCTAGCCTTCACTTTTGCTTTGGGCGGCTTGACGGCGCGCGGCGTCGTCGCGGAAGCGGGCGGGCTCGCCTGAGCCGAGGGCGTGGCTTGCCGCGCGACGGAAGCCGTGGCTTGCCGTTCGGCCGAAGACGCCGGCGCGGCGGAGGGCGCAGGCGCGCTGGATTCGTTCGACCCCGCTTGCGGGAAAACCGTCGCCGGGGCCGACGCGGCGGCGGCTGGATTGGCTGACGGCACGAGCGGCGCGCCTGCTTCCAACCCGGCCCTAGCAGCCGCTGGAGCGGCGGAATGGGAAGAGAAAAAGCGCGGTAGCGTTGCTCCGAGCGCGAACAACAGGCCGACGGTAGCGGCGAGCCACGGCGCTCGCGACGAACGCGGGCGGCGCGCCTCCACCATTGGGCTCCGGGCGCTCGGCTCGGTGACGATCAGCTCGGGAACGTCTTCGGGAGCAGGTTGCGAGATCGAGATGGCTCGCAGCGAGGACGCGCTTTGCGCGCTCGCGTGCAGCGCCAGGCGAGCCCCCACCTCGACGTCGTGACTGTCGGCGGCGAGTTGAGCGCGACGCACGGCCTCGCGGCGGGCCGCCTTTCGATCGCCGACCACGCGCTCCATGAACGTGCGCAGCTCTTGGCGGCCGACGTCGCCGAAGGCTTCGGGCATGGCCTGCTCGAGCGCCTCGCGCATGGCTTCGGCGCTCGACCAGCGCTGCTCCACGTCCTTCGCGAGCCCCTTCATCAGGACCCGCTCGAGCTCCGGCGGAAAATCTCGGATCGAGGCCGACGGAGGCGTCACCGGGTCATCCGTGGTGATGGCGTGAATGACGGCCGCGGTGTTGCCGCCTTTGAACGGGTGGCGCCCCGTAGCGAGCAGGTAGAGCACGATGCTGGCCGCAAATACGTCGCAACGGCGATCCACGTCGCTGCCCAGAATTTGCTCGGGCGCCATGTACGAGAACTTGCCCTTGATCTCGCCGGCCTCCGTGTTGGAAGACGCTTGTTGGGTTGCCTTGGCGACGCCGAAATCGAGCAGCTTGGCGACACCGTCGTACGTGACCAAGATATTGTGCGGCGACACGTCGCGATGCACCACGCCGAGCGGCCCCGCCTCATCGCTGAGCTCGTGGGCGGCATGCAGACCAGAGAGCACTTGGCTGATGAGCGCGACCGCGATGCCGAGCGGCATGCCACCGCGCTCCGCGGCGCGTTCGAGCAGGAAGCCGAGCGGCTCGCCGTCCACCCACTCCATCACGAGGTACAGCATGCCCTCGTGCTCGCCGAGCTCCATCGTGTGCACCACGTTGGCGTGCTGGACCAACGAAGCGAGCCGCGCTTCCTCGGCCAGCATGGCCTCGAGCCGCGCGAGGTCCTCTTGGTTGGGCAGCAGCGTCTTGACCGCTACCAGCTTGCTGAAGCCACGCGCGCCTTTGAGACGCGCCAGCCAAACCTGCCCCATGCCGCCGCGCGCAATGGCGACCAGCAGCTGGTACCTCCCCAAGATTGTGTTGGCTCGATCGGACATCGTTCGTGCTAGCGCGCTGCTTACTCAACGGCCCTCCCGGTGCCCCCTAAAGGCACGCGCGCGCGTTCCCGTTTCGAGCCGAGTTTAGCGCAGCAAATTTCACGTGTTGACCGTTTTTTCGCTGGGGCCAGCCGCTCGGCGCGCACCTCCTCGCACCTCACCCCCCTACCTTGGGCTGGGCCGGGCCGGGCCCCTCCAGATTTGCAACTTTCCACGCTGATGTGGAGTGTTCGGCGCATGTCCTAGGAAACGAGTCAGCGGCGTGCAAAGGTCGCCCTCAACGTCTAGGAGCCCAGGTCTTGCCGCAATTGGTGCGGCCCTCCGAAAGCGAGACCGGTCCTAGATGGCGATCCCTTTCCTCAAGCGTGCGCTCGAAGAGCCGAGCTACGGCTGGCAACGTGACGGCCAGCTGTACAAACCCAGCCTGGCGGAGATCAGGCGCGAGTGGCTGAGCCGTATGGATATACGGAAGAGCCGCAAGGCCTGGCTGTCGGTCACGGTCTGGAGCTTCATGCTGCTGCTCTTCCCGTTCGGCGTGGTGTTCCTCACCAAGTATTTCAGCTGGAAGCTGATGCTGGCCGGCTTTCTGTATTCGATGGTTTGGATTGGGACGCAAGGCACGGTGTACCTGCATCGCTACGGTACCCACCACGCCTTCACCTTTCGAAACCGGTACTACCGCTTCGTGGTGCGCAATCTATCCATCAAGATCGTGCCCGAAGAGGTGTCCATCGTCTCGCACCACGTACACCACGCCTACTCCGATCAACCCGGCGATCCGTACAACGCTCAGGCAGGCTGGTGGTACTGCTTTCTGGCCGGCGATCTCCACCAGCGCATCAACCAAAACCTGTCCGCCGAGGACTACAAACGGGTCTCTGGGCTGCTCAAGCACGTGGGCATGCGCCTCAACAGCTACGAGCAGTACCAACGCTGGGGCTCGGTCTCGAACCCAGTCCGGCTGATCGGGCATTACCTGCTCAACTGGGCGTTTCGGTACGGCGCCTTCTACCTGGCGGGCGGCCACGCGTTGGCTACGGCGCTCTTCGGCTGGTCCGCGGTCTGGGCGATCGGCATTCGTGCGCACAACTTCGATTTGCACGCCGGCGGCAAGGACCGCCGCAAAGACGGCGTCGATTTCGATCGCCACAGCCTGGCCATCAACGCCATTTGGCCCGGCTTCGTCGCGGGCGAGTGGCACAACAACCACCACCTCTTCCCGACCAGCGTGCGCGCCGGCTTCTTGCCGTGGCAGTTGGACCTGTCGTTCGCCTTCATCTGGTTTTACCGGCTGATTGGCGGTGTTGCCAGCTAGCGCGACGGCAAGGAGCGCTTCTACGAGCGGCATTACCTGCCGTACTTGGCCAAGCTCCCCGCCATGCGCGAGCCGACGGGCGCAGCCCCGTCGCAAGACTGAGCGCTCAGTTGCTCATGGCCGGAAGCCGCAGCACGATTTGTTCGACGCTGAGCGGCTCCGAGCTAGCTTGCGTGACGGCTCGCCAGGCGTCGGGCAGCGTGAGCTGAGCCTCGGGCGGCGCGTCGCGACCGACGGAATACACCAGCGCCAGCACGACGGGGCCGTCATCGACGCGCGGCGCGGGCACCTCGGCCGCGATGGCGCGGACCTCTGCCTGCTCGTCGAGCGGAAGCGCCTCTTTCTCGGCCGCCAGCCAAAAGTTGATGGGGCCGTCTGGTCCAATGCCGAGCGTGAGCGAACGACAGCCGCCCTCCGTACGCCCAGCGTAGTAGCGCGCGAGCGCCGTCTGAATGCCCCGTAACCATTCGCCCAGCGCGCCAGCGCCGCCGGGCACGCGAGCGGAAATGACTTGCTCTGGCTGGAGCAGGGTAACGCCGAGTAACGCGAACATCCGCGGCACGTTACCACCGGTGGTCCCAACGCCGCAGCAAGCGCGCCACCTCGACTTTGCTATCCCTTCAGGCCAAGGCGACGAAGGCCTCGCTCTTTGCCCAGAGCTCGCGCGCGAGCGCGGCGTCCTGCGCGGCCGGTGAAGGCTGCTTTTCGCGACATTCGTCGTAATAGCGGCCGTTGTGCTCGGCGACCTCGGGGCTGGTGGCACAATAGAGCGTGGTTTTGGCGCCAGCCTCGTTCGAAATCATGCGCCACGTGACGAGAGCGCGAAACGGCTGCGGAATTTCGCGCCAGACGTCGCTCTTGACTACACCCGGGTGCAGCGCGTACGCGCGCAGCCCTTGGTCGCCGTAGCGAGCGGCCAGCTCTTTGGCGTGCAGCACGTTGGCCAGCTTGGAAACGGCATAGGCATGCAGCGCGCCGAAGCCCCTGCCAGGTTGCCTCAACTCCGTAAAGTCGATGCCGTGGGCCTGATAGTGCGCTTTCGACGATACGTTCACGACACGGCTGTGAGGCTCGGCCAGAAGCTTGGGCAAGAGCAGCTGCGTGAGCAAAAAATGGCCCAGGTGATTGACGCCGAACGTCAGCTCGAAGCCCTGTTTGGTCAGAGATTTCTGCCCCGCGAGCCCGGCGTTGTTGATCAAGAGGTGCAGGGGCTCTGGCTTGGAGAGCAGATCTTCGGCGCACGCCCGCACCGAAGCGAGATCGCTCAAATCGAGCGAGATGAGGCCGACGCTGCCGCCAGCTTGGCTCAGCGCGCGAAGTACGGGCTGGGCCTTCGCCACGTTGCGGCAGGCGAGCCACACCTTGGCGCCGCGCGCGGCCAGCACCTGGGCCGTCACCCGCCCAATGCCGGAGCTGGCCCCGGTAACCAGGCAAACCTTGCCATCCAAGTCGCGCATGCCGGGAAGGCTATGGAGCTAGCGGGCGCGAGGCGCAATGGCCGGCCGCGAAAAGGCTCACACCGTCAAGCGTACCAGCACGTCGGGGCGGATCTTCAGCGTGCCCAACATGGCGCGGTACGGCGTGATGCCGAAATCGGGCTGGTGCAGCCTGAGCTCGAGCTGCTGGCGACCGGCGACGAGGCGCGTCTGGGCGCCGAGCCGCCGCGTGACTCCGTGCAAGGTCAGCTCACCATCGATATCGTAGCCACCGTCGCCGCGCGCGCTCACCGCGCTCGAGCGAAACGTGGCCTCCGGGTGTCGGGCGCTGTGCAAAACGTCGTCGCGAATTTGAGCCGCGATCTTGTCTTTGTCGGCCGCCGACAAGGCCGTCGGATTTTCGGCGCCCTCTTTCATCGGCCTGTCGACGCGCAGCGAGCTGGTGTCGAAGCTGGCGATGATGGCAGAGCCAGCGCTCGCCACCTCGAGCGAGAACTTCGTGACACGCAGGCGCAAATCGTGAGCCACGGGCGAGAGCAGGCCCTCTTTGAAGGTGAACACCCAGCAGTCGGAGGTGCGCTCGTCGTAGCTAGGCATGCCGCGGAGATCCTCGCCGAGCCAGCCCGACGCTCACGGGCGCTCTCGCCGGTGCGCCGTCGGCTCTCCATGAGCCGCGGGTGCGCTTTCGCTCTCTTCTTCCAGCACCCGCCAGCGCCGCTCTTCGCCGTCGAAGTCGTACACGACTTGCCCGCGTGCATCGACGTCGAGCGTCACGGCGGTCGCTTGCTCGCGAGCCAAGCGGGTGAGCAGCTGGTCGACCTCGGCCTCGGGTAGCTGCAGCGCGCTGGCCACGTCGGCCGCGCTGATCGGACCTCGCCGGTGCTGCACCAGCGCCTTGACCGCGTCGAGCTGCACTCCCTCGCGGTGGGCGGTGCCGCTCTTGCGCAAGCGGCGGCCCGACAAGAGCAAGCCCAGCCCGGCCACCAGCGACAACGTGCCCGCCGGGATCGCGAAGGCCCAACCGAACGAGCGCGCCGGCATGAGCGACTGCAGCAAGAACCAGGCTCCGGCAGAGACGGCCAGGCCCAGCACCAAGACGAGCGCCCCGATCAGCGACACCATCAAGCCACCCACGCGCGAGGGTTGACCCGCCAGTGAGACGTTGGGTGCGGCCAGCAAGAAGCGCGGCGCCCCGCAGGCCGCGCAGCGCGAGTCGAGCCCACGCAGCACGATGGGCGCGCGCCGCCCGCATTTCGAACACTCGGAAGACAGAGGCGAGCGCGACACGGTGGGCAGCCTATCGCCGTTATGGCCCTTCGTCGCAGCTCCGCACGTACGCCCAGATTTCCGGGACTTCCAGCGCCCCCGAGAGGTCCCGGGAGCGACCGCCCCGCCCCCGCTGTACCAAGCCCGTCCCGAGCGCTACAACGGCCCTCGAAGGTTCCCCGTGCCCATCACCCGCGACATCGAAAGCGCCGCCGCTGCCCTGCGCGAGGGCAAGCTGGTGGCATTTCCGACCGAGACCGTCTACGGGCTGGGCGCGGACGCGGAGAACGTGACGGCGGTGGGGCGCATCTTCGCGGTCAAGCAAAGGCCGGCCGATCACCCGCTCATCGTGCACATTGCCTCCGCGGGCGAGCTGCCTCGCTGGGCCGCACACGTGCCCGACGCGGCGTGGAAGTTGGCGGAGGCTTACTGGCCGGGCCCTCTCACCTTGTTGCTACCGAAGGCGGCGCGTGTGCCCGACCAGACGACGGGCGGCTTGGGGAACGTCGGCTTGCGCGTGCCCGCGCACCCCATGGCCCTCGAGCTGCTGCGTAGCTTTGCCGGCGGCATCGCGGCGCCCTCGGCCAATCGCTTCGGGCGGGTGAGCCCGACCTGCGCCCAGCACGTCCGCGAAGACCTCGGCGATGAAGTCGACGTGCTGCTGGACGGAGGCTCGTGCGACGTCGGTGTGGAATCGACCATCGTGGATCTCACGCGCAAAGAGCCGCTCTTGCTGCGGCCCGGAGGCGTGACCGCCGACGCCATCGAAGCGCTGTTGGGCGTGAAGCTAAGCCGCACGGCGCCAACCGACGCGCGCGCGCCGGGCATGCTGGCTTCACACTACGCGCCGCTCGCGAGGGTCGAGCTCGTCGCCTCGGTCGAGCTTGCCGCGCGCGCGCGGGCGCTCGAGCTCGGCGGCGCGCGGGTGGTAGTGCTCGTCTCCAGCGCCGATGATCGCGTCGCGCTATCGCAGCTCACCGGCGTGGGCCTGCTCGATCTGGGAGCGAGCGACCACGCCGCCGCTCAGCGCCTCTACGGCGCCCTGCGACAAGCCGATGTCCAAGGCGCCGACGTCGTGCTCGCGAGCCCACCGGCCGCCCGCGACGCCCGCGGCATCGCCGAGGCATTGACAGATCGATTAACCAAAGCCGCCGGTCCCCGCCAAGCAAGCTAGCAAACCGTCCTGCCTAACTTTACTTGACGCGCCAGCGACGCGAAACGTCACACTGACTGGGAGGCGCGTCTTGCCAAACAGCCAATGAGCTCGAGACAACAACCGAGACGACACGGAAGCGGCCGGGGGCGGCGGACCCCGGTCGAGCAGCACGGCTTGGCGCGAGAAGAGGCCTCGATCTCACCGTCGGGAGCGCCAAAAAGGGCCTGTTTCCCGGCCCGCCACGGGGCCGCCTTGCGCAGTCTCACGTCTGCGTGTACCCAGAATGAACCTACATTGGCACACCCTTATTCATCCAGGGGGGTAGGCCAAGCACCACCTGGCTGAGCTTTTCTCTCGTGCAACCTCTCGCCCCCGGCATCGTGATTGCTGAACGCTACCGACTCGAGCGCAAGCTCGGCGCCGGTGGCATGGGCTCGGTGTGGATGGCGACCGACCTGTCGCTGAGCAGCACGTGTGCCATCAAGCTCGTCGATCCCGACAAGGTAGGCAACGAAGAGGTGCGGGTGCGGTTCCAGCGCGAGGCGCGCGCCGCCGCGCAGATCCGCTCCGCCAACGTCGTGGACGTCTTCGATCACGGCTTGTGGCTCGACATGCCCTTCATCGTGATGGAGCACCTGGAGGGCGAGGACCTCGGTGCCCGGCTCGATCGGGCGGGCCGCCTGAGTTTGCGTGAGACGTACGACATCGTCTCGCAAGTGGCGCGAGCGCTGGTGCGGGCCCACGCCATGGGCATCGTTCACCGCGATCTCAAGCCCGAAAACATCTTCTTGGTGCCGGGCGACGACCACGAGGTCGCCAAGGTGCTCGATTTCGGCATCGCCAAGCTCGACCAGTATTCGCTCCGCGACAAGACCACGAAGACGGGGTCTTTCATGGGGACGCCGTACTACATGAGCCCCGAGCAGGCGCGCGGCAAGAACATCGACTGGCGCTCGGATCTGTGGGCGCTCGGCGTCATCGTGTTCCAGTGCCTGACCGGCAAGCCCCCGTTCGAGAGCGAAGCGCTCGGCGATTTGATGGGAATGATCTTGTACGATCCGATCCCGCGCATCACCGACCGCGATCGGAGCTTGCCGCCGGAGCTGGAGACCTTCTGGCAGCGCGCCATCAACCGCGATCGAGAGCTGCGCTTTCAGTCCGCCAAAGAATTGGCCGACGCGCTGGCCGACGTGTCCATGCTCGAGCGGCGCGAGGTCCCCACCCTGCCGCCGCGGCCGACGATCAGCAGCATGGCCGACGAGCACGCCAGCCTGCCGCCAATGTCCCACACCATCGGGGACGGCGGGCCGAGCGCCTTCGGCTCGACCCCGCAACTGAGCGACGCCAGCGAGACCGACTTCGAAACCGGCGCGCCGGTCTCGCGCACGCGGCGCTCGGTGTTGCCCACCTTGAGCGAGCTCACGCCCAAGCAGCGCAAATTGGCCATTTTCTCCGGTATCGGCGCGCTCGCGCTGATCGGCCTGGGCGTTTCGATGGCCATCGCGGGGGGCGCCGCGGGCGGTGCTCACGCCGCGGGAGACTCGGCGGACTCTCCGGTCAGCGAGCCTGCCGCCCCACCCATACCGGTCGTCGCCCCGCGGCTCGCCGATGTGCCCGCTTCGCCTACACCGTCCGCTTCCGCCAGCGCGGCCCCCGCTCTGCGCGAGCTGGACGAAGAGCAGAAGAAGAAGGATAAAAAGAAGCGCGTGGCGCCGGCAGCTCCTGCCGGTCCCAACGCTAGCCCTGACTACGGCATCTGAGGGACGTCCAATATGAAGCTCGCGGCGGTTTGCTTGGGGCTGGTGTGTGCGGCGTTGCTCACGACGCCCGCCTGGGCGGACGCCAGTGAAGCAGACCGCGCCACCGCGCGTGCGCTGGCCCTCGAAGGTCACGACGCCCTGCAGAAGAAAGACTACGCGACCGCCGCCGATCGCTTTGGCCGAGCCGACGCGTTGGTACACGCGCCCACGCTGGTGGTCGATTGGGCGCGGGCGCTCAAAGGCCTGGGGCGCTTCGTCGAGGCGCACGAGAAGTACGAGCTGGTGCTACGCGAAGGCGTGCGCCAAGGCGCACCCAAGTCGTGGCTGCGAGCGCTGGAAGACGCAAAGAAGGAGCTGGACGCGCTCAAGCCGCGGTTGGGCTGGGTGACGGTCGTCCTGAAAGACCCGCCCGACGCCAGCGTGAAGATCGACGGCGTGCTGGTGCCGCCCGCCGCCGTCGGCGTGCGGCGCGCGGCCGACCCGGGGTTTCCGGAGGTGACGGTCAGCGCGCTCGGCTACGAGCCCTTCAAACAAACCGTGATGGTCGGGCCGGGCGAAGAAAAGGCGCTCGAGGTGAGCTTGCGCAAGCTGCCAGAGGTTCCCCCGCCGGCCGCCGCTTCTAGCAGCGCCTACCGCCCGCGCCAGAAGAGCGACCTGCGTCGTACGGCCGCGTACATCGCCTTCGGCGTGGGGGGCGCCGGTATCGTGGCCGGTGGCGTGACGGGCGCCTTGGCGCTGCGCAAGCGCGCGGACCTGGCGTCCGAGTGCCATGGAGACACCTGCGCGTCGCGATCCGAAAAGAAGATCAGTACCTATCATCTGTACGGAACGGTCTCACCGATTGCGTTCGGCGCGGGCGTGCTGGGCCTGGGCACCGGCCTCGTGCTGCTGTTCACCGAGCCCAAGACCGACGGCCCCGCGCTCACGGGCGTGAACGTGCGCCCGTTGCTCGGGCTGGGCGCGCTCGGCGCGCAGGGGACATTCTGATGAACACACAGCGAATTTGGCTGGTGGGCGCGCTACCGCTGCTGCTGGCCGCCGGTTGCCACAAATTGTTCGGCGATTTTCACGTCGACGACGCGGCGTTCAACGGCGCGGGCGGCGAGAGCTCGACCGAAGAGCTGTGCGCCCGCGCCACCTTCCGCTGCAACGCGGCCGAGCTGCAGCAATGCAGCGACAAGGGCGATACTTGGACGACCGTCCGAACCTGCGTCAGCGCCGCCCACTGCAGCGCGAATGGCGTCTGCATGCCCGCGCCCTGCGAGGCCGGCACGTTCCAGTGTAACGGGCCGGCGCTGCAACGCTGCCAGGACGATCGCCGGGGCTGGGCCCCCGCCGACACATGCGCCAGCAGCACGCTGTGTGACGCCACCGCCGGGCGCTGCAAGACGCCGTTCTGCGCCCCGGGTGACTTCGATTGTTCTGGCGCCGCCCTCCTCACTTGCAACGCGGACCGTACCGCCTTCACTCAGGTTGCCATCTGCGCTTCCGTCGCGCTCTGCGACAAAACCAAAGGAGCGTGCACCCCACCCGTATGCCAAGGGGCCGAGTTTCACTGCGAAGGAGCGGTGCTGGGCGTGTGCAACGCGGACCGCAACGGCTACGCGACCGTCGAGACCTGCGACACGGCCGCCTACTGCAGCGCTGCTAGCAAGAAGTGCAACGACGCGCCTTGCAACCCGGGCGAGGTCGAGTGCAACGGACCCGACCTGCAAGAGTGCAACCAAGATCAGAGCGGCTGGACCGTCACACGTACGTGCGACACGGCAGCCCTGTGCAACGCGGACGCCAATGACTGCACCTCCGCCTTCTGCCAGCCGGGCACCTTCCACTGCAACGGCGCCGAGCTACAAATCTGCAATCCTACGCAGACGGGCTGGGCTCACCAGGAAGACTGCGTCACGGCGGGCCTGTGCGACCCGGCCGGCGCGTGCAAGCCGGCGGTGTGCGAGGTAGACGTCGACTTTCAGTGCATGCCCAATGGTGACCTGAACGAGTGCAAGGCCGACCGCAGCGGGTACAGGAAACGAGAGTCGTGCGTCTCGGAAGGGCACTGCGACGCGGAGCACGGGGTTTGCAAAGCCGCGCCCTGCAAGGTAGGTGACTACCAGTGCAACGACGTGCACCTGCAAAAATGCAGGGCCGATCGCCTGGGCTGGGACAACGAAGGACAGCCCTGCCAAACGGCCGCCTTGTGCGACAAAGACGCCAAAACTTGCAAGGCGCCCGCCTGCGACGTCGGAGAGCACGCGTGCGCGCAAGAGACGCTGCTCGTGTGCAACGAGGGCCGCACGGGGTTGGTTCCGCAAACCACTTGCGAGAGCGCCGCGCTGTGCGACGGCGAACACGGCCAGTGCGATGTGTGTACCCCCATGGTCTACACGTGCCGAGGCGCCGAGCTTCACCTGTGCGATTCGACCGGGCAGGACGACTCACTGGCTCAAGACTGCGGCCGCGAGGACCTCTGTGACGCCGACAACGGCAAGTGCTTGCTGGACGGCGCGGGCGGCGCGCCGCCCTGAGCCAGCGCCGCCAAAGGCCCCGCCCTTCGGCGCTATTCTTGCGTTTGCGGCGACCAGCGTAGGCGCGGCTTGCGAGCGGCGCGCGCCTCGTCGAGCCGACCGAGCCGCGTGAGGTGGGGCGCGGTCTTCAGCAGCTCGGGGTTCTCGCGCGCCTCGGCCAAGATGGCGATCAGCGAGTCACAGAAGGCGTCGATGGTCTGCTTGGTCTCGGTCTCGGTCGGTTCCACCATCAGCGCGCCCCTCACGACCAGCGGAAAGTAGACGGTAGGCGGGTGAAAGCCGTAGTCAATCAAGCGCTTGGCAATGTCGAGCGTCTTGACCGTCGTCTCGGCTTCGATGGCGCGGTCCGTGAACACGGCTTCGTGCAGCATGGGCGTTTCGTACGCGAGCGCCATGTGCTCACGCAGCCGCGCGGCCACGTAGTTGGCGTTGAGCACGGCCATGTCGCTCACCTCGCGCAGACCGTCGGCGCCCAGCTCGCGAATGTACGTGTACGCGCGCACCATCATCCCGAAATTGCCGTGGAACGAGCGCACCATGCCGACGCTGTCGGGCCGATCGCGATCGACGAT
>Ga0164241_10000377_pt1 | contig 87403 bp, 82 predicted proteins | sample OricomyardsoilBY_FD_108780 | JGI IMG/M metagenome (GOLD analysis project Ga0164241, IMG submission 108780) | Backyard soil microbial communities from Emeryville, California, USA - Original compost - Back yard soil (BY) | ecosystem: Environmental > Terrestrial > Soil > Unclassified | place: USA... | reverse complement strand
TGACGGTCACCCTCCACGCTCATGCGCGCCCCCGCGGCGTCTCGCGGCGCCTCGCGGCGTCTCGCGGCGTCCTACGCCCCCGCGGCGTCCTACCCCCTCCCAGCGTCCCGCGCCCTCGCGGCGTCTCGCGGCGTCCTACGCCCTCGCGGCGTCACGCGCCCTCGCGGCGTCACGCGCCACCGCTCATTCGGGCGGGACGGCGTGAAGCTCGAGATCGTGGACCCAAGGCTCCATCACGTCGCGAAACTTCGCGATCGTACCCAGGCCGGCCATCACGCTCGCGAGCCCCCACTGCAGCCGATTCACGAACGTGAAGTCCTGCGGGATCTTCGGGACCTTCGGCAGAGACGGGAGCTCGCCGTCCTTGAACATCAACTTGCGAATGCCTTTCGAGATCGAGTGCACGGCGTTGCGCGCGCTCTCTCTCGAGCAGACCCACGGCTCGTGGGTGGTGATCGGCATCAAGAGCTCGAGCGTGTAGCTCCGGTAGACCTCCCAGCTCTCGTCCTCGGGGTCGTAGCCCAGGACCTCGACGCACGCGCGGTCGAAATCTGCCCAGTCCTCGTCCATCGCCGAGCGCATGTATCGCTTCATGCCGGACACGAGCTCCGGCGGAAGGATCTTCACGCATCCGAAGTCCAAGAACGCGACGCGCCCGTCCTCCAGGAAGCGGTAGTTGCCGGGGTGCGGGTCCGCATAGAGATAGCCGTAGAGCAGCATCGAGCGGAACATGAAGCGCCAGATCGCGAGCCCCGCTCGGTTGCGTTCTTCTTGCGTCGCCGTCTCACAAAACTCGGCGTAGCTCTTGCCGCCGACGAGGTCGCTCGTGACGACGCGCTTGCTCGTCACCTCGTGGTGCACTCGCGGGATGACGATGTCGTCGTCGCCGCGATGGATGCGCCGGAAGACGTCCGTCATCTCGGCCTCGCGGCCGTAGTCGAGCTCGTCTCGGAAGACCTTGCTGATCTCGTCGAGCGTCTGCTTCGAATTGATCCGCCTCGCGACGGGGCTGAGCATTCCGTGGAAGAACTGGATGCTCTTCAGGTCGGCTTCGATCGCTTTGTCGATGCCGGGGTACTGCACCTTCACCGCGACACGGGCGCCGTCCTTCGTCGTTGCGCGGTGCACCTGTCCGATGCTCGCGGCGGCGAATGGCACGCGCTCCCACTCGGCGAAGACTTGGTCGGGCGGCGCGCCGAGCTCGCTCGTGACGACGGAAATCGCGGCTTCGGCCGAGAGCGGCGGCGCCTTGTCGAGGAGCTTCTGCAGCTCTTCCTTGAAGCGCTCTTCGTAGCCGGGTGGCGCGATGCCGTCGATGTAGCTTGCCATCTGCCCGACCTTCAGGGGCAGACCCTTCATCTCGCCGAGCGTCTTCAAGAGCGCGTCGGCCGCCTTCTTCGCGTCCTCTCCGACCTTCTTGCGCTCGTCGTCCGTCGGCGGACGTTCGTCGGCCTTCTTGCTTCCGAGAAAGCGCTTCGCTCCCGCAAGCGCGAGAGGCACGCCCTTCGGTGCGAGCGAGGCGAGGCGAGCGAGGCGACCGAGCCGCGACGTCGGCGGCCTGTCCTTGGGTTTGTCGTCGGCCATCGGGAACGTGACTGGCTCGTACGACGGACCGTCTTCGGACCGCGTCGCGTGCCGGCTCGCTTATAGCACTGAAGCTCGAGCGCGAGCCCGGACGTGTCGGGGGAGGTCGCGGACACCCCAGGCGACCCTCGTACTCATTTTCGCGCAGAGGGCCGAGCCGGCTTTCAGCCCACGGAGGCGCGTGGTTTTATTCCGCGCGTCATGAAGCTCAAGGTCATCGCACTGGCTTCTTGCTTCGTCCTCGGTGGTGTCGCGTTCGCCGCGTGCACCGGGGAGAGCGACTCGTTTCCCAACGACGAAGAGACCGGCGAAGCCGAAGACGCGATGACGGTCTGCGCAGGGCCGAACGTCGTAAAAGGCGTCGACGTCTCGTATTACCAGGGCGACATCAACTGGGGCGCCGTCTCGGACGCAGGTTGGCGCTTCGCGATCACGCGCATCAACGACGGCTCGTTCATGGATCCGAAGTTCGATGCGAACTGGGCCGGCATCAAACAGGCCGGGATGATCCGCGGCGCGTATCAGTTCTTTCGGCCCGGCAACGACGCCAACGCGATGGCGCAGGTCGTCATCGACAAGGTCGGAAAGCTCGGCCCCGGAGACCTGCCCGTCACCTGCGACGTCGAAGCGACCGACGGTGAGTCGCCCGCGACGATCTCGAACAAGCTGAAGACCTGGATGCAGAAGGTCGAAGAGGGCACCGGCAAGAAGCCGATCATCTACACGGGCAAGTACTTCTGGCAGGACAACGTCCAGTCGAACATGTTCAGCGACTACCCGCTCTGGCATGCGCAGTATCCGAACGCGTGTCTGCCTCCGAACGCGCCGCCGCCGTCCTGTGGCTGCGCGAACATCGCGGACCAATGGTCGACTTGGTCGATCTGGCAATACACGTCGACGGGCTCGATCCCTGGCATCGGCACGAACGTCGACAAGAACGTCTTCATGGGGACCGAGGCGGACCTCATCGCGTTCGCGAACCAAGGTGGATACGGCGCGACCATCGTGTCCATCGACGCACCGAAGACCGTGCTCGCGGGCGAGTCGTTCGACGTGGAGATCACGCTGTCGAACTCGGGCGGCAAGCCTTGGGACTCCGACACGCGCCTCGGGACGACCGATCCACGTGACCGCGCGAGCGTCTTCCAAGACGAGAGCTGGATGGCCGAGAACCGCGTGGCCTCGGTGGACGCGGGCGCAGAGGTCGGCGCCGACTTCACCTTCCAATTCGTGATGCACGCGCCCGCGGATCGAGGGACCTACGTCGAGCACTTCGGTCTCGTTCAAGAGGGCGTGACCTGGTTTGCAGATCAGGGCGGCCCGGCCGACACCGACATCGAGCTCGCGATTCAGGTCATCGACGGACCGAGCGAGAACGGCGTCGGGGCCGGCGGCGGCGGCGGCGGCGATGGCGCAGGTGGCGCGGGGGGCGGAGACAGCGACGGCGACGCCGACGACTTCAACGCGAGCTCGAGCTGTCAATGCGCTGCGCCGGGTGCCCCGACCCACTCGAGTCGCCCGTTCTCGGTCGCGGTCCTGGGCTTCGTCGGCGTCGGAGCCGCGTATGCGCGCCGCCGACGTCGCACCCGCGCCTGACGTTTTCCTAGTACCGCGCCCCAGCGATTTCGATCGGTTCCTCCCCTCCCCCCGACGGAGCGAGGGGGATGAGAGGAACCTCTGATGGCGATCGGTTGGGCTCGGACGTGGATTTTCTGAGCACCGCGACCCATCAGAATCTATGGGTCGCGGTACTGGGCCTTCGAAGCGCGGTTTTTTCCACCGATCGATCGAGACCCGATAGATCTCAGGGTCGCTCTCGGCCGTCCCGGCCGCAGAGGCTGGGGAGGAATCGTGAAAAGCACCCTAATCAGGTTGTCGATGTTCGCTCTCGCGCTGGGTATCGCCGTGCCCATCTCGGGCTGCGACTCACTGAGCAGCAAGTCGACGAAGTCGAAGAAGTCCAAGAAGGACAAGGACGACGACGACGACGACGATACGAAGCCGGCGAAGAAGAAGAAGAAGGGCTCCGACGACGAGTCCACGGCCGAGAGTGACGCTCCTGCCGACACAGGGACGGCAGCGCCCGCCGACACGCCGCCTCCGGCGACCGGAGAGCAGTTCGCCGGCATCTACACGTCGACGTACGGCGAGGTTCGCATGCGGCAGCTGGGGACCGCCGTCACCGGCACCTATCCCGGCGGCAAGCTCACCTGTACCCCGACCGGCACAGCCCTCGACTGCGACTGGAAGGACAACTACGGCGTCGGCAAAGCGAAGCTCGACAAGCAAGCCTCTGGCGATTTGAAGGGCACGTGGGGCAACGGTGCGAGCCCGTCGAACGGCGGCATGTGGCTCTTCACGCTGAAGTCCGCCGGAGACCCGGGACCGACCGGCGACGAAGCCACCGTCGGCAGCTTCGCGGGCGATTACATCTCGACCTACGGAACGGTCACGCTGGCAGAGGCAGGCGGCAAGGTGACTGGCGGCTACCCGGGCGGAACGCTCAACTGCGTTCCGAGCGGAGCGATCATCGACTGCGACTGGAAGGACAGCTCCGGATCCGGCAAGGCGCGCCTCACCCGGCAAGCGACCGGGAACTTGGACGGGACCTGGGGCAACGGAGCGAGCAACTCGAACGGCGGCCGCTGGCTCTTCAGGAAGAAGTAGCGTCGGGCAGGTGGATGACGAATCGCGTGCCGCCGCCCTCGCGCGGCTCGCACGCGATCGTCCCCCGATGCGCTTCGACGATGTCCCGCGTCACGGCCAACCCGATGCCGGTGCCGCTGCGTTTCGTGGTGAAGAACGGATCGAAGATGCTCGCGCGAACGTCTTCGGGGATGCCGGGCCCCTCGTCCTCGATGATCACGTCGACGCCGGTTCCCGCGCCGCGCCGCGCCCGAACACCCAAGCGTCCTCCGCCCTCCATCGCCTCGCGTGCGTTGCGGATGAGGTTCAGGAGGGCCTGACGAATCAGCCCTTCGTCGAGCGGAATCGTCGGCAGATCGTCCTCGAGCTCGAGATCCAGCGTGACCTCGGCGCGGTCGAGCTCTGGCCGGACGAACGCGGCGATCTCACCGACCAGGTCGCCGATGGATTCGCTCGCGAGCTCGGGCGCCGGGCGTCGCGCCATGCCCAGGTACTGCTCGGAGATCCGGGCGAGACGCGCCGTCTCGTTCTTGATGGCGAGGACGAGCTCGTGCTGCTCTTTCGCGGTCGTGCCAGCCTCTTCGAGCTCGCTCTCGAGCAGCTCGAGGTTCAGGCCGATCGCCGAGAGCGGGTTTCGGATCTCGTGCGTGATGCGCGCAGCCATCTTGCCGATCGTCGCCAGGCGCTCGGCCTGGACGATCTCGGCGCGCGCGTCGCGGATGGCTCCGACCATCGTCTCGAACGTCTCGGCGAGCTCACCGATCTCGCTGTCGTCCCGCAGCGGCTCACGCGGATGAAGATCGCCTGCGGCCACTGCCTTCGCGCGCGCCGTCACGATGGTCAGCGGGCGCAGTACGCGCCGCGCATAGAGCGACAGCAGCACCCCGACGAGCAACGTGAAGACAGACATGCCGACGAGCACGCGCAGCGCGCGAACCTCTCGCGCGTGAGCTTCCTCACCCAGCTTTCGCATCGCCGTCTCGGTGCGCTCGCGAATGCCACGTAGGTGGAGCGCGATGTCCGCCTCTCGCTTCACCAGATCGCTCTGCTGATGCTCGGCCGCCGCGCGATCCCCGGCGGCGAGCGCGTCGAAGAGCTTCGCGAACCCGCCCTCCCCCGTCCGCGCGCTCTCCTGAATCGCGCCGAGCTCCGCGAGCGCGTCGTCGGCGAGCCTCGCGATCTCCGGATCGTCCTTCGGTAACCGCTCGGCGGCGCTCCGCGCAGACCCGATGGTGAGCGGTCGCGTGCGACGCGCCGTCTCGATCCACTCGCGGACGTCGGCGGGGTTCTTCGCCGTCGTCGCGTGGTTGAGCTGCGTCGAAAGGACATTCTGCTCCGCGAGCGCTTGTCCGACGAAGAGCTGCAGCGGAACGAGCCCGGATCGCAACGTCTCTGCCTGCTCGGACGCGCGGCGCATGTCGCGATACCCGAGCACCATCGTGACGACGAACGCCGCCAAGAGGACGAGGTAGCTCGCCAAGAGGCGCGTCGCGACGGTCCGCCGTGGCCGCCGTCGGGGCTCGGTCGCCGTCACGGGCCGCGAGGCGCGAGCCCGAGTCCGCGCGCCAGCCACGTCGAGAGATCCTCTGCGGGCTCACCGGCCGAGCGAAATCGGATCAAGCTCGCGGCGCACGCCGTGACGAGCGCGCCGCCGCCCCCTTCTTGGTGCGCTGCGATACGCGCGTCGGCGATCGTCCTCGAGACCTCTGGGTAGGTGACGGGCAAGAGCGAGCCACCGCCGCTGCACTCCGAGCCTTCTCGGCAACGAGCGAACTCGAGAGGCGGCTTGCCTGCGATCTTCTCGAGGAGCGCGCGCGGCTCGTCGTAGCGCCCGAGCCCGCGCCCGAGCTGACACGGATCGTGGTAGCGAGGCGCCGCCGTCCCCGGAATTTCAGCGAAGCGATCCGCCGCGCGGGCGGCGAGATCGACGAGCAACGTGGGCGTCTTCACGGACACGCCGAGCCTCGGGTACTCGACGAGCATCGCGTGCGCGCACCCGGGATCGACCGCCACGAGCGCGGTCTTTCCCTCTACCGCCGCTGCGAAATGCTCGGCCGCGCGGACGAAGGCTTCTCGGTCTCCCGCCTCGAGGAGCGGCAGTCCACAGCACACCTCGACGACGCTGGCCGGCTCGCCGAGCAGCGCCTCTGTCACGGCGTGCGCAGAGCGCGCCTCGTCGTTCGCGCCGAGCAAGTAGTCGCAGCCGATCATGACGGCGGCCTTGGCCCCCGCGCGCCCCGGCGCGAGCGCACGCGCGGCCTCGCCAGCCTCGCGCAAGCGTTCGTCGAAGCCGTCCCTCACCGCGCGCGCAGCGGGCGGCGCGTGGCCGCTCGCGAGCGCATCGGCGCGCGCGTCGAGCAGCGTGCCGACGACGTCGTTCTTGTGATCGCACATGTCACGACACGCGTGGCAACCCGTGCACGCCCAAGATGTCTCTGCGAACGCCTCGACGTCGCTGACGTTCCCTCGCGAGACGAAGTAGGCACCGCTCATCTTGCCCCACGGAGTGAGCGTCTCGGTGGGCTCGGCGTTCGATACCGGGCACGCGCCACGGCAGAGCTTCGGGCAATAGACACAGGTCTCGAGCGCACGCTTGCGCTCGGCCATGAGAGGAAGATGAACGGTCATGGTTCGTCGGTGCTGGTCTCGCGGCGTTCCCGCTTCTTGCGCGTCTTCGTGGGATCGAGGGTCGCGGCGCCGCCTTCGCGCTCGGTCTCGAGAGCGATGCGGCCCTCGAGATCGCCCTGCGGAAGTCGCACAATGAACGTCGTCCCTTGGGCGCTGGTCTCGTAGCCGACCTCGCCGTGGTGCTCCTCGACGATCTTCTTCACGAGAGAGAGCCCGAGCCCCGTGCCACCGCGTTTGCCGCTCGTGACGAACGACCCGAACATGCGATGGCGAACATCCTCGGGGATGCCGCCTCCGGTGTCGGACACGCGAAGGACGAGATCTTCGCGCTCGCGAGAGACGCGGATCGTCAGCGTTCCGCCGCCGTGCATCGCCTCGAGCGCGTTCCGGGCCAGGTTCCACACGAGCCGCTGGATCTTCACTTCGTCGAAGCGTGCGGCTCCGCGATCCTGAAGGTCCAGGACGAACTTGACCGGCATTCCTGCGATCTCTCGCTGAATCTGCTGTTCGATGTCGCCGAAGAATTTCTCGAGGAAGACCTTGCGCAAGAGCACGCTGCGCTCCCCTCGAGCAAACTCGAGCACCTCGCGTTGCATCGACGAGATCGCGTCGAACTGCTGCATGACGAGCTGAGCTTGTTCGGCGCGCATCGCGGCGTCGTCCGTCTTGCTCATGAGCTGAACGTACCCACTGATGACGGCCATCGGCGTCCGCAGATCGTGGATGACACCAGAGAACAACCGACCGATCGACGAGAGCCGTCGCCCCCGTTCGCGCTCGGCGCGCGACAGGTAGAGGCGCACCGCCGTCGACGCGTTCGCGCTGATGAGACGCAAGAGCGCGCGTGCATCCTGAGAGAAGCCGCCGGGCCGCGTCGCGTTGTAGAGCCCGAGCGCGCCGATCGGCTGCTCGTTGGGGCCCTCCAGCGGCATCGCGACGGCGGTCTTGACCTCGACACCGAGGAGCACGCCGAGGCGTGACGAGACCGGTGGGTCGCTCGCCCTCTTCGGACCTGGTGGCGGCAAATGCTGGGCCTCGTTCGAAGCCATCGCGATGCCGACGATGCCCTCTCCGCGACGCATCCCGATGCGCCGCACCTCGGGGTCCTTCTTCGCGAGGTCGAGAAAATAGAGAAACGTCCCGTCCTCTCCCTCGTCAGCCAGGAGCCCGCCGGCCTGCGCTCCACACGCGCGCGCTGCCTCTGTCACGACGGCGCGCGCGAGATCTTCGAACGTCGCGGCGTGGGCCATCGCGCTCTCCAGGTCGAAGAGCAGCTTGAGATCCGCGACGCGGTGCTCGAGCTGCTCCTTCGTCTCGACCAGCTGCATGTTCTTCTGGATGACGCTGAGAAACAGGCGACTGTTGTCGATCGACACGGCCGCTTGGGTCGCCAGAGCAGAGAGGAGCTCCTCGTCGTGCTGCGAGAACTCGTCGTCGCCGCGCACGCCCAGGCGCTTGTTCAGGACCTGAATCACGCCGATCGTGCGACCGACGTGGTTCTTCATCGGCGCCGCGAGGATCGAGCGCGTGCGGTAACCCGTCAGATCGTCCCACTGACGCGAGAAGCGTCGATCTCGATAGGCGTCCTTGATGCGGATGGTTTGGCCGAACTTCGCGACGTTGCCGGCGATGCCGTTTCCGACCGGAAGCTCGATGCTCTTCGCCTCGTCGCCGATGATGATGCGCGAGAGCAGCCTTTGTCGTTGCTCGTCGAGCAAGTAGAGCGTCGCGCGGTCTGCCTCGAGCAGCTCGGCGATCTTTCCGAGGATGAGCTCGAGGAGCTGATCGAGATCGAGCGTCGAGCCGAGCGCCAGGCCCACGTCTCGAAGCGCCTTCACCGTTCGCTCCGAGCGAGCGTGCAGTGCGTCGAGCTCTGCGACCTTGGCCTCGAGCTCTTCGCACCGGCGAGCGAGCGTCTCGCGTTCGGTGGGCTTTCGAGGTGCCGCGATGATCAGCCGCTCCGGCGTCGATCGCGGCGCGGGGGGCGTCGATCGGCGCGCCGGCGCTGCGCGACGCGTTGGCTTCGCCGAGGTCTTCGCGGGGCTCCGCGCGGTCGATCCACGCGCGACCGGCCCGCGCGAGGCGGGTTTCGCGGTCCGCTTTGGGCTCTTTCGCGGGGCCACACGTTGACGGTACGAGGAATGCATACCTCGCGTCCACCCCATGATTGTTCTCGTCGCGTGCCGACGGGACGAGATCATTCGGCGGTTCTCTCGACGACGCCGCGAACAGGCGGGCGTGGATTTGCTCCCGCTCGCCACCCTGGCTAAGTCATCGCGATGGGCCGTCGACAGGTCTCGGTCGTGGTGACTGGCCGGGTACAAGGCGTCTACTTCCGGGCGTCCACCGAGCGCGAAGCGAAGCGACTCGGGGTCACCGGCTGGGTGAAGAACCGGGCCGATGGCGCCGTGGAGCTCTGCGTCGAGGGCGACGACGCGCTCGTCGACGAGCTGGTTCGGTGGGCCCACGTCGGGCCTCCGTCCGCGAAAGTCGAGCGCGTCCAGGTCGAAACCGCCGCGTTCACCGGCGAGCTCTCCGATTTTCGCGTCGTCGGGTAACGGAACACACTGCGTCGACGCGGCGTACGGAACATGGCCATGCATCTCGAGAGAATCCTCTGCGCAGCGACCTTTCTGGGGATCGCCGCGCTCTCGAGCCCCTCGCTCGCAGACAGCGCTCCCGCTGGGAGCACTGCCGCGTCCAGCGCTCCCGCCACCGACGCGCCTCCGGCGGAGCTACCGCCCCTACCGACGCTGACGAAGCCGAAGCGCGGGGAGCCCGAGCCTGCCTCCCTGAAGGAGCTCGATTCCCTGCTCGCGCGGCTGGTCAGCGAGAAGAAGGACATCCGCGACGCGGCCGTCTCGGATCTCGCCACCTCGCCGCGATCGTGGGAGCCCGCCATCCGCGTCCGCATCGGAGACCTGCGCGAGTCCATCGACCGAGATCGCGCGCCTCGCCTGCTCGAGGACGCGCGAAAGGCGGCGAGGGCCGAGCGCAAAGACAAGAAGGCCGACGACGACGACGGTGGCGACTGGCTCTCGATCGTCCAGGCGCACGCGAAGCCGAAGGACGATGCGTGGGTCGACCTCGTTCGACTCCTCGCGCTCGAACGCATGCTCACCGCGATCGGGACCACGCCCGCCGTACGCGACTTGATCGACCTGCGCGGTCAATTCGGAGACATGCTCCGCATCGATCTCGCGCGGCAAGTCGAGCAGCTGAAGGACAAGGCCGTGCCCGCCCTCATCGAGGCAAAGAAGCACGACGCCGCGGTCGTTCGACGCTTCGCAGAGCTCGAGCTCGACAAGCTCGGCCGCGCGATCCCCGGCGAGGCGGTCGCCGCGACCGATCCCGACGTGCTCGCGGACGTCCTTCGCGCATTCGGCTACGTGCGAGACGTCGACGCCGTCGGCGTCTGCCTGAGCTTCGCGAATCACGACCGCAAAAAGGTCCGTGACGCCGCCCGCGAGGCCATCGTCGGCATCGGCGAGGCCGGTCGCTGGCAGCTCCGCGACGCCTACCAGGATCTCACGGGCGACAAGCCCGACAAGTCCCTGACCTGGGATCTCCTCGCGAGACGCATCTTCTACGAATACGACAAGGCGCGCGTCTCCGAGCTATCGAACCTGGCGGACGAAGGCTTCGAAGCGGAAAAGGCCGGCAAGGCCGCCGACGCGGTCGGCGACTTCGACAAAGTGCTCGCGCGCGACCCGCTGTTCGATCGCCGGAAAGAAATGGCGCCCGTCTACTTCGAGGTCGCGACGACCATTCCGTTCGAGCGCGGCGAAGAGCGACTGGCGATGCTGAAGAAGGCTCGCCGCCTTGACCCAGAGGCAAAGGATGGCGCGAAGATCGACGCCGAGATCTCGTTCACCGAAGCGAAGCTCCTGATCGCAGAGGGCAAACCCGATCGCTTCCTCGTCGACCGAGCGCTCGAGCTCGATCCGACGCACGCGGGCGCGAAAGAGCTGGCCGCGTCGTTCGAACAAAAGGCCGTCCCCGTGAAGACGCCGTGGACGCGCTACTACGCCGCTGGTGGCGTCGCGGCGGCGACGCTCGTGTTGCTCGCCTTCGTCGCGCTCTTCAAGCGGAAGCCGTCCTCGAAGACGACGCCCCCGACCGCGCCCGGGCCGCCCTCGTCTCCGCCTCCAGCCAACGATACCGACGCCAAGTCACCGAGCGCGAGCTGAGCCGATCACGGCCGGGTCGACGTCGGACGCGAGCAGCTCGTCCCGAAGATCGTCGAGCGAGATGCGGGCGTGTGGCTCGCGTGCGAGTGCGCCCATGATCGCGCGCGCAATGTTCACCGGAAGATCGGCTCGCAGCGTCGCAATGTCGATCGCGCCATGCTGCACCTGACGTAGCGCCTGCGCGATCGCATGAAGCGCAGGTTCGCCATACGGCAGCTGCCCCGTGAGCATTTCGTAGAGCGTCACTCCGACGGAGTACACGTCACTCGCGGGCGTCGCGGGCTCGCCGAGGAGCCGCTCGGGAGAGACGTACTCCGTCGTCCCCGCGACTACGTTCTCGCTGGTCTCTTTGGGTGAGACCACGTCGACCAGCTTCGCGATGCCGAAGTCGAGAACCTTCACGGTCTCTTTGTTTCGATTGCGCGCGAGGATCACGTTGCTCGGCTTGATGTCGCGATGGATCACCCCGCTGTGATGTGCCGTCGCCAGGACGTCGCAAACAGGCACGGCGATGGTGCGCGCTCTTGCGAGACGCATGGGGCCGGTGCGTTCGATCTCGGACGCGAGAGACGGTCCTTCGAGCAGCTCCATCGCCAGGTACGGAAGGCCGCCGCTCGTCGTCCCGGCATCGAGCACAGTGACGGCGTTTGGGTGTTGGACCCGGCAAGCCGTGATGCCCTCGGTCGCGAACCGGCGCCGCACCTCGGGGCGGTCGGCGTGCCGCGGCAAGAGGACCTTCACCGCGACGTCGCGCTCGAGCTGCGTGTGTCGAGCCTTGAACACGATGCCGTAGCCGCCTTGGCCAATCCGCTCGAGCAGACGGTACTTGTCCTCGAGCATCGTGCCGATCTCGAGGGTGCTCGGCCCTGGCGCCGGCGTGAGGCTATGCGCGGTGGACGCCTGCCTCAGCTGCGAGCGAATGCGGGCGACGAGCACCGTCGGCTCGACGGGCTTGTTCACGTAATCGTTCGCGCCGGCGTCGAGCGCTTGGACGACGAGCTCGGGCTCGGTGACGCCCGTCAGCATGATCACCGGCAACTCCAGCGGCGAGTACCGCATGCGAATGCGTTGGAGCACGGAAACGCCGTCGAGCCCGGGCATCTGAAGGTCGAGCACGATGAGATCGAAGCGAAGACGTTCGAGCTCGGCCAAGGCAGCTGCCCCGTCAGTTGCGCCGACGACCTCCCAGCCCTCGATCGCGAGCCTCCGGATAAGTCCCCGGCGAACCACGTCCTCGTCATCAACGATGAGGAGCCGCCCACCCATTTTCGCAAGCCTATCCAGACGACGCGCACTCGAATAGGCCACAAAAGTGCCGCGCCCCCGCCCGAATCGAGCAGAGGCGCGTCATTTTGCCCGACTTCGCCATACCCGCGAAGTCGCCATACCCGCGAAGTCGTTCTGGAACTTCAGCCGGCTGCCGCCGCAGCCTCTTCCATCACGGGGGGCGCGACGACCTTCACCTTGTCCTGCGGCGCCGCTGCGTCGACGAACTCGATGAGACACATCGGAGCGTTGTCGCCGCGACGCGGCCCGATCTTGATGATGCGCGTGTAGCCGCCCGCGCGCTCCGCGAAGCGCTTCGAGAGATCGAGCAACACCTTCTCGACGATGTCGACCTTCGTGCCGTCCGCTCGCACGCCCCAGCGCGGCAGGTACGCGCTGATGAGGCGCGAGACGTGGAGGCGCTTCGCAGCGTCGGCCGGCGTCATGCCGTCCTTCGTGTAGGCGACCTTGCCGATGCGACGCGCCTTCGAGATCAGGCGCTCGGCCACACGACGAAGCTCCTTCGCTTTCGCGTCGGTCGTCTCGATGCGCTCGTGCGTGATCAGGTTCGCCGTCAAGTTGCGGAGCATGGCGCGCCGGCTGGACGTGTCCCGAGAAAACTGCCTGCCTGAAATCTTGTGCCGCATGGGAGTTGCTTTCTGCTCTCTGAATCGAAGTGGCCGATGCGCGGTCTTGCGCCGGCCGACGGAAGTCGGTCCGCCCGCATGACGGGCGAGCCTGCAGCTGAATCAGGCCTGCGCTTGCTGCGCCTTCCAGCGCTCGAGGAGCTGCGGCCAGTTGTCGATCTTCATGCCGAGCGAGAGGCCCATGTTCTGAAGGATCTCTTTGATCTCCTTCAGCGACTTGCGACCGAAGTTCTTCGTCTTCAGCATGTCCTGCTCGGTGCGCTGCACGAGCTCGCCGATCAGGGTGATGTTCGCGTTCTGCAGGCAGTTCGCCGAGCGGACGCTGAGCTCGAGCTCTTCGACCGAGCGGAACAGGTTCTCGTTGAGCGGCTCGTCGTCGCCGCCACCGACCTGGTAGCTCGTCTCTTCGGTCTCTTCGAAGTTGATCCAGATGGAGAGCTGCTCCTTCAGGATCTTCGCGGCGAAGGCGACCGCGTCGTGCGGCTTCACCGAGCCGTTGGTCCAGACCTCGAGCGTCAGCTTGTCGAAGTCCGTGACCTGGCCGACGCGGGCGTTCTGGATGACGTAGTTGACCTTGCGGATCGGGGAGAAGAGCGCGTCGATCGGGATGGTGCCGATCGACATCGTGGGCGTCTTGTTGCGCTCTGCGGGGACGTAGCCGCGGCCGACGTTGACCGTCAGCTCCATGGCGAGCGGGCCCTTCTTGTCGAGGATCGCGATGAGGTGATCCGGGTTCAGAACCTCGAGCCCCTCGACCGTCTGAATGTCCTTGGCGTAGACGGGCCCGGGGCCCTCCTTGTCGACGCGAACGGTGTACGTCTTCGGCGCTGCCGCCTTGAAAACGACCTCTTTGAGATTGAGGATCATGTCGCTCACGTCCTCGACCACGTCGGGGACCGTCGTGAACTCGTGGAGCGCGCCCTCGATGCGGACGGCGGTGATCGCCGCGCCCTGGAGCGAGGAAAGCAGCACGCGGCGGAGCGAGTTGCCGATCGTGATGCCGAAGCCACGCTCGAGCGGCTCGCACACGAACTTGCCGTAGAACTCGTTGGCCCCGTCCGGGTCGAGCGAGATGCTCTTCGGGCGAATCAGGTCGCGCCAGTTGCGGGAAATCATCGACAGGCTCGATTGGCTGGTCATGCTCGTTCTCCTTCGGTCGGGGTTCGGGGTCGGGTCCCGTGCCGCGTCGCACTCGACGTGGGGCACCGCCTTCTCCCGCTGCGTTGTCTCGAGTTTCGAATCGGTGTCCGACCTGCGGTCGGATGGTGGCGCCGTGCTCGGCCCGCGAAACGCGTAGCGCGCGTGGATCTCTCCACGCGCGCAGCGTTTGAGGCTCGAATCAGCGCGAGTAGTACTCGACGATGAGCTGCTCGCGAACTTCGGGCTCGTTGAGCTCCTCGCGAACGGGCGCGCTCTTGATGGTCGCCGTCAGGCCGGCCTTGTCGACCTCGATCCACGACGCGGGGTTGCGCTTCTCGGCGCCGGCGACGCTCGTGACGACGAGCTTGAACTTCTTCGCCTTCTCGACGAGCTCGAGCTTTTCGCCACCACGAACCACGTAGCTCGGGATGTCGACGCGCTTGCCGTTGATGAGCAGGTGGCCATGACGCACGAGCTGACGCGCCTCGGCGCGAGAAGCCGCGAAGCCTGCGCGATAGACGGCGTTGTCGAGACGACGCTCCAGGAGCGAGAGCATCTCTTCGCCAGTGCGACCCTTGCGACGGCTCGCCTCCTGGTAGTAGCCCTGGAATTGGCGCTCGAGGATGCCGTAGATGCGACGCACCTTTTGCTTCTCGCGAAGACGAACGGCGTACTCGCTGAGCTTGATGCGCCCCTGCCCGTGCTGCCCGGGCGGGTACGGACGGCGCGTGAAGGCGCACTTCTCCGTGTAACAGCGCTCGCCCTTGAGATAGAGCTTCATCGCCTCGCGGCGGCAGAGCTTGCAGACCGGACCAACGTAACGTGCCATGTGACTTCTTCCTGAGACGCTTCGGGGAGGAGCGAAGTGGGTTCGCGAGGGGGAAGCAAGGTGGGGTCGGGGCCCCACCGCGGAGCTTCAGGGCCGGGGCGTGGGGGCGGCGCCCCCACAGGATTCAGACGCGGCGGCGCTTCGGGGGACGGCAGCCGTTGTGGGGAATGGGCGTCACGTCGCGGATGAGCGTGACCTTGAAGCCGGCGGTCTGCAGCGCACGAAGCGCGCTCTCGCGACCGGCGCCGGGGCCCTTCACGAAGACGGCGACCGAGCGCATGCCGTGCTCTTGAGCGCGACGGGCGGCCTCTTCGGCAGCGAGCTGGGCTGCGAACGGGGTCGACTTGCGCGAGCCCTTGAAGCCACGCGCACCGGCGCTCGACCACGCGATCGCGTTGCCGTTGATGTCCGTGATCGTGACGACGGTGTTGTTGAAGGTCGACTGAATGTGCGCGATACCCGCGCCCACATTCTTCTTGACCTTCTTCTTCTGCTTCTGGTTCTTCGGCGTAGCCATGTCTTAGATCTCCGTCTTCCGCGTCACTTCTTCACGGGGGCGCGGCGCTGAACCATGCCCTTGCGCGGGCCCTTGCGGGTACGCGAGTTCGTATGCGTGCGCTGCCCGTTGACCGGCAGCCCCTTGCGGTGGCGGAGACCGCGGTAGCAGCCGAGGTCCATCAGCCGCTTGATGTTCATCTGCACCTCACGGCGCAGATCGCCCTCGACCTTGTAGTCGGCGTCGAGCACGTCACGGATCGCCTTAACCTCGGCGTCCGTGAGCTCTTCGACCCGCTTGTTGCCGGGGATGCCCGTCTTCGCGCAGATGTCGCGCGCGAGCTTCGGGCCCACGCCGTACAGGTACGGGAGGGCGAATGCGAGGTGCTTACGACGGGGAAGGTCGACGCCAGCGATGCGTGCCATGAATCAGTGCTCCAGCTCTCGTGAGGAAAAGTTTGTCACGGTCCGACCTGGGGTCGGACGTATCAGCGTCCGACCTGAGGTCGGAGAGGGTCAGTTACCCTGACGCTGCTTGTGGCGCGGGTTCTTGTTGCAAATGATCCGCACGACGCCCTTGCGGCGGACGACTTTGCACTTGTCGCAGATCTTCTTGACGCTCGGTCGGACCTTCATGGCTTGCTCTACTGGTTGCTCGCCCCGCTTCGTCTCGCGGAGGACTCGGTTACTTGTGTCGGTAGGTGATGCGACCGCGGCTCGGGTCGTAGGGAGAGACCTCTACGGTCACGCGATCTCCCGGAAGAATCTTGATGTAGTACTGACGCATTCGCCCGCTGATCGTGGCGAGAACGTCGAGTCCGTTGTCCGCCGAAACGCGAAACATCGCGTTGGGCAGGGCCTCTTGAACGACACCATCGAATTCGAGTTTGTCGCCCTTGGGCTCTTTCGGACTGTGGGTCTTTTTCCTCACTTATTCATTTCCTTCTCCGACGGCGCAGGCCGCTGGCTGAAGTTCAGCCGAGCACTGCCATGAGCCGCGCCGAGACTTCCTCGGGTTTGCCTACGCCGTCGACCCTGTGGAGAAGGCCCTTGGCTTCGTAGTAGGGCAAGAGGGCGGCGGTCTGTGCTTCATACGCGTCCTGGCGCAAGGTCACCGTCTCGGGCATGTCGTCTACGCGATGCTCGAGCTCGGCGTCGGCCGGGGGCGGGTTGTACTTCAAGTGATAGATTTTGCCGGTCGACTTGTCGGCACGGCGGTTGACGAGGCGCTCGTATAGCAGCTCGCGCGGGACGTCGAGCTGAACGACCGAATCGAGTTTCAGGTTCTTCTTTTCGAGGAGGGAATCGAGGGCCTCTGCCTGCGGGACGGTCCGAGGAAAGCCGTCGAGGAGGAAGCCCGACTTCGTGTCGGGCTCGGCCAGACGGCTTTCGATGAGCTCGATGATCGCCTCGTCGGGGACGAGCTTTCCGGAGTCCATGATGGCGAGGTACTTCGGGTCGAGCGTGCCTGCGCGCTTTGCCGCGCGGAGCATGTCGCCGGTCGACACCTGGGGGATGCCGTACTTCGCGCAGATGTTCTCTGCCTGGGTGCCTTTGCCCGAGCCCGGAGGCCCTACGAAGATGAGGATCATGACTCGGCCGCCTCTGTGATCCTGCGGCCGCGGATGCGACCGCCCCCGGCACCGGTGAGGCCTTCGTAGTTACGAGTGACGAGGTGCGCTTCGATCTGGCTGGCCGTGTCGAGCGCGACGCCGACGACGATCATCAGGGACGTGCCCCAGTACGTCATCGGCTGTCTCAGCAGCCAAGCAGCGATGAGATCCGTGAGGACGCAGATGCCCGCGACGTACGCGGCGCCACCGACGGTGATGCGTTGGACGACTCCGTAGATGTAGTCGGCGGTCTGCTTTCCAGGACGAATGCCGGGGATGTTCGCGCTCTGCTTCTTCAGGTTCTCGGCGACGTCGACCGCCTGGAAGGTGATGTTCGTATAGAAGAAGCAGAAGAAGATGATGAGGGTCGCGTACAGCGTGTTGAAGAGCCAGTCGCCACGACCGATGACGTTGATGACGGCATCGAGACCGGGGATCTTGAAGCTCTGCAGCGTCGCGGGGAACTGAAGAAGGCTGGACGCGAAGATCGGCGGGATGGTGCCGGACACGTTCACCTTCAATGGAAGGTGGGTGTTCTGTGCGCCATAGATCCGTCTCCCGACTTGCCTTCGCGAGTAGACGATCGGGATCTGTCGGCGACCGTTCTCGAAGAAGACGACCGTCGCAACCATCACCACGACCGCGCCGCAGAAGACCGCGATGCTGAGCGGCTGGAGGTCGCTCTCGTTCGATTGGACGTAGTTGCCAATGCTGCTGGGAATCGCAGTGATGATGCTCGCGAAGATGAGGAGGCTCATCCCGTTGGAGACGCCGCGGTCGGTGATCTGCTCACCCACCCACATGAGGAAGGCGGTGCCCGTCGTGAGCGTCACCATCGTCATCAGTCGGAACGGCCAGCCTGCGTGAGCGACGACGCCCGCGGCTTCCGAGCCCGAGATGCCCTCGAGCATCTTCGCGATGCCGAACGACTGGAACAGCGAGATGCCGATCGTGCCGTAGCGTGTGTACTGGTCGATCTTGCGGCGGCCGGCTTCGCCCTCTTTCCGGAGCTCGGAGAGGGGGGCGTAGACCATGCCCATCAGCTGCAAAATGATCGACGCCGAGATGTACGGCATGATGCCGAGGGCGAAGATCGAGAGGTTCGCGAGCGCACCACCGCTGAAGAGATTGAAGAACCCGAGGAGCCCGCCGCTGTTCGCGACGTAGTTCTTCATCTGGTTGCGATCGACGCCCGGCAGCGTGACGAACACGCCGATCCGATAGACAGCGAGCATGCCGAGGGTGAACAGCACCCGCCGCCGCAGATCGGGCAGTCGGTAGAAGTTGCTGATTCCCTCGAGGCTCGCCATGTCTATCGCTCGGTTGTGCTTGAGCTGGTCGCCGACCGCGCGGTCAGGCCGCCGGCTCGCTCTTCTGCGCCAATCGGGGCAGCTCGACGACCTTGCCGCCGGCAGCTTCGATCTTCTTCTTCGCGCCCGCAGAGAACCGGTGGGCGTGAACGACGAGCTTCTTGGTGAGATCCCCCGAACCGAGGACCTTCACTTCGACGCGCGCCTTTTGCATGTCGCCAAGCCGCGCCGAGACGAGCTTCTTCCCGTGAAGTGCGACGAGATCGACAGTGGCGCCCGCGTCGAAGACCTCGAAGTCGCCGACGTTGACCTCTGCGACGGGCGTCGCGAGCGGGTTGCGGAAGCCACGCTTCGGCAAGCGCCGCTGCATCGGCGTTTGACCGCCTTGGAAGTGGAGCTTGTTGATGTTGCCCTTGGACCGGGCCTTCTGGCCCTTCTGTCCGCGGCCGGCCGTCTTGCCATTGCCAGAGCCGACGCCGCGTCCGATGCGCTTCGCCTTCTTGACGGCGCCCTCGGGGGCTTGAAGTTTGGAAAGGATATCCATGACTACTTCTTCTGCTCCGCGGTCTCTTCGACCTCGAGGAGGTGGATGACCTTCTTCACCATGCCGCGAAACGACGGCGTGTTCGCCACGACCACCGAAGAGCCGGGGCCGCGAAGGCCGAGGCCCTTGACGACCTTGTGGTGCTTCTCAGGCTGGCCGATGAGGCTGCCGCGCTGGCTGACCTTGAGGAAGGGCTTCACTGGGCACCTTCCTTCGCGGGAGCAGCAGCCGCGGGTGCAGCAGCCGCGGGCGCGGCGGCAGGAGGCGCCATCGACGCGCGCTTCTGCGTGGTGATGTTGCCGGCTTGCTTCGACAGATAGCCGAGCCCGTCGACCGTGATGCTGCGCTTGCTCGCGAATTGCTCGGGGCTACGCAGGCCGCGGAGCGCCTCGATCGTCGCGTGGACGATGTTGTGCTTGTTGCTGGTGCCAAGCGACTTCGACAGGATGTCGTGGATGCCCGCGCTCTCGACGACCGCGCGAACCGCGCCGCCGGCGATGACGCCGGTGCCGGGGCTTGCGGGCTTGAGCAGCACCTTGCCCGCGCCGACGTGACCGAACGCGTCGTGAGGGATGGTGGCGCCGTCCAGCGGGACGCGGAACAGGTTCTTGCGAGCCTGATCGTTGCCCTTACGGATCGCCTCGGGGACCTCGTTCGCCTTGCCGAGGCCGACGCCGACGTGACCCGATTCGTCGCCCACGACGACGAGTGCCGAGAAGCTGAAGCGGCGACCGCCCTTCACGACCTTCGCGACGCGGTTGATGTGAATGACGCGCTCTTTGAGCTTCTCTTCGTCGATCTGATCGAAAGCCATAGGAACCTCGGAGAGCTCAGAAATCGAGGCCGGCTTCGCGCGCGGCCTGGGCGAGCGCATCGATGCGCCCGTGGTAGAGGTAACCGTTGCGATCGAAGACGACCTGGTCGATCCCCTTCGACTTGCAGATCTTCGCGATCAGCGCGCCGACCTTCTTGGCGGCGTCGCTCTTCGTGTCCTCGCCGAGCGTGCCGCGCAAGTCCTTCGACAGCGTCGAGGCGGTGGCGAGCGTCTTCTGTCCGACGTCGTCGATGACCTGGACGTAGATGTGCTTGGCGCTGCGGAAGACGGAGAGACGCGGACGCGTCTCGGTGCCGGAGATCTTCCTTCGGATGCGGAGCTTGCGGCGCTCCCTGCCGACGATTCTCATGGCCATGGCTACTTCTTTCCGCCCTTTCCAGCCTTGCCCGCCTTCTCGCGGACGACTTCGCCCTTGTAGCGAACGCCCTTCCCGCCGTAAGGCTCCGGCGGCCGGAAGCCGCGGATCTTCGCTGCGGTCTGGCCGATGACGGACTTGTCCGCGCCGGACAGGATCAGGAGCGTGCCCTTCGACTCGGGGGGGATGTTCGCGCTGATTCCCTTCGGGAGCGGGAACACGACCGGGTGCGAGAAGCCGAGCGCGAAGTGCAACGTCGTGCCCTTCGCTTCGACGCGATAGCCGGTGCCGCGGAGCTCGAGCTCGCGGACGTAGCCCTCCGAGACGCCCTTCACCATCGCGGCGACGAGCGCGCGCTCGAGGCCTTGAAGGCGAGCGCCATCGCGACCAGGCGCCGACGACGTGACCTGCAGGTCTGCGCCTTCGAGCTTGAACGCGACCTTCGAGGTGACCTCACGCGAGAGCTCGCCTTTCGGTCCCTTGATGCCGACGGACTGCCCCTTCACGGTGGCGGTGACGCCCTTCGGAAGGACGATCGGCTGCTTGCCGACGCGAGACAGCTTCGGTGCGACGACGGTAGCCATCACCACACCTCGCAGACGAGCTCACCGCCGAGCTTTTGGCGGCGGGCGTCGCGGTCGCAGACGAGCCCACGCGAGGTGCTCAGGATCGAGATCCCGAGGCCCGACAGGACGCGCGGGATGCGGTCGTGACGAACGTAGACGCGACGGCCGGGGCGCGAGATGCGCTTCAAGCCATCGATGGCGCTCTGACGATCGCGGCCGTACTTCAGCACGATGGTGAGCTTGCGCTCGGCGCCATCGCCCGAAGACTGCACGTCGGCGATGTAACCCTCTTCTTTGAGGATCTTCGCCACCGCGAACTTCATGTTGCTGGCCGGAATCTCGGCCCGGTCGTGTCGCGCGAGGGCGGCGTTCCGGATACGAGTCAGCATGTCGGCGATAGGGTCACTCGTCATGGCGTCACCAGCTGGCCTTGATCACGCCGGGCAGCTCGCCGCGCAGCGCGTACATACGTAGACAAAGGCGGCAGAGCTCAAAATCGCGATAAAACGCGCGCGAGCGGCCACACACCTTGCAGCGGTTGCGATGCCGGGTAGAAAACTTCGGCGGACGGTTCAGCTTCGCAAAATCTTTTGCACGAGCCATCGTGGTACCTCTTCCCGACCCATCACGCGCGGAAGGGCATGCCGAGCTCTCGTAGAAGCTCGCGCCCTTCCTCGTCAGTCTTCGCCGAAGTGACGAAAGAGATGTTCATCCCCTTCGTCGCATCGATCTTGTCGTAGTCGATCTCGGGAAAGATGATCTGATCCCGAAGCCCCATGGTGTAGTTGCCGCGGCCATCGAAGCCGCGCGGGCTGACGCCCTTGAAGTCACGCGTTCGCGGCAGCCCGAAGGCGACCAGACGATCGAAGAACTCCCACATCTTTTGGCGACGGAGCGTCACCATCACGCCGATCGGCAGGTTCTCGCGGAGCTTGAACGAGGCAATCGACTTTCGCGCGCGGCGGACGACCGGCTGCTGACCGGTAATCGCTCGGAGCTCTTCGACTGCAGAGTCGATGAGCTTCGGGTTACCGACCGCGGCGCCGAGACCCATGTTGATGACCACCTTCTTGAGGCGGGGAACCATCATCGGGTTCTTGAAGCTGAACTTCTTGGTCAGCGCGGGGACGGCGGTCTTCGCGTAGCGCAGCTGCGCACGCGGGACATAGCCCTTCTCGCGAGGGGCCTGCTTGCCGCCTTCAGGGGACGAGGTCTGCGTGACGGCCTTCGCCTTCGGGGCCTTGTCGGCCTTCGGCTTCGGGTCGCCAGCAGGCTTCGACGCCTTCGGCTTCTCTGCTTTCTCTTCTTTCTTCGCCATGACCGTTCTCTCAGCTGCTCGAGCCGATGACGGCGCCGCTCTTCGCGACGCGGACCTTCTTGCCGTCCTTCACCTGCGAGTGCACGCGCGTCGGCTTCTGCGTCTCGGGGTCGACGAGCATCAGCTTGGAGACGTGAATGGGCGCCTCCATCTGAATCTTGCCGCCTTGCTGGTTCTTGGCGTTCGGCTTCTGGTGCTTCGTCACCAGGTTCACGCCCTCGACCACCGCGCGGTCCTCGTCCTTGAGGAGCTTGGTGATCGTGCCGGTCTTGCCCTTGATGCCCTCGTCACCGCTGATGACGACGACGAGATCTCCGACCTTGAGGCGCTGCATCACAACACCTCCGGGGCGAGGCTGATGATCTTCATGAACTTCTTCGCTCGGAGCTCGCGTGCGACTGGCCCGAAGATGCGGGTGCCGACGGGCTCTTTGTCCTTGTTGATGAGGACGGCGCTGTTCACGTCGAACTTGATGTAGCTGCCGTCGGTGCGCTGATACTCGCGCCGAGTGCGGACCACGACGGCGCGAGCCGTGTCGCCCTTCTTCACCTTGGTGCCGGGGAGCGCCTCTTTGATGCTGACGACGATGATGTCGCCGAGCGCGGCGTACTTGCGACGCGAGCCGCCGAGCACCTTGATGCACATGACGCGTCGAGCGCCGGAGTTGTCGGCGATCTCGAGGTGACTGCTTACCTGGATCATCTCAGGCCTCCACCGGGCGCGAGATGAGGCGCGTCACGAGCCAGCGCTTCTCGCTCGAGAGCGGGCGGTGCTCCATGATTTCGACGCGGTCGCCGGTCTTGTATTGGTTGAGCTCGTCGTGCGCCTTGTAGCGCTTTCGATCGCGGACGTACTTCTTGTACATCGGGTGCATCGCCTTCCGGATGACCTCGACGACGACGGTCTTCATCATCTTGTCGCTGGTGACGGTGCCGATGATCTTGCGACGAAAGACGTGCTCTTTACGCGCGTCCGTCGGCACGACCTCCGGGCCAGTCGTTGCGGGACGGGTGCTTGCCTTCGCGGCCGACGGCTGGGGAGCGGACTTGGTCGCGCTCTTTCCAACCTTCGCCTTGGCCTTCGCGGCCGGCGGCGCCTTGGACTTTCTCTCGGTCATCGCTGTCACTTCCCTTCGGTCGCCGCGCCGATGCGCTGCGACAGGATCGTCTTGACCCGAGCGAGGTCGCGCCGAAGTCGGCGAACGCTGGCGGTGTCGTTGAGGCGGTTCGTGTAGTTCTTGAACTTCGCCTGGAAGATGTCGTTTTGGATCGACTTCTCCAGCTCGCGAAGTGCTTCGTCGGTGCGCTCGATGAGTTCTTTGGCCTTCATGGTCTTCTCCTCAGCTCACGCGTGATCGCGCGCCAGGAAGCGGCACTGCATCGGCAACTTGTGCGCGGCCAGCCGGAAGGCCTCGCGCGCCATCGCCTCCGGGACGCCCTGAATTTCGTAGAGGACGCGCCCCGGCTTCACGACCGCTGCCCATTCCTCCGGGTTGCCCTTGCCCCCACCCATGCGGACCTCGAGAGGCTTCTTCGAGATCGACTTGTCGGGGAAGATTCGGATGAAGAGCTTGCCTGCGCGCTTGCAGTGCCTTTGCACGGCCATACGAGCGGCTTCGATCTGACGCGCGGTGACGCGGGCGGGCTCCAAACACTGGAGCGCAAAATCGCCGAAAGACACGTCGGACCCGCTATGGGCCAGGCCGCGGTTCCGGCCCTTCTGCATCTTGCGGTACTTGGTTCGCTTGGGGGAAAGCATGGCTAGCTCTTCTCGTCGTCTAGAAGCCCGTGGGTGGGCTCAATCAATCGGTGTGAGGCTCAGATCCGGCGCGGCTTGCGCTGCAGGACCTCGCCCTTGAAGATCCAGACCTTGATGCCGATTTGCCCGACCTTCGTGCGGGCTTCGGCCTGGCCGAACTCGATGTCTGCGCGGAGCGTGTGCAGGGGCACGCGGCCCTCGCGGTAGCTCTCGACGCGGCTCATCTCGCTGCCGCCGAGGCGACCAGCGCAACGAACACGGATGCCCTTGGCGCCGAACTTCATCGCCGTCGCGACGGCCTTCTTCATGGCGCGGCGGAACGCGATGCGGCGCTCGAGCTGGGTCGCGATGTTCTCGGCGACGAGCTGGGCGTTCGTCTCGGCCTTGCGGACCTCTTGAACGTCGATGAACACCTCGTTGTCGGTGAACTTCGCGACGCCGGGGAACATCGGCTCGCCCTTTTGAGCGGTCGTGAGGTTGCCGCTCTTCAGGATCTCGATGCCCTTGCCGCCCTTGCCGATGACCATGCCCGGGCGGGCGGTGTAGACGATGACCTTCGCTCGGTTGGCCGCGCGCTCAATCTCGACACCAGCGATGTTCGCGTTGAAGAGGTACTGCTTGATCGCGCGCTTGATGCGCAGATCTTGGTGGAGCCACTTCGTGTACGCGCTGCCGTCCTCGTACCACTTGCTGCTCCACGTCTTGATGACGCCGACGCGGAAGCCAATCGGATGGGTCTTTTGTCCCATGGTCTTTCGGTGCCTTTTCTTGAGGTAGAGGAGCGGTCAGCTCTTCTGGTCGAGCTCGATGTGGATGTGGCTGACGCCCTTGGTGACGCGGGTCGCGCGGCCCATGGCGCGAGGGCGCCACCGGCGCATGTTGCGATTCGGTGCCTTGTCGACGGTCGCCTTCGAAACGAAGAGGCGGTCCACGTCGGCGCCGGAACGCTGCGCGTTCGCCACGGCGCTTTCGATCAGCTTCTTCACGAGGGGCGCGGCGGCCTTGGTCGTGAACTGAAGCAGCTGAATCGCCTCGGCCGCGTTCTTACCGCGGACGAAGTCGATGATCATGCGCGCCTTACGCGGGGCGATCTTCGCGAAGTTCGCACTGGCCTTGCTCTGCATCGTCGTCGGCTCCGGTTCCGACCAAGGGCCGGACAGGGAACAATTCGTGCGGGGCTCCGCGCGAATCAAACACTCAGGGGAAACGGCCGGGGGGGAAAGACCCCAATGACCTCTTCGGTGGCCCGAAGAGGCCCGGCTCGAGCGAGAGTCGAGCGCCGCGGCTCGACCTCGTTGGGGGCCGTCGTTCGCTCCGAGGAGAAAGCCCGACGCCGCTAGCTTGGAGCTTTTGGCGATGAACCTGGCCGCGTCTGCGGGGGGTGGCCCACGAAGGCCGACCAGGCAGGCTTCACTCGGGGCGCCGTTACGGCGAGACCCGTCGAGAAGGGATGCGCCTCCTACCAGTGCGGTATGGGTCGCGCAAGCAGGTTTCGGAGACAATCATCAAGAGGGTGTCGATTTTCCCAGAGAATCTGCGAGGTCGTACAGGGGACACACTTTCAGGCATCTCTGCCCTCGCGGCCCACCAGCATGGGTTTAGTGATTATAATCAAGCATTTGTGGCGCATGGAATTGTAAAGGGGGTGGACCCGTCCAAACCCTCGTACCACTATCGTTCGGCGCCGACCTGAATGGCGTCACCCTAAGGAGGATTCGAATGCTTACTCGCTCTCATCTGACGCTGTCTCTCGCGGCGATCCTTTCCTGTGCCGCCACGGCATGCGTCATCGTCGACGACACGACCACGGGCAGCGGCACAGGCGGGGGCACCACCGGCAACACGACGGCGAGTACCGGCGGCAGTGGTACCGGCGGAGACGGCACTGGCGGCTCGACCTCGAACGCCGGCGGCGGTGGCAGCGGGACCGGCGGCGGGATCGAGGAGTGCGTGGGCGCCGCAGGCACGGGGCTCAGCGTCGACGAGTGCGGGCAGATCAACGCGTCGGCGTTCACGACGTGCCCTTCCACCGGCGGTCCGCCCCCTGCGACCGGAACGTGCGTACGCGGCAACGAGCTCTTCGCCGCGGGCCCTTGGGAGGACCTGCTCTCGTGTCTCGGCGAGATTCCCGCCACGCAACAGCAAGCGTGTGACGAGCCGAACGCGAGCGACATCGTCACGGCGTGCGTCAGCAAGATGTACAACGATGCGTGCGTGCAGCCGGTCGTGCAGGACGAGTGCGACAACATCAAGGCGCAGTGTGATGGCGCAAATCAGCCCGGCTTCGCGGTCGACGACTGCAAGGCCGACCTGAATCCGTTCAGCGCAAGCGGCCTCGCCGAGTACGAAGACTGCTTCGACAACGCGCCGGGTGACATCACCTGTGCCGACATCCACGACTACTGCATCAATCTGCTCTTCCAGTGAGCGCCTGAGACAGCGAGACGTCCGCGCGATTGCGTGGAGGTCCAACGATCGAGATCGAAGCCCCGCGTCCTCGGACCGCGGGGCTTCGTCGTCCGTGCACGACGGCGCACGTAGTGCGACAGCTCCGACATGAGTCTCCGCGAGAGACAGGTCCGCCCGAACGGCGGAGTTTGATAATTTCTCGCGCGGTTGGGCGCTTTCGGCTTGCCTCCACCGCCGTCGAGACGGAAGACTCCGCGTTCGCATGGTCGGCGGAGCACGTCTCGTCCCCGTCCTGGTGGCTGCGGTGACCTCTGCTGCATGCGTGCCTACGACCGACGCAAAGGCGCCGGCGCTCGACGCACGCCCGGAGCGCGCGATCGACCGCGCCGTCGTGACCGTCATCGAGCCCGACGCGACCGTCGCGACGATGCTGGCTCCGCTCGTCGAGGCCGCCGGTCCGCAAGCGCTCTTCGTTCCAGAGACCAGCGTCCGGTGCCCCGCCGACATGGCGCTCGTCGGCGAGCGCGTCTGCGTCGACCGCTGGGAGGGGACGATCGTCACGTTCGCAGCCGGACACGAGTCGGCGTGGTCGCCCTATTCGACGCTGGACGACGTCACAGCGCCCTTCCGCGCGAAGAGCGTCGGCGGCGTCATCCCCCAGGGGTACATCAGCGGCACACAGGCCGAGCGGGCGTGCCGTAGTTCGGGAAAGCGCCTATGCACCTCGGTGGAGTGGCAGCTCGGGTGCCGCGGCGCCCGCAACACGATGTTCCCTTATGGAGAAGAGCGCCGCGCACGCGTCTGCAACGACGACGTCCGCGCGCGACATCCCGTGGTCGAGGCCGCGTCGCATCATACGATTCGTTCGGGTCGACTCTGGACCGACGGAATGAACCTGCCCGACATCAACCAGCTGCCCGACACGCTCATCCCCACCGGTTCCAGAGAGGGCTGCGTGTCGACGGATGGTCTGTTCGACATGGTCGGCAACCTGCACGAGTGGGTCGCCGACGCCGACGGGACGTTCCGCGGCGGCTACTACATGGACACGTCGCAGAACGGTGAAGGTTGCTCTTATCAGACGACCGCGCACGACTTCGACTACCACGACTACTCGACCGGCTTCCGTTGTTGCGCCGATCCCGAGACCGTCGAATGACGTCGAACCGCCGCACGCGAAGCAGCGCGCCGCTCTTGGCTGCGCTCGTCGCCGTCGCCGTAGTGGGTTGCGGCGGAAAGAAGGGCGACGAACAGCCGATGGACATCCCTGCACCGCCGAACGTGGCGACGCAGAAGGACATCGGCACGGAGATCGGCAACGGTCGCGTGCTCGAGACGGGGTCGGTCGACATTTCGACGACGCTCGAGCTGAATCGGCTCGTGCCCTTCGAGAAGGACAAGGCCGTCATCGCCGGGACCACGAACGATCTGGCCATCGCCCTCGTGACCATGGACGGCGGGCGATCGTTCAACGCGTTCAGCCAGAAGTCGCCGGGGATCCTCAGCTGGGGCGTCGGCGGCGACGGAACGGTCGTGTTGACGAGCGCGCGCCGCCAGATCCCGAAGAAGCCGCTCCCGAAAGATCAGGTCGCGCCGATCGACACGATCACGTTCTTCTTCGGCACGCCCGGCGAGAAGCTCGGTGCTGCAGCGCCGCTCCTCGCCCCGGACGACAAGCAGACGACGCCCACGATTCCGAACGGGAATGGGCTGCCCGCGATCCTCGGACCGTCGATCGCGTCCGTCGTCGTCGAGCTCAAGCCGCGAACCTTCGCGGTCGCGTTTGGCGGTGGCCCCGGCGAGGCGCTTCCGCCGCCGATCCAGCTGCCGAACGGCGAGACCCCGATCGGCGCGCCGTATGGTCGTGCGCCGCAGCTCCTCACGGTACAGGGCCAGAAGGTCCTGGTCCGACCATGGCCGAAGCCGGGAGAAGCGTTGGCCGCACCAAAGCCGATCGATCACGTCGCGGTGACGAAGACACTCGTCGACGAGCTCGCGAGCGGTCCGGAGTGCGAGTACTTCGGCTACAGCTTCAAGCGCATCGCGCAGGGCAAAGACAAGGTCTTCATGCTCGGGATCTCGCCGGAGAAGACCGTGTTCTTCGAGCTACCCGGGTCGACGATCGCGAGCAGCCCCATCGCCTGCTCGACGGACAAGGTCGTCGTCGAAGCCATGAACCCGAAGGACCATCGTCCCTCGCTCGTGACGTGCGGCCTCGATGGTGTCTGCGTCCCGCCAGAGAATCATCCGTTCTTGAAGCCGTGGGGCGAGACGCACGAGCGCAAGATCGGCGTCGCCATCGTCCCGAAGGGGATCGTGACGGTCCAGCACCAGAAGACGAAGATCAAGTGGGTGATGTCGGCCGCCGAGTCGAACGACGGCGGCAAGCTCTACAACCTCGAGCGGAAGATCGGCGGCTCTGAAGAGTACGCAGAGGACGGCTACGAGTTCGGCGCGCTCCTCGGTGTGGGCGATCGCGCGCTGATGTTCATGACCGCGAAGGTCAACCGAACGACGCGTCGCTCTTGGTACGTGCTCGCGTCGGACGACGGCGGCCTCACCTGGGGTCCGCCCTAGGAGGAGGCTGGTGTTTTTCGTCGATACGGGGCCGCTACCGTCGTCGTCCTCGTCACCGTACGGGAGTACGGCTCCTCGTTCTCCTAGGTATCGGACCCGTCTCGGCGAAAACCATCCAGCCTCCTGGTGGCGCTGTCTCGGCGAAAACCATCCAGCCTCCTTGTTGGCGAGGGCGATCGCGCTCTTCGTCGTCGCGCTCGCTGCGATCGGCTGCGGGTCGGACGCGGGGTCGACGCCCTCGACGACGGCGAGTCCCGTGGCGAGCGCGAGCGTGACGGCGTCGGCTTCCGCGAGCGCGACGGTCCCCGATGATCCGCGCATGGGGGCGTGGGAAGGGAAGTTCGACGCGAAGCGCTTCAAGCCGTCGCTCGACCCCGGCGTCTCGGATCCGGAGTGGGCGGCAGACGACGGGAAGTCCGCGATCGGCGCGGGAACGATGACGCTCGCCGTCGATTCGGAGGGGCACGTGTCCGGGACGTTCGACGGTGCGCTCGGTGAAGGGACGCTCAGCGGCGCGACCGCCGACCGGGGTGTCCGCGTGACGCTCACGCCGCGCGACGCCACCGCCGCGGGCGCGATGAGCGGCACGCTCGTCGCCGACCAAGAAGGCGACGAGCTCGTCGGCGAGGTCCGCGCCTCGAGCATGGACGCGCGGACCGTGCGGGTCGCGTCGATTCGACTCGCGAAGAAGTGAGCGTCCGCGCGACAGGCGGAGCGAAGGCTGGCGCTACGGATTGAGCTTCGACCGAGGCGCGCCCTCTGGGAGCGATTCCCAAACGCGCGCGTCCACGAAGATCGAGAGGAGATCGCCGTCGATGTGTTGGTCCTTCACCTCGAGCTTGAGAATGTCGAGCGCCCGCTCGAGCGGCACCGCGCGCTTGTACGGTCGATCGCTCGCCGTCAGCGCATCGAAGATGTCGGCGATGCTCATCATCTTCGACTGAAGCGGGATCTCTTCGGCGCGTAGTCGGTTCGGGTAGCCCGTGCCGTTCAGGCGCTCGTGGTGCGCTCCGGCGATGAGCGCGACGCGACGGAACTGCTTGCCCCAAGGGATCTGCGACAGGAACTCGAACGTGTGGACGACGTGGCTGCGGATCTCGTCGATCTCCGACGAAGTGAGCGACCCTCGCGGCACGCTCAGGCTCTTGACCTCGTCGGCGGTGATGAGCGGGAGCGTCTCGCCGGCGAGGTTCGTGTACGTGTCGCGCGCGATGCTCTCGATGCGGGCGAAGTCGCCGCCGGAGAGCACGCGTGGCTCGTTCGCGGCGACGATCGCGTCGAACGCGGCGCGGAGCTCGCCGCTGCGCGAGCCCAGCTCTTCGTCGAGGAGCTTGAACGCCTCTGCGGCCGCGTCGGGCGGTCCGGCGCGCTCGCAGACGTGGAGCTTCCTTCGGAGGTTGTCGGCTTCGAGGCTGCGTATCGAGAAGTCGAAGCGTGTGCGGATGTTCTCGAGCTGGTGGTCGTAGAGCTTCTTCGCTTTGACGAGGACCTCTTCGCGGACGCCGATCTTTCCAAAGTCATGAAGGAGCGAGGCGTACTCGAGCTCGCGGAGATCGTCCTTCGTGAAGCGGACGCCGCGGTACGGGCCGCGGTCTTCGCGCTCCACCGACTGGGCGAGGCCTACCGTGAGATCCGATACGCGTCGCGAGTGACCGCTCGTGGTCGGGTCGCGTTGCTCGATCGCTTCGACGCTCGCACGAACGAAGCCCTCGAGCATGCGGTTGATCTCGGCGTAGAGGATTGCGTTCTCGAGTGCGATGCCCGCCTGTGAGGCGAGCGTCATCAGGAGCTCTTCGCTCCGCTCGTCGAAGGGCACGACGAGCTCGCCGGCGTCCTCGGGTTTGGAGATGCGACGCTCGGGCTCGCGCTTCTTGTTGATGAGCTGGATGACGCCGATCACGTCGCCGGAGCGCGAGAACAGCGGCGCGCAGAGCATGCTCTTCGTGCGGTAGCCGATCTTCGCGTCGAAGCTCGGATCGAAGCCGAACGGGCTCTTCGGCGGCAGCTCGTAGACGTCCGCGATGTTGAGCGCGCTCTTTTGGAGAGCGACGTAGCCGGCCATGCTCCTCGAGCTGACGGGCAGCGTGAACTCGCGCCAGTCGAACGCGGCCGAGTCGTTCTGCGTGAGCTTGAATCGCAGCGTACGCCGCAGCGGATCCGGATCGTCGCCCTCGACGACGTAGAAGCTGCCGGCGTCAGCTCCTGTGATGAAGCGACTCTTCTCGAGGATGAGGTCGAGGAGTTTGTCGATCTCGCGCTCCGTCGAGATGGCCTTCGCGATCTCGACGAGCTCGCCGAGCTCGTAGCGATAGCGACTGAGCCATTTGCCGCGGCTCTCGGCGCGAGACTTCGCCTCGAGGAGCTCGAACGCCGCGGCGATCGCGACGTAGAGCTCGTTCGGTCGAGCGCGCTCCGGGACGAGGGCAGCGAGCCCGCGCTCGACCGCGCCGCCGAGATCGGGATCGCGCGGTTCGCCGATGAGCACGAGAGAGGCCGACCCATCGGCGAGCTTCGCGGCAAACGCCTTGAGGAGATGTCGCCCTTCGTCCCAGACCGCCGCCGGCGCGACGACGACGACGGCGTTCTCCTTTTGGACCAAGACCACGAGCGGGTGCGCCCGGACAATCGCCCGCGACGACAACCTCGGTTCGCGGCGAAGATCATCGAAGACGCCATCGAAGCCGCTTCGTTCGGGCGACACCTGGGGCTGGGCTTGGGTCGTCATGCGTCCTCGTCGAATTCGATCCGCGCCCGTGGGGGCGACCTACGAGCGCGGCTTCGGTCGCGATTGTCGCTCAATAGCAACCCGCTTGACCGGAAAGTGGCGTGGTGCGAGCGTCGCGGGCGTCGTTCTTCCCTGTAGAGAGAGGCTTGGATCGAACCAATGTCGCGGATGAGGATAGCGGTCGGATCGCTGGTTGCCATGGGCGTCGCGTTCCTGTCCGCGTCTGCGGCAGCACAGGGCGCGCCTCCCGGACAGCCCGCGGGCGGAGCGCCTGACGGCCAGAAGCCGGGGACACCGCCGGCCGGAACGACCGCGACCGCGGACGGCGACGCCGACACCTCGAGCGCGCTCGCGATCCCGGATTCGCCGCCGCTCCCGCCTCAGCCGGGTGCACGCGCGACGACCTCTGCGCCGCCCGCGCTGCCCAAGGTGTTCGCCGACGAGGCGACGCTGGCCGTTCGCAGCGGCTCGGGCGAGCCCGTCGCCGGCTGGCACGGCATGTTCTTCATCCGCGATCCCGACGGCAACTTCCGCATCTCGCCGGTCGGCTACATGCAGCTCGATTTTCAGTCGTTCTTTGGTGACGGGGTCAGCTCCACACCGGTAGTCGCGGGCGGCGCAGGCATGCCGCCGCGCTTCCTCGTTCGCAGGCTTCGGCTGGGCCTCGGCGGCGACTTCCTCAAGCGCTGGAGCTTCCTCGCGACGTTCGACGTCGGCAATGGAACGCTCTCGAACGAGAACGGAACCGAGGAGTCCTTCGCAGCGCCCGCTGGTCAGGATCCGTCGGCGGCGACGCCGCGCTATCGGCCCGTCCAGGGCGTCGACGCGGGCCTCGCGGTTCGAGACGTGTGGATCAACTACGCGCTCGGCCCCTTCTTGAACTTCCAGATCGGTCAGATGCGCGCACCCATCGGCCAGGAAAACCGCACCAGCGACACGTTCACCCCCCTCATGGAGAGGAGCATCGCGACGCGAGGCTTCATCGTCCCCGGCGGGCGAGAGGCTGGGCTCACGCTCTGGGGCGACTTCGGCGACGACGTCTTCACCTACGAGATGATGGTCATGGGCGGCGACGGCGAGAACCGCGCGACCGTGGACGGCGCGCCCGACTTTGCGGGCCGGTTCTTGGTGAAGCCGTTCGGCAGCGTGAAGCTCATCAAAGATGCGCGCATCGGCGTCAGCGCTCGTCACGGCGAGCGCGATCCCGAGGCCGTCGGCTACGACGTAACCTCGATGACCTCCCAGCAGGGCTTCGCGTTCTTTCAGTCGACGTACAAGGACAGCGCCGGACGCCGCACGCACATCATCCCTTCGGGCGGCCAAAACGTCATCGGCGGAGAGCTCTCCTTTCCGATCGGCCCGGTCGACATCGCGGGCGAGGCTTACTACGCCGCGTATCACACCCGCGAAGGCGTCGACGGCTTTCAGCTCACCAACACCGAACGCCTCGGCACGTTGAGCGGCGTCGGTCTCACGACCTGGGTCACGTGGTGGGCGCTCGGCGACGCCCGCATCGGCGGCGAGATGGGTCGGCAAAAGCCGGCCCGCCTGAACCTGAGGAAGAAGCCGAAGTTCGACCGCGGGCTCGAGCTCACCGCGTTGGTGAGCGCGATCCTCGCGGACTACGACGGCGGGTCGCGCGGCGGCACCTACGACGACAACACCCCCGGCAGCGTCGCGAAGCCGACGACGGCGATCGATCTGATGCAGTTCGGTCTCGCGGCCAGCTACTGGCACACGAAGAACGTGCGCCTCTCGCTGAACTACTCGCTGTACTTCGCGCCCGGCAGCGGCACCGACAACCTGGCCGTGGTTCCTGGAAACATCGTCAAGGACGCCGATCCGGACGCGCATCTGCTGCACGAGCTCGGAACGCGACTCCAGCTTCAGTTCTGATCCCTGACGATCTGCGCGCCTCGAAGTTGGCCCGCGCCGCGCGCGGACGGTACGCCCGCACGAGATGCGTCGTTGGCTCGCAGTCGGAGTCGCCGTGGCTATCGTCGCGGCGAGCCTTCCATTCCTGAAGAAGGAAATGCCCACCATTGGGCCCGGGCTCGCGAAGCTCGCGCTGGGGGACAAGACCCCGTCGCGCGGCACGACGACGCGCATCGTGACACCGCCGCCCCTTCACGAGGTCGACCTCGCGCGCGTGGACGTGCGTGGCGACGTCGCCGTCGCACCTGCGTACGGCGATCGGATGGCCGATCTCACGATCGTCCCGAAGTACCAGCGCGCGGCGAATCGACTGCTCCGAGAGGGCGCAGTCGCAGAGGGCGCGATCGTGATGACGGACGTCAAGACGGGCCGCGTGCTCGTTTGGGCGAACTACTCGGAAGAGGCTCCGCTCCACGACATCGTCAGCGAGTCGCTCGCTCCGAGCGCCAGCGTCTTCAAGATCGTGACGAGCTCGGCGCTCATCGAGAAGGGCATCGGTCCGTCGACACGCGAGTGCTACCACGGCGGCAAGAGCCGCATCGAGGACTCCGATTTTCCCCGCGACGAGAAGCGCGACAAGTGGTGCGCGACGATGGGAGAAGCGCTCGGTCGAAGCTTGAACGTCGTGTTCGCACGCCTCGCGTACGAGCACCTCGACAAGGATGATTTGACGAGCATCGCGACCCGCTACGGGTGGAATCGCGACGTCCCGTTCGACGTGCCGATCGAGAAGAGCCGCACCGACTTTCCGGAGGAGCCCTTCGAGCTCGCTCGATCCGCCGCGGGCTTCTGGCACACGACGATGTCGCCGTTCCAAGCCGTGAACCTGGCGACGACGGTCGCGAACGGCGGCGAGCAAATTCAGCTCTATGCGGTCGACCGCGTATACGACTCGCAGGGCGACATCTATCGGGGCCCCACCGAGCGCGTCGTGCTCGGGCGCGCCGTCGAAGAGAAGACCGCGCGCGCCGTCGGCGAGATGATGCAGAACACGGTCGAGTCCGGAACGAGCTTCAAGTCGTTCCACGATCGCGCCGGGCGCGCGTACATCCCCGACATCCGGATCGCAGGCAAGACCGGCACCCTCGAGGGCAAGGGCTATCTATTCACGTGGTGGGTGGGATTTGCGCCGAGCGACGACCCAGAGGTCGCGGTGAGCGTGCTCGTCGCGAACCGAGGCGACTGGCGCGTGAAGGGGACCGAGGTCGCGAACGACATCTTGCGCGTGTACTTCGCCGACAAAGGTCGCAAGGGCGTGACCGACCCGTTCGCCGCGCGCGCGAAACGCAACTGAATCCCTCGCGCGCGTCCGCGGCAACCGAGGGGGCTGTCCCGTCGCTGCTCGTGGATACGCCACGACGGGACCGTTTGCGGTCGGACGGCCGAGAGGCGCGTCAGGTCCCGTCCGGGTGGACAGTGCGTGCGACGTCGCGCGGCTCGAAGCACTGTCGACAGCGCGCCTCGTAGGACTCGCTGCCTCCGACGAGCACCGTCCCTGTCTGCGCGAGGAGACGTTGCGAGCGGCTCGCGGTCGCGCCGCACACCGTGCAGATCGCGTGCACCTTCGTGACGAGCTCGGCGATCGCCATGAGCTCGGGCATCGGGTGAAACGGGCGACCGAGGTAGTCCTGATCGAGACCGGCGATGACGACGCGCATGCCGCGGTTGGCGAGCCGCTCGACGACGTCGAGGATGCCGACGTCGAAGAACTGCGCTTCGTCGATCGCGACGACCTCGGTCTCATCGAGCACGCGCTGCTCGAGGCTTTCGCTCGTCGCGACTGCGACCGCTTCGATCTTGCTGCCCGTGCCCTCCATCGCAGCCGAGTGGCTCACGATCCGCGAGGCGTCGTAGCGGTCGTCGATACGCGGCTTGAAAGACTGGACGCGTTGCCGGGCGAGGATGGCGCGCTTCACGCGTCGAATCAGCTCTTCGGTCTTGCCGCTGAACATCGACCCAGTCACGACCTCGATGCTGCCGCGTCCCGAGCGGTACAGCCCATCGCGAGCACGATGGAGCGCCTCGGGGGGTGCATCGGAAGCGGACATTCCGCGGTTACAAACGGTCGGGCTTTCCGCGGCAAGAGCAAACGCGATCATCGCGGATCGAGCGTGCCTCTCACCTCGCGCGAACCCCGAAGAGACGCTGGACGCCCAGGTGCCGGGATCGCACGCGGTGGCGGCCACTGCGATCGGACCCGGTCGATCGGACCCGGTCGATCGGACCCGGTCGATCGGACCCGGTCGATCGACCAGGGCAGTCGCAGAGTGACGCCCGCAGAGGGACGCCGAGTGGTTCACGCGATCGTGACGACGAGTGTCAGCGTGCTATGCTGCCCTCGTGCAGGTCGTGCTCCGGAAGCTCGGTCGAGGCTCGCGCGCCGTCGTAGGACGGTTGGTGCGTGCCCCGCGCAAGGGTTCCGTGGTCGTCATCGAATTTTCGGACGGCATGCACGAGTACGTCACGACGCCGGTAAAGCGAGTTCTCCGCATCGCGGGGAAAGAGGTCTTCTACATCGAGACCGTCAACTCGCGCTATCGCCTGGAAGTCCGCGGGCGCGAAGTGACGCTCGACGGCGCCGTCAACGTACCCTGAACGCATAACTCTTCATCCACTGGCAGCGAGAGGTGTCGATTCGCCGCTTGCGACCGCCGTGTGATCGTGGGACATGCCGCGTCCTTTTTGATTTCGCGCGAAGCGAAAGCAGAAACCCAAAAGTCGTGTGCGCTTCCGCAATCGGTGGCCTGCGCGACGCTGAAGTCTTTTCGGAGGAGAGCATGGCGAACGGCGATCGCAGAAGGTCGATGAAGATGCGTCGGCGCAAGGCGCAGGCGAAGAAGAAGGCGCGCGTGGCGCGTCGCGCAGTGGCGAAGAAGCCGGCTGCAAAGAAGACCTCGAAGAAGTCGGCGTCCTAGGGGGTGTCCCTAGTTTCGGGTCGTCCTCCGACCCAGCCCTCGCTGACGCTCGCAAGTGAAGGCCGGGTCGGAGGACGACGCGAAAGCACACGTCTGGTCAGCCACCTTCATTTCGTCGGTCCGCGAGGGGCAGCCGAGACGACGGTCTTCGGTCGCACCCGGCGTCGCTGCGGGTGCAACGAGTCACTGCGTCGGCCTCGAGCATCGATGCTCGACGAAGTCGCGCCTGGGCGAGCCGTAAGCACCCGACGAAATCAGGGCTCGACGAAGTCTGCCCCCGAGCGGCACTCCTTCTTCACGTCGCTCTTCGTCGAGTGAAGCGCGTTTGGGTAGTACCAGGTGATCATCCCTGGGACCGCGCAACCGCCGATGGCCTTGTCGGTGTCGCAGGTGTCGTGCTTCGACAGCTCGTAGCCGCCCTGTTCGCAGATCCGAACCTGCGTCGGGTTGATGGACTGAAAATCGATGCAGAGCGATCCGCTGTCGGATCCGCCCTTGCGGAAATCACAGCTGCTGGTCGCGTCGGACGGGTCCATGGGCTTCGTCGCCCCTTTGAGGACGTAGAAGCCGCCCCCCGCGCCCGCGGCCACGAGGACGAGCACGACGCCGATCACGAGACCGGCCGAGCTCTTCTTCTGCGGTATGGGCGCGTGGCCGCCATAACTCGGCTGCTGCGGATAGCCATAGCCCTGCGGCTGGTCGTAGCCCTGCGGAGGCTGCGGCTGGCCATAACCCTGCGGCTGGCCATAACCCTGCGGCTGGCCGCCGGGCGGTCCATATCCTGGAGGCGGTCCCCCACCGGGCGGCCCATAACCACCGGGCGGAGCGCCGCCGTACCCGCCACCTTGCATCCCCATAGGCGCGCGACGGTATCAGGTCGCGGCGCAGGGAGAATGGCCCCTCAGCGGGTCGCAGCCAGCTCGGGGCTCGAAGCGTCTTGCGCCGCCGTCGCCGAGTCGGCGCTCTCGGTGGGAGCGCTCTTCTTGGGCCGCCGCTTCGGCTCGGGCTTGAGGAGCAGTCCCTTGTCTCCGCCCGCGAAGTCCTCGCTCTCGATCAGCCAGCCGCCCTCGTCGTTGTGCCAAGTCTGGGCGATCGCGGTCGTGCGAAGCATCGACTCGTCGAGGCGCTGCCACGACACCGTCATCGCCACGACGGCCTTGCCCTCTCCGACGAGGCGGAGCCCGCCGTAGTCGATGTCGAGGATGCGGACGCGGCCACCCCACTCTGCATGCGACGCCATGTACTCCTCGCGGACCGACGGCTTCACCATCGCCGTCACGAGGTCCATGCGACCAAAGCGCGCGGCCATGACGACGTCATAGGCGTTGTCGGTGAGCTTCTCGACCGGCGACTGCGGCGGAATGCAGCCGCCGAGCATGGGGACCAAGAGCGCAGCGACGAGGACGAGCGCGGAGCGATGCATCCCGACGCTCGTACGGGCCGCCGAGCCGAATGGCCAAGTTTCTGGTCAACGTCGGAGGCGCGCGCTCAGAAGGCGCTGGAAGAGACGAAGTAGACCTGCCCGCCAGGCACGGCTTCTTCGCTGAAGCCGTAGGCGTAGCCGATCTTCAGATTCATATCGAGGCGGTAGAACACGGTGAGACCGAGCCAGACTTCGAGTCCGACCGACGTGTGCATGCCCGGCAGGTCGACGAGCTCGCCGGAGTGAAAGAACTTCAGATCGCGAACGGCGAGCTTCTCGAACGCGCCGCCCCAATCCGCGAAGCCCGCAGCGTCGACACGGCGAAGAAAGATCGGCGTGGTGCCCGGGCCCCAGTTGGGACGGAAGATCGGCGCGCGATACTCGAGCGTCGTGAGAAGGAACTCGGGGCCCGCGTACGCCGAAGGCCCATAGCCACGCAGGACGAACGCTCCGTCGTATTTTCCGGAGAGCACCGTGTCGATGATGCTGTTGTTCTCGAGATCGTAGCCGCCGACCGAGTAGATGCCCCTCCGCGCGTACGTGCCGGCAGAGACGCCGCCTGAAGCGCGCAGCGCGAGCGTCTGCTCACCCGGCCAAGGCATCGGGATGTACGCGGATGCCCCGGCGTCGAAGGCGTAGAGCGATTGCTCGCTGCCAGTGTTGTGATCCGCGATCGTGGTCCCGAAACGGAACGACACGCCGCGCTTCGCGCCGGCCGCGTCGACGCCGCCTTCGACCGCGGAGAGCCCGTACGAGAAACGGAACGGGCTGAGAAACCCATCGCTCGGCTTCACCGTGACGGTGCTGTTCGGGTCGAGGTGCTGCGGGATCCGATAGCTCTCGTGGAAGAGCGTCGGCTGATACGCGAGCGAGAGCCCCTGGCTGACGTACGAGATCTGGATGGGGAGGCTGACGGCGGCTTGAAACGTGGACTGCGTCTCGTCGAATGGCAGCGTCTGGTCGTCGGCGCGCAGCCCCGAAGTTCGCGGCACCGTCCTGCGCGTGAAGCTCGCCGACAGATCCACGGGCAGGCCGGAATACTTGTAGTCGACATCGAGCCGCGGCTCTGGCGCTCCGGGATCGATCTGCACCGAACCGTCGACCGTGTGATGGCCGACGAGATCCGACGCGGTCGCAGTGAACGTGACGGCCGTCGAGCCGTAGGAGCCCTGACCGATCGAGAGCAGGTAGCTTCGCGGACCGAACGTGGGCAGCGGGTTGTAGGCGTGCTTCTCGAGGGGGACCGCCTCGGGCTCGGGCGGCGGCGCGTCGTGCGCGAGCGCGGCCGGTGCCTCGAGGAACCTCTCGCGATCGAGAGGCATGGCGAACAGATCGTAGCCCTCGTGCGTGTAGCCGACGTACGCGAGCGTCTTGCCATCCGGAGAGATCGCCGGCATCAGCGCCGCGCCGATGACGTTCGTCACCATCTTCAGCGATTTGTCGTGCGTGTCGAACGCGTACACGTCGAAGATTCCCGTGCGATCGCTCGAGAAGTACAGCGTGGCGCCGTCCGGAGACCACGTCGGACCGAGATCGAGCGCGCGATCGTGCGTGACGTCGGCGACGGTGCCGGTCGCGACCTCGAGCACGCGGATGTCTCGAAAGCCACCGGCGCTCCACGAGCTGTACGCGATGAAGCGACCATCTGGCGAATACCGAGGCGTATAGACCTGGTCGAACGTGCGGCTCGGCAGCAGCGGATGCACGTGATCGAGCGCGCCCTCGGTGGAGCGCTCGGCGATCATCAAGGTGCGCGTCCCGCGCGAGTCGACCGTGAAGACGACGTGCTTGCCGTCCGGAGAGACGTCGGCCTCGGCGGCGCGCAGCCCTTCCGTCAGCCGATGGCGCGTGTTCTCGGTCCCGAAGACCGACGATTCACCGTGATCGACGACGAAGAGATCGTGACGCGAGTAGAGGTTCGCGTAGAACGCAAGGTCGGAGAAGAAGAGGTCGCCCTGCGGTGTGAACGACACCGTCGTTTCCGAGGACGCGCGGGCGACGAGCGACTCGTCGCGCGATCCCGCGGTGGTGACGTCGCCCACCGCCATCCGATAGACGCCGCTGCGCGCGCTGCTGTCGTCGCGGAAATAGAGGAGCTCGTTTGCCTTGGCGTCGCTCCTGTACGCGGTGGGAACGAACGCCGGGTACGCGGCGGTCTGTCCGTGGAACGTGATGCGCGCGCCTTCGCGACGGCCGCGCGCGTCGACTGCCTTCACCATTTCGCGGTAGTGGATCTTCAGGTGCTCGTGCCACGCGCCGTATAAATCTTCGTACGTTCGGCCGGTGACGCGCTGAATGGCGCGGTTGATGCCGAACGGGATCGTCGCGGCGCCGTAATCCGCGCTGATCGCCGCGAACGTGTCCTTGCCGTAGACGTCGGCGATCCAGCGGAGGAAACGCGAGCCGTAGAGATAGAACAGGTTGCCGTAGGGCCAACGCTGCGCGCCGCTCGAGATCTGGTCGAGCCGAGCGAAGTTGTCCTCGAGGACATCGGCGCGAATGTACGTGTCGAAGAGCGTGGAGCGGATGCGGCCTCCGCTCGTGTGATCGCTCTCCATGACGACCGCGAGGCCCTCGATGAACCAGCGTGGCTGCGCGGAGTTGGGGGCGAGCGTGCGACCGATGATGCGGTTCGCGACCGAAGCGGCGCCGCTGATGTTCCCCGTGTGGAGGATGTGCGTGTACTCGTGCGTGACGAGGCTGAGGTACCAGTCGTCGTAGTCGCCGAGCGTCGAGACGTCGTCGGGAGCCGTCACGAAGAGCCGAATCGCGTCGTAGGGGACCGGCGTGGCGCTGCCGTTCGCAAAATCGCTGTCGTCCGTGAGGAGGATCTCCGTCTTGTCGGACGGCGTGAACTGCATGTCCTCCGTGAGGCGGATGTAGATCGTCTCCGACAGGGTCGCGACGCGGCGCGCGACCGGATCGAGCGGCTCTGGATACGTGACCTTGAAGTGCGCGGTCTCGTACGTGCTCCAAGAGAGCGATGGATCGTCGATCGCGTGCGCGTCCGGCGCAGCGAGGAGCGCTGCTGCGCCCAGGGACCACGCCCCGAGAGCGCGAGCGAGCCGGCGACTCACAAAATCACAGATCGTCGTAGAACATGGGCTCGCGGTTGCGCGTGTAGCGGTACACGAGCTGGCGGCCCTCGGGCGTGATCTGCGTGAGGCGCGCGCCGAAGCCAGGCTCTGCGTCGCCGCCGCCGGCTTCGCGGATCCATTGCACCGTGCCGGTCGCCTGGAACTCGTAGTCGCCGGGCAAGAGGACGCGGAGCGTGACCTGGGTCCCGAGCTTCGGGATCTTGTAGGTCGCGACGAAGATGCCGCCGTGCTCGATCACGTCGTTGCCGCCGAGGCCTTTGTAGAAGTTCGACGCGGAGTGCGCGCCGAGCTCGACGAGGACGTTGCCACCGGGCTGGCTCGGCGCGGAGGCGCGCGGCGCCGCCGCGGCCGGCTGCGGTCGTAGAGGTTGCGTGGCGGCGGGGGCAGGCTGAAACGCCTGGGCGGCCGGAACCGCGGGCGCGGGCTGAAATTGCTGCGCCGGCTGCGCCTGGGGCGCGGGCTGAAACTGCTGCGCCGGCTGCGCCTGGGGCGCGGGCTGAAACTGCTGCGCCGGAGCAGGTTGAGCCTGCGGGACCGTCGCGGCGGTGGCCGGGCTCTGCATTCGAACGGTCTGGTTCGGCGACGAGGCGCTGCTCCCGAAGGCGTTGCCGGCCGATGTCGGCGGGATGGGTTGTGTCGCGAAGGCGCCGTGGTTCGCCGAGGCGCCGGAAGGCGCGGCGGCGAATGCCGGCGGTTGGGCGAATCCGGGCGGAGGTCCGGAGGGCGCCGCAGGCGCAGGAGCCGGCGCGGGCGCAGCCGCAGGAGCCGGCGCGGGCGCAGCCGCCGGCGCAGGAGCCGGCGCACGCGCGGGCGCGGGCGCGGCCATGCGTGCGAGTTGGTGGACGCTCGACAGGCTGCCGGCGATGAACTCCATGACCTGGTCGACCGCGGGATGGTTTTCCGTCGCCGTCTGGAGCTTGTCGAGCACCGTGCGGACGTTGGTCGAAACCTGGTCCTTGCCGGTGAGATCCGCGCCATTCGAGCGCTCGATCTTGTGAAGGATCGCCATGGACTGCGCGATCGGCTCGGCGAGTTCGAGCAAAAACACGGGCGCGTCGCTCGACGTTTGGAGCGCGTTCAACGCTTGCGCCAGCTTCTCGCGGGCCGTCTTCGCGAGGCTATCGGGTGTCGCCAAGGAATCCTCCGGGTCGGAAAAAGTGGATGCGAGACTATCACCAGGCTCGGAGCCCGACGAACAATCCCCGTAGAGACGCGCACTCGCGTCGACGAGTCTTACGGCACGAGAGGCGGATCGCGAAAGAGCGCCGCCAACGCCGCCGTCTCGAGCGGCTCGCCGTCCCGCTCTGCCCGGACGATTTCGATCGCACCATCGGCCGCTCGAACGAGGACTCGGTCGTTCTCGGACGAGGCTTCCCCGGGTGTTTCGAGTGTTTTGGGCGCGGGGACCACACGGGTCTCGAGGACGCTGAGCTCGACCCCATTCACTTCACAGGTGGCGGCTGGAGCGGGCGAGAGGGCGCGGACGAGTCGATGGATGCGCTCCGCGGGTGCGTTCCAGCGGATCGCGCGCTCTTCGTCGGAGAGGAACGGCGCTTCGGTCGCGAGCGATGGATCTTGTTCGACTTCGGAGGGTGCCTCGCCGCGCGCGAGCGACGCGACGACCTCGCGCAAGAGGACGAGGCTGGGTCGGTCGAGCGCGCGTGCAAGCTGCCAGGCGGTCCACGTCGGATCGATCCGGAGACGTTTCGAGCCGAGGATGGCTCCGGTGTCGTAGTCGGCTGCGATGCGATGCGCCGTCACGCCGGTCTCCTCGTCGCCTTCGAGGATGGCCCACGCCGTGGGATCTGGACCGCGGTGTCGCGGCAGAAGAGAGGGGTGTACGCCGACTCCGCCCAGCCGCGTGACGCGGACGAGCGTCATCGGGAGCTTCGTCGTCCAGAACCAGGAGACGAGGAGGTCGATACCTTCTGCCTCGAGTCGACGCGCCAGGGCCGCGTCGAGCTTGGGTCGAAGTACCACGCGGTCGGGACCGATGACCCTGCGGAGTCTGCGACCGCCCACTGCGTCAGAAAGCGACAGCCCCGCGAACGCGATCTCGACGCCGTCGTGAGCGAGCAGGCACGCGGCGAGGGGTAGGCCGAAGAACGCGATCTTCACGGTAGGACAGACGATCGCTCAAAACCCTCGGGCGCCGAAAAGTTTTCCACGTCGGGTCCGGCCAGGTATTCGCGACCGAATGGCTGGTTCAAGCGCGCACAGCTCCTTCCGCAATCAAGCGTTGCGGCAGGGTCACCGCTACGACCCCTCTGCCGCGTCGCGTCCGATCTTGGTTTTCGAAGACGTTTTCAAGTCGTATCGCGCGGACCAGCCCGTGTTGCGCGGCATGTCGCTGGTCATCGAGCGTGGCGAGTTCGTGTTCGTCACGGGGCCTTCGGGCTCGGGCAAGAGCACGCTCTTGCGGCTGATTCACAAGACCGAGGACGTCGACGATGGTCGCATCTTGTTCTTGGGCCGAGATGTGGCGCGCTTGCCTGGGTCGGCGATCCCCGCGCTGCGTCGAAACATCGGCGTCGTTTTTCAGGACTTTCGGCTGGTGCCCGGGTGGACGGTCTACGACAACGTCGCGATCGCGCTCGAGGTGATCGGGCTTCCGCAGCGGCTCGTTCGGACGCGCGTCGGTGAGGCGCTCGAGCGTGTCGGGCTCGCAGGGCGCGGCTCCGACCCGGCTCGCGTGCTCTCGGGTGGCGAGCAGCAGCGCGTCGCCGTGGCCCGCGCGATCGTGCACGAACCTGCGCTCATTCTCGCGGACGAGCCGACAGGCAACTTGGATCCGCAGCTCGCGATCGACGTGCTCGGCTTGTTCGAAGACATCCACGAGACGGGGACGACCGTGCTCTTCGCGACGCACGATCGCTCGCTGCTCGACGTGCGCCCACGCCGCGTCGTGATCCTGGACGAAGGGAAGGCGACTGACGTGCCGCAAGGTCTCGCTCAGGACGACGACGAAGACTTCGAAGAAGACGACGAGGCGTACGTGGACGACGAGGATTTCGCGGACGACGCCGATCTTCGGGTGGCGTGAGGCAAATATGGCAAGCGGACGAGTCGGTAGGGGCTTCGGAACGTGGCGCGCCGGTCGCAGCGACTGGCGGCTGCAGGTGCTCACGGTCTTCTCGCTGAGCGTCGCGTTCATCACGTTGGCGGCGTCGCTGCTCGTGGTCACGAACGTCGAGGCGTTGCGTGACCGCTGGTCACGCGCGGGACGGGCGACGGTGTACCTGAAGGAGTCGGCGAAGGAGCCCGAGGTCGCTGCGCTGATGAGCGCGCTCGAGAAGACCGGCGGCGTTTCAAAGGTGCGCCGGCTGTCGAGCGACGAGGCGCGCCGAGAAATCGTGGCCGATGACGACGCGCTCGCGGCACTTCCTGCCGCGGCGTTCCCGGCGTCGCTCGAGGTCGCGTTCGACGATTCGATCACCGACGACGAGCTCAAGACGATCGCGCTGAAGCTTCGCGCGTTGCCGGCCGTCGAGTCGGTCGAGACGTACGAGCGCTGGACCGAGCGCCTCTCGGCGCTCCTCGGTGGCGGCGTCACGGCGGCGGCGTGTCTCGCGCTCATCGTCCTCGCGGCGGTCATCAGCGTGGTCGGTTCGACGATGCGACTCTTGCTTCAGCGACGAAAAATCGAGGTGCAGGTGCTCAAGCTCGTCGGCGCGACCGACGGCTTCGTGCGGCGGCCGTTCGTCATGGAGGGCGCGACGCAAGGCGCGCTCGGCGCGACGCTCGCGCTCGCCATTCTGGGCGTGCTCTACCTCATCGTTCGGGGTCGCTTCGATCCAGAGCTCGCCAGCCTGCTCGGCATCACACCGAGCTTCCTTCCCCTCTCGATGGCGCTCGGCATGGTCGCCATGGGTGCGGCGCTCGGCGCGCTGACCGCCCTCCTCAGCCTGCGGAAGCTCGCGAGCATCTGATGCGTCGAGCTGGCTCGTTCATCTACGCGGTCGGGCTCTTCCTCGCGTCCGGCGTCGCCCTGGGCGTGCCGTCGGCGCCGGGCGACGCACCTCAGATGTCCGGTGGAGCCAACGCGCACACCGGCAACACCGCGCCGAAGATGTCGACGCCGTTCGATCTCGAGCTCGAGCTGAAGAAGCTCGACAGCGAGAAGACGGACGCCGACGCCGAGCTCGCGGCGATCGACGAGGAGCTCGGCATCGTCGAGGCGCGCGTCGTCGCCCGTGGTCGCGCCTACTACAAGCACTTGCGCGCGGGGCTGCTCCCGGCCGGCGGTGGATTCGACGAGCTCGTCGATCACGCGGCCGTCGTCGAACGATCCCGCCTGGCGCTGACGCGGGATCTCGACCGCGAGAAGCAGCTCCACAAGCGACGCGACGAGCTCGAGGCGCGCCTCGTGGCGATTCAGGGCGAGCGCGCGCCGCTCGACGCGCACCGCGACGCGATCCGACAAGCCGGCGCGATGATGCACGCCGCCGACGACCGACGCGCCGCGTTCGATCGCGCGTTCGACTCGTCGACGCCGCCTCCGGATTACGTCGCGATCTACGGCGCCGATTTGGGGCCGACCGATCCGGGCGTCGCCGAGCCGTTCGCGACGCGCTACGGGCGCCTCTCGCTGCCGGTCGTCGGCCGCGCGGAGGTCACGAAGATCGCGGGCGGGGCCGGTCATGCACCCGGCCTCGAGCTCCACTCGGCGCGTGGAGGCATCGCGCGCTCCGTCGCCGCAGGTCGCGTGGTCTTCTCCGACAAGTACGAAGACTTCGGGCCGACCGTCATCCTCGATCACGGTGAGAAGTTCTTCACCGTGTACGGGAACCTGGTCTCGACGGAGCTGAAGGTCGGCGACACGGTTCGCGATGGCGAGGCGATCGGCGCGATGGGCTCGCGTTACGGAGAGGGTGGGTTGATCCTGTATTTCGAGCTTCGTCAGAACGGCAAAGCCGTCGATCCGGCGCCCTGGTTCGGTCTCTGATCGGCGAGCTGGCGTCGTCCTTCGCTTGAGCGTCGCCCGCGGTCGGTCCAGGATCGATCTCGATGGGCTCATCGACGCTTCCTCGACGCGCGTGGCTCGCCGCGTTGGCGTCGGCCGCGACCTCTGCCGCGTGCTCGCGCAGCTCGGCGGACGACAAGACGCCGCCGTCTACCGCCGGATGGAACGACGTGCCGTTTCCGGCGTCGGAGGACCAACCCGACGGCCAGCTCGCGTCGATTTATGCGCCGAGCGGATCGAGGGGTTGGCCGCTGCTGGTGGCGCTGCACGGTCGCGGAGAAGCGGGGCGCGGCTTGGACGCAGGCGCCCACGGATGGCGTGACGACTACGCGCTCGACGCTCGACGCGCGCGTCTCGAAGCACCGCCGCTCGTCGCGGCAGACGCGGACGGCATGCTGGAGAGCGAGCGCCTCGAGGCGCTGAACGCGTCGCTCGCGAAGACGCCGTGGCGGGGCCTCGCGATCGCGTGTCCCTACACGCCCGTGCCGACAGGGCGCGATCTCGCGTCGGCGCGGCCTTTCATGCGCTTCGTCACCGACTCGCTCCTCGCGAAGGCCGCCGAGAAGGTTGGACCACTCACGCGAGAGCGAACCGGGATCGACGGCGTGAGCATGGGGGGACGCTACGCGCTGCAGATCGGCTTCTCTTGTCCCGAGATCTTCGGCGCCGTCGGCGCGATGCAGCCGGCGATTCGTGAAGAAGAGGCTGTCGACTTCGCGGACCTCGCTCGCGCCGCGAAGAAGAAGCGCTTGCAGATCGTGAGGCTCGTCACGAGCGCCGACGATCCGTTCCTCGACGCGACGCGCGCCCTATCGAAGGCGCTCACGGGTCGCGCCGTCGACCACCAGTTGATCGTCACGCAGGGACCGCACGACTACGCGTGGAACCGAGGGCCCGGCGGCATCGAGATGCTCGCGTTTCACGAGCGCGTGCTGCGCGGCGTCGCGCCGCCGTAGGGGCCGATCGAAATCACTGGGGCGGGGTACGAGGGGGTACCGCGACGCATAGATTCTGATCGGTCGCGGTCTCAGCAAAATCAACGTCCGAGCCCAGCCGATCGCCATCAGGAGGTTCCTCTCATCCCCCTCGCTCCGTCGGGGGGTGGGAGGAACCGATCGAAATCACTGGGGCGAGGTACTAGGGCTCGAGCGGCATGGCGTCGGGCGCCCACGCGTCCGGCATCCCCGCGTCGCGAGGTCCGCTGTCGGGTTTGCCTGCGTCGGGCCTGCCGCCGTCGGGCTTGCCTGCGTCTGGCTTGCCTCCGTCGCCGGCGTCGGGCTTGCCCGCGTCGGACTTGCCGCCGTCGGATTTGCCGCCATCGCCCGCGTCGGCTTTTCCGGCGTCCCCCGCGTCGCCGCCGTCCGCGCCCGCGTCGCCGTCGGCGCTGGTCTTCTCGACGAGGACGCCGCCCGGACCGGGCGGCCACCCGAACACGCGAACGTCCGCCGTCGCACGGTCGACGAGTCGAAGCGTCGTCGCGCGAGGCGCGTCGGCCATGCGCACGAAGAACTTCGTCGTCACGCGAAACTCGGGACGCTTGAGGCCAGGGCGATCGTCCTGATGCGAACCATCGCCGCCGAGCGGCACGTTGAAGCGCAGCCGATCGAGCAGTTCGTTGCCGACCTGCAGCTCGAGGGCGTAGCGGCCGATGACGCGGGGCGTGCCCACGGCCTTGTCGAGCTCGACCTCGCTGGCTTTCGCGATCGTCACGGCGCCCTTCTGCACCTCGACCGAGAAGACCCAATGCTTCGTCGCGGCCTTCGCCGGAGGATCCGGCGTCCAACCTTGTGCGGGCGGTCCCGCGTTCGCTGGTTGTTGGACGCAGAAGACCAACCCGAGCGCGCCAGTGAGCACGAGCGCTAGGCCGAGGATTGTCGCTGAAGCCAGTCGTCGCATGCGTCTTTGACGTTTTCCCACGCTTGCGCCTCGCCGTCGAGAGCGCTCCATGTCTCGCGAAATGTGCTCGGAACAGGCGCAACGACTGCGCTCGGCGGCGCGTGCTCGGGCCACGGGACGACGACGGCGAGCGAGTGGAGCAAGAGGCGCCCAGGCGCGAGGACGCGACCGCTCTTCGTGATGAGTCGACTCGCGTCTCCGTGGCGGCGTTCACCCACGACGGGATGCTCGATCGCGGCGGAGTGCGCGCGGATCTGGTGGAATCGTCCCGTGAGTGGCTCTGCGACGAGGAGCGTGACCGCCCCATTCGAGTGCGACGCGCGTGCGATCGGAGTGAGGCGCGTCGTGGCGGGTTTGCCGTCGACGGCGTTCTCGACGACGCGCGTCGCGTCCAGATCGCCGAGCACGATCGCGACGTAGAGCTTCCGCACGCGTCTCGATTGGATCAGCGCGTCGAGCGCGCGGCTCGAGTGCTTGGCGAACGTGACGACGCCGCTGACGGGTAGATCGAGGCGGCTGAGCGCGTGCACCAGTGTCGACGGGCCGCGCTCCGCGAGGACCGCGGTGAGCTCGTCGCGCAGCGACCCGCGGTTCTTCGCATCCGGCTCCGTCGCGATCCCGGCCGGCTTGTCGACGAAGACCAGGTCGTCGGTCTCGAGGAGGATCGCGACGCCTTCCGACGTCTCAGTCACGGGCGCCCGTCAGCGATGCGGGCTTGGGCGGCGCGTCGAGCTTCTCGACGATGCCTCGGTCGCCGTCGACGCGAAGGCGCTCGCCGGTGCGAATGCTGAGCGTCGCTCCATCCACGTTCACGACCGCGGGCACGTTGTACTCGCGCGCGACGATCGCGGCGTGCGAGAGCGGGCCTCCGAGCTCGGTCACGACGCCCACGCTCAGAAGAAACAGCGGCGACATGCCGACGTCGGTCGTGCGCGCGACGAGAATTTCGCCTGGCTGAAGTGCGCTCGCGGCGTCCTCGCCGGGCGCGACGACGCGCGCGGGGCCCTCGACGACGCCGGGGCTCGCGGCGAGGCCCTTGAGGCGATGGCCGGCGCTCGGCGGCAACGTGACGGGTGGTGGGCGACCGACGAACGTCGACGGCGGATCGGGACGGGCCGCGTCTCGCAGGAACTCGGCGCGGCGAAGGCGAATGATGTGCGCGAGCGAACCGCCACCCGTACGGAGCGCCCGAACGAGCTCGTCGTACGTGCAGAAGAAGACGCTGTTCGGCTCGAGGTTGGGTTCGAGGTGCAGGACGCGACGGTCGATCTCGAGGGCCACCGTGCGGATCATCCCGAGCGCGCGCGTCACCCACGCACGCATGCGCTCGCGAAGTCGCGTGTACGCCTGCATGCGGCCCACCGAGAGCGCGACGAGGCGCGTCTCGGCGAGGTTCGTCATCGACTCGACGCGCGCCATCTCGCGATCGGCCAAGGCGCGCGCGCGCGCCGGTCCCGCGTCCGGATCGATGGCGGGGCCCCTGAGCGCGGCTGCAAGCATCTCGAGGAGCGCGGCCGGATCTTCGCGCCAACGTGGCGTCATGAGCTCGGCCTCGCGAACGGCGCGATCGCCGAACGCGTCGAGGAACTCGAGGAGCGCGCCCTTCGTCGAGCCGTTCGGTAGGTCGTCGAGGGAACGTGCGCCGCCGAGGACCGCGGCGAGGGACTCGGGCTCGCGCCGCGCGACGTTCGCGACGCGCAGTAGACCGAGCCCGGGGTTCGCGCTCTCGACCTCCGTGATGCCTCCGGTGAGCGCCTGCGCGATGCGCCCCGCCTCGTGTCGGACGTCGAGTGCGTCGACCTCTTCCCCGTGCGCGTCGCGTCGTCGAACGAGCCGAGCGAGCAGCGTCGTCAACGCGAGGTGCGCGGCGAGCGAGGCGGACGCGCACGTGAGCATCAGCTCGCCCGAAGACACGAGGAGGTCGAGCGCGCCGCGTAGCGTCTGGGCCAGCCCGTCGTCGGGCAAGAGGGCGAGATCGAGATCTCCCATGCGACGACGTCGCTGCTCGGCCTCGCTCTCCCATTGCGCCACCTCGCGCTCGAGCCGGATGTGGCGCATGACGAGGCTGGGTGCGGCGAACACCGCGCGCATCAAGAAGCCACGCTTCTTCACGAGGTGAGCGCGGCTCTCGAGCAGATCGATGACCGCGAGCGGCGCGCCGCCGCTCTGCTCGAGGAGCGCCTTCGGGGACAGCCCCGGCACCTGCGCCGCGACGTCCATGAACGCCGTGAGGTTCAAGTAGAAGCGTCCGTAGACGTTTGCGACGAGGACGGCGTCCTTCGGGACGCGACAGCCGAGCGCCGAGAACGCCGCTCGAAACCCGTCGTCGCTGAACCGTCGCGCGACCGACCACGTGAGCGGGGTCGCCGCGCCTGGCAGCGCCTCGCCGACGTTCGCCCGAGACCACACGGTCGTCTCGTCGCCGCCCTCCGGGAAGAGGCCGCCCGTTACTGGCCGAGCCTGGAGCAAGACGACGTGCTCGCGACCTTCCGCGTCGAGCTCGGTCGCGAACTCGACGTCGAGCGGGCCTTCGAGGATGGCCTCGAGCTTCTCTGCGAGCACGCCGAGCGCCGTCAACGCGTCGGGTCCCAGGGACGGAGCGCCCACCCGCTCGTCTTCGACGCGGCGCGGCGTCACGCCTGAACCGTCGACGACGAGCTCCGTCGCTTTGCGGGTGATCACCGACTCGACGAGCGCGCCCTTTGCGCTCAGCCGAAAGGTGTCGACTGCGGCGGCGCCATCGACGACCTGCGCACCCAGACCGAACGTCGCGTGAACGACCCGCTCGTCCGCGTGCCACCGCTCGCCCTCGAGCCCGGGTGGCGGACCGGTGAAGATCACACCGGCCGCGTGCGCACGAACGACCGGCATGATGAGGATCGGCATCGCGACCTCGCGGATACCCCACCGCGCGAGATAGAGCAGCGTGCGCGGCAGATAGAGGCTGGCCCAAACCTGGCGGATCGCGTCGGCCAATCCGAGTGCACTGACGCCGAGGACCGTGGTCGCCAGGCCGGCGAGTGAGGAGCCGCGCGCGTCCTCGCAGGTCGCGCTCGAGCGAACCGACATCCCCCACGGAGAGCTTGGCTCGAGCGCGCGCGCGAGCGCGTCGAGCGACCGCGTCACCTCTGGCGGCAAGCTGTCGCCGAGAATGCGGTCGCGCGCGCGCGCCGCGCGATCCATTCCGAGCACGCTGTCCGCGGACTTGATGAGCGAGACGATGTCGTGCTGCTTCGGCAGCCTGTCGTCGACGAGGCGTGCGAACGCTGCGGCATCGAGCACCCACCCCGCCGGGACCGGGAAGCCCTCTCTCGCGAGATCTGCGAGCGCGACCGCCTTGCCACCGAACCGCAACGTGCGCGTGCTCGACTTGGAGCGCCCGGAGCGCGACGGCGCGGGGATCGCCGCGAGCGGCGTGAGGAGGCTCGCCGCCTCTTCGGGGAGCGAGAGCGCAGCCTTGGTCGAGAGCACGCGCGTCACGTCATCCGGGGGTACCACACGGCGTCTTGGGGCCGCATGGATTCTCCGTGGAGGACGCGCGACCGGCGTGCAATCGGCGACGTCGCCGCTCGACCTTCAGTGGGCGACGGGCACGGGGCCGGCGTCGGTCCAGCGATAGAAGCCCTCGCCGGACTTCTTCCCGAGCTTGCCGGCGCGAACCATCTTGCGAAGGAGCGCCGGCGGCCGGAACTGCTCGCCGACCTCTTTGTGAAGATGCTCGAGGATGCCGAGGCGCACGTCGAGCCCCACCAAATCACCGAGCTTCAGCGGCCCCATCGGATGCCGGTACCCGAGCTCCATCGCGCGATCGATGTCGGCCACGGACGCGACGCCGGACTCGAGCATGCGGATCGCCTCGCACCCGACGATGACCCCGAGCCGGCTCGTCGCGAAACCCGGGCTGTCGTTGACGACGATCGGCGTCTTCTTGATCCGCTTCGCGAACGCGAGCCCTTGGTCGAGCGTCGCCTCGGTCGTGCCGAGACCGCGCACGATCTCGAGCAGCTCCATCACTGGAACGGGGTTGAAGAAATGCAGACCCATGGTCCGATCGGCCGCGCCCAGACGCGCACCGAGCTCCGTGACGGAGAGGCTCGACGTGTTCGACGCGAGGACGGCCGAAGACGGAGCTCCCGCCGCCGCGCGTTGCATGACGGCGACCTTGAGGTCCATCTGCTCCGGAACGGCCTCGATGATGAACGCCGCGTCGCGCGCGCCATCATCGATCGACGTCGTCGGCTCGAGCCTGGAGAGGAGCGCGGCGCGATCCGCCGCCGTGAGCTTGCCCTTCTCGACGACGCGCGCCGTGGCTTTCTCGATCGCTTGAATCGCGGCGCGGACTCGCGACTCTTCGGAGTCGACCATCCGCGCCTTCATGCCCGCGGCTGCGACGACCTGCGCGATGCCCTGACCCATCGTGCCCGTCCCGATGACGAGCACCACGTCTTCGGCGCTCACGGAGCCTTCCGCGGCGGGACGGGCGCACGCTGGACGGTGGGAGGAGGCGCCCCCGGGGCGGCTGTGCGGGCGGCTTTCGCCTGGTCGAGCTGCTCTTTCCGCTTCTTCATCGCCTCGATCAGCTTTTGGCGATCTGCGGGGTTCTGCGGCGGGCGAGCGCTCGGCGGCGGAGCAGGGGGCGTCGCGGCGGCGGCGTTCTCCATCGCAGACGCGCTCGGCGTCGCGGCGGTCGCGGCTGCTCCATCGCTCGCGAGGAACCAGATCGCGCCGCAGACAAAAAGACCTGCGCCGAGGAGAGGCATCCAGCTCGGGGTCCGAGGCTCGCCCTCCGAGAGCGTCTCTGCCGGCTCGGGATCGAAGTCGTCATGCCCGTGCGCGTCGTTCGCGTGCGCGGCATCGTGGGAAGCACCGTGATCGTGTGCGTCGCTCATCAGACGCGTATAGAGCACGGCCCGCCGGGCGGGAAGCGTGGCGGGGTGCGCAGTAGGACGCGAAGTGCGGCTACGACGTCCAGCGAACGAGCACGCAGGTCACGTTGTCCGGACCGCCGTTCTCGTTCGCGCGCTCGATGAGCTTGGCCGCGGCCGTCTTCAGATCGGCGTACTTGCCGAGGGTGTCGGCGATCTCCGGATCGGAGACCGGGCCCGAGAGACCGTCGGAGCAAAGCAGCAGCGTGTCGTTCGCCTGCGGGACCTCGAAGCGCGTGTCGACCTTCACGGTGTCCTTCATGCCGAGCGCGCGCACGATGACGTTCTTGTGCGGGAAGTTCGCGATCTCTTCCTCGGTCAGGCGCTTCATCTTGATGTAGTCGTTCAAGAGCGAGTGGTCGTCGGTCAGCTGGTCGAGCTTGCCGGCGCGGAAGCGGTAGACGCGGCTGTCGCCGACGTGCGCGACGTAAACACCGTCGTTCGCGGTGAAGATCGACACGAGCGTCGTGCCCATGTTGCGCTTCTTCGCTTCGCGCTGACCCGTCTCGTAGATGCGAAGGTTCGCGAGCTTGATCCCGGTGATGAGCCGGTTCTCCTCGTAGCCCTTCGTGCGGTCCATCTTGTACGGCCACGTCCGCTCGGGATCGTCCTGCGTCGCCGCGAAGAACTCGCGCATGGCGTCGAGCGCCATCTGCGAGGCGACTTCACCGGACGCATGCCCTCCCATCCCGTCGGCCACGATGAAGAGGCCGTAGTCGGGCATGATCGAGAAATTGTCCTCGTTATGATTCCGTTTGCGGCCGACGTTGGTTTCGCCGGCGACCTCGATACGGAACTGCGAGTGGATGCTGGTCTGCGGAACGGCCATGGGGGAGGGCGGAGCGGAGAGATGGTCGACGCCGCCGCCCTTTCTGTCAACGTTCGTGGCGTGGTCAGAGCGGATCCGAGAAAGGCTCGCGCTCTTCCGGTGGACTGCCCGGATCCGAGGGGACCTCTGTCACTTCGCTCTTGATTCGGACGCGCGGTCTTGCCTTTGCGGGGACGGCGGGCGCCGTGGTGAGGGCGCTCTGCGTCGCGGGCGGGAGCACCGCGGCAGGCCCGCCGCGGTCCGGAGGCGCGCGGAGCACCACATCGGCCGAGCGATAGAGGCCCTTGCTGAAGAGCGTGAGCGGCACCTTTTCGCCCACGGAGTGCTCCTTGATCGCAGCCGCGAGCTCTTCGGGGGTCGTAACCGGATGGCCGCCGACCGCGACGATGATGTCGCCCTGCCCTTTTTCGCCGGAGCGAAGCTTCGCTTGGTTGGCCGGGCTGCCCTTGGCCACGGACAAGACGCGGACGCCGCGAACGAACTGGGTGTGATCGCTGACGCCTTGAATCCCGAGCCACGCGCTCGGGGGCACAGCGTCGGCCGGGACCGTCTTCAAGAAGTCTTTGACCGCCGAGACCGGGATGCCGAACGCCACGGGGGCGCAGGGTTTGCCCTCGATCGGCAGACAAGCGCGACCGAGGATCCCGACGACGCGGCCCTTCTCGTCGATGAGCGGCGCTCCGAGGTCGCGCGCGTTGATCTTCGAGCCGAGCTCGAGCGCCGCGTCGAGCAGGCGGTCGTCGCCGCCGATGAGCGCTCGCTTCGAGCGAACCTCGACGGGAGTAGCGACAGGCTTGCCGCGTGCGCCGGTCGAGAACGAGCGGATCGTCGCGTCCTCTCGCAGCGGATTCGCCGAGGACGCGCGCAAACCCTCTGCCCACTTTCCGGACTGGGGCACGAGCAGGGCGAGATCCCACGCGCGATCGTGGTGCCCGAGCTTGAGCTTGCTCGTCGTGTCGTCGGCGAACTTCGCCTCGAGATCGTTGCCGGCGCCGAGCGGCGAGAGCGCCGTCAAAATGCGACCGTCCCCGCCGAGCACCATGCCGAGACCGATGGGCTGACCGGCTCGCTGGATCACCACGACGCCGCGGCTCGCCTTTACCTCGGGAGCCTCTTCTGCCGGGGGAACGAGGTCGGCTCCGACTGCGCCGACCTTGGGCGCTCCCGTCTTCGGGGTGGTCGTCTTGGTCGCGGCGCCCCTGGAAGCGTCCTGCGCCACTGCGACGCCGGACACGGCGAGGGCCGCGCCGGTGAGCAACACCGCCGCGAAGCGGCTCCACCCGCGCGATCGCCCGAGAGAGCTCGCGAGGTGTTGACCAATGTTTACGCTCGACGTGTAGCCTGCGGTCGACACCCGCGGGGCGGGGGCGGCGGAAGGGTCCTGTTTCTGGCTGTACATGGGGCGGCGCTCCTCTAAGAGACCCGGGACCAGGGTGTATGCGTCGAAGACGAGCTGCAAGGGACGCGCCGCTCGCTGGTCGATGCGCCTGCCTGGCAGCCCAAGGGGAAGCGCTGATCCGGCGAACAGCGCCGTAAGCACGAGGACCCCACGACAGTTGGCGATCGGGTCAACGGTCACGAAAGGAGCCGACGGAGTCACATGGCTGACGAAGAGGGCACCATGGTCAAGGCGCTCGCGCGAATGGACGCAGCGACAACAGAAGCAGAAGCCATCGAGAAGCTGATCGCCGCAGGTCAGTTTCGAGATGCGCTCGGAAAATGCGCGGTCGCCTACACCGCACCACTCGGGCGACTCTGTACGGCGCTCACCGGCACCCAAGCGGAAGCCGAGGAGCTCGTGCAAGAGACGCTGATCGCGGCGTACGACGGCTTCCCGAGCTTCCGGTTCGAGGGGTCGATTCGCGCCTGGCTGTTCGGCATCGCTCGTCGCATCTGCGGGCGTCACACAGAGATGAGGAACCGCAGACAAGCGCGGCTTCGTCTCGTGCACGACACCGGCAGGGGCGGCGACGCGAGCGAGCTGGCGATAGAGCGCGAGCGGGCCGTCCGCGCGCGTGAGGCGCTGGCGAAGCTCAAGCCGAGCGAACGCGAGGCTGTGGTCCTTCGATACGACGCTGGATTGAGCTTCCGCGAGGTCGCGGTGGCGTGTGGCGTGGACGAAGCGGCGGCGCGAAAGCGCGTGAGCCGCGCCCTCATGCGACTGCGCGAGTCGTTGGCGGATGTCTAGGCCGAGCGGTTCGGGTTTCGCGGTCGGCTGCAGGCATTCGCTGAGAGCGAATGGGATTCATTTCGGAGGAATCGGGTCATGAGCATCACACACGACGATCTATGCCGCGAAGTCGAGGAGTCCCTCGTCGACGTCCTCGAGGGTTTGGCGAACGCCAAGCTGGTCGAGCACATCGCGGATTGTGATCGATGCCGCGATCTCAAGTACGAAGCCGAGCGCGCCATCGAATCGGTGTCCCACGCAGGCGCGGACTTCAGCCCGAGCGCCGGCATCGCCGATCGCATGCTGGGCCTGGTCCTCGAGGCTCGCCCTGACGGCCCGAGCGCGTCAGGTCCTTCTTCCGTATCTCTCTCGCGAACGAGCGGGGTCGTCGACGCAGCGCAGGCGTCGGAGAACGCGATGATCGCGGGCGCGCCGACCGAGTTCGCCGATGCGGTCGACACGAACGCGACGATGATCAAGGCGCCGACGTTCCTCGTTCGTCCGGGCGAGGGCGAAGAGCACGCGGTCGAAGAAGCTGCAAACCTCGCAGAGGCCTCGAAAGACGAGAGCCCCGAAGGCGGCACGCGCACGGTGACTCGCATGGCGACGGTGCCGGGAGAGATCTCGCCGTCCGACCTTCGGTCGGAAATCGCCGACCCATTCGTTCCATCGCAGAAGACGATCCCGCTCTCGGCGGTCGCCGATCTCCGAGCGGCGCGAACCAAGCCCGCCGAGTCGATGACGCCCTCGACGCCGAGTGTGCCGATGTCGACCGTGGAAGAGAGTCGCATCGCGGCCGTCGAGGCTGTGACGGGTCGCCGTGACACCGGTCCGGCGGGAAAGAACCTCATCACGACGCCATCGGCGAGCGAGACGCGCGCCGAAGCGACCGCAGAGGACGGCACGGCGCTGCCCGATCTCGTCCCTGTGAAGAAGGCCGCTCCGCCCGGTGGTGGCGGCTCGGGCGGGAGCGTCGTGTCGCTCTTCAAGAAGCGCGGCTTCATCGCGGCGCTCGTCGGCAGCATGGCGGCGGCCGCGGCGGTCGGTGGTCTCTTGCTGCACAAGAACAAGGACAACGCGACGGATCCGAACGCGGCGTTCACGGAGGGCGCATGGTCCGGGACGGTCGCCGCGATCACGCGCGCCGGAGACGGCGAGGGCGGGCTCGAGGTGTGCGCGGATGGTTGCAAGCCGGTCGCGCAAGGCGGCGCGATTCAACCGGGCTCGACGCTGCGGACCGACTCGAAGACGCGCGCGCGCATCAAGCTCGCGGACAACTCCTGGATCGCGCTCGATCGCAACTCGGAGGTCGTCCTCCCCGCGTCGGACTCGCGCGAGGCGAAGATCACGCGCGGCCTCGTCGTGGCGAACATCGAAGCGCCGGACGGCGCGAAGCCGGCGACGCTCTGGGTTCCGCAGGGCCAGATCACGACGAACGGCACGAAGGTCGCTGCCACGGTGACGGACCGTCGCGCGTCGATCGAGGTCGTCCGCGGTTGGGCCGACATCACCAACAAACAAGGCGGCAGCGCGAAGGTGCGCGCCGGTGAAGAAGCGACGCTCGAGTCGACCGGCGACCCCGTGGTCGCGGCGAGCGCGACGATGTCGGACGTCCTCGATTGGAGCAACGAGAGCGCCGACGACGTCGACTCGCCCACGCTGCGCGGAATCGGAGAGCTCCGCGCGCGCAAGCCCGGCGAGCAGACCGAGCTGACGAAGGCGGTTCGCCTCTCGAGCCACTCGGTGAAGGTGCGCGTCGTCGATGTCGTCGCGCGCACAGAGGTCGACGAGACGTTCACGAACGAGACCGACCAAGAGCTCGAGGGGATTTTCCGCTTTCCGCTGCCGCCGGGCGCGCAGATCGAGAAGCTCGCGCTCGAGGTCGATGGGAAGCTCGTCGAAGGCGCGTTCGTCGATCGCGACAAGGGCGCCGCGATCTGGCGCGGCGTGATCCAGAACGCGGCGCCGCAGGCGCCGAAGCCGCGCGAAGAGATCATCTGGGTGCCTGGCCCGTGGCGCGACCCGGCGCTGCTCGAGTGGCAACGTGGTGGGCGGTTCGAGCTCAGGATCTTCCCGATCCCGAAGAAGGGCTCGCGACGCGTAGTCCTCACGTACACCGAGGTCGTCCCGCAGGCCGGTGGCATCCGTCGCTTCACCTATCCGCTGGCGCACGACGCGAGCGGCTCGACGAAGATCGACGACTTCAACCTGGACCTTCAGGTCCTCGGCAACGACACCGACTTCGGCGTCGAGACCCAGGGCTATCAGCTGACGAAGGAAGCGGGCACGTCTGGCAGCGACAGGTTCGTCCTCCACGAGAAGAACTTCGTCCCGGCTGGCGATCTCAACGTCGAGTACGCCCTCCCGAACCGAAAGGCCGCGCTGACGGCGTGGGCCTTCGACCAGCCTGCTGCCACCACGCAGGTCGCGCAGAACACCAACGGTGCCGCGCCGATCTCCGGCAACGTGGCCGTGAACGCGATCCGCACCGACGCGGACCGAAAGCGACAGGCCGAAGGGGAAGCGAAGGCGCTGACGGACGACAACTCCCCCTATGTGGCGTTCTCCATTCGACCGAACCTGCCGCGCTTCCCGGAAGGGAAAGAACGTCTTCACGTCATCGTGGTCGACTCGAGTCGCTCGATGGTCGGAGAGCGCTTCGCGCGCGCCACCCACCTCGCGAGCAGCATCGTCCGCGAGATGGATCGACGCGATCAGTTCGTCGTGCTCGCGTGCGACGTGACCTGCCAGGCGATGGGCGCGCAGGGCGGCCGCTCGCTCCCCACGCCGGTCTCTCCGAGCGCAGAGGCGTCGCAGCAGGTCGAGAGCTTCCTCGGATCGATCGAGCCCGACGGTGGATCGAATCTGGTGGCGGCCGTGCAAGCGGCGCGCGCCTCGGCCAGCCTCGGCAGCGGTCGCGAGCTGCGCGTCATCTATCTCGGTGACGGCACGCCGACCGTCGGCGCGACGAAGCCCGCGACGCTCGAGGCCGCGGTGCGACACGTGCTGCCCGCCGGCGACGGCTCGGTCATCGCGGTCGCGCTGGGCGCCGACGCCGACACGAACACTCTCACCGCCCTCGCGCGAGGCGCAGGCGGCGTGCTGGTCCCCTACGTCCCCGGACAGCGGACGTCTTCGGCAGCCGTCGACGTGCTCGCCGCGGCCTACGGCTCGGTGCTCTCGGACGTCGAGGTCACCCTCCCCTCCGGCGTCCACGAGATTACGCCTCGCCGTATCGACCCCGTCCCCGCGGGTGGCGAGACCTTCGTGTTCGCACGCATGGATTCCAACAACATCGACGGCAACGTGACGATCCGCGGCCGCGTCGGCAGCGAGAAGTTCGAGCAGACGTTTCCGACGAAGGTCTCGGCGACGTCGGCCGCGGGCAACGCCTTCGTCCCGCGACTCTTCGCCGCTGCAAAGATCCAAGAGCTCGAGGCCGCGGGCGCCGCAGAGGACAAGGATCGCATCGTCGCGCTCTCGAGCCGATTCCAGGTCGCGAGCCACCACACCTCGATGATCGTCCTCGAGAGCGAGGCGATGTTCAAAGCGTTCGGCCTGAACAAGGACGGCCTCGCCTCGACGTTCACGGGCGAAGAGCGAGCGACGAGCTCGTCGACGAACCTGGAGCCGGATGAGGACGAGAGCTCTCTCGACGACCTCTCGAAGGACAAGAAAGAGTCGGCTGCCGAAGAGAAGAGGGCAGGCGGCAAGGGCCGAGCCCGCGACATGGGCTTCGATGGCGACGATGGCAGCAGCGGCCAGGGCTTTGGAATGGGCGGGGGCGGGCTCTCCGCACCGGCCACGAAGGCCGCGCCGTCTCCGACCGCAGCCGCGACCGCGACCGCCAAGCCCCAGAACGCGGCGCCGCCTCCGGCGAAGATCGCGACCGGCTCCTCGGCGACGGACACCGCCGATCCGTTCGGACCGACCTGGAATCGTCCTCAGCAGCCGCCTGCCGAGCCTGCGTTCCGTCAGCCGAACCTCGTCCCGATGCGTCGTGTGTTCGACCGCAAGGCGACGTTCGCCAGCGATCTGACCCTCGCGACCGAGGTGGCGAGCCAGCTCTCGGACGCGCAGGCTGCGAGCAACGCCGCGCCCGACAGCCGAGATCGCACGCTCGCGCTCTACAAGGCGCTCGTCGCTTCCAGCCGCATCGGCGAAGCGCAAGAGCTCACCGCGAAGTGGAGCCAGCGCGACGCGCTCGACCCCGACGCGCTCCTCGCTCGCGCCGACCTCGCCGCGGCGAACGGCGACCGCGAGCGGGCGTTCCGAATCCTCTCGGGCCTCGCCGACGTCCGCCCTGGAGACAAGGCCGTGCAGAAGCGCCTGATCGGGGCGTTCACCGAGGTCGGCGCACCGGACCTCGCCTGCAACCACCGCCTGGCGCTCGCCGAAATCGATCAGAAGGACGTCAACAACGTCGCCGCCGCGTTCCGATGCACGCAAGACCAAGGCATGAGCGGCGTGGCGCAAGCGCTGATGTCCGGCTCGCCGAGCGATCTACGCGACCGCATCGACACGGCGTCGCGCTCGCTGAAGCTCGCCGACGTGCCCGCGCTCCTCGGGGACGTGCGAGTGACGGCGACGTGGAACACGCCCGCCGACCTCGACATCGCGCTCGTCGACAAGAACGGCCGTCGCTTCTCGTGGCTCGGGTCGGTCGTGAACAGCATCGGCGTGACGGCCAAGGACGCGGCGAGCTCCTCGACCGAGACGCTCGCAGTGTCCGGGCTGCAATCCGGCACCTATCGGCTCGAGGTGGTGCGCGCCTCGACCGACAGGGGCACCGACCCGATTCGCGGCGAGGTCGCGATGACCCTGCCCGGCGGCGAGGTTCGGCGGATCCCGTTCACGGTGTCGGGTCCCCGGACCGACGTGGGAACCGTCCGCGTGTTCTTCACGTCGCGCCTGGTGCCTGTGAACCAGTTCGGCGGCGGCGGATGGCGACGCTCGACGTTCTGACCTCTCGGCGGTGGCTTGGGCGATAGCGCTCGAGCAAGAGTGAGCCCCCTTCGCCAACGCGGAGGGGGCTTTCTCGATCTTTGCGGCCTGCCCACGTTCTTGGTGTCGCCAGCGCAAGATTGCAAATCCGGGGCCGCAGAGGACGTACACCCAATTCCGCATCCCATCCGTTCCCGGAAACTGCACATGGCGGCCGCGATGCGCTACGCATCGCCGCGGGGTGGAGCCCCACGTCCATGAGCCGACTCTCCCTGCGTTTCCTGTCGTTGGCGACCCTGACACTCGCCTGCACCGATCCGACCCTCCCGGACGGAAGTCCGCTTTGTAACGCGGACGGGCTGCCGCGCTGGTTCGAGGCGCCGCACGTCTTCTCTCGCGGCATCGGCGTGACGAACGACGACTGCCGTGGCCCGACGCTGTGTCGACACAACGAGAACACGGACCTCCATCGTTGGAAGGGGGATCTTTATCTCGTGCACCGCACGGCGGTGAGCCAGATCCTCGGCCCGAACAGCTCGCTCCACGTCTTCCGATCGCGCGACGAGGGGGTGAGCTTCGAGCCGGTCGCGGTGATCCCCGCGGTCGACGAACGCGACATCCGCGATCCCATCTTCTACGAAGCGGACGGCTCGCTCTTCATCAAGGCCATCACCCGCATTCGAGGCTTCACGCCGCGCGACCAGGACGTCGATTCCATCTCGGTCGCGTTCCGCACCGACGACGGAGAAAACTGGGAGTACACCGGCGCGATCGGGCCAGAGAAATGGGGCTTTTGGCGGGTGCTGCCGCTCGGAGGAAAGCTCTATTCCGCCGCGTACGAGGACGGCGATTTGCAGGTCGCCCTGTTCACCTCGACCGACGGCGAAAACTGGGAGAAGGGCGCACAGATCTACGGCGTCGCCGAGGACACCCCGCTCGAGACCGAGCTCGTCGCGACCCCCGGCGGACGCATGCTCGCGATGGTGCGCATGGACGGCACCGAGGAGAACCAAGAGGGCGACAAGGGCCCGCTTCGCACGAAGACCTGCTGGGCAGATCCGCCGTTCGATCATTGGGAGTGCCCCTCCGAGATCGTCGGGCAACGCTTCGACGGCGCCAACGCCTTCTGGAGAGACGGGCGCCTGTTCGTCCTCGCGCGCAAACACCTTCAGCCGACGTTGCGCAAGAGGACGGCGCTCTTCGAGGTCGTGGGCGACTTCGAGAAGGGCCCACTCCGGGCCATCGACTGGGGAGAGCTCCCGAGCGCGAGCGACACGTCTTACGCGGGTATCGTCCCCATCGCGGACGACAAGTATCTCGTGTCTTGGTATTCGGGAGACGTCGCGAAAGACCAACCGTGGATCGCGGGCCTGCTCGGAGAAACGGACGTGTGGACCGCGACGTTCGATCCCGCGCGGATGCCATCGAATCCACCTACTGAAGAGACGTGTCCGAACCCACGCAAGGATCCGCCGCCCGATCCCGACCCGAGCGACTGCACCGCGATCCCGAGCGACCCGACGGCCATCTGCGGCGAGCCATGCGACCAAGGGACCGCGAACGGAGTCGGCGAATACTGCACCACCGCAGAAGGCCAATGCGAAGACAATGCCCTGGCGACGACGTGCAGCGACGCCCTCAACGGCCAACTGACCATCACGAGCTACGTCTGCACTCGCATCTGCAACGCCGAGACCGACTGCGGACCAGGCGCCGTCTGCGACTGCTTCGATTTCAAATCCGGCGGACAAATCTGCGGGTGCATCACCGAGGCGTGCTCGGCGAAGCTCGGTGGCGGCGGCACGGGTGGCGGCGGCGGCACGGGTGGCGGCGTGGGAGCGGGCGGAGCGGGCGGCAACGCGATGGGTGGCGGCGGAAGCAGCGCCGTAGTGGGTGGCCGCGGAGCGGGTGGCTCCGGTGGCTCCGGTGGCGGCGGCTGAACGCGGTTAGTCGGTCGCTGTGCCTCCGTTCGTCCTTCGTCGCGATACGGCTGTCGTCGTCGCCAAGGTGCTCTACCTGCAGCACCTACTCTCGTGCTGCCAGAGCGGTCTGTCGGCGGATTGCGAGTACGAGGGCGACGAGATAGCGGGGCGCTTCCTCCAGCACGACGGGCAAGGCAACCACGTCGCGGTGTTTTGGGACGCGATCGGAGTCATCGTTTTCTACTTCGAGTCCGATTGGGGGCACGAGGAGTATGTCCTCGCCCGCACGGACCGACGCCCGCGGCGTTGCCTCATCGCCTTGCCCCCAGAGCTCGAGCCGCTCGCGTCGCGGGCGTGCCGCTCGGGCGAGCGCCTCGCGACCCGCGGGTTCTGGGCCATCGAGCCGCGCACCTACGACGAGGGAACGCAGGGCTCGTGGTTGCTCGAGGTCTTCGCCCAGGAGATCGACCTCGACGGGTTGGGAGCCGAGCTCGTACCGCGACTCGCGATGGAATCCAGCCGAGGGCGGAGCACGCTGAGCGTCGAGGAGGGCGCCGCGCTGCTCGAGCATCGGCCGGGCGCGCGAGCCATCGGCGATCTGGCGATCCGCAAGGTCATCCGAGCGTTCGCGAAGGTGGGTGTCGATTGGCCGACCGGCCGAGCGCAAGCGGCAGCGCTGCGGAGAGCGGAGATACGCGAGCGACGAGCCGCACGCACGGCGCGCTTCGCTACGCACGGCGCGCACGAACAAGATCTCCTGCGCGGCGCTCATGACGGTTCGCTCGACGCGGTGCGCGCCGCGCTCGAGGCTGGCGCGAACATCGACGGTGCGGTCGTCGAGGGCCAGATCCCGCTCGTAGACGAGGGCGCGACGGCGCTCATGATCGCGATCGAGCGTGGTCACGAGGCGGTGGCGCATTTTCTCTTGGAGCGTGGCGCGAGCCCAAACCGCGCGTCGCGACCGAGAGGCTCGTATCCCTGCACGGCGCTCGGGCTCGCCGCGCAGCGAGGCGCGGCCCAGCTTTGCGAAGCGCTGCTCGCACGCGGAGCCACGGTGGGGCTCGAAGCAAGCGGCTGGCGGGCTGTGCTCGAGCAGGTCGCAGTTGGCTGGCACAGCCAGCACTTGCCTCGGGACCACGCGGACCACGCGGAGACGATCCGCGTGTTGAGGGCGCACGGCGCCCCGATGCCTCCCCACGCGACGAGCCTGTACGAGATCGTCGAGGCGGCGGGCAAGCCCGAGATCCTCGAAGATCTGGGCGCGTTCTCGGTCGCTCCGCCGATGCGCCCACCCATCGACGTCACGCCTCTGCTCAAGGAGAGTCGCGGCGATTCGACGACGGCGCTGAGGGCTGCGTCGAGAGCGCTCCGCGGCCCGGAGCCGAGCGCGGCCATCGCCCCGCTCATCGACGCGTGGCGATCGACACGCTCCCCGCGCATCGCGTCGCTCGCGGAGACGCTCTCGGATCGGTGGCTGGCGACAGAGCCGCACGCCCACGGCGGCGAGAGCGAGTGGGGCGGCCCGAGCGATCTCGAATGGGAGAAGCGATTCCTCACCGGCGACGACCTGGATCGAACGGACCTCCTTCGATGCCTTCGCGCACCGACCGACACACGCCTTCGGCTCGACGGCGAGGTCACCGAACGGCGTCTACGAGCCCTCGCGGTCGCGCCACCGGATCCTCGCGCGTCCCGTGAGATCGTGGCGTGGCTCATGCTCTCAGAGGGCAACGCCCCACGCGACGGTCGCGTTCGTTGCGAGGTCGCCGCCGCCGACGCGCTACGCCACCAAGGCGACGTACGCTTCGTCGAAGGGCTCTCGGACTGCTGCAAAGTCAGGGCGAATCGGCCCGCGGATCCAGGACGAATGGCGCTCGTGGCAGCGCTCGCCGCGCTCGAGAGCGCGCCTCCGGACGGGCTCTCGGAGGTCGACGCCGGTCTGGTGTCGGAGCTCGAAGACCTCGTCACGGGACGCGGCCATCAGCCCTCCGAGCGGGCGATCTACGATCTTTTTCAGGACGTCTACGCGAACCCGGAGGACGACGAGCCGCGTCGCCGCCTCGGCGAGCGGCTCGAGGCGGCGGGGGATCCACGGGGCGAGCTCATTCGACTTCAACTCGATCGACACGGCAAGAAGGCGCGCCCGTCGAAGCGTGAGAGCGAGCTTCTGCGCGTCCACGCGCGGCGATGGCTCGGCCCTCTGTCGTCCCTCGTAGACGACACGGCACGGTTCGAGCGCGGCTTCGTCGTCGAAGCGAGAACCGGCAAGAGCGAGCACGCAGGCTCTACGCCGCATGCAAGACGACGCGCGCTCGCGATCGGCCGCGCCGCCGCAGACGAATGGCGCACCGTGGAGAGACTCTCCTTGCTCGGCGAGCAACGCGAGGTCCTGGTCGCACCGGGCAGAAACCATCGAGCGCTACGGGAGCTCACCGATGTCGGGCCGTGGAGCCTCGGCCAGATCGTGAAGGGACCGCAACTCGGCATCGAGGTGTTCGAGCTCGTGGATACCCCTCCACTCCACTCGCCGCCTCTACGACCTCGCGAGCTCGTCATGCAGCTGCCAGCGGTCCTGCCCGTCGCCTCGACCGTCGCGCTGAGAGGCGTCGCCTTCGAAGAGGACCTATTCGACGAGCTGCTCGGCGCCTGGCCGTCGCTCCGCGACGTGTCGTTGAACGTGCTCGAGGCACGGCGCTGGGTACCGCTCGTGGCCGTCGCGCGCTCGCGAGGAATTCGCACGCTCCGCCTCGGCGGCTGGGCCGATGTCGCGCTCGACCTCGACTCGAACGACCTCGAGATTGAGCTCTACGTCGCTCTGCGACCCGGTGGGTCGGAGCGCGCCATCGAGGTCCTTCGCGCCCTGCGGAGGACGCCGCCGGCCCGCGTCCACGTGCGCGCGCCGATGCGGATCCAAGCCTTCGATGTCGAGACCTTCGCGAAGAGGCTCGGGATCCCCTGCACGGTCGTGGCGACGAAGTAGCCCGCGTCGACGTCTGGCTTCTCGACGTCGGAGAGCCCGCGGTCACCCGATGAACACGTTGTCCTGCACGTCCGTGACGACTTGGTATTCATCGTTTGTGGCGTCCCCGAAGCGGGCAAACTTGCGCTGCTTCTTGCCGACGAAGACGGTGTCGCTTCCCTGGATGATCTTGCCACCGCCGGTGTGCTTGCTGTCGACGTGCGCGGCCATGTGTTGGTCGGTGCCGAGCATCACGGTGGGCTCGCCGTCGATGACGCGAACGGCAGCCGCTTTCGCGGCCTTCGGGCCAGCGTTTTTGAGGTCGTATTGGTAGAAATTGTTCGCGCGCATCGCGCTCGTGACCTTCGAGACGTACTTCGGGTCGGTCGCGTACTTGTGGTGCGGCGCCGCCTGTAGTCCTGCGACGAACGCATCGGGATCGTTGATGTGCGCCATCGCGAGCGGATAGTGCTTGCTCAATAGCTCTCCTCGCGCGCGAAACGCGTCGTCCAGCGAGTCGAACTTCCGAAACTTCTGCTGAACTTTGACCAACCCGCTGCTGTTCTTCGCCTTCTCGTGCGTCCAGAGCAGCTGGTACGCCTCGCCTTTGCGTGCCTTGATCCCGAATGGGTTGTTGCCGGGCGAGTGCTTGCCGAAGCCGCTCTCGAGCGCCCACTGACCGAGCGTCGCCGACGCGGGCACGCCCGTGTCGCGCTCGGTCTGCTGGGCCGCGGCGATCACCTCGGGCGGCGGCGTCCTCGAGCGGGTCGCCGCGACGAGATGCTTCTTGGGCGGCTTTTTCTTCGTCTTCTTCTTCTTTGCGAGCGGGCTCTTCGGTGCGCGGGCCGCCTTTCGAACGGTCATGATGTCGTCCCTGACTGCCTGTCGTCGTTTCGCTTGATATCGTGTTTCATCCTGACGCCTCCCGCGCTCAGAGCGATATGGGCTTCGAGACGGTCACGTCTTCACCGACGAAGGGCGGGATCCGCGCGCCCCGGAACGCGCCGGCGATGCACGCACCGGTCGGCGTCCCTGCGAACGGAGAGCCGACCTCGACGCTCTTCACGCGTCCCGACGCAGCGAAGACGATGCGCACGTTCGCTTTCGCAGGCGGATCGTCGTCCTTCTTGCAGGACTTCGCGGCGCCCGCGGTTGCCTGGAGCGCGGCAATCGCAGCCTGGCGATCGAAGGGATCCGCAGGAGGAGTCGGGGGCAGCTTTTTCCCACACTCGGCGCTGCAGAGCGGGTCGTTGGGGAGGCAGTAACAGTCCTTCGCGTGCGGATCCGGCGGATCGCCGGAGTGGACCGTCAGCGAGGTCGGGGCTGGGGGCGGGTTTCGCTCGTTCGTCGACTCGGTCGACGGAGCCGCAGTCGCGGCCTGGTCGGCGACGCAACCTCGTGTGTCGACATAGCGCGTGCCCGTCGGGCAATCGACGACGACCTCGGGCGAGCAGACGTCCCCGTGCATGATGGTCCCCGGCGGACACTCGACGCGCATCGCGGCGGCGACGCATGCGCCACCGTCCCATCTCGAGCCTGCGGGACACTGGACCGACCCTGCTTGTGCCGAGCCGCATCCTGCGCAGGCCGCGACGAACGCGAACGCGAGTCCTCGGCTCGAGCAGAGCCTCACGGTCGCCCGCGCCGACGAGACGCGATGACGAGCGCGGCGGCGCCGAGCAGCGCGGCGATGGTGCTGCCACCGGCTTCCTCACCGTCGAAGCTGCATCCGGCGCAACCGCCGGACTTCGGAGCATCGGGAGCCGCGCTCGACTCCGGGGTGGCCGAGGACGCGATCGGTGCGGCCGACGCCTCTGGCGACGCGTCGGGCGTGCTCGAAGGCACGCTCGACGGAGACGGCGCGCTCGTGTCGGACGCGGCGACGACGTGGCACTTCTTCGCGTCGACAGAGACGAGCTTCATCGATTCGACGACCGTGCTCCGCGCGTCCTTCGAGTCGACTTCGTGGACGGGCGTCGGCGAAAGATCGCACGCGACGACTTTGTCGCTCTTGAAGAGATCGCGAAGGACCGGATCCTCCATTTCGTTACCCGGCTTGTAGGTCTTCGCGAAGGCGTCGTAGTCGGTGCGCTTCATCGCGTAGAGCTGGGGCGCGCCGCTTCGACGTCCGACCGAGACGTCCATGCCGTCTTGAACGACCTTGTATCCGTCCTGGGGACGACCGTTCGAGTCGCTCGCGGGATAGGCGAGGAGCACCCAATCACCGTCGGCGGCAGCGCCCTCGACGCGGAACGCGTAGCCCACGAACTTGCGTCCATCGGGCGGCGGCAGATCCGCCGACGCGGCGCTCGCCAGAATCGAGACAGAGACGAGCGATCCGAGCGCGGCGAGGTGACGAAGGCGTCCGTGCATGCGGAGAATGTCGCACGGCTGGGCGCTCGATCGGAAGCCGGGTCGGTATCCGACGAAGACGATGCCGTGCTCGCAGCCGAAGAATCAGCGGGTCGCGCGCGCGGCGAACTTCTTCATTGCGACCTCGGCGCCGCCGTCGGGTGCCGCCTTGTAGAGGTACGGGCTCGCGACGCTCGTGTTGTGCGCCAACCCACGCACGATGCAGACCACGCCCTCGCGATAGGCCGCGACGGGCCCTTCGAGGTCCGATTTCTCGCGCGCGGCGTTGCCGATCGCGTCGAGCGCTGCCGCGATCGATGGGCATTCACCCAGGGTGAGCGGCAGATCGAGGGGCTCGAGGCTGGCCGCGTCGCAGCATTTGTCGCGCGCCATCACGTACACGGCCATCTCGTACCAGCCGAGCGCAGCCCACTCTCTCATCGCCTGCGTCGTGAGCCTCTGAACGAGGCCCACGCGCGCGACCTCGGCGCGGAGGTTCGACGCTCCTCTGCGAGGGTCGAACTCTTTGCAGATGAACGTCACGTTCGAGTCGTCGGCGAACGCATCTGGCGGGAAGAGCGACCGGACGCACGCGGTCGTGTCGATGGGCGCATCCGCCACCACGACCGACGCGGACGTCGACGACGCGCTTGCGGGGGCGAGCGCGCTAGGCGGCGGAACGAGGGCCGCGGTCGCGGACGCGTTGCCCGTGGGACGCACGGAGAGAGCCGGCGGCGCTGCAGTCCCTGATCGCGTGGGCGCGTCGCCCGACCGCGACATCACGTAAGAGACGCCGGCGATGGTCGCCCCGAGCGCGAGCATACCCGCGCCGATCGCGTAGAGCAGGCGCCGGTCCGGGGGCTCTTCCTTCGGTCGTGGCGGCGGGAACACAGGAACGCCGAGCGCCTCTTCGGGATCGATGGCGCGTAGCTCGAGCAGGCCGGAGCTGGTCGCGGCAGAGACACGCGAGCCCTCGCCCCACATGACGGCGATCGCGGCGCCCGTCGAGTCGGCCTGGATGTTCTTCGCGAGCGACCACTTCGCGAGCGCTCGGCCGAACGCCCGCATGTCTGGGTACCGATCGGCGAGGTCGCGTGCGAGCGCCTTGTCGATGATGCGCCAGAGCGCCGGCTCGGTCACGCCGATCTCGGTGATCGGAACGGGCCGCGTCTCGACGATCGCTCGGAGCAGCGCGTGGTAGTTCTTTCCCTCGAACGGCGCTCGGCCCGTCACGGTCTCGTAGAGCACGACGCCGAGCGACCACACGTCCGTGCGCCCGTCGACGTCGTCCATGTCACCGCGCGCTTGCTCTGGCGACATGTACGCCGGGCTTCCGACGACCGAGCCCGACGTCGTCGACGCGCGTTTGTCGATCTCGGCGCTGGCGACTTTGGCGATGCCAAAGTCGACCACCTTGGGGATCTCGGCGCCAGACTCGTCGCTCACGAGGACGATGTTGTCGGGCTTCAGATCGCGATGGACGATCCCCTTCGCGTGCGCCGCCACGAGCGCGCTCGCGATCGGCAAGAGGAGCGGCACGGCGATCGTGGCCTCGAGCTTCTCTGTTTGATCGAGCAGCTCGCGGAGCGAACGGCCACGGAGCAGCTCCATGACGATGAAAGGGTCGCCGAGCTCGGTCTGTCCGAGGTCGTAGACCTTCACGGCCGCGGGATGATCGAGCTTCGCCGCCGCGTGTGCCTCGAGCTCGAAGCGCGAGCTCACTTCGGGCGACATGAGCTCGCCGTGGATGAGCTTCAGCGCGACGTCGACGCCGAGCGACTGGTTGCGCGCCCGCCAGACGCTGCCCATCCCGCCCTCGCCCATCAGCTCCTCGAGGAGGTACTTCGACGCGATCACGTCTCCGGCTTGGTAGCGGAGAGGTCCGGAGACGATCGCCGGATGATCGGAATCGCTAGGCTTTTCAGTCACGGATGGGCTTCGGGCGCGAGTATAGCGGGCGCGCTTTCAGTTCCCAAAAGTCCCGCAAAATCGCGGACTCGACCACTCATCAGTGTGGCGGTTTCGTACCGCCGACTCGCCGCGAGCGCAGCGCTCGATTGCGAGGCTCGGTCGTGAAGACTCAGAAAGCGCCCGTCACCATGACTTGTCCGAGGCCGACGTGCAGCCTCGGCACGAAGGCGCTGGCTCGCTGGTGCGCGACGGGGTCGACGTCGTGATCGCCGACGGCCCAAAGCGGGATACCGATGGCCGTGATGACAGCGCCGCTACCAAGGAGAGGCAGCCCGACGAGGACCGTGAAGAGGATGTCGCCGTCTCCGAGAAACGCGGTCGTCGCGATGGCGCCCCCCACGAGATGCGCGCCACCGATGATCGTCAGTACCTGACCAGTCGTTCGCATCGGCACGCTGTACGGGACCATGTCGGTCGCCGGAGCCGCCGACGCGGAATCGCCGTCGAGCGAGAGACGCGGCACGAGCGGTCCGACGAACGCCGTGTCGAGCGAAGAGGTCGAGTCCAGCGCACCGTACGAGCCATCTGCGTGTGCGTCCGAGGACGCGACCGAGAGCGCAACGAAGAAGAGAGTCGCGACCGAAGCGGAAGCAATTCGAAAGCTCATGAGGACCACGATTGCGAAGCGCGTGCCGTGCACCGCCGAGCACGCTTTCTCTGCGAATGGCCGCCTCGGCGAGAGAGTGGGCGAGCGGCGCCCCACGGCATCGCTGTCTTCCGAATGTCCTCTGCATGACAGCTTCGCCAGACCTCCGAACGAAGCCGACTTGTCGCGCAGCACCGAACCTGGTTGAAGCCCGCATGCCCTCCCCCGCGACCGACTGGCAAGAGACGATCGCCGCAGACGAGACGCCGCGATTCGACGCCCTCGCCGCCCAGCTCCGAGCGCTGCAACACGGGCTCTCCGCGAAACAGAAGGTCGGTCGCGCCGCGCACTACAAGGGTCACGGCGGCTTGCTCGCGAAGGTACGCACCCGCGGCGACGTCCCCGAGTGGGCCAAGGTCGGCGTCTTTGCCTCGGCGACAGAGCTCGACGCGTATGTGCGGTTCTCGAACGGCGGCGTGAAGTGGCAGTCGGACAAGACCCCCGACGTCCGCGGTATGGCGCTCAAGATCGTCGGCGTCCCGGGCAAGAAGCTCATCCCGGGGATGGAGGAAGAGGTCACGCAGGATTTTCTCGCCATCCTCACGAGCTCGGTTCCGTTCAGGACGCCGGAAGAGTTCGTCGGCCTGATCCGCGCTGCGACTGGCTCACCGCTGCTCGCGTTGCCACGACTCATCGGCGCGCTCGGCTTGTTCCGATTCCCCGGTGTGCTCGCGCAGTCGCTGAAGGGCCTGAAGAAGAAAGTCGACTCGCTCGCCGGCCAGACGTTCTTCTCGCCGCTGCCCATCCGCTGGGGCGACTACGCGGTGAAGTTCTCCATGGCCGCCGTCGGCAACGGAGAAGCCGATCCCGGTGACGCGAACGACGGAGACCGGCTTCGTCACGAGCTCTCGAAGCGTCTCGCGAGTGGACCCGTGCGTTACGAGCTTCGCGTGCAACCGTTCGTCGATGCCGCCTCGACGCCGATCGAGGATCCGAGCATCGACTGGGACCCGGCCGTCACGCCGTGGACGACGGTCGCAGACATCGAGCTCGTAAAGCAGGACACCGAGAGCGAGCGCGGGAAGAAGCTCGGCGAATGGGTCGAGACGCTGAGCTTCGATCCGTGGCACGCGCCGGTCGAGTTCCGACCGCTCGGCGCCTTGATGCGCGCGCGCTCGAACGCCTACCGCGAGAGCACCATCGAGCGCGGCGCCGCGAAGGAGCCAAAAGGCGACGAGACCTGGTGACGCCCCCGTTCAGGGCATCGGGTGCGCGTCGAAGAAGTCGAGCAACGCCGAACTGGCGGAGATGTCCATGTTGATGAGGCCCGTCGGTCCGGCGGAGTTACCGCCGGGCCACTGGTGTCCGCCGTTCGTGAGCGTGCAAAGCGTCACGTCGGCACCCGCGTCGCAGTTGCCCCACGTCTGACATTTCGCGTCGCCCTGGTCGAAGGTGACGGTGCTCGTAGTGTCGCAGCCGTTGCGCGCAGCCCACTCGGTCGACGTCTGGACGGCGCCTTCTCCACCACTGAAACCTCCGTCGGCGTACTGCACGACGAAGTCGCCCGTGCCGTGGAAGCTCATGACGGGGACGGGACGGGACGGTGAGCAGGTGTCGAGCGCCATCGTCCCGGACACGGGACCTATCGCGGCGAACTTGTCGGCGACCTCGCACGCGAGTCTGTGCGAGAGCATTCCGCCATTCGAGAAGCCAGATGAAAAGATCCGATGGTCGTCGACGCAGTAGTCGGACTCGATCTGGTCGAGCATCGCCAGAACGAACTTCTCGTCGTCGACCTGGGACGTCTGTGAACTGCCGCAGCAGTTGCCGGCGTTCCAGCTCGTGCCCAGGCCCTGCGCGTAGACGACGAGGTAGCCGTGCGCGTCCGTCTCGGGCGTCATCTTCGTGATCATTTCGATCTGGTCGGCCGTCTCGGTGTAGCCGTGGAAGACGAAGAGGAGCGGCGTCTCGGCCGTCGCGTCGTAGCCAGGCGGCGCGTGGACGCGGAACGTCCGCATCACTCCGTCGACCATCAACGAGTACGGCTGGTCGCCAGTCATCCCAGTCTTCCCGACGCAGAGGGCGCCGCCGACGGTGACGTCGCTCGACGTGCTCGCGCCACCAGAGCCGGTGGCGCTCGCCCCGCCCTGCGCGGACGTCGTCGCGGTCGACGCGGCGCCGCCCGATGCCGAAGTGGAGCCGTCGTTCGATGTCGAGGCCTGACCGCCCGCGCCCGAACCAGTCACGCCGTCGTCGCTGCACGCCGTCAGCACCGTGGCCAACACGAGAGCCGAGCCGAAGACCACGATCTGGCGCATGACTACGCTCTTACTCCAGCGCGGAGCCGGAGGGCAGGCTGTCTACCGACCGCGCGAGCGCCGGCCGCCGGCTGCCGCGGCACGTGCGGGTGGTTTTCCCCCCATTCCGCCGCCACGCCGGGGCGCTTTGCCCTTCCCGCCCTTGGCGCTCGCGCCCTCGACAGCCTCTACGCCCGCCTCTCCGCGGAGCTTCTTCAGCTGATCGCGAAGACGCGCAGCGCGCTCGAAGTCGAGCGCCTCTGCGGCCGCGAACATCTCTTGGCGGACCGAGTCGATGAGCTCTGCCACGTCGACGTTGTCGGACACGGTCACGTTGCCAGACGCATCGATCTTCGCCTTCGAAACGCCGACGTAGTCACGCGAGCCGCTCGTCGGAGATAGATCGAGGATCGCCTTCTGTACGGTGGCCGGCGTGATGTCGTGCTCGATGTTGTACGCGCGCTGGATGGTGCGACGGCGATCGGTCTCGTCGATCGCTTGCTTCATCGCCGCGGTGATTCGGTCGGCGTACATGATGACCTCGCCGCGCAGGTTTCGAGCCGCGCGGCCGATTGTCTGGATGAGCGAGCGTGGGCTGCGAAGGAAGCCCTCTTTGTCGGCGTCGAGGATGGCGACGAGCGAGACCTCCGGGAGATCGAGCCCCTCGCGCAAGAGGTTGATGCCGATCAGGACGTCGTACTCGCCGCGGCGAAGATCACGCAGGATCTCGATGCGCTCGAGCGTGTCGATGTCGCTGTGGAGGTAGCGCACGCGGATGCCGAGCTCGGTGTAGTACTCGGTCAAATCCTCCGACATGCGCTTCGTCAGCGTCGTCACGAGGACGCGATCGCCGAGCTTGACGCGATCGCGGATGCGCTGATGTAGATCGTCGACCTGACCACCCACGGGGCGAATCGTGATCTCGGGATCGATGAGGCCCGTCGGTCGGATGATCTGCTCGACGACGACGCCTGCCGACTTCTGCGCTTCGTACTCTCCCGGAGTCGCGCTGATGAAGAGGACGTTGCGACAGTATTTTTCGAACTCCTCGAATTTGAGCGGCCGGTTGTCGAGCGCCGATGGGAGCCGGAAGCCGTGCTCGACGAGCGTCTCTTTGCGCGCACGATCGCCCCGATACATGGCGCCGACCTGCGGAATCGTTTGGTGCGACTCGTCGATCAGGAGCAGGAAGTCTTCCGGGAAATAGTCGATGAGGGTCGGCGGCGGGTCGCCGGTCTTTCGATCGGAGAGGTGGCGCGAGTAGTTCTCGATGCCCGTCACGAACCCCATCTGCTCGAGCATCTCGAGGTCGTACATGGTCCGCTGCTCGAGCCGCTGCTTCTCGAGGAAACGCCCTTCTTTGTCGTAGAAATCGAGCCGGGCACGAAGCTCTTCGCGGATGCCGCCGATGGCCTTTCGGAGCTGCTGTTGCTCGGTCACGTAGTGCGAGCCCGGATAGATCGACGCGCGCGGGATCGAGCCGAGGACCTTGCCGCGGAGGGGGTCGACCTCTTTGATCGACTCGACCTCGTCGCCGAAATACTCGACGCGGATGGCGAGCGCCTCTTCGTAGGCGGGGAAGATCTCGACGACGTCGCCGCGAACACGGAACGTCCCGCGGTGGAAGTCGACGTCGTTGCGCTCGTACTGAATGTCGACGAGGCGCCGCAAGAGCTCGTCGCGCCGAAGCTCGACGCCCTGCTCGATCTGGATCAGCAGGCCCGAGTAGCTCTCGGCCGAGCCGATACCGTAGATGCAGCTGACGGACGCGACGATGATGACGTCCTGGCGAGACAGGAGCGCGTGGGTCGCCGCGTGTCGCATGCGGTCGATCGCGTCGTTGATGATGGCGTCCTTCTCGATGAAGGTGTCGCTGGACGGGACGTACGCTTCGGGCTGGTAGTAGTCGTAGTAGCTGACGAAGTAGTGGACCGCCGCGTGCGGGAAGAGCTCGCGAAATTCCCCGTAGAGCTGAGCCGCGAGCGTCTTGTTCGGCGCGAGGACGAGCGTCGGCTTGCCGCAGTGCTCGATGACCTTCGCGGCGGTGAACGTCTTGCCGCTGCCCGTGACTCCGAGGAGGGTCTGGAATGGGATGTGGCGGTCGATCCCTTCGCAGATCTGGCGAATCGCCTCTGGTTGGTCACCGCGAGGCTCGAAGTCCGTGACCATGCGAAACAAGGGAGCCATGGAGCGGGACAAGATAACTCGCCCCACCGAACACGCATGTAAAAACGCCGTCGTCGGCCGAAGAACGCGGCTATTCGGTGCGCTTGATGATGTGAAAGCCGAACGGGGTCTCGACGACGTCGCTGACTTCTCCGACCTTCAGGCGGAACGCGGCGTCCTCGAACGCCTTCACCATCGTGCGGCGCCCGAATCGCTCGAGATCGCCGTGGCGCTCTTTCGCCCCAGGCTCGTCGCTGTACTCGTCGACCATCGCGTCGAAGTCTGCGCCGCCACGAATCTTCGCCAGCGCTTGTTCTGCGAGCGCCTTTGCCTCTGCGCGGGTGCGCTTGATGTCGCCGGGTTTGCGCTCGGACTCCTCGTGCATGATGAGGATGTGTTTTGCGCGGATCTGCTTCGGCTCGTTCAGGATCTGGGCGACGCGGAGCTTGATCGCGTTCTCTTCGCGCTCGGTGCGCTCGGGCGCGCTCGCTGCGAGCGTGCCGCCGACCCAGGTCGGACCGCTGGTCACCGTGGTGCAAGCGGTGAGCGTGACCCACGCGAAAGGCGCGATGACGAAGGCGGAGAGGCGCACGTCGCGCTTCGTAGCACAGTCCCGTGCGGCCGTGAGAAGTGCCTCAGGCGCCCTGAAACTCGGCCTTGGCGGCGCGAAGGAGGTCCGGGTCGCCCAAGAGGTCCGCGGCCAGCCGTGCCATCGATTTGGCCGCGGCGAGCATCCCCACCTGGCCGCGTTCACTGCCCGCGCACGCCTCGAACTCGCGCTGGTGGCAGGTCGTCTCGCCCTTCTCACAGATCGCGATCCACGGATGAATCGACGGGACGGCATGCGAGATGTCGCCCATGTCGGTCGAGCCGGTGCCGACCGTGTCGTCGTGGAGCGCGGGCGTTCGACCGAGGCTCGCGAGGTGCTCACCGAAGCGCTTCGCGAGCGCGAGGTTGTTGCGCATGTCTCGGTAGCCGCGCCGCTCGGTGATCTCGACCTCGACGCCGCACGCGAGGGCCGCACCACGGGCGCACCGAACGACGATCGCCTGGACGCGCTCGAGCTCTGCGACGTTCGTCGCGCGGACAGAGAACTCTGCCGAGGCGCGCTCGGGGATGATGTTCACGGCGTCTCCGCCGTGCGTCACATAGCCATGGACGCGGACGCCGTCCTTGAAGTGGACGCGCTGCGAGTCGATGAGACGGAACGTCTCGAGGCACCCGGTCAGGGCGCTCGCGCCCTCCCAAGGCGCAAGCGCCGCGTGCGAGGGTCGCCCACGGAACGCGAACGTGACGTACGAGTTTGCAAGCGTCGGGTGCGCGAGGACGTCGCGATCGAACGGGTGGAACATCATCGCGGCGTCGACGCCCTCGAAGACGCCCGCCTCGAGGAGCTTGATCTTTCCGCCGCCGCCTTCTTCCGCCGGCGTGCCCACGAGATCGATTGTTCCGCCGAGGTCTTCAGCGTGGCGAGCGAGCGCGAGGAACGCCCCGAGCGCGCCGCTCGCGATGAGGTTGTGTCCGCAGGCGTGGCCGATCTCCGGCAGCGCGTCGTACTCGGCGAGGATCGCGATGCGCGGCCCCTTCGACCCGATGCGCGCGCGAAACGCCGTCGAAAGTCCGCCCAACGCGCGCTCGACCGACACGCCCTGGGCCTCGATCGCTTCGGCGAGCCACGCGGCGGCCTGATGCTCCTCGAAGCGCAGCTCCGGGTGCGCGTGAATCTTGGAAGAGACGGAGGCGAGCACGGCGGCCAGCTCGTCGACGTCGCTCGCGATGCGCTCGTGAGAAAGGGGCATGATGGATCAGGGGGTCGGGTCGAACCGGGCTGTGAGGCCGTAGAAGCCGAGGAGCGGCTGCGCTAGGACCTCGTCGCCGAGCGACGCCATGTCTGCGTAGGCTACGACGAGCATGGCGCCGCCGTCCGGCGTTCCTTCGATCCGGACGCCGCCCGAGCAGGCGATCGTGAGTGCACGGATGGGTTTCCCGTCCTCGTCGAGCTCGACGAGGACCGGCCCTGACACCGCCGACGCGACCTCTTCGTCGGCGCCGACGATGCCGGAGCCGGTGAACGCGATCAGGATCCTTCCGTCGCCGAGGACCGTGCCCGAGCCCGAGGATCCGGCGAACGTCTTCGAGAAGACGAGCTGCCCGGCACCATCGAACCGCAGCACGACGGCGCTCGAGCCCTGATCGTCCTGGTTTACGACGACGAGCGCGCCGCCGTCCGCCGTCGGCGTGAGATCGACCGAATAGGTGAGCGCGGGATACGACGCAGACCACAGCGCGTCGCCGGCAGCATTTCGTCGCTCGACGTGGAGCATGCGCGCACGGTCGACGGGCGGCAGATCACCGTACGCCCAGAGCTCGTCGCCGCCGGGAAGCCCGACCATCGCGAGCATGTCGCCTGGCGCAAGTCGTTCGTCCGTGACGGTCCCGTCCGCGGAGAGCGTCGCGAGGTAACCCGTGAAGTACTTGTCGGGTACGGGCGCGACGACGGTGCCGGTGCCGAAATCGAGCGGCACAGCGGATTCGAACGCGACGCGTGCTCGCAGCGGGCCGGCCGGATCGATGGGGTCTAGGCCGAGCGCGCTCGAGACCCGGAAGGCTCCTCCTCGCAGGCCGATTGCGGCTTGAAAATGCGCCTCGGCGATCTGCGATGCAGACGAGAACCCGAAGAGCGAGACCTCTCCGGTGGCGAACGAGCCGGCCGCTACCATCGCATTGTCGGGTGTGGTCGACAACGCGAGGTCGGTGCCGGCGAGAACATGCACGAGCTCGAGCGAGTCGGCGTCCGCGAAGAGCAAGCGGTAGTCACCCGCTTCGGCGGTGAACGCGAACACAGCCTTGTCGGAGACCGTGGGCGTAGACGCGGTCCCGGTCGCGGCGATGCTCAGGTCTGGGAGCTCGTTCACGCTCGTCGGGAAGAACACGCCGCTCGGAGGGGGCGTGTCGGAAGGCAACGACGCGGAGCCGACGACGGCTTGTACCGGCGCGGGATTGTCGGGATCTCCGTCCCCATCGGGCGTGTAGAAATCGATCTCGTAGGAGACGAACGAGCTCGAGTTGTCGCAGTGCTGGGGCACCGACGTGACCTTAGGGACGGGGCTCGGCGCGGAGAGATCGACGACGATGGCTCGGTCACTCTCGACCACGAGCGGGAAGTCCGAGACGTCTACCGTCGGATCATCGATGCGAACGCTCCCGAACGAGCCCGATACCGTGAGGCTCGCCCGATCGAGGTAAAATGACGCCGGGTGCGAGGCGTAGAACTCGACCGGGACGTGCACGAGCAGCGTGCTGTCGTCCGTGATCTCCGCCGTCGCTTGTCCCGCGTACGCCCCGACCCCGTCGACGTCGACGCAAGAGCACAGCGCCGCAACGAACAGGGTCAGCGCGGTCGCGCCGAGGAGTGCGCGTCGGGAGAGCGAGCGTCGCGAGCGCATCTAAAACCTCCACGTCGAGGAGAAGCCGGTTGGACCGACTTGCACCTCGGGCATCGACGCTCGAGGCGCGGTGTCTGCTCGCGTTCCACGCTTCGCGCCGGCGCACAGCAGCGGAACGCCGATGCCGGCGAAGACGCCTCCGCCTCCGATCAACGGCAGCCCGAGAAGCAGCGTCACGAAGGACGGCCCCCCTGCCGCGGTGTCGACGAGCGTGAGGATCGTCCCTCCGAGACCGGCGAGACCGCCGATCGAGGTCAGCACAGAACCAGCGACGACGAGCCCGATCGAACGAGGTCCGTTGCTGCGTGGCGCGAGCCCCTCGAGGCGGTCGGCCTCGCGCTCCGCGGGTGTCTCGATGTCCGCGCCGACCGCGAGCAGCGGAATGCCGAGCCCCGCGGCGGCGATCGAGCCGACGAGCGGCGCCCATGCGGTGGTGAACGTCGTCGTGCCGGGCTCGTACGTGGTCGCCTGCGCGATCGTCAGGCCGACGCCCGCGGCCGACAGCGCGGTGAACCCGAGCCCCGCGACCATCATGGGCTGATTGACGCGGCGCTCGCCGGGCCCGGGCGTGACGGTCAAACCCGCGGCGAGCGTCGCGCCGCCGACGATCGCGAAGCCGATGCCCGCGCCGAGCAGGCTCGCGCCCAAGTTGTCGGCGACGTAGTCGGGACGGTCGACGCAGCCGCTCCGACCACACTGCTGCTCGTCGGCCTTCGTCGCGAAGACGACGACGCCGGAGAGGGCGAGCACGCCGCCGAGTGAGAGCGAGGTGATGCCCCCAGGCGCCATCCAATCGAGAGGCGGCTCGGAGCGGTCGAGCGTGAGCGTCCTTTGGCCACCGAGCATCGGCGTGAACGCGACGGCGGCAGGAGCCGGCGCGAGGGGCACGTCGATGCGCGGCGCCATCGGAGGAGGCGGCGTCTCGGGTGGGAGCGCGTCGCTCGAGGACGGGGCGTCCTCGGCGGGCTCCGCGCGCAGCGTCGCGTCATCCGCACTCGTCGACGCGCCGGCCGGGTGGGCGTCGCTCGAGGGCGGCGGCGTCGGGCTGTCGTCGGCGAGCGCGGCGCTCGAGACGAGGAACAGGGAGGCGCCCGCAAGGAGCGCCGTCATCGAACCAAGAAAGCGCATAAGGACGCTGAGAATAGCCGAGAACCCCGCCCTCGATCGTTTGTCACCGACGCCATGCGGGTGTACTCCGCCACGCATGCGCGTTCGTCGCGGCCTCTTCGCACTGCTCGCCTTCGCGTTGCTCTCCTGTTCGGCGCCTCCACCGCCGGCCCCCGAGGCTCCGCCTGCGGATCCCTTGCCCGACGACATGGTCGCCCCCGCTTCGAGCGCGTCTGCATCGGCAGCGACGTCGGCGTCCACCAGCGAGTATTTCGTCCCCGAGCGCGTGACCTACGAGGGCGGCGCGATGGGGACGCGCGTCGTGCTGGTCGCGTACACGGATCCCAAGCACGACGTCCCGACCATCAAGGCCGCGATCCTCGACGGCTTCGGCGAGATTCAGCGACTCGAGAAGCTGATGAGCACCTGGGTGCCCGACAGCGAGGTCTCACGCATCAACGACGCCGCGGGGAAGGACGCCGTCGTCGTCGGACCCGAGACGTTCGAGGTCATCGACAAGAGCCTCTGGATCGGTCGCGAGTCCGGCGGCGTCTTCGACATCACGTTCGAGGCCATGCACGGCCTCTGGAAATTCGACGAGGGTCATCGGGACGAAATCCCGCCTCGCGACGCGATCCTCAAGGCGAAGAAGCTCATCGACTATCGCCAAATCGAGCTCGATGCGCAGGCGCACAGCGTCAAAATCAAGAAGCCAGGCATGCGCATCAACCTCGGCGGCATCGCGAAAGGCTTCGCCGTCGACGCCGCCGCGAAGAAGCTCGAGTCTCACGGTCTCGACTCGTACTTCGTGCAGGCAGGCGGGGATCTCTTCGTGCGAGGACGCAAGCCGGACGGCTCGCGCTACCGCGTGGGCATCCGCGATCCGCGAGGCGCTGGCGACGGCGACTACTTCGCGATCATGGAGGTCGAAGACCACGCCTTCTCGACTGCCGGCGACTACGAGCGCGGCTTCGTGAAGAACGGCAAGCGCTACCACCACATCATCGATCCGCGCTCCGGGTACCCGGCCACCGCCTCACGCAGCGTGACCGTCTGGGCACCCAACGCGTTCATCGCGGACGCGATCGATGATCCGGTCTTCATCCTGGGCCCAAAGGACGGGATGGCCCTCGCGGACAAGATCGACGGCGTCGGCATCGTGATCGTCGACAAGGACAACCACGTCACGATCTCGAAGAACCTAGAGAAGCTCGTGCAAAAGACGCGCGAGCCGACCGACGCGCCGTAGCCGCCAGCAACGCGAGACGGCGCGTCTCACCCGCTTGAGCCGCCTGAGCCGCTCGAGTCGTCGGAGCTCGACGAGGAGCACCGTTCGTCCTTGGGGTTCTCGGCACAGAACTGAAGCGCGCAGCTCTGTATGTCGGCGAGCTCGCTCTGGCAGTCCTTCCCGAGATCGACCGAGCATCCGGTGTCGTTGATGCAATCGTAGAACGCGCTCGCGGCGCCTTCGCAGTCGGTTCCATCGACCGAGTCGGCGACCTGATCGCAGCTCGACGCGCAGTCGTCGGTCGGAGCGCCGCCACCGCAGTCCGCGAGCGTGCTGCACGCGTCGAGACACGACTGCTTCACGTCGCCACCACAGCCCGCACCGAGCACGGAATAGACCGTGACGAGACCTAGAGCACCGAGTGCCATCGCGTATCGCATGAAGCTCCTCCTCCCGAACTGAGGGCGAGCCTACACGACGCGGGAGATCCGTCGCGAGCGAGGGCGCGTCGCGCCCGTGCTCAGGCAGGGCGACGCGCCATCTTGTTCGCGAGCTCGCCTACGATCTCCACCGCGTTCTCGATGTCGGGCCCCATGCGGCGAATGCAAGAGATCCGCACGCAAGCCGGGAATTTTCGCCTCGCCGAGAAGATGGGCCCCGGCGCGATCGCGATACCGCGTTCGAGCGCGCGCGCTTGCAGCTCGAGCGCGTCGATCTCACCCGGCAGCTCGACCCAGAGCACGTATCCGCCGAGCGGCTCCGACACGACGGTGCCCGTCGGAAAGGCGCCCGCGATGGCTTGGCGATAGCGACGAACCTCGGTCCCCAAGTGTCCGCGCAGCGTGCGCAGGTGACGATCGTAGCCGCCGTTCGCGAGGTACTCCGCGACGGCCATCTGCAAGAGCGTCGGCGTCGCCACGGTCGTCGCGAATTTGAGGCGCTCGACCTTCTCGCGGTAGCGCCCCGGGACGATCCATCCGACGCGATAGCCGGCGGCGAGGGTCTTCGACACCGAACCGCACAAGAGGACCTGGCCCTTGCGATCGAACGCCTTCGCGGGCCGCGGCCTCCGGCCATCGAACGCGAGCTCGCCGTAGATGTCGTCCTCGATGAGCGGCACGTCGTGCTTCTCGAGTGTGCGGACGAGCCGCTCCTTTGCGGCATCCGACATCAGCGAGCCGAGCGGGTTGTCGAACGTCGTCATCACGAGGCACGCGGAGATGCGCGCCTCTTTGAGCACCGTATCGAGCGCGTCGAGATCGAGCCCCGTGCCCGGATACGCCGGCACCTCGATCACGCGCAAGCCCAGCTCCTCGACGAGCTGGAGCAAGCCGAAGTACGTCGGCGACGCCACGGCGACCGTGTCACCGGGGCGCGTCGTCACGCGCAGCGCAAGGTGGAGCGCCTCCATCGCGCCGACGGTCGTGACGAAGTCGTCGTCCGCGAGCGCACATCCCCAATGGACGCTGCGACGCGCGAGCTGACGTCGCAGCGACGCGAGCCCGGGAGGCATGTCGTAGGCGGCGCCGGCCGTTCCGAGCTCGCGCGCGAGCGCCGCCAAGGTTCGATTGAGCGCCCGGATCGGGAGGAGCTCCGGATCGAAGGCGCCCCCGCCGAGCGGCACGACCGTCGGATCGCGCATCGACTCGAGGAGCGCCGTCACGCTCGTCGAGACGCTCACCTTGGACGGCGAGAGCGCGAGGCGCGTCCGCGGTCGCACGGCAGGAGGCGTCACCTGGCGCCGGACGAAGTGTCCCGACTTCGGTCGCGCCTCGACGAGCCCCTCGTTCTCCAGACGTCGGTACGCAGAGAGCACCGTCGCGATGCTCACCCCTCGTTCGCGACAATATCGACGTACCGACGGTAGTCGATCTCCGGGGCGGAGCGCGCCGCGCGCGATGAGCGAGGCCACGTCGCGCGCCAGGCGTTCGTACAACAGGTCTTCGGGCGCGGCGCCGGACTCCACGAGCCGGACCTTAGCGTGCGTCGTCCGATTCGGTAGGTACAGATGGGTCCTCGAATGACCGAAACAGGTAGACTCTGTACCTATATGGAGGCCAGTTGCATCGCGCTTCGGGCACCGAGGTTCCCAAGCCTAGGTCGAATGGCTCTGTAGATTCGCCCGCGCGCGCCGATCGTCGACGATCTCGCTCCATCGTTCCGCAGCAGCCGCGTGCGCAAGGTCGAAGAGCTCGACCGTCTCGGCCTGACCTACAGCGAGCGCGGTGAGGCCATGCGTGTCACCAGCCCACGCCGGCGACCATTCTTCAGGCCAGGCCCATGGGGGCGTCCCCTCGAGCCACGCCTCTTTCTCTTCGGCCCACTCGATACCGAGCGCAGCAGCTCGGCAGAGTCGACCTTCGCGCGTGCGTCCCTCGAGCGGCGGCACCGCCGCAAATGTCGGGGAGCGTCGCTCGCGTCGCGGCGAGCGTGGTCCATCTTCCAACGTGTTCGCCTGCAGTCGGTTCGCTCGGATCATGTCGCGTCGAAGACCTCGTGGACCGCGTCGTCGCAACGAGCGTGCCTGGCGATTCTTCGCAACTTCGAGCATGTTCCGGGGCGACGCGCCCCGAACGCCGCACGCGTTTCGCCTCGACGCACCCACGTCGCCACCCGGGACACGATCAATCGGGCGGTGCGCTCTTCACGAGCGGCACGAAGCGAACCCGCTCGACGAGCTCTTGCTGGACGGCGCCGCTCGCGTCTTTGCGCAGGCGCCACAAGCCATCCCCAACCGGAAGCACCAAGCGTCCCTCCGGGGCAAGCTGCTCGATCAGCGCGGGCGGGACCTCGGTGGCAGAGGCCGCGACCACGATCGCGTCGAACGGGGCTGCCTCTGGCCAACCGCCGTGACCATCACCCGTTCGAAAGCGGATGCGATCGTAGCCTTCGCTGCGCAGTCGCTGCTCGGCCGATTCACCGAGGGAGGCGAGCAGTTCGATCGAGAAGACCTCGCGCACGAGCTCCGCCAAGATCGCAGTCTGGTAGCCCGAGCCCGTGCCGAGCTCGAGCACGCGGTCTGTCGGGACGAGCTCGAGCAGGTCCGTCATCTTCGCGACCAAGCTCGGTTGCGAGATGGTCTGTCCGAGGCCGATCGGCTGAGGTTCGTCGACGTACGCGACGTCGCGCAGCTGTGGTGGGACGTAGCGCTCACGCGGCACGCGAAAGAACGCTGCGATGGTGCGCGGGGAGAGTCCCGAGCGCTCGAGGCGTCGCCGCAAGGCAGTCCTGTCGCTCGCTTCGGCAGTGCGTTCGCCGCTCATTCTCTGAGCTTGACCGCTTCGAGGGCGTAGAGCCTCTCCGCGATGGTCGTTACCCGAAGATCAATGGCTGGTCAGCGACCCGAGAAGACCGGCTTCCTCTTCTCGGCGAACGCCTTCAATGCCTCCAAGCGATCGTGACTGCGCAGCGTCTCGTCGTAGTGGACCCTCTCGAGCGCAAGGCCTTGCTCGAGCGTCGATGCGTCGAACGAGTCGTCTATTGCGGCGAGCGCAGCGGCCTGCGCGATGGGAGCGCCGTTCGCGATCGGCGCGATGAACTCGATCGTGTCCGCGACGACGTCCACACCGGGCGGCGTCACTCGATTCACGAGCCCCCACGCGAGCGCGACGTCTGCCGTGAGCGGTCTGCCGAGGAGGATCATCTCCTTGGCGCGCGCTTCTCCGACGATGCGAGGCAAGCGCTGCGTGCCACCCGCGCCTGGGATGATCCCGAGCGTCGTCTCGGGGAGGCCGATCTGCGCATGCGCGACGACCACACGCAGATCACAGATGAGCGCCAGCTCGAGCCCGCCACCGTAGGCGCTGCCGTTCATGGCTGCGATGACGGGCTTCGGGCTCTTGTCGAGGACGGCGAGCTCGGTCCGGTAGAGGCCGACCTGCGCGCGGACGTCCTCGTTCGTGAAGCCCTGTCGCTCCTTCAAATCGGCGCCGGCACAGAAGACTTTGTCGCCCGCGCCAGTGACGACGATCGCGCGAATGCTGGAGTCGGCGACCAACTCCATGCCGAGCCGCCCGAGCTCGACCAAGGTCATTCGCGAGAGGGCGTTGCGCCGCGCCTCTCGATCGATCGTGAGGATGCCGACGGGGCCGCGTCGCTCGAGGCGAACCGGCGTCTCTGTCCCTGCCTCTGCGCTCATCGTCCGCGAATCGCGCGCGTCACTGCGTGCAGTTGGCGTTGATGCAAGCCGAGAACTCTTCGCCGCAGGCCTGCTGGATGCAGCCGAAGTCGCCGCCGCAATTGCCGAGCTCGGTCACGGCGCAGTTGAGCACTTGGTCCACGAAGAACTGCACGTCGGAGCAACCGAGCGCGACGCAGTTCGCGACGCACGTGATGCTGAACTGGGGCGGGTTCTGCTGGAGATCGACGCAGCCGAACGCGCATTGGACGATCTCGAGGCAGCCGATCGGCTGACACGCGCCGCAGTCCTGCGGGCAGATCGCACACGTCTCGAAGTCCTCGCATTGACCGTTCGGACAGACCGAGCACACGCCGCAGTCCTGCTGACAACTGGCGCATTGCTCCGGCGGCAAACACAGCCCGTCGCCGCAGCTATCACATTGTCCGCAGTCGGCTGGGCACGTGAAGCAGTCTTCGTTCGTCGGGTTGCAGATCCCGTTGCCGCACGTCTGGCAGACGCCGCAATCGGGCGCGCAGTTCAGGCAGTCTTCGCCTGTCTCGCAGAAGCCGTTGCCGCAGCCCCCGCAGTTGCCGCAGTCTGTCGGGCAGCTGTTGCAGCTCTCGGTGGCGTCGCATTGACCGTTGCCGCAGGTCGCACAGAAACCACAGTCGAGCGCGCAGCTCGTGCACGACTCGGTGGCGGCGCAGACCATGTCGCCGCAGCTCTCGCACGCGCCGCAGTCTTGGGCGCACGTCGCGCAGCTCTCGTCCGCTTCGCAGGTTCCGTTGCCGCAGTTGGCGCAGTTGCCGCAGTCGGTCGGGCAGTTGGAGCACGACTCGAGACCGCTGCAGGTCCCATCGCCACACCCCTCGCAGAACCCGCAATCGGCCGGACACGAGTCGCACGACTCGCCTTCACAGACGTTGTCGCCGCAGTTCTCGGTGCTGGTGGTGGTGCTCGCGACGTCGAAAGGACCCGAGCGTCCACAGCCCGGAATCGAGGCGACATAAGCCGTGAATCCTGCGGCCGAAGCCGCCAGGAGGCCGACCCGAACAAGCGTGGAAGCGGTAAAGAACGGACGCGTCATTGAAGGCACCTTCGGTCGGAGACCGACTCGTACCAGAACCCCGCCGCGAACGCGATCCGACAGCACTTCTAAGGCGCTCTGGGCACAAAATAGAGAAGAGGCGCGCGTCCGTGGACGGCGCCTCTTCGAGCGTGCGCGGCCGTGAGGCCGCACACGGCAGGGCTCACTCGGCGGCGGGGGCGGCCGAATCCATGGCTGCGGGCGCGTCGGTAGGCATCGCGTCCGGGGCTGCCGTGGCGGCGGCCGAAGCAGCGGCGTCGCCAGCTGCGTCACCGGCATCGGTGGCGGCCGGCTTGCTGCCACCGCAGGCGGCGAGGGTGAGGGCGACGAGGGCGAAAGCGGCGACGAGCGTGGTCTTCATGAGTGAGTCCTCCTGGACGGGACCGTGGTCCCGAGAACCGCCCATTCCTAAAGAAAGCTCCCGGAAAGGGATCGCACGAGGAATTGGGGCGGCGTTGGGGTTCGTGCGGTTGGCTTCTGGCATGAGACGCCCAACCCGGCTCCCGCGGCTCACGCGCGCTCGAGCCTCTGCTCGGCCTGACCCATGTTCAGCCCTTCCAGACCTTGGGGGACGGATACCATCGGCCGGATGAGCGGCCGCGCCCTCGTTCCGGTCTTCCTAGTTCTCCTGCTCGGGGCGGTCGTCGCGCCGCTGGGATGCGACAGCCATCTCGAGCCCGTACCTGTCGAGATCGACAGGCCGGCGGGCTGCCATCCGCTCGGCGCGACCGACGCGTGCATGTATCCGTTCCCGAGCTTCTGGCAAGAGACGCCCGACGCCTCGTCGCCGACTGGCGTGCGGCTCGCGATCCCCCAAGATCTCGTCCCGAACGGGGGCAGCCCGGTCCTCGACGTGACGCCGTTCAACCAGGCGGACGGTTGGTCGCCGGTCATGCCGATCCTCCTCCACTTCGGCTTCGACGTGGACACGACCGACCTCGCGGGGATCGACTCGGTCGAGCGCTCGGTCGCGGACGACTCGCTGGTCACGTTGCTCGACCTCGAGAGCGGAAAGCGCGTCGCCAGTTTCGTCGAGATGGACGCGAACCGAAAGACCGACTTCGACGGACGCTACGCCTTCATCGTCCGCCCGGTCGAGCCGATGGAGATGGGGCATCGTCACGCCGTGATCGTTCGACGGGGTGTCCGCGACACGTCGGGCGCGCTCATCTCTTCGACGCCCGCGTTCCTCGCGCTTCGCGACGGTCTCCCGAGCACGAACGACGGCGTCGAAGCGGTGCGCGATCACATGACGACGCTCTTCGCGCGGCTCGAGCAGTACGGCTTCGCGCGGACCGATCTGCTGACCGCGTTCGATTTCCAGGTGGCGTCGAAGGACTGGCTGCTCGGCAGCGTGCTCAGCATGCGAGAAGAGACGCTCGACGTCGCTCACGCGGGCGGCCTCGGCTACACGATCGACGAGGTCCAGCGCGACACGAGCGACGACATGGCCGCGATCGTGTTCGGATCGTTCGAGGTACCGACGTATCTGCGCGAGGACGACACGTTCGAGTATGACGACGCGCATCACCCGATCCGTCAGCCCGAGAACCGCAGCTATCCGTTCACGATGCTGATCCCGAAGCTCGCGGAGACGAAGTCCGATCCGCTGCCGCTCGTCGTGCTCGG
>Ga0164241_10000376_pt1 | contig 87493 bp, 75 predicted proteins | sample OricomyardsoilBY_FD_108780 | JGI IMG/M metagenome (GOLD analysis project Ga0164241, IMG submission 108780) | Backyard soil microbial communities from Emeryville, California, USA - Original compost - Back yard soil (BY) | ecosystem: Environmental > Terrestrial > Soil > Unclassified | place: USA... | reverse complement strand
TCGTTTCAGAGGATTCATGGCTGTTCACATTCGCCTCTCGCGCTACGGCACCAACAAGGCGCCTTTCTACCGCATCGTCGTGACCGACCACCGCGCCCCGCGTGACGGGCGCCACATCGAGAACATCGGCACGTTCGATCCGAAGGGCCCTTTCGCCGTGGATCGCGCGCGGCTCGACTATTGGACGAAGCTCGGTGCTCAGCCGTCGCACACGCTGACCAAGCTGCTGAAGAAGAATCCGGCTCAGCCGGCTGCCTGAGCTTCTGGGCGTCGCCCGAGCAAGTCATGGCACTCAAGCAACTCGTGCAAACTTTGGCGGAAGCGCTCGTGGACGATCCCGCGAGCGTCGACGTGGCGGAGATCGAGGGTGACAACAACATCATCCTCGAGCTGCGCGTCGCCAAGAACGACATCGGCAAGGTGATCGGCAAAGACGGCCGCACCGCGCAGTCGCTCCGCACCATCGTGTCCGCGGCGTCGATCAAAATCGGCCGTCGCGCTCACCTCGACATCATCGATTGACGCCGGAGCCCACGCCGGGCGGCCTTCTGGCGATTGGCCGTGTGTCGCGCGCACACGGCCTGAAGGGTGAGCTGCGCGTCGACTTGTTCTTCGACGGCAGCGACGCCCTCGATCAGGTGGACGAGCTGTGGCTCTCGCGAGAGGCGGAGGCGCCGGTCGGCGCGCAGCCGCACGCCATCGAAGCTGCGCGGCCCGTTCCGCGCGCCTACCTCGTCAAGCTCGCGGGCGTCGAAGAGCGCAACGGCGCCGAAGCGCTCAAAGGCAGCACCGTGTGGGTCGCCCGCGCCGCGTTGCCCGAGAGCAGCGACTCCGAATACTACCTGGTCGATCTGATCGGCGCGAAGGTGACGGGCCCCGAGGGTGACATCGGCACCGTGATCGAGATCGCGACTCACCCCAGCATCGATTCGCTCGTGATCCAGACGCCCGACGGTCGCACTCTCGAGCAGCCGCTCGTGCCCGACTGGGTGTCACGCGTGTCCGTGGCCGAGAAGCTGGTGGAGCTCAGCACGCTCGAAGGCCTGATAGGCTGAGCGCTTCGGTTCGCATGCAAATCGCGATCGTCACGCTGTTCCCGGAGCTGTTCGGGCCATTCTTCGCGACGAGCTTGATGGGCCGCGCCAGCGAGAGCGGCGTGGTGCAGGTGCACTACGAAGACCTGCGCCAGCACGGCTTGGGCAAGCATTTGAGCGTCGACGACACGCCCTATGGCGGCGGCTCGGGCATGGTGATGCGCGCCGACTGCACCGTGGCGGCCATGGACGCGGCGTGCGCGGCGCTGGGTCCTGGCGAGCCGGTGCACCGCATCTTGCTGACGCCCCAGGGCAAACGCTTCACCCAGCAAGACGCGCGGCGCTTGGCCGAGAAGCCCAGAATTTGCCTGACTTGCGGCCGCTACGAAGGCTTCGACGAGCGCGTCCGCTCGTTCGTGGACGAAGAGCTCTCGCTGGGCGATTTCGTGGTCACGGGCGGCGAAGTGCCGGCAATGTGCCTGCTGGAAGCCGTGATCCGCCTGCTGCCTTCGGTGCTGGGCAACGGCGACTCGGCCCGCGAAGAATCGTTCAGTGAAGAGTGCCAGGGGCTGCTCGAATACCCGCATTACACGCGGCCCGTTTCGTTCCGCGGGCTCGACGTGCCCGAGGTGCTGCGCGGGGGCGACCACGCCAAGATCAAACGTTACCGCGAAGAGCAGGCGCGGCTGCGCAGCGCAGCGCGCCGCCCGGAGCTGGTAGCCGAGCGCGATGCCAAGAAGGGCGAGCGATGAGACGAGTCTCGGCGGTGCTCATCCACCACCCGATTTTGGACAAGCAGCGCGCGGTGGTGACGGGCGCCATCACCAACCTGGACTTGCACGACATCAGCCGCAGCGCCCACACGTACGGCGTTTCGGCCTTCTACATCGCGCACCCCATCGCCGCGCAGCGCGAGCTCGCGGAGCGCGTCCGTGAGCATTGGCTCACCGGCTCTGGCTCTCGCCGCATTCCAGACCGTGTACCGCCCATGCACGGCGTGCGCATCGTCTGCACGCTCGACGACGCGCTCGCCGATTCGGGCCCCGGCACGGAGCTCTGGGTGACGAGCGCCAAGGGCGGCGACAAGCGCTTGAGCTACGCCGACGCGCGCGCGTTCATCGAAGGCGAGGGGCCGCCGATCTTGCTCGCGTTCGGCACTGGCTGGGGCCTGGCCGACGAGATCATGCAGCGCGCCGAGCGCTTTTTGGAGCCTATTCAGTCACCCCGCGCCGACGGCTTCAATCACCTCAGCGTGCGCGCGGCCGCCGCCATCACTTTCGATCGGCTACTCGGTCTCCGTTGAGCCGTGCCAGCTCGGGCGAGCGGCGGCGCCCCAGCCATTCGATGAGCGGCGGCTCGATCACGAGCCCGCCCTGGCGCGCCGCGCGCAGCTCGATCAGCGCGAGTCGCGCGGGCTTGTCTTCGCGCGCGTGGACGAGGCGCAGGCGCTTGGCGACGAGGCCGACCCTTTCCGCCTCGCGCAGCAGCTCGGCCAGCTGCGGGGCGGGGTAGCTGAACAGGGCGCGCCCGGTCTTTCTGGCAACCAGGGCCGCGGCCGCGGCCAAGAAGGGCGCAAGCTCGCCGCTGCGCGCGGCCGCCCGGCTGGGCGCGGCGGCTCGATGGCTGTGGGCGGGATAGTAGGGCGGGTTGCACAGCACGAGCGGCGCGGCCGAGTCGCGCAGGCGGCTCTTGGCCAGATCCAGCTCGCGCACCTCACCCTCGAAGCCGGCGCGGCGCAGGTTTTCGCGAGCCAAAACCACCAGCTTCGGGTCCGCTTCGATGAGCAAAGCGCGCTTGGCGATGCCGCGCTGCAAGGCGAGCAGTCCGAGGGCGCCGACTCCAGCCCCCAGGTCCAAGACGCGATCCACGCGCCGTTCGCCCGCGAACGCGACCAGCAAGAGCGAGTCGACGTTCACGCGGTAGCCCGTCGCCGGTTGCAAAAGCTCGAGCGCTCCACCCAGTAGGCTGTCGGTCGTGGTCGAGGGGGCAGACGGCACCTTGCGACTCTGGCCCCAAGCGCCGCGCTTGCCAAGCGCCCGTGAGCCGGCCACGAGCAGGCGGGTCGTGCGCCTGAAAAATCAGTGCGACGTCGCTCGAGTTTGATCACGTTTGGAGGCCGCCCAGCTGCCTCTTCACGACGCCAAAGTCAGTTCGACACCGAACTGACTTTGGCGTCCGTAGCGGCCTGCTGTGTCGACAAATCAGCTTGGCCGCGCTCGAGGGCGGCCGCGCGAATCCAAAAATTCTCGCTTTCAGTCCTTACGAGCCGCTCGTGAAATCTCGAGATGAATCTCGGGCGGTTTGCCGCCACAATGCCTTGCGCGAAGCCGGCGCCCGTGGGACTGACCGGGCGGACATGCGCGATGGACCTGCGCCGCGGCGCGAAAACGCCCTCTTTCGTCGCTGGGCGCACTGGGGCGCGTTGTCGGGGCCGCGCGGGTTCGTGCGCTTCGCGCCGGGGCCCATCGGCGCTGGTTTCGGGGTGATGCTGCCGGCCATCCGCGCGCGCATCATCGCCAACCTGCGGCGCGTTCACGGCAAGCGGGGCCGGCTGAGCGAGCAGCGGGACGCGCTCGCGACGTTCGCCAACTACGCAGCTTGTTTCACGGAGGCCATCGCCTCCGGGCGCCCCGACGTCACGCCGCGCCTCGCGGTGCGCGGCGCCGAGCGCCTGCGCGACGCGCGCGCGGCCGGGGGCGTGGTGCTGGTCACGGCCCACGTGGGCCCCTGGGAGCTTACGGCACAGCTGCTCGGCAGCGAGCTTGCCGCAGACGTCGTCGTGGTGATGGAGCGCGAGCAGAACCGCGAGGCGCGCGAGCTGCAGGATCAGCACCGCGTCGAGCGTGGCCTGCGTGTCTTGCACATCGGCGAGCACCCCACGGACGCCTTGCCGCTGATCGCTCACCTCAAGAAGGGCGGGGTGGCGGCGCTGCAGCTCGACCGAGTGCCGCCCAGCGGGCGGGTCCTTCCGGTGTCGCTGTTTGGGGCGCCGTTTCGAGCCCCCGAGGGGCCGTTCAGGCTCGCCAGCCTGAGCGGCGCCCAGGTGCTGCCCGTGTTTGCCCGCCGAACCGGCTTCTTCGAGTACGAGCTGGAGATTTCGGAGGCGATTACGCTACCGCGCCGGCCGAGCGCTGCCGAGCTGCAGGCGGCCGCACAGCAGGCCGTGGCGGCCATGCAGGCCTTCGTTCAGCACTGCCCGACGCAGTGGTTCCACTTCAACGACGGTTGAGCGCACGCGCGGCCGTCGCCGCCTGGCCCAGCGGCCCGGGATACGCTATGACGCGCGGCCGTCCCTCCACCCACGAACGCACCGCGGTGCTAGCCAGGTTTCATGATTCTTCGAGTCGGTCAGAGTCCCTCCAAGCTTTCGATTGCGCGCTACGGAAAGCACTTGGATCTGCTCGAGGTGCGGCTCGATAACGGCGCCCCGCGTCGGCGCACCCTCGAGACCATGAAGAGCGAGGCGCCCCCGCATTTGGCCTTCGCGGTGCTCGTGCCCAAGCCGCTTTCGGCGCTCGAGAGCGACGCCAGCGAGGCAGACGTCTTGCCCACGCTCGACACCGCTCGGGGGCTCGGCGCGCGCTTCATCGTGCTCAGGACCCCGCCCACGGCGCGCCCCGGAGCTCGCACCCGCGCTCGCCTCACGCGCTTGGTCGAGCTGCTCCAGACTGCGGAGATTGCCGTGGTGTGGGAGCCCACGGGCCTGCTCGCCGAGGCCGAGGCCGAGCAGCTGGCAGGCTCGCTGGGCGTCATTTTGGCGCGCGATCCGGCGCGCGATGACTTGCCGCCGGGAGCCGTGGCCTACGGCCGCATCTCTTCGTTGGGCGCGGGCGGCCGCGTGCGTGGCTCGGCCATCGAGCGCGCCGCCGATCGCCTCGCCGATTTTGCCGAAGCCTACGTGGTGATCGAAGGCGACAACGCGCTGCGAGCCGCCAAGGAGCTGCGGAGCCTGCTAGGCGCTGCCCAAAACGGCGCCGTCGAGGAGCTCGACGAAGACGACGAAGAGCTCGACGAAGACGACGAGGATGGCGAAGACGACGAAGAGCTCGACGAAGACGACGAGGACGAAGAGTCGTGAGCGTGCGTCTGCGCGCCCTGGCGCGCTCCAACGATCCGATTTGTGAGGCGGCGGCGGGCGAAGAGCTGGCCCGGGGCGGATCGGCCATCGACGCCGTGCTGGCTGGCTACTTCGCGGCGGCCGGGTCGTATCCGGGCGTGCTGCTGGGTCCGGTGACGCTGCTGCTCGGCGGCACCGGCTCGGGAGATCGCGCCTTCGACGGTCGCGTGCGGCAGCCGGGCAAGAACGCCAAACGGCCGCGAGGCACGCTCCCGGGAGAAGAGCCGCCGCTGGCATCGCGCGTGGGCGTGCCGACGTCGGTGCCGGCCATGGCCGTGGCCGTCGGCTACGGCTCGAACGCTTCGCTCAATCGCTTGGTGCAGCCGGGGGTGGCCTTGGCCCGCGAGCGCGGCGCCGAGCGGCGCGCCGGAGTCTTGGCGCGCGTCGGCGAGGTCGGGGCGCTGGCGTTCTCGGAGCCGGAGCTCTCGCGGGCGTTGGTGCGCGCGTTTGGCGCGCCCAACGGCGGCCTGGTGAGCCCGTCGGACTTCACCCGGCCCGAGCGGCTCGACGAGCCTGCGGCTCGCCAGGAGCTGAGCGGCGAGCCTGTACTGGTGGCTCCGTGGGCCACGCAGGCGACCAGCGCGTTCGTGCGCGGCGCCACGGTGAGCGCGGTGGACATCAATGGCGTGTTCGTGGCTGCCGCTTTCGAGTGCCAGCCGGATGCCGCGTATGTCGAGGAGCTGGAGCTCTCGGCCCCGCTGTTGGCCGCGCCCACGCTGCGCGGTGTGCCTCGCGTCACGCCCGGCAGCCCCTTGCCGGCGCCCGCGCCTCTGTGGATCACCTACGATTCCTTCGGCTCGCCCTACGAGCTCTGGGCCGCCCCTGGCGCGGCTGGCGTCGCCGAGCCCGGCGTCCGTCGGCTCGGCATTCGTCGCCACGGCTCGACCAGGACCGTCGAAGCCCTCGAGGCGTGAACGCTACTGGCGGCGCGCGAGCGCCACGAGACTCCGTGGAGCCGCGTGGCGACCGTCAATGCGCAGCGACGGCGCACGCGCCGCGCCCGTTGGCGAGCTCGGCAAAGGGCCCGAGCGCGCTGCAGCGCTAGACCAGATTGACGCCGTGCTTCTTGGCGTACGCGAGCAGGCCGACCTTGTCGATCGAACGGACGTCGCTCGTGGTCAGCTTGAGCGTGACGTGACGACCAAGCTCAGGAACCCACAGACGGCGACGCTGCACGTTCACGTTCTGCCAGCGCTTGGTCTTGATGTTCGAGTGAGAAACGTTCTGAGCTGCCAAGCGGCGTTTGCCGGTGATTTCGCTGCGTGCCATGGGGAAGGCCGCGGAACGTAGTAGATGGCCGGCCCAAGTCAAGGGCCGAGTACCTGGGCAAGCGCTCAGGCTCGGCCGGCGCGGCTCAGCGGCACCTGTTTCAGCGCCGCAAGCTCGTGCACCAAGGCTCGGCAAAAACTGCGCACAACACGGAATTCATTGGTTTTTCTGGCGAGGGTGCTCTCGTCCATGTAAAGCCGCCGGTTCAGCTCGATTTGAATGGCGTGAATGCCGGCAGCGGGGCGGCCATAGCGCACCGTGGTGTGCCCGCCCCGGTACGGCTCGTCGTGAGCGAGCCCAAAATGAAAACGTTGGGCGACGCGCTCGGCCACCTCGATGACCGCGTGGGCGGCTGTCGTTTGCTGGCGAGTACCGGGCACCACGTCCGCGCGCTCGCGCCCGGGATCGTCGTGCCCGTCGCGGCCGCGGCTGGGCATGGAGTGGCCCGAGACGACGATCACGAAGCCGTGCCGAGCCAGACGATCGCGCACCAGCTCGTCGAGCTGGTCGTGGTACGGCCGGTAGTACGCGGCGAGCCGGCGCTCCAGCTCGCTCTTCGGTAACGGCCGCGCAATCGCCGCGCGGTTGTCGGTGGTTAAACGCCAGATCAGGCCGTGGGGGCTGGCGCGGCCGGTGGCCCCCAGCACCGTGTCGCGATCGACGTCGTGCTCGGAGCGGTTCAAGTCGCAAATGTAGCGGCTCATGCGGGCCGTGAGCAGCGTGGCTCCGGCGTCGGGCGCGTCCGCGTACAGCTCGTCGACGTACAGGTCGGCGTCGCGACCGATGGCCAAGGCGGGCGCGGTGAGCGTGGCCAGCGCCTCGGCGTCGACCTCGAGCCCGGCGTGCGGCACCTCGACGATGACGGGCACTTCGGGGGCGCGGGGCTCGGTGAGAACGAATGACAAGGGGATGAGGTGCCTTCTGGGCCGGGGCTAGTCGTCACAATACTAGCCGAGCGGCGCTGTTCAAGGCTGACCGTTCCGGAGGGCCGCGAGCGAGCTCTCAGGCCCGCGGGTGAGCCTTCCGATAGGCCTGGCGCACGCGATCTTGCGAGACGTGAGTATAGATTTCGGTCGTGGCCACGTTGGCGTGTCCCAGCAGCGTCTGCACGCTGCGCAGGTCGGCGCCTCCCGAGAGGAGGTGGGTGGCGAAAGAGTGCCGCAGCTGGTGCGGGTGGACGTGTCCGCGCAGCCCCGCTCCGCGCCCAGCGCGCCCTACGATCTTCCAGAACGCTTGGCGGGTCAGCTTGCCGCCGCGGGGTGATGGAAACAGGATCTGCGAAACAGCCGCCTTGCCAGTCACGCCTCGCTTGGCCGCGCGCGCCGAGGCGTCGGCTTCGCGAGCGGCCAGGTACGCCGTGAGGTGATCGAGCGCGACCTCGCCGAGCGGAACCAAGCGGCGCTTCTTGCCTTTGCCGAACGCCGAGACGATGCCGCGGGCTCGGTCGACGTCGCCGAGCGTGAGCGACACGAGCTCGCTCACGCGCAGGCCGGCGGCGTACATCACGCTCAGCATGGCGCGGTCGCGCAGCCCGCGCAGGGTGTGGGGCGGCGGCGCGTCGATCAACGTGACCATCTCGCCCTCGCCGAGGGCCCGCGGTAGCTTGCGGCCGAAGCGGGGCCGGGCCACGAGCTCGGTCGGGTCGGCGCGCAGCACCCCTTCGCGCATCAAGAACTTGCACAGCCCGCGCGCGGCCGAGAGGTGGCGCGCCGTGCTGCGGGGCCCGAGCCCGGCCCGGGACATTTCGCGGATCCAGCCCGAAACCACACCTAAATCGACGTTTTCAATCTCGGATACGCCCGCCGCTTCGGCGAACGTCAGCAATTTGCCCAGGTCGCGCCCGTAAGCCAGGACCGTGTTCTGTGACAGCGCTCTTTCTACGCGCAAATGCTGCAAATAGAAGTCGAGGGCGGCGTCCAGGCGCAAGGTGACCTCAATTTACGCCAACCCGCCCGGGCCGCCAAAAGAGTCTCGAAAGTCTGTGCGGGCCGCCCGGCTGTGGCTCGCGCTCAGCCGCGCGCCGCCGCGGCCAGCCCGCGCAGCAGCGGCTCGGGATCGTCGGCTCGCATCAGCGCTTCGCCCACGAGGGCGGCGTCGGCGCCCGCCAGGCGGAGGCGCGCCACGTCTTCGGCCTTCGACACGCCCGACAGGTGCACGCGCACGATGGAGTCCGGAATGGCCGCGAGCACCCGAGCCGCGCGCTCCGCGTCCATCACCAGCGTGTCGAGATCGCGCGCGTTCACGCCGATCAGCTCGGCGCCGCCGTCGAGCGCCACCTGCAGCTCTTCTTCGCTCATCACCTCCACGAACGGCACGAGCTGCCGCGCGCGTGCCGCCGCGATCAGCTCGGCGGTGCGGGCCGTGGTGAGGCAGCGCACCACCAAGAGCACCGCGTCGGCGCCGAACGCTCGCGCGGCGTCCAGCTGAGCTTCGTCGATCACGAACTCTTTGCACAAAAGCGGCAGCGTGGTCGCGGCGCGCGCTTCGACCAGGTGCTGGTACTCGCCGTCGAAGAAATGCGCGTCGCACAGCACGCTGAGCATCGCCGCGCCCGCCCGCTCGTAGGCGCTCGCGCGCTCGGCCACGCTGAGCGCGGTAGACAGCGTACCGGCCGAGGGAGAGCGCCGCTTGATCTCCGTGATCAAGCTCAGCCGTCCGGCGTTCTGCGCCCGCCCGAGCGCGAGCGGACGCCGCGCGGGCGGCGCCGGCAAGGCACGCGCTCGCAGCGCCGGCAGCTCGCTGGTCTTCTGCGCCAAGATTTTTGCCAAGAGTCCCAAGCTGCTTCAGCCCTTCTGCGCCCGGCGTGGCGATGCGGCCGCGATCCACCTGGCGAGCGTCTGCATGGCTTTGCCGCTGGCCAGAACCTCACGAGCTTGAGCGCCTGCTTCGCGCTCGCTCATGCCGTCGAACACCACCAAAGCGGCCGCGGCGTTGAGCGCTACCGCGTCGGCCGCGGGGTGGCGCTGACCGCTCAAGATCGCGCTCAAGGCGCGGGCATTTTCGGCCGGCTCACCCCCGGCAATGGCCCCGGGCGGGCTCGGTGAAAAGCCGAAGCTCTCGGGCGTGATGAGGTGTTGGGTGAGCGTGCCGTGATCCACCACGGTGACGCGCGTCTCGGCGAACGGGCTCACTTCGTCGAGGCCGTCGACGCTGCGCACGACCCAGGCGCGCTCCACGCCCAGCCGCACCAGCGCTTCGGCGAGCAGCTGGCGCGAGGCGTCGTCGGGGGCGCCGAGCAGCTGATGGGTAACGCCGGCAGGATTCGACAACGGGCCCAGCAGGTTGAACAGGGTACGAATGCCGAGCTCGCGCCGCGTCGGCATGGCGTGGCGCATGGCAGGGTGGTGCGCCAGCGCGAACAAGAAGGCGATGCCCGCGTCCGCGAGCACGTCGCCTTGCGCGGCGGGCGGCACGTCCAGCGGCACGCCCAGGCTCTCCAGCACGTCCGCGCTGCCCGAGCGGCTGGTGGCGGCGCGGTTGCCGTGCTTGGCGACGCGAACGCCGGCCGCCGCCGCGACCAGCGCAGCCCCCGTCGACAAGTTCAAGCTACCCGAGCCGTCGCCGCCGGTGCCGCACGTATCGAGGAGCTTGGGGAAGGAGTGTGGCACCGGCAACATGGCGCCTCGCATGGCGCGCGCCGCGCCCGCCACGATCTCGGGCGTCTCGCCCCGGTGGCGGAGCGCTACCAAAAAGCCACCGATTTGCGCGGGGCTCCAGCGGCCCGCGAAGATGGCGTCGAACACCGCTCGTGTCGTGGCTTCGCTCAAGCCGTGCGAGCTCATCAGCTCGCCGTACACGTCGCTGAACTTGGGGGCAGTCGTGGCGCTGGAGTCGGTCGTCATAGCAGGGAGGAGAGCCAGTTTTGCATGAGCTGGGGCCCATGCTCGGTCAAGATCGATTCCGGGTGAAATTGTACGCTTTCGAGCCGGAGCTCGGGCTGGCGCAGGCCCATGATCTGGCCGTCTTCGGTCTCGGCGCTGATCTGGAAGCCTACCGGGAGGCTGCTCGGCTCCACGAGCAGCGAGTGGTAGCGGGTGGCTTGGAAGGGGCTGGGCAGCGCACGAAATACCCCGCGCCCGTCGTGGTGCACGCGCGAGGTCTTGCCGTGCACCGGCTCTGGCGCGCGCTCGATGCGAGCACCGAAGGCTTGCGCGAGCGCTTGGTGGCCCAAGCACACCCCCAGCATTGGAACCGAGCCCGCGAGGGCGGCAATCAGCTCCAGCGTCACTCCGGCGTCGCCGGGAGCGCCGGGCCCGGGAGAGATCAGCACCCCGTCGGGCTTCTGCTGGCGCGCGTCGGCGACGCTGGTGGCGTCGTTGTGCCGCACCACGCACTCGGCCCCCAACGAAAGCAAGCACTGCACGAGGTTGTAGGTGAACGAGTCGTAGTTATCGACGACCAGGATTCGCACCCCGAGGGGCGCCGTGCGCTCGTTCGGAGCCATCAGGACCGCCCGAGCGTGGCATCCGCCCCCCGCGTCGGTCAAAGCGGCGCCGAGATCGGACTGCCGACCGGCCCGACCGTTTGACGCTGGAAGCGGAATTTCAATCTTGCTCGGGCGGTACGCTGCCTGTACTGTCCCGGCCCGTCGCCCACCTGGCCAACGCCCACTTTCGCGCGCTGACCAAACACAGGCGAGGCAGCTAGTATGTCTGAGGACAAGAAGCCCAAGATCGATTTAAAGGCCCGGCTCGGTAAGAAAACGGTCAGCGCTCCGGTTGCGGGTCCGGGAGGGTCGATTCCGCCCCCCGCCGGGATTCCGAAGCCGAGCGGGATTCCGGCCCCGCCGTTTCAGTCAGCGTCCCAGACCTCGCGCCCGGCGCCCATGGTCGACGCTACCAACCCCTATGGGGCCATGCAGCCGTCGGTGGCTCCCCGCGCCGAGCCCGCCGCCATCCGGATCGAGATGAGCGACGACGTCATGCGCGCCCAAAAGGGCGGGCGGACGAAGGTGCTGGTGCTCGCCGTCATCACCGCGGTGATCGGCGGTTTCGTCGGCTTCACGCTGGGCGGCGCTTCCGAGCGCGGCAAGGGCACCGACGCTGCCATCGAAGGCGCGAAGGACCTGATCAAGGAAATCGAGGCCACCAACGCCAAGATCGAAGAGCTGGCCAACGTGATGAAGAGCGCGAAGGAAAAGCTCGGCAAGGCGGAGTTCCCGGAGGACGAGGTCGGCAAGCTCGGCGCCCTCAACATCCCGTTCAGCGGGACGAACTTGAGCGGCAAGGGCATCGGTCGCTTCAAGGCCGACGTGCTCAACAGCCTGGTGACGTTCGCGACGGCTGCGGCCGAAGCCAACGACCAGAAAGATAAGATCAAGAGCGTGCTCGGCCGCAACAAGAAGGGCGTGCAGGAGTTCCTGGACGGCCAGAAGAACCCGGTCGTGCGTTGGTCCGTCATCGTGGGCGGCTCGCCCTTCGGCCCCATCGCCTCCATGCAGCCGGTTCCGAGCCCGTTCCTCGTACAGAGCCCCGACAAGAAGGCCTGGCCCGAGTCGTTCGAGGTGATGGAGGACAAGAAGAAGGTCACCGTCAAGCGCTACACCAAGGGCGACGCGGCCTCCGAAGATCCGACCTACATCCCGGTCGACCCCAGCACCCAAGCGCTCGTCTGCCCGAACGACGTGCTGTTCAGCATCCGTCGCGAGCTCACGGGGATGGAAGAAGTGCTGCGTGGCGATCCAACCCCCGGCGAAGAGAAAATCGGCCTGCTCGAGCAGGGGCAAACCCTGGTCAAGAAGCTGAAGCAAATCGGCGCCGCGCAGCCCTAGCTGGGTGGCCGTTGGTCCGTAGCGAGCAGGCCGCCTCTGGGTGGCCTGTTTGCTTTTGGGGCTCGGGCGTTGCCTCGTTGTCGCCTCGGAGGCCCGAGCGCTGGGCGTCTCTGGCGGCTGTCACTCGCACCGGTAACGATGGCCTCGCGTCTCGAGAGAGCGAAGCCGGGCGGGGGCGATGGCTCTTCGAGCTGGCGCCGCGCTCAGCTGGCGACGGGGATGCGTGAGGAGGAGCGGGGGAGGATGGATTCGGCCGGCGGCGACCGGCGCGTGATTTCGACTTTGAGCACGCGGCGCTCGTCCGCGTCTTTGACCTCGAAATCCAGGTCGAACGCGGTGAGCCGAACGCCGATCTCCGGCACCGTGCCGAGCTCCGCCACCACGAAACCGGCGAGCGTGTGGTAGTCGCCGTCTGTCGGCAGCTCCGCGCCCAAATAGCGGCTCAGGTCGGCGATGGACACGCTGGCGTCGACCAGCAGCTTGCCGTCACCCAGATCGGCGATGGGCGGCTCTTCGACGTCGTGCTCGTCGCGGATGTCGCCGACGATTTGCTCCAGCAGGTTCTCGAGCGTCAACACGCCGCTCGTGCCGCCAAACTCGTCGAGCACGACGGCCAGGTGTTGCTTACCGGCGCGCATCTCGCGCAGCACGCTGTCTGCGGCTTGGCTCTCCGGCACGAACACCACTGGTTGACGCACGAGAGCCGGGAGACCCACCTTCTCCAGGTCGCCCCGCGCGAGCGCAGGCAGCAAATCCTTCGAGTGGAGCACGCCCACCACGTTGTCGATGTTCTCGCGGTACACGGGGTAGCGCGAGTGCTCGCTCTCGGCGATCAGGTGGAGCACGTCGGAGATGGGCGTATCGATCTCGATGGCGTGCACCTGAGTGCGCGGCACCATCAGCTCTCCGGCGGTGATACCGCTGAAATCCAGCACGTTGCGGATCATCTCCGACTGCTCGTGCCCGAGGGAGCCGCTGAGCTCGCCCTCGTTGACGAGCATCTCTACCTCGCTCTCGACCAAGCCGGGTGCAGGCGTCGGGCGCGCCTCGTCCTTGGTCTCGAACAGGCGCCCGAGCATCACGAACGGCCAGGCGATGGGCGACAACAACAGCTCGAGTGGAGCGACCAAGCGCAGCAAGACGGGCGCCACGCGCTCGGGGCTGCGCGTGACCAAGACGCGGCCGATCTCGCTCGGGATACCGTAGAAGACCAGCGCTCCCACCGCCGCCGCGAGCGGCATCCAGCCGTTGAGGGGGGGCAGGTGCGCGCCGATGACGAGGGCCGTGAGCGAGATGCCCAAGGTGCGGACCACGAGCCAGCGGGCCTCCATGGTGTCGCCTTGCTCTTCGTAGCGATCGAGCGCGCGGCGTGCGCCCCCGGTGAGCGCTTCGCGGAGCGCGGAGCGGCGAGCGTCGGATAGAGCTCCGACCGACCAGCTCGCGGCGGCGAAGGTCGCAGCAATGAGAGCCGGCGCGATGGCGACGAGAATAGCGGGTGAAAGCGCTGGTGGAACCGAGTCCAAATCGTGTGCCCGGTCTGGGCCGAGCCTCCTCATACAGTTCTTAGCGGACGCCAACCTCGGGACGCAACCCGAGCTCGGCCTGACCGAGTGGTGTCGATGGTTCAACCTCTACTTCCTCCCGCCACCAGCGGTCGGTCCGAGTGGCGCGCTGCGCGGCCCCTCCTTCCAACGCTAAGTAATGGAAAGTCCGACGCATTTCGGCTCCAATTGCAAAAGCTTGCCATGCTGCCGGCGGGCTCCTCTCGCGCTCCGCTAGCGCTGGAAAACGCGGGGCAATTGGTCTCGCACAAGGGGCACGAAATTCCTGCGTCGAAGGACCTTCTCGCCTCCCTTGCCCCCGACGAGCAATCAGGCTTGGGCCAGGGAGGCAGCGCGGCCGAGTGCCTGTGGCTCATCAACCCCACGGGTGGACCAGAAGCGTTGAGCAGCCCGGCGCCGTTGGTCCCGTCCACGACCACGGCGCACGCGGGGGTGGGCGAGGTCGCGGAGCTGGTGGAGCGTTGGGTCCGGCGGGTGGCCGTGGGTGGCGACCAGCGCCGGGGGGCGGTGCGGCTCGACATCGGTCAAGGGCGCTTCTCGGGAGCGGAGCTGCTGATCGTGGCGGAGGTGGGCCACGTGTCGGTCGAGCTGCAACTGCCTTCCAGCATGCCCGGGGGTGATTTGTCCGAGCGGCTGCGGGCGCGTCTCGAGCGGCGCGGGTACGCGGCAGAGGTGGTGGTCCGCTGAGCGCCCGTAAGATGGCGCGGCTCCGCCGGCTCAGCTCTCGGGCGTGAACCCGCGCACGACCTTCAGATCGCCGGTGGCGGTGCCGATGGCCACCAGCTCGCCGCGGGGGCTGAGCCAGGCGCCCAGCTCCGCGCGCTGCGGCAGCTCGCTGAAGTCTTCGGCGCGGAGCGGCTTGCCTTGGCGCGCGCGCAGCACGGCCTCTTCGCGGAGGCGGCAGGCGGGCAGCACCGATGCGGCCGCGTCGGCCAAGCCGAGCAGCGGCGGCGGCTCCTGGGCGGGCCATTCCGTTGCTTGCTCGATCGTGAAAGGGCCGCTCGCCAAGCGCCGCAGCCCCGAAAGGTGCGCCGGGACGCCCAGACGCTCTCCGAGGTCGCGCGCCAGAGAACGCACGTAGTACCCCTTGGAGACGAACAGCTCGCAGCGGAGCAGCGGCGGCGCCACCTCGATCAAGCGAAGCTCCATGACCTGCACGGGGCGCGGCGGTAGCTCTACGGCCGCGCCCTTGCGCGCCAGCGCGTACGAGCGCTCGCCGTTGACCTTGATCGCGCTCACGGCTGGCGGCGTTTGCTCGCTGCGCGCAAGCTCGTGGCCTAGCGCCGCGGTCACGGCTTCGAGCGAGAGCTGCCCGCTGGCTAGCGGCGCCTCGGCGGTGGTTTGGCCTTCCGCGTCCAGCGTGTCGGTGGCGCGGCCGAAGCAAATTTCCGCGGCGTAGCGCTTGGAGTCGGCGGTCAGGTAGCCCGAGAGCTTGGTGGCCTGCCCGACCAGCACCAAGAGGACGCCGGTGGCCATCGGATCGAGCGTGCCGGCGTGGCCGATGTCTTTGCGCCCGAATAGCCGGCGGGCTTGTGCGACCACGGTGTGGCTGGTCGCGCCGCGCGGCTTGTCCACGACCGCGACGCCAGAGAGCGCCTGCGCCTTCATTTGGCGGACCTCAAAACCAGACGCTGCGCCGCTTCTGCAGGCCGCTCTCGAGCATGCCCTGAATGGTGGTGCGCACGCGCTCGGAGAGCCGGCCGACCAGCAAATCGTCGTCGGCGGCCTCGGGGCCGTAGTTGTCGAAGGCGATCGGCTCGCCGAACTTGATGCGCCACTTCGTTGGCGCGGGCACGAGGCCGAGCGCGCCCAACGCTGGGAACGTGGGCGTGACTGGCAGGTACGGGATGCGCAGCAGATCGGCCAGGGCGTCGAAGCGGTACAAGAGGGGGCTCGCTTCTTCGCCGCCGATGATGGCGCACGGAATCAACGGCGCGCGCGTGCGCAGGCAGAGCCGAATGTAGCCGCCGCGCCCGAAGCGCTGCAGCCGATAGCGATCCCGGAACAGCTTGCGAATGCCCTGCACGCCTTCCGGGAACACGCCGATCAAGTTGTCGCGCGAGAGCAAGCGCTCGGCGTTCTCTTGGCAGGCGCGCACCGCGCCCGCGCGGTTCATGAACACGCCTGCGAAGGGCAGGTAGAACAAGAAGTCTTCCGCCAGCCAGCGCAGATCGCGCCCGCTCGGATGATCGAGCCGCAGCGCCGCGCGCAGCATCAAGCCGTCGATCGGGATGGAGCCCGAGTGGTTGCCGACCACCACCGCGCGGCCCTCGCTCGGGACGTTCTCGATGCCCTCGGTTTGGATACGGAAGTAGCGCCGGTACAAGAAGTCGAGCACGGGCCGCAGCCTCGCCTCGAAGCTGCGATCGAGCCCGAACTCGTCGACCTCTTCGGCGCGGCTACGCAGGCCTTTGCGGCCCCATTTCTGCACGTAATATTGGCTGCTGGCCAGCTCGGCGGCGTTCTCCAGCGCCAGGGCTTCGGCGCTGGGTAGGTCGCGTTCCACCTCGAGCCCTCGCTGCGTCACCGGCGCGAGATCGCGCGACGACACGGGGCTTTCGACGCGGCTGGCGGTTTGAATCAAGCCGTCGAGACGCGCCTCCAAGGCGCGGATTTGATCTTCTACGTCACCGCCCGTGGCGGCCACGGGGTGGAAGCTCTCCAGCGAGTCTTCGTAGCGGGCGTGAGCCGCGACCACGCGCGGACCAATGCCCAGCTCGGGCGCGTTGGTGCTGAGCGTGTCCAGATCTTCGTCCTCGTTGTCGCCGTCGGCCGTGAGCTCGTAGCTGCTGTCCAGGCCGACGTGCGGCAAGATCTGCGTATCGAGCGCGGGCGGCGTGATGGGCGCGGGTGCGGGCGGCGCGGCGGGTGCGGCGCTCTCGGCCGCGCGCTCACGACGCTCCTTCGACTTGCCGTCGCTGCCTCGCGGTTTCTTGGCCGCCTCGCTGCGCGAGCTGCGGGCTCGAGTCTCCGCCGTGCTCTCGGCCGTGCGCTTGCGTTTGCGCTTCTTCTCCTCTTCGATGAGCGAGCGGCGTGCGGCGAGCTTGTCTTGCTTTTTGTCTTTTCGGGTCACGCGGGAGTCTCCGAAAGCAGCTTGGCCTCACGCAGTTGCTCCGAGCCCGCGAAGTCGCTGAGCGCCTCGCGGCTGGAAAATACGGGCAGAAAACCCAGCCGGGCTTGGGCTTGGGTCGTGTCGGCGACGCACGCGTATTGCAGGTAGTCGAGCAGCGCCGGCGAAGCGTTGCCCACCTTGGTGAGCCACAGCGCGCCCAGCGTTGGACGCAGCAAGCTGCGCGGCAGCGGCAGGCGGCTGCCGCCCAGCAGCCGGACCGCCATGCTCAGCGGCAGCACGCCCTCGCTGGCCAAGTTGAAGACCCCGGGCACGTCGCGGTCTACCGCTAGCTTCAGCGCCGCTACCGCGTCGGCCTCGTGCAAGAACTGCCAGAGCGGATCGAAGCCGAGCACGGTGGGGACGCGCGACAGGCGCAGGTAGCGGGTGACGAAATTGTCCACGCTGGGTCCGATGATCGGCGCGGTGCGCAGCACGGTCACGACCCGACCTTGCCCGGGTTGACGGAAGCGCAGCAGCTGCTCCTCCACCGCCAGCTTGTCCTGGAAGAAAGGATCGGTGTTCTGCGCGCGCAGCGCGTGCTTCTCGGACAAGAACGCGGGGTTGGTCGCGCGCGCGCCGTACAGCCAGGTAAAGCTCCGCACGACGAGCTTGTGAGTGCGCGCTCGTCGACAGGCGTTGAGCACTTGCATGGTGCCGACACCCTCCAGCTCGTGGCTGTAGCTGGTCTCGCGCGAAGGCGACTCGAGCAGGCCCAAGTGCACGACGGTGTCTACGGTCTCGGCGGCGAACACCTCCGCCAAGCGCTCTTCGGCGGCCGGTTGAACGAGATCGAGCTCGTAGTGGCGCGACTTGGCCCCGACCGTGGGCGGCGACGAGCGATCCAGGCACACGATCTTTGCCACGTGCGGATCGTCTTCCAAGAGCCCGATCAGGTTGAGGCCCAAGAAGGTCGCCGCGCCCGTGATGGCAACGACACGACGTTTGCCTGAAACCCGGATGACCTCGCCGCTGGCGCGGCGAATCGAGTGGGGTGATGTGCGCTCCTCGCTCACTTTCGAAACCGTAGTCTAAACGGCGCCGCAAATGCTCTTGATTTTTGTGAGAAATGTGGCCGGTTCCGCGCTACGCTGAAGTCTCATCCATGCAAGGTAGGCCACGGCCCGCGCGCACCATGCTCGGACCGTACGAGCTTGGCGAACGGCTAGGCCTCGGCGGCATGGCCGAGGTGTTCGTGGCGTACCGGGCGGGGCCCCACGGTTTCGCCAAGAAGGTCGCGCTCAAGCGCATCTTGCCCGAGCTCGCCCAAGACTCGCGCTTCGTGGCCATGTTCTGCGACGAAGCGCGCATCTCGGCGCCGCTCTGTCACCCCAACATCGTCCAGGTCATCGACTTCGGTGAGAGCCAGGGCGAGCTGTTCATGGCCATGGAGTACGTGGAGGGCGTCTCGCTCGCCAAGCTGCTCCGCTACGTGTCGGGTCGCCGGGAGCGGTTTCCGCTCGGCGCGGCGCTGTTCATCGCGCACGAGGTGCTCTCGGGGTTGGCGTTCGCGCACCACGCTTGTGACGAAAATGGCAACCCGCTGTCCATCGTCCACCGTGACGTCTCGCCCGGCAACGTGCTGATCGGCCGCGCCGGAGACGTGAAGCTGGCCGACTTCGGCATCGTGCGCAGCGCCTACGTCGATCGGCGGACGTACCCGGGCGAGCTGAAGGGCAAGGTCGGCTACATGTCGCCCGAGCAGGTGATGGGCGTGGAGGTCGATCCGCGCAGCGATTTGTTCACGGTGGGCATCATCTTGTCCGAGATGCTGATCGCCCGCCCGCTGTTCTCCGGTCAGAACGAGTTCGACATTTTGACCAAGATTTACGAGGCCGATTTGTCGTCGCTCGACAAATACGGGGCGGATCTGCCGCCGGGCGTGCGCGACGTGCTGCGGCAAGCGCTGGCCAAAGCCCCGGCCGATCGCTTCGACAGCGCGCGCGCGTTCGCCGACGCTCTCCGGCGTTTGGCCCAAGCTTCGCAGCTGTCGCTCGACGATTCGGAGATCGTGCCGTGGCTCTCGGCGCTCGGCGTCTTGCCCTCGCGCAGCGGCACCCACGAGGTGACTCGCCTGTCGACTCAGGTGGAGCCCCCCGCGGTGAGGCTGGCGACGCCGCAGCCCGTGCTGCGCACGACGGCCGCGCCGCCACCCAACAGCCGCAACAGCGTGCCCGCCGCCCCCATGCCGGGGTTACCGTTCAGGCGCGCCCTAGTGCGGCCGGAGCTGCCCGCGCTGGTGTTCGCGATCGCGCTCAACGGCGAAACCGGCGAGCTTCACGTCGAAGGCACGCACGGCGAGCTGCGGCTGGCGTTCGAAGACGGCAAGCTCGTCGCGCCTCACGGTAGCGGCGCCGAGATGCAACTGCGCGGGCTGTTCGCCTTTGGCGACGGCATGCTCACCTTCACGGCCGCGCGCGCCGAGCACCCCGTTCACATGCAGCGCATCCCCATCCTGCCGGTGGTGAGCCGCATCGTGCGCGAGCGCTTCACGGTGAACGAGGTCGCGGCGTGGCTGGCACCCATCCGGCGCCTCCCGCTCAACCGTGGCGGCTCCCTACGCCGAGATCCGTCGGAGTTTGGCCTCAGCATCGGCGAGCGACGCGCCATCGAGCAGGCGCCGCACAAGCGCTCGCTCGACGAGCTGGGCGGCGCGCTGGCCGCCGCCGGCATGGCCGAGCCGGGCGAGGTCCTGCGCGGCGTATTTCTAGGCTTGAGCCTGGGGCTCTTGAACGCGCCGGGCTGGGCCTGGACCCAAGGCTCTTGAGAGAATCAGCGGAACGAAGGCGAGCGGTTCGAGGACGACGGCGGATCTTGGAGCAGCGTCTTCACCGTGTTCGGCGCGCCCGAGGCGGGGTTCGGATCTTCGAGCAGCTCGAGCAAGCTCTTCAGCTCGACGGGCTTGAATAGCGTGGTGCAACCGGAGCCGCGCAGGTACGCCGCTTCTTCTTTGCCCAACGCGCCACCGGTGACGAACACGAAGCGCCGCGCCATTTCCGGCCGGTGCTTGGCTACGTGCGAGTGCAAGAGGTTGCCGTTCTTGCCGGGCAAGAACACGTCGCACAGCACCAGATCGGGCGCGTAGGCGGGGTCGAGCAGCAGCGCCTGCGCTTCGGAGGCGGCCGCGCAGGTCTTGACCTCGTGCGGCTTGAGCGAGCGGCGAACGGTGCGCGAAAATACCGGATCGTCGTCGACGACCAGCACCTGCTTACGCCGGGCCGGCGCGAGGGTGGGGCGGGAGGTCACCGGCAACGGCAGCGTCAAGAGCCCGCTATCTTCGCGGGCTCGCGGCAAGAGCGCGCGGAAAGACGCCCCGCCGCCCGCGCGCTGGTGCACCTCGATGTGCCCGCCATGCGCGCTGACCACGTCCGCGCAAATTTTCAGCCCGAGGCCGGTGCCTGCGCCGCGCTCTTTGGTGGTGTAAAAAGGCTTGAAAATGTTGGGAATGGCCGAGTCGGGCACGCCAGGGCCGTTGTCTTCGACCACGAGCGCGACCTGTTCGCCCGCTTGCAGCACGCGCACCGTGACCTCCGGGCGGGGCGCGCGCTCGCACGCATCCATGGCGTTCAACGCCAGGTTCAAGACGACTTGGGCCAGGTTGTCGCGCCGCGCGAAGGTGTAGCAGCCTGGGTCGAAGCTGGTGGAGAGGGCGACGCCGCGCCGCTCCAAGTGCGGCCGGACGACGGTGAGAGACTCCTCCACCACCTCGCCGAGCTCGACGTGCTCCGGGGCGGTCTCGCGCCGGCTCACGGTGCTGAGCTGCTCGACGGTCTCGCGCACGCGGCTCACGGCCGTGCCGATGTCGGTCGAAAGCTCGCTCAGCTCCGCCACGGCTTCGCCGATGGCCGTGTCGGCGCCCCCGTCGAGCACGTCCAGTTGCTCGACCAGCCGCTTGAGCTCTTCTTGCTGCAGCAGGAGCGCGCCGGCGGGGCCGCGCAGCTCGTGCGCGACGGTCGCGGTGAGCAGGCCCAGGCTGACCATGTGCGCCGTCTCTTCTTGTTGCTCGGTCGAGAGCTTCTCGCCGCTGCGCCGGTCGCGCTGGGCGCGCAGCGCCGCCAAGTGGGCCACGCTGCTGGAAAACGTGATGGCCTCGGCGTCCAGGTCGCTGGGGGTCTTGAACAGCAGCACGAACGCGCCGATCGGCGTGCGTAGGTCCAGAATCGGGAGCGAAAGCACGCTCGGCGCATTGAGAGCGATGAACTCGCCCGCGTCGTCCACGCCGTCGCGATCGACCCGCAGGTCGTTGGCGCGGACGGGTTTGCGGGTGGCCAAGCAGCGCTCCGCGAACGCGCTCGCCCCGCGGATGAGCGCCGCCAGCGGGCGCCGCGAAGCCTCCAGCCCGCGGTCGGCTACCAACTCGAGCCGCTCGTCGACGGCAAACGCGATGGCGCTCTTGGCGCCGGTGCCGCGCAAGAGCGCGTCCAAGCATTCGCCCAAGTAGCCGCCGGCCGACTCGCCAGCGAGCCGCTGCGAGAGGTCGTGGAATACCTCTAGACGTGTAAGCCGAAGACCTTGCGACACTAGGAGCTCATAGGACCGACGCGGACCGCACCACAGGCAGCCTCATCAACATATCCCGGCTCAGACTCGCTTGTCTAATCCAGTCAGATGAAAGACGCGCTTCGGATTTCAGCGCAGATGTAGGCGCAGCACGGGGTAGGGACGGAAATCGGAGACCGCGCGAAACCCGCACTTTTCCAGGAGGGCTTCGGGGCCGAGCCAGACTTCGTCGGGGCGCAGTTTTTGAGCGTCTTCGGGCGCTCTCCGCGGGAACGCTTCCAGCGCCATGGCGCCGGCTTTCCGCGCTTCCACGATGGCGCTCTCGAGCAATGCCCGCGCCACGCCGCGACCGCGTTCGGCCTCGGCCACCAAGAAGCACGCAACGGCGAGCACACTCTCGCGAGCTACGTCCTGAAAGCAGGGCAGGCTCTTGTAGACGCGCTGCTCGTAGAGTTTTGGAATGGCCGCGGCAGAGCTCAAGCCGAGCCAACCCACGACCGCGCCGTCCGGCGCCAGCGCGACCACCCCGCACAGCGCGGGGGCGGCCAAGCGGGCGACCAGGGCGACGCGGTTCTCTTCGGGCCGCAGGAAGCACTGCTCGAGCCACGCGTTCTTGTCGCCCTGGAAGTACCAGTAGTTGCAGAAGCAGCCGCTGCCGGTGCTCTCGAGCAGTGAAAGCAGCCCGTCGGCGTGAGCGCTCGACGCGCGTTCGCACCGGTAGGCGCCGCCCGGGCTGCTCGAACTCATGAAGCGGGGGGTCGCGGAACCGAGCCCATGCGGCGCTCGACCTCGGCCGCGAGCGAAAACAGCCGTTCCTCGGCGAACGCCGGCCCCAGCAGCTGCAGCCCCACCGGCAAGGCGGGCTGCCCGCCGCTCGGCGGCGTGGGCGCGCAGGGCACGCTCAGCCCGGCGATACCGGCCAAGCTGGCGGGCAGGGTGAACACATCGGCCAGGTACATGGCCAGGGGATTGTCGACCTTTTCGCCGAAGCGGAAGGCAGGCGAGGGGCTGGTCGGCACCGCGATGGCGTCGACCGACTCGAAGGCGCGATCGAAATCGCGCTTGATCAACGTGCGCACGCGCTGCGCCTTCTTGTAATACGCGTCGTAGTAGCCGGCGCTGAGCACGTAGGTGCCGAGCAAGATGCGTCGCTTCACCTCGGCGCCGAAGCCGGCGTTTCGGGTCTTGCCGTAGAGTGACGTCAAATCGCTCTTGGCGGTCTCGATGCGCAAGCCGAAGCGCACGCCGTCGAAGCGGGCCAGGTTGCTGGACGCCTCGGCCGTGGCGAGAATGTAATAGGTGGCGATGCCGTAGCTCGTGTGCGGCAGGCTCACCGGCTTCACGGTGCAGCCGGCCTTCTCGAGATCGGCGATGGACGCGCGCACGCTCGCTTCGATCGCCGGATCGAGCCCCTCGCCGAAGTACTCTTGCGGCACGCCGATGCGCAGGCCTCGCACGTCGCGCGAGCAGGCCGCCTCGTACTCGCCGACCGGTAGCTCGGCGCTGGTCGAATCCAGCGGATCTCGGCCGGAAATGACCTCGAGCAGCCGAGCCGCGCTGCGCACGTCGCGCGCGAAGGGCCCGATTTGGTCGAGGCTGGACGCGAACGCGACCAAGCCGTAGCGCGAAACTCGGCCGTAGCTGGGCTTCACTCCCACCACGCCGCACAGCGCGGCGGGCTGACGAATGGAGCCGCCCGTATCGCTGCCCAACGAGCCCAGCGCCAAACCGGCGGCCACCGCGACGGCGCTGCCGCCGCTCGAGCCGCCCGGCGTGCGCGTGCGATCCCACGGGTTGCGCGGCGGGCCAAAGGCGCTGTTCTCGCCCGACGAGCCCATGGCAAACTCATCCATGTTCGCTTTGCCGACCAAGATGGCGTCGGCGGCGCGCAAGCGCGCGACGACGGTGGCGTCGTAGGGCGGTCGGAAGCCGTGCTCGGGATCGGTACCGCCCGCGTTGCCTTCGCCGACACGGGTGAGGATCTTCGAGGCGCAGGTGGTGGGCGCGTCGCTGGTGCACAGCGCGTCTTTGATGGCGATCGGCACGCCGGCGAGCTTGCCGAGCGTGGCCCCGCCCTTGCGCTTGGCGTCTACGGCGTCGGCCGCGGCCAGCGCCGCGTCGCGCGACACGTGCAAGAAGGCGTTCAGGTCGCGCGTTTGGTCGATGCGGCCGAGGGCCGCCTCGGTCACGCGGCGCGCCGTGAGGGCGCCTTTCTGGACCTGATCGGCCAGGTCGGCGATGGAGAGGTCGAGCACGTCGGTCATCATTCGTCCACGAAGCCGGGGACGGCGAAGCCGTCCGAAGAAGAGCGAGGAGCTTGGCTGAGCGCCAAATCGTGGGGCAGGCTGCGCTGCGGCTCGTCGGCGCGGAAGGGCGCGGCCACGACCGCCACCTGGGTCGTGGGAGGCACGTCGGTCGTGTCGAGCTCGGAGAGCTGGTTGACGTAGTCGAGGATCCCGTTCAGGTCGCGCTGCATCCGATCGATCTCAGCTTCGGTGAGCTCGAGCCGGGCAAGCTTGGCGACGTGAAGCACGTTGTCGCGAGTGATGGCCATGATGAAAATGCGCCGTTGAGCGGCGGGCGGCGGAGCCTAGCCCATTTCGGCGACGGGTCAGCTATGCTCGGACCCATGGCGTCGCCCCCTGGCGGTTACGGCCCTCCAAGAGGTGGCTATCCGGGTCCGCCTGGCTACGGCCCCCCGGGGCATGGCCAGCCGCCGCCCCCGCCCAAGCCCATCACCGGCTCGCCCGAGACCATGGCCATGCACGCCATGACCATCGATCCGAAGACCGGGCTTCCCCGGGGCGAGAAGCCTCCCGCCAGCACGGCGGCCGTGCTCTCGCTCGTGTGCGGCATGCTCTTGTGCTTGGGGCCGCTCACCGGCCCGGCGGCCATCATCGCGGGCCTGGTGGCGCGCGCTCAGGCGCACAGCAAGCCGCACCAGATCGGGGGGCGCGGCATGGCCGCGGCGGGTATCGCCCTGGGCGTGCTCAACCTGCTGCTCTGGACTTTTGCCCTCGTCTATTACCTCTCTCAAGACGCCTGACAAGCGTTCAGCTCGGCAGCTTTTCTGCTGTTTCGTGGTCCTTGGCCCGCAACTCGGCCGGGCCGTGCCCGATGGGCCCGCGTGTCCCAGCCCCAACCCGACGAACGTCGAGCGCCGCCCGACTCGACGCGCCACGTGGCTCTGGCTAGGCTGCCCGAGCGCCGCAGGGGACCCAGCCCCCACGCGCCGAGGCGAGTGAGCGACTTCCGGGAGTTTCAAGATGGGGAGGTGGTCCCCGGCACGCGCTACCGCGTCACTCGGCTGATCGGCTCGGGTGGGATGGGGCGCGTGTACGAGGTGGAGCACGTCGAGCTGGGCAAGCGCTTCGTGCTCAAAGCGTTGCAGCGCGAGCTGTCGCGGCGCGATGACTTGGTCGCGCGCCTGCGCAACGAGTGGCGCGCGCTCGCTCGCCTCGAGCACCCCAACATCGTCAACGTGACCGACGCCGGCACGTCCGCCAACGACGTGCCCTTCTACGTGATGGAGCGGCTGGAAGGCGAGACGCTCGCCGGCCTCCTGCACCGCCACCGCCGCCTGATCCCGCAGCAAGCGCTCGCCATCGCTGCGGGCATCCTCGATGGCCTGCACGCCGCTCATCAAATCGGCGTCGTGCACCGCGACGTGAAGCCGCCGAACATCTTCTTGACCGCGCCCACCACGGTCAAAGTCTTGGATTTCGGCATCGCCAAGATCAAAGACGCCAAAGACGTCATCACGGCGCGCGGTCTGGCCGTCGGCACCCCGCGCTACATGTCGCCCGAGCAAGCGCACGGCAGCCCCGTCGATGCGCGCTCCGACATCTACGCCACCGGCCTGATGCTGTTCGAGATGGTGAGCGGCGTAGGTCCGTTCGACGACGCGCGCGATCACAACGAGCTACTGCTGGCTCATTTGGGCCGCAACGCGCCGCTCTTATCCAGTATTTCCGTGGTGGCGCCGGAGCTGGACGCGGTGGTGGCCAGCATGCTGGCGAAAGATCCGCGCGAGCGCCCCCCGACGGCACGGCACGTGGCCGACACCCTGCGCGCGCTCGGCCAGCGCTATTCCCATTACGTGGCCACCGAGGCGCCCACCGTGAACGCCCCGCGCACGCCCATCTCCGAGCCGCCAACACGGGTCGAGGGGCGCCGCCGCGCGTCGTCGCAAGCCCCCGCCGCCACCCGACCCGACGGCGTGGCAGCGTTCGGTCGCGGTGGCTCCGGCGACACCACCACCGTGCAACCCGCGTTGGAGCTGGCCACGACCGCCGCGCACACGCTGCCCGACCCCAACGTTACCCAGCGCTTGCCCGACGCCCCCGCGCCCGCCCCGTCGTTTTACGGTCCCGACACCCTCCTCGACGCCGTGACGAAGGCGCCCACCGTCATCCCCGAGGCCGCGCCCGAGCGCACCGAGATGCTGCTCCGCGCGCCGGCCTTGCCGGGCGAGCGCGCGCCGACCGATCCAGGGCCGACCCGCACGGCGGTGCCGCTGGTCGAAGCGCCGAACCTGACACCGCCGCCCGTCGTTCCGACCCGTTCGGTCTTGCCCCCTCCACCCCAGCCGCGCGGCAGCCGGCGGGTCGCGGTGCTGGCCGGCGTGGTGCTGGCCGCGGGGCTGCTCGTTGCCGCGGGGCTCCGCTCGGGCCCGAGCGCGGGGTCGTCGCCGGCCCCGTTGGCGTCGGCCTTGCTTCCGCCGGAAGTGCCGATGGCCGCGGCGGCGGTTTCGGACGCCGAGCCACCGCCCCAGCCGGAAGCGGAGCGGGCAGCGCCGACCAGCGCTCCGTCCGCTGCGGTTGTAGGCAATGCAACTGCTGGAATTGAATCGCGAAAACGCGCCCAGGGCGCGCCGGCGGTGGCTAGCGCATCGGCCGCCACGCCCGCTCCGCGCAAACCCAAGGCGCGCCCCGGCATGCCCAGCTCGGGGCTCTGACGGCCCCGAAAAGCGGCCCAAAAAAGCCACGTAAAGCGCTTGCGCAGCCTGGAAGGTGCGCGTAAGTTCCGCGCCCCTCGCAATTGAGCGGGGAACACCACACGTCCCATCGCGCATCCAGAGCGTCCGGTGCCCTCGCAACAAACGTTGCTGGGGGTTGGCGCTCGGTGGGACGGAGGCCTAACCGAAAGGAATCGCGCACCATGTCAGAGAATACCGACCAAGGCGTCGTCGAGAACGCCTCGGAAATGAATCGCACCATCCGCAACTCCGATGAGCCGCTGAGCGTCAAGGAGCTGTTCGAAGCCGGCGTCCACTTCGGTCATCAGACCAAGCGCTGGAACCCGAAGATGCGCCCGTTCATCTACGGCGCGCGCAGCGGTATCCACATCGTCGATCTCGACCAGACGGCTCGTCTGTTCAAGCGCGCCTTCGACTTTCTGTCGGAGACGGTCGCTCGCGGCGGCAGCGTGCTGTTCGTCGGCACCAAGCGCCAGGCGCAAGAAATCGTCCGCGAAGAGGCGCGTCGCGCCGGCATGTACTTCGTCACCAACCGCTGGCTGGGCGGCACGCTGACGAACTTCCGCACCATCAAGGGCGGGCTCGATCGCCTGCGCACGCTGGAGCGCATGAAAGAAGACGGCACCTACTCGCAGCTGCCGAAGAAAGAGACCGTGCAGCTCGAGAAAGAGCGCACCCGCCTCGAGAAGTACATCGGCGGCCTCAAGGGCATGGGCGCCGTGCCGCAGGCCATCTTCGTGATCGATCCGGCACAAGAGACCATCGCGGTCAGCGAAGCCAAGCGCCTGGGCGTGCCAATCGTCGCCATCACCGACACCAACTGCGATCCGGACATGGTCGACTACGTGATTCCGGGCAACGACGACGCCATCCGCTCCGTGCGTCTGATCACGGGCGCGGTCGCCGACGCTTGCGTCAACGGCGCGGCTCGTCGTCGTGAGTTCCAGAACCAGCGCGCCGACGCGCCGCAGGGTCATCAGGGCAAGATCGAAGCCCAGGTCATTTACGCCAACCGTCGCGGTGGAGACAACTGAGCCATGTCCGCACCCAGCATGCAGCAGGTGAAAGAGCTGCGCGAGCGCACGCAAGCGGGTCTCAACGACTGTAAAGGCGCGCTGACCGAGTCCGGCGGCGACATGGAAAAGGCCGTCGAGATCATCCTGAAGAAGGGCCTCGCCAAGAGCGCGAAGCGCGCCGGCGCGGTCGCGGCCGAGGGTGTCGTCGTGGCCGCGGTCACGCCCGATGCCAAGCGCGGCGTGATCGTCGAAGTGAACATTCAGACCGATTTTGCCGCGCGCAACACCGACTTCTTGGCGTTCGCCGACAAGGTGGCTCAGGCCGCGCTCTCGGCCAAGCCGGGCAGCGACCTGGGCGCCGAGAAGTTCCCGGGTGGCAGCGCCAGCGTCGAAGAGACGCGCGCCGCGCTCGTGGGCAAGCTCGGCGAGAACATCACCGTGCGCCGTTGGGAGAGCCTGAGCGTCGACGGCGCCGGTAAGGTGCAGTCGTACGTGCACATGGGCGGCAAGATCGGTGTCTTGCTGGCCGTGCGCGCGGCTTCGGACGCGGCCGCCAAGTCGCCCGCCTTCGACAAGCTGGCGGACGACTCGGCCATGCAGATCGCCGCGATGGCCCCGCTGTACCTCTCGGCCAGTGAAATCCCGGCCGACGCCAAGGCCAAGCAGGGCGAGTTCTTCAAGGCGCAGCTGGCGGAGGATCCGAAGGCTCCCCCGGCCGCTTCGCACCCGAAGATCATCGAAGGCAAGCTGGCCAAGTGGGCCAAAGAGATTTGCCTGCTCGATCAAGCGAGCGTCTTGGAAGGCGACAAGACCGTCGACCAAGTTCGCGCGGCAGTCGGCAAAGAGCTCGGCGGCGAGATCGTGTTCAGCCGCTTCGTCCGCTTCGAGCGCGGCGAAGGCATCGAGAAACCGACGGGCGACGACTTTGCCTCCGAAGTCGCCAAGATGGCCGGCGGCTGAGCCGCCCCAGCTGACCCAGTCGGCCGCAACGAGCCCCGCACGTCGGTAGACGTGGCGGGGCTCGCGGCTTTTGTGGGTGAGGGCGAGCTTGGGACGCTGAAATTAGGAGACCTCCCGGACCCTTCCTGCACGTCAGGATCCGGGAGGCCTATCAGCACACGTCGCCCCGCGCGCCGTTACCCCAAGCGGCAGCAGCCCCGCCAAGCCCCCGATCCCCCGACCCCGATCCCCCGAGTCCCACCGAACCCCTTCGTATCCAGCGGTTGATTGGCGGCGGCTTAGTGAGCCCCCCCAAAAAGACCCGCCCACCCCGAGCCCTAACCGCCGCTGTCAGCGTCTCAACCTCTAGATGGCAGCTCAGCCTGCGTTTTGATCACTTCGCGCGAAGATTTCTTTCGCGGGAGGTTGATTGTGAAGTTCGGCCTTGGGGCCCACCTCTGGACGTGATCAAACTACCGCTTCGGAGCCATTCAATTGAGTCGGGTGCTCGAAAGATCCTTCAACCTCGGTCACGCGCCCGTCACCACGCTGGGCGGGCTGGACGGGAGCCGCTTTCGTAGGGTCGTCTCCGAGCACTTCGAGGTGTTGTGGCGGTTTTTGCGCCGCCTCGGCATTCCCGATAGAGACCTCGACGACGCGGTTCAGGAGGTAGTGCTGGTGCTCGCCCGTAAGCTCGAGCAAGTACAGATAGGCTCTGAGCGTTCGTTCGTGCTGAGCACGGCCGTGCGCGTCGCCTCCGGCTTTCGGCGCACGGTGCGCAACCGTCGGGAGGTGGATGACTCCGAGCTGATCGAGGTCGAGAGCCCCGCGCTCGGTCCCGAAGCCTTGGCCGAAAAGCAGCGCCTGCGCGCCGTCCTGCAGCGGGTGCTGAACGAGCTGCCGCTCGAGCTGCGCGCCGTGTTCGTTTTGTACGAGCTCGAAGAGCTGACCATGGCCGAGATCGCGGCCACCCTCGAGCTACCGCCCGGCACCGTCGCGTCGCGCCTCCGCCGCGCGCGCGAACATTTCGAGCTCGCGGCATCGCGCGCGGTAGGAGAGCTAGCCTCGTGAACGAACCGCGTCGCCTCAACCGTAGCGGCGGAGCCGCGCAGCTCCTGCTCGACTCCGCCTCGCTCGACCGCCCCGGCGCGGCCGCACGTCACCACGCCGCGTCGCTCGCCGCCACCGCCAGCACCTTTGCCCGCACCCACTCCAATGTGGCTGCGCTTTCGAGCCGCCGCGTCCACCCCGTCAAAACCCTCGTTGTCTGGCTCGCCGTGGGCGCCGCCGCCAGCGTCACGCTCGGCTTCGTCGCCAGCAAGCTGCTCGGCTCCGCCGGCACCCTCAGCGCCGCCGCTCCGCTCGCCACGCTTTCATCCGTTCCAGCCCCGCCCCCCGCCGTCGCCGCCCCCGACATCGCCTCCGACATCGCCCCCGAGCCCCCGCGCCCCAGCGCCACGCTCAAGCCCCGCCGCGCGGCCCCGGCCGACGAGCTCCGCGAAATCGAAGCCGCCCGCGCCACTCTCGCGCGTGGCGACGCCGCCCGCGCGCTCGCCCAACTCGACGCCTACGACGCCTCGCACCCGAGCGGCCACCTCGAGCCCGACGCCATGGCACTACGCATTCAGGCGCTGACCAAGAGCGGTAGAGAGACGGAAGCTCGCGCGCTAACGAGCGAATTTTTCGCCAAGTATCCGGGGCATCCGCTAAAGCGCTAAGCGGATAGCTCCCTGCGGGGCGAAGGGCCCGCCGCCACGCCCCTCGGTTGCGACCACGTAGCCGCAAAGTCTCTCTCCCGTTGGCTCAGCGAATCTCGAGCCAAGTATCCGTGCGGCCGCCGACACGTCTTTGCCCAGCGTGAGACCTTTTCGGTGAGCTTGGCCAAGAGCACCTCGCTCGTGGTGCCGGGGTAGGGGCCGAGTCGTGCGCTCCCCCTCGCTGGGTGCTGGCCCGGGGGAATGTGACGCCCTAGGGCGCGGCAAAAGTTAATCAAAACAGCTACTTGACGCCACATCGCGCAGCGGCGGGTCAACGTGGTGGGAACGGGTCTCGGTCCCGTGATAATTCGCGTTGGCGATTTCGCGACGGAGCCGATGCTTTTCAACTCGTTCGAGTTCGCGCTGTTTTTTCCCGCCGTCTTGCTGGCGCATTTCGGGCTGCCGGGTCGCTTCCGTTGGTTGCTCCTGCTGCTGGCCAGCTGCGCCTTCTACATGGCGTTCGTGCCGGCCTACATCCTCATCCTCGCGTTGACCATCGTGGTCGACTACGTGGCAGGCCTGTTGATCGCGCGCGCCCAGGGGGTGGCGCGCAAGGCGTGGCTTGGCTTCAGCTTGCTCGCCAACATCGGCGTGCTGGCGGTCTTCAAGTACTGGCCGTTTCTGTACGCGAACGCGCAGGCCGCCGCGGGGTATTGGGGCTTTCAGAACCCAGTGCCCGCGCTCAGCATGATTTTGCCCATCGGCCTGTCGTTCCACACGTTCCAAGCGATGAGCTACACGATCGAAGTCTATCGGGGCGCCCAAGAGCCCGAGCGGCACTTCGGTCGTTACGCCTTGTACGTGATGTACTTCCCGCAGTTGGTCGCGGGCCCTATCGAACGCCCCCAGAACCTATTGCCCCAGCTGGCGGCTTTGGACAACATCGGCTTCTCGTCGGAGCGGATGACGTCAGGCCTTCGCCTGATCGCTTGGGGTCTACTGAAGAAAGCCATCGTGGCGGATCGCTTGGCGGTCTTGGTGGATCGCACCTACGCCGACCTGGCGCACGCAGACAGCGTGGCCCTGCTCGTGTCGGCCTACGCCTTCTCGGTGCAGATTTACTGCGATTTTTCGGCCTACTCCGACATCGCACGCGGCGCTTCGCGTATCTTGGGCGTCGAGCTGATGCGCAATTTCGAGCGACCTTACGAGTCGGCCTCGCTCGGGGAGTTTTGGCGGCGTTGGCACATCTCGCTCTCGACGTGGTTTCGCGACTACGTTTACGTGCCCCTCGGTGGCAGCCGGGGAAGCCGAGCGCGCACCATTCGTAACCTCCTGATCGTTTTTCTGCTCAGTGGTCTGTGGCACGGCGCTAACTGGACATTCGTGGTTTGGGGCGCCATCCACGGTGTCGCGGTGGCGGTCAGCTCGGGTTCGCGCCAGCCTCGCGCGGCCAGGCTCGGTTGGCGAACGTTGGCAGTGTTTCATCTAGTAACGCTGGCATGGGTATTCTTTCGAGCTCCGAGCCTGGCTGACGCCACGACCTATCTCGTGCGGCTGTTCAGCGCCGGTGGCTGGCTCACTCGCTCCACCCACAACCTTGGCGAACCGAGCGAGGTCGTCTTGGCCGGCGTGGCTGCGTACGCGGTGCTGGTGCTCGAGCATCTGGCCGCACGACACTCCTTGGTCGACAAGTTGCTGGCCGCGCGCCGCTCAGTGCGCTGGGCCGTTTACTACTCCGCCGTGCTCGCGTTCTTGCTGTTGGCGCGCGTCTCTCATCAGCAATTCATCTACTTCCAATTCTGATGGACTTCGCCCGACGCTTCGCGCTGTTTCTGAGCCCACTGCTGGTCGTGTCCACCGGCGTCGAGCTGGGCTTGCGCCGTGTCGAAACGATGCACGTCGCGCGCGCTCGGGCGTTGGAGACGCCCAACTCTCGAATCCAAATCCTAGTCACCGGCAACTCCCACGAGGCGGTGGGCATCGACTGTCCGTCGCTCGGAGCGGGCTGCTTCAATCTGGCGTCCGGCTCACAAGGCTTGGTGACGGACCGCCGGCTCGTCGAGCGTTATGTAGGGTCCTTTCCGGGTCTCAAGCTGCTGCTGATCGGCGTCTCGTACAACTCGATCCAGCGGCGCACCGATCCGGAAGACGCGCTGCTGTTCGAGTACAACCACGCTTACGACGTACAAGAGGGCGATGGCGTCGAGCTACCCTGGCTCGATTCTCGCCGTTTTTCGCTGTTCGCGACCTTTGGCGCGCAACGCTCCTTGGAGTACGTGTTTGCCGGCTTCCGACCACGCACGCCAATCCCGCGCTCTTGGGAGCGCCTCCCCGCCAGCGCCATCGTCTCCCGCGACAAGACCGCCGAGGGTGCGCGGCGCCGCCTGGCCATGCACCATGGCAGCATGTCGCGCGATGCCGTCGCCCGAAACGTGCGTGCCTTGGAGGCCTTGATCGGGCTGGCTCGAGCGCGGGGTGCGCGGCCGGTGCTGCTGGTGGCTCCGGTGTCGCGATCGTACGAAGAGATGACATTGCCCGCCAATCGAGCGCTGCTGGAGGAAACCCTGGCCTCGTTGCACGCACGCCTGCAGGTGGACGTGAAGAATTACTGGCGTGATCCTCGTTTCGAGGAGGCGGATTTTCGCGACTTTGACCACCTGGGGCGGGTCGGTGCGGCCAAGCTCAGCTCCATCCTTCGCAGCGAGGTCGTTGAACCCGCGCTGCGCTAGCGCTCGGCGTAGAAGTAGACGGGACCCAGCAAGCCGCCCGCGCCCAGCTCCACCAGCTTCGTGCGCTTGATCACAATCGTGACGCGGTTGGTTTTGCCCAGCGCCGCGGCAGGTAGCTCGAACGTGAGCGACTTGGCGTGAGCTTCGGCCGTCAACTTTCCCGCCGGCGAGGCGTCCCGCGGAAGCGCGGGGGCACCGTTCAACCATACCTGCGCCACACCATCGAGCTTTGAGAGCCAGGCGAAGCTGCGCTTGCCCGCCATAGCGGGCGCCAGCTCGACGTCCGCTTGATACCACATGGCTCCGAAGTAGTCGTGTTGGCCCATGGCCGACCATGTCTCGCTGCAAAACCTGGTTGAGGCGTCGGCGTCGTCCAAGATGACGGGCGGGCTTGCGGCCGGCAGCTCGAGCTGCGGTGCGAGCCGGTAGCGCGCCGTGCACAGGGGCGCCACCGCCAGTAGCCTATCGTCATGCAGGATGCGCGCGGCCTCTTGATAAATGTCCCCCATGAACCGCCGCATGTAGGCCGCGTAAGCGCTGCCTTTTGCCCATCGCGTTTTGCCGAATGCCGCATTCTCGGCGTACTTTTCCGAAAGGCGGTCGGCTTCGGTCAACCACTGTTCGAAGCCACTGCCGATCGCGGCGAGATTTCCGCTGTCCAGCGCGGCTTCCAATTTCATGAACAGCTCCAGCTGTGAGAGCGAGCGCTCGAGCATGGCCACGCGCTGGCGTTCGACGTCCGTAACGCAAGCCTTCACGGTGTCGTTCATGGCACGGCGTGCCTTCGCCAAGAACGCGGGCGGAAAACGGTGCTCGTAGCCCAGCGCGCCGCCGGCGTATTCCGGCGTCTCCGTCCAAGCGCGATCCATCAAGTCCCAATAGGCGCGAGCTTGGTGGCTCGCGTGTCCGTAGAACCGCGTGAACAACTCGTCGAGGACGGCTTCCGGGGTTTGCGCCTTGTTCCAGCTCAGGCGCAACGCTAGGTACAGACCGGGCAGCGTGGTCTCGAAATTGGGTAGCGTTTCAGGTTGGAAATACGAAGTTTTGTGCGCGAGCAGAAAGGGCAGCTCGAAGCTCCATTTGCGCAGCATGGGAAATGGGGCGGACGGTTCGGCCAAGTTGAACCCGTAGCCACGGAAGCCCAACGCGGCAGAGCGGGCGCTCCAACCTTCCACGATCCGGCGCGCCTCCCGCGCCCCGGGGCAGTTGTCATCCGACCACGGGTGCGGTCTGCAGTAAGTGATTGGGGCAATCACCGGGACCACGTTGGGGTGCACTTCTTCGCGCACGGGTGGCCGCGTGTAGTTGGCGTAGGCCAGCAGGCCCAGCCGCAAGTCGGGATGCCGAGCGTGAAGCGCGCGCGCGACGCCGTTGGCGAGCACCAACAAGCGATCGGTCACTGAGACGCCGTTGACGGTCGGATCCCAGTCCTTGGCGTCCAACTCGCGGTCGGCGCCCTCGTCGAAATCGACGCCATCGCCTGGCGAAATCGACACGGATTCTGCCGGCTTCTCAGCCACCTGGCTCGCGATGGCACTGGCGATGGCGGGCGCCACTGCTGGATTGGACCAGCGTAACCGCTTGTCGTCAGGCTTGCCGCCCACCTGGGCACGCCAGTCGGGATGCTGCTTACGCTGCTCGGCCGTGATCCAGCGCTCGAGCATGTGACCCGCCGCAAGGTGAAGACCGCCCAAACGGTTGCGCCGCTGGAAGTCGGCGTCCACGAACCACAAGCCGCGATAAAGCGTGCTGGGAGCCAATGAGTCGTCCCCCAGTGGCAGGCTCACCACGTCTAGCCGCGGAATTTCTTCACCCAGCGCCCCAGGCATGAACCAGCGGCACCCTAGGCGGTCGAGCAATTCGTAGATGGCGTAGCTGGTCGCCAGATCGGAGGCGCCGTACAGCCCCAGCGCGCTGGGTGTCACCGTGACCCGAAAGCCCTGCTGGCCGGGTACAGTTTGGAAGTTCCTTCCGAAGCGCGACTCCGCCAACTCGCCGATCAGGAGCTGTACCGATTCGTTGGGGGCAGACGCGGGTGGTGGCGACCAGACGATCTGCACGTCAGCAGCAGCCAGCTTCGAGAGGTAGTGCCCGAGATCCGAGACCGCGGCCGCTAGTTGCTGTGCCGCGACGCGCGCCCGCTTTTGCGCCGTCTTTTCGGCGGGAGTTAGCTTGACCTTCGGGCGAGGGGGCTTGGCCGTTCCGGCCGCTACCGCCGCGGCGTCAGCTAGGCGCGCGGGCGCGTATATTACGACGCGCGAACGACCCGCTTCGGCCAGCACTACGTTGCCAGCAGGTGCCGGTCGAACGGAAGCAGTCGGCCGAACGGGCGCGGAAGCAGCGGAGGTGGACCAACGCCGCGGGTCGTCGCATGAGCAGGCGGTAACTATCAGCAAGCCGCCGACAGCGACTCGCCGTAGCACTACAGGCCGTAGACCTTGCTGCGGTCAGCGCCGCCCAGGCCGCGCAGCGCGTCGCGCGTGTCCAGGACGGCCTTGGACTCTTTGAACATGCGTTCGCGCTCCAGCGCCGTGTGATCGGTGATGATGATGACCAAATCGTAGGCAGAGAAGCTGGATGCCGGATCCACGGCGCGCAGCGTCACGCCCTCTTCGTCGACCTCAGTCACGAACGGGTCCATGATCGACACATTGGCACCGCGCTGCATCAGGCCGTGAATGACGGCGAACGCGGGCGATTCGCGGACGTCGCTCACGTCCTTCTTGTACGCTACGCCGTAGACCAGCACCTGAGCGCCGCGCACGGCCTTTGCTTGGTCGTTCAACGCCGTCGCCGCGCGTTCGATGACGTAGTTGGGCATGTTGCTGTTGACGGTGTCGGCGAGCTCGATGAACCGCGCTTGGTACTGCAAAGTACGAAGCTTCCAGGACAGATACAGCGGATCGATGGGGATGCAATGGCCCCCCAACCCTGGGCCCGGATAGAAGGGCATGAAACCGAAGGGTTTGCTGGCGGCGGCCCGAATCACCTCGAAGGGATCGATACCGAGCTTGCGGCTCATGATGGCCACTTCGTTCACCAGGCCGATGTTGACCGCTCGGAACGTATTCTCGAGCAGCTTGACCATTTCGGCCGCTTCCGGAGACGACACCGGCACGAGCGTATCGATGATCGACTTGTACAGAGCTTGCACCACCTCGGAGCACTGCGGGGTGCAGCCGCCGACGACCTTGGGCGTGTTCTTGGTCTTGTATATCTTGTTACCGGGATCCACGCGCTCAGGGGAAAACGCCACGAAGATGTCTTTGCCCAGCACCAAGCCCTTCTCGGTCAGTTTGGGGACAAGGACCTCCGTGGTCGTGCCGGGGTAGGTCGTCGACTCGAGAACGACCAGCATGCCGGGGTGCTGGTACTGCGCGATCGCCTCGGTGGCCGAGACGATGAAGCGCATGTCCGGATCTTTGGTCTTGTTGAGGGGGGTAGGAACGCAGACGATGACCGCGTCGGCCTCGGCCAGGACCGCGCGGTCCGTCGTGGCGTCCAGCAAGCCTTGCTTCACGTGAGGCGCCAGATCCGACATCGGCACGTCGGGGATGTACGATTCACCAGCGTTGAGGAGGCGAACCTTCTCGGGGTCATTGTCCAGACCGGTGGTCCGGAAGCCAGCCCGCACGAATTCCGCTACCAGCGGCAATCCGACATATCCGATTCCGATGACGACGACGCGTGCCCGCTTAGCGGCAACCTTGGCAAGAAGGTCTGTCATTTTCCCTAAAATTCCTCGGAGCGGTTCGTTGCACGGGCGCCTTTGATTTTCAAGGTGAACGTTAAATGCCTGCAAGTTTGCAGACATTTCGGGACGCTGCTCCCTGACGCCTGCGTCGTTCCAATGCCGCCGCGACTTCTTGGTTCACGGAGCGGAGGCGGAATGTCGGAAAATTCCCCGAGCTCCGGCTCAAGGTGAATGCAGCGTGGTCGTTGGGTGAGGCACTCGTGATACGGTTCTAGATTATTCCCCGCAGGGGGGAACACTTGGAGGTCTTGGATGCGCTGGTTTCTTGGTGCGGCCCTAACGGCGATGAGTGCATGGGCGATTGTTGCGTGCAGCTCCGGTGAAGCGAACCGTTCCCCGCAACCGATTGAAAACGTCGGCAGCACGGCGCAGGCCATCACCACGGCTTGCGGGTTCGACACCATCGGTTTGCCCTGCGATCCCGACGGCCCCGCGGGGCCGAAGTTGGAGTGCGAGGGCGCCTGCGCCATCGGTACTTCTGGCATTGCAACTTGTCAGGCGGCCGCGGCCGGCTCCCTCGACGGCGTTGTTTGCGGCACCACGAGCGGCGTGGGCGACGCCGCTTGCAAGCGACACTGCAGCGGCAAGACGTGCCTCGGTACCAACGCGCCCGCGGGCGCGGCTTGCCGACCCACCGCTAACGGTAACCCGTGCGACGGTCAGTGTGATGGCGCGGGCAAATGCGACGACTTGGGTGGCCAGGCGTGCGCGTTCGGACGGAACGACCAGCTGTGCAAGTTTGCCACCTGCAACTTTGCCAAGGCCAGCCTATGTGTGACCAAGAATTTGAATCGCCACGTGATCTGCTCGGACACGGACGCCTGTTCCGTGGGCGAATGCAACGCCAAGGGCGATTGCGTCGCCGGCCCCGCCATTGGCTGTAACGACGGTAACGCTTGTACGGACGACTCGTGCGATCCCAACGATGGGGGGTGCCTGGGGATTAACAACGACAACAACGCGTGCTCCGACGGTAACGCCTGCCTTACTGGCGAGCATTGCAGCGCGGGTGCCTGCGTACCCGGTACGGTACCAGTCGATTGCAACGACAACAACGAATGCACGTTCGACACTTGCGATCAAAACACTGGTTGCGCCCATATAGCCAAGAGCTGCGACGATGGTAACGCTTGCACGCTAGACTCGTGTGACCCGGGTGATGGCGCTTGCTCTTCCGTCGAAGTGACGTGCAACGACGATAACCCCTGCACGGACGACGCTTGCAGCACCGCCACCGGCTGCGCTTTCACGCCCAAGAATTGCGATGACAACAACGCTTGCACGGCCGACACGTGCAGCGCGGGGGCCTGCGAGCACCTCGACGTCGCGTGCGACGACTCGGACCCCTGCACGGTCGACACGTGTGACGCGCTCTCGGGCTGCGCGCACACCGCGATCCCTGGCTGCGGCATCGGAACCGGCGGTGCTGGCCCCGGTGACGGCGGAGCAGGCCCGGACCCGTCGGCGGGGGCTCCTTCCACGGCGGGCGAGACGGGCGGGGGCGGCGTGCCCGCCGACGGCGGTACCCCCGGCACCGGTGATGCGGGCGCGCCTTCCAACGGTGGGACGTCGACGGCCGGTACGGCCGGAAGCGCTACCGCCGGCGTCGCCGGAACCGAAACGGGTGGCACGGCAAGCGCTGGCTCGAATGGGTCAGCGGGAAGCTCTGGTCACTCCATCGGCGGCAACAGTACGCCGACCGCCGGCAGCAGCGCGGAAGGCGGCAGCCTCGATGGCGGCACTGCGGGCAGCACGAGGGTCGTCGACGATGGCGGTTGCTCCTGCCGTGTGGGGAGCCGTCCAGGTTCCGGTATTGGCGGAATGCTTGCTGCCGCCGCGCTCGGCCTCGTAGTTGCTCGTCGGCGTCGGGGAAGGTGAGTCGAGGCGCGGCCGTACCTAGAATCGTAATGGTGGCGAGACTCGCCTCCAGGAGACTAGGTTCAGCGCAATGAAGTCATCGAGACGTCAGGTTGCGATGGGGCACGGCTTTTCCGCCGTGCTCCTCGTTCTTTCGACGGGTTGCACGATCACCACGCGGACCGGGGGCGCGGCGTCGCCGGAGCCCATCGCTTCAAACGAGGCTTCGCGGCCACCCCGCCACCGACCCGCGAAGCCGCGTCCGCAGAGCAAGCCGGCTGAACCCGCCCAACCTGTCGAGCCAACGCCGACACCGCCCGCACCCATCCGACCAGCTCGGCCGTCAGTGCGGCCTGAGCCGGGGCAAGACATCAAGGCGAAGCCAACCAAGCCGGCGCCGAGCGAGCCGGCGGCGCCCAAGCCCGCGCCTGCTAAGCCAGAGCCCAAGCCCGCGCCTGCTAAGCCAGAGCCTAAGCCTGCGCCCGTCCCGGTGCCGCCGAAGCCGCCGGTAGTCGTACCCAAGCCGGTGCCGCCGCCCGAACCGGCAAAGCCCGAGATCACCGGGGTGCGCGGCTTCGTCGCCGGCATGCCCGCCGGTTTGAAAGCCGGCCTGCCCGACGCCTACTGGGTCTACTTCGACGACCAGGGGTGGCATCTACGGACGACGACTGACAATCCTGCCGTGCGGAAGTTCGGCGGGCAGATTTTCCTGGCCGAAGGCGCAATGGCCGACGTACGTGCCTACCGTGTCGAAGCCCAGGACCGCCTGAAAAAGACCAGCGCGCAGCTCATCGACTTCGGGTTCGAGACGATAGGGGAGATGGATGGCGTCGACTTCAAATTTACCGGCTCCAAATGCGTGCAGTTCAAACTGCTGATCGACGGTAAGCCCAAGCCGACGCAGATTTGGCTTGGCGCGAACAAGGTTCATCCGCCCGGCTCCGACTTCGCGATCTGCCTCTAGCCCACGCCGCCAAGCAGCTCCGCCACCACGTGGCGGAGCCCTGCTTGCCAAGGCTCACAAGCGATGCCGAAGGTACGAGTGAAGCGCGAAGTGTCCAGAATCGAGTAGGTCGGGCGCCGCGCCGGGGTGGGGTATTCGGAGCTCGGAATACCCGTGACCACGGGACGACTGCCCGTGCGGGTGGCGCGTAGCGCAACCGTCGCTTCGGCGAAGTCGCGCCAGGTGGTGGGGCCAGCGCCAGCGAAGTGGTAGGTGCCCCAACGCAACTCTTCACCGCCCGCGAAACGCGCCGCGAGCGACAGCATTGCGCGAGCTAGCTCCGCGGCAGGTGTGGGACAGCCGTGCTGGTCGGCGACGACTCGCAGCTCAGGCCGTTCAGCGGCCAGACGCAGCATGGTCTTGACGAAGTTTTGACCGTGACTGCTGAAGAGCCAAGACGTCCTCAGGATGAGGTGACGTGGCAGGGCTCGGCGTACCGCTAGCTCGCCAGCGAGCTTACTTTGACCGTAAGCGTTGAGTGGCCCGGTTTGATCGCTCTCGACGTAGCCCGTGGTCTTCGAGCCATCGAAAACGTAGTCCGTGGAGACCTGAAACAGAGCTGCGCCGTTGTGCGCGGCCCACGTCGCCAGCGCGCCCGGGCCACTCGCGTTCACCTCGAAGGCCCGCTCGGTCTCGAGCTCGGCTCGATCCACCGCCGTGTACGCGGCGGCGTTCAAGATCAAGCCGGGCTTGACGCGGTCGAGCCAAGCCTTCAGGGCTGCGGTGTCTGAGAGGTCGACCCGTTCGGCCGGCAGGAGCTCGACGTGGCCCGAACGAGGTGCCCGGTGCAGCTCTAGCGCGAGCTGCCCGGAGGTGCCAATCACCGCGGTGCGCATGGCGGCGAGCTTCTCACGGCATGCCTTCCGGTGCTACAGGTGGCGCCGTGCGAGCGTTGTTCCTGACGTGGGATGGGCCTCATCAGAGCTACCTCGAGTCGTTGTTCTTTCCCATCTTCGCCGGTCTGCGTGCCCACGACGTGGACGTGAGCGTGCTGCAGCTTACCTGGGCTGCTGACGCACAGCTCGAGGCCGTAGCGAACGCGGCGCACGCGCATGGCGTGTGCTACGCGCGCCGGCGCGTGCCCCCTTTGCTTCGCAAGGCGCTCTTGCCGTCCGTGCTTGCCTACGGCGCGTGGTCGGCGGCCAGGCTGATGCGCGACCAGGGCATTCGTACGCTGTTTCCCCGTAGCTTGCTGCCCATGGGCATGGCGCTGATGGCTCGCAGGTTCCTCCCGAGCCTGGACCTGATGTTCGATGCCGACGGATTCATGGCCGATGAACGCGTTGATTTCGGGGGCTGGCGGCCAAGCGGGTTGCCGTATCGCGCCCTGCGCCAGATCGAAGCGCGTGGGACGCGCCAGGCTCGGGCCGTTATTTGTCGTACCGACTCCGCGCGTGAGCTGCTGGTGGCGCGCGGCGGCGGCACGGTCGCGCTACGCGAGAAGATTTTCGTAGCTCCGAACGGCAAAGACACGACGCTGTTCGCGCCCCGTGGCACGGGCCCCAATCGCGCCGTGCGTGCACGCTATCGGGTGGGGGAGGGCGCGCCCTGGCTGGTGCACGTCGGCTCGATTGGGGCGCAATACTGCCCGGAGCTCATGCTGCAGACATTCGCGCGTATCTTGGCGCAGCGCCCGGACGCTCATCTGTCCTGCTTTACGTTCCAAGGCGCCGCGCTGCAGGCGCTCGCCGAGCGTCAAGGGCTGCCCCGCGGGTCGTTCAGCGTGGGGCCTCTTGCGCCCAACGACGTGCCCGAGGTGTTGTCGGCGGCCGACCTGGGCTTCGCGTTCCGCTTGGAAAGCTCGTCGCAGCGCGGGGTCTCGCCCATCAAGGTGGGTGAATACCTGCTGTGTGGGCTGCCGGTCGTGACCAGTCGGGTCGGAGATCTGGAAATGCAGCTGCGAGGCAGCCCTGCCGCGCGGTTGGTTTCACTTACGACGCCGGAAGCGGCGCAAAGCGTCGCAGACTGGTTCGTGGCCTCCGTGCTGCCAGAGCGCAGCGAGCTCGGGCGGCAAGCGCGAGCGCTCGGCTTGCGTTGGTTCGATTTGCAGCGTTGCGTCGAAACGTACGCCCGAGCGGCGCGGCACGGCTTGGGGACACGTTCGTGATGAGGTTGGTCTACGTCGCTACGGAGCCAGTCACTGCGTATCGCTTACTCGACGGCCAGCTTGGCTACATGCAGCGGCAAGGCTTCGACGTAACGGTGGTTACGTCGCCAGGAGAGTTGCTTTTACGAACGGCCCAGCGGGAAGGCGTCCAGGCGCGCGCTGTGCCCATGACACGGGATGTTTCGCCGGGGCAGGATGTGCGAGCGCTCTATCGGCTCACGGCCCTGCTTCGTGAGCTCAAGCCCACCATCGTCAATGCTGGTACGCCCAAGGCGGGTCTATTGGGCGTGGCGGCCGCCCGCTTGGCCGGGGTGCCCGTGGTGGTCTATCTGTTGCGCGGTTTGCGCTTCGAAGGAGCTCGCGGTGCCAAGCGCCTACTGCTCGCCGGAACGGAGCACTTAGCGGCAGGGCTCGCGCATCGCGTCTTTGCCAACAGCGAGAGCCTGCGACAACGCTTCACCTCCCTGGGCTGTGCCAGCCCTGAACGCGTCTGGGTGCCTTGCTCCGGAAGCTCCAACGGCGTCGACGTGCAGCGCTTCCTGCCGAACGAAGCGCGGCGGGCCTGGGCGCTCGACGAACGACGCCGTCGCGCGCTGTCGCCGGAAGACATCGTGGTGGGCTTCGTTGGACGCTTCACGAGCGACAAGGGCATCGTCGCGCTGGTGCAGGCGTTCCGCATTGCGTCCGAGCAAGAGCCGCGTTTGCGGCTGCTCCTCGTAGGGGACCATGACGACAGCGATCCACTACCGAGCGGTGTCGCCGAGTTCTTGAGGTCGGACTCCCGCGTTTCCACCACCGGCTTCGTCGACGAGCCCGCGCCGTACTATGGCCTGATGGATCTCTTCGTCTTTCCCAGCCTACGCGAAGGTTTTCCGAATGCGCCCCTCGAAGCCGCGGCGTCCGAGGTGCCCGTGATAGCGTTCCGGGCCACGGGTACGGTGGACGCGGTCGTCGACGGTCAGACCGGCGCTTTGTTGGCTGCGGGTGACGTAGACCTGCTGTCTCGAGAAATCCTGCGCTACGCGGCTGATCCAGAGCTGCGGGCTCGTCAAGGACGGGCGGGGCGCCGACGTGTCGAAGCCAGCTTCGATCGCGAGCTGGTTTGGCAGGCCTTGGAGGGCGAATACCGCCGTTTGGTAGCCTTGGCGGGCGTGAAATCAGAAGCTTTCAGAGCGTTCGGATCTGGAAGCCGCTGAGCTGCCCAGGCGCGCGAGGGACCAACCAATGCGTCGCGCCACAGTTGAGGGCCACGACCTTTCGTAGAGCTTGCGGCACCGCATCGACGCCCGGCACGCTCAAGATTCGAAGCGCGTGCGCGCTTCGCGTTGGCGCGGAGGTCGAGCCCAGCAGCAACACCGCATCGAAGAACGTCAAGGCGGCCGGCAGCGCGCCTTCGAGAGCGGACTCATCGAGCGCCGCGCTGTCGATCGCGAGCACGCTGGAGGCCTGCGCCTGCGCCAACGCATTGCAGATGCCGGCCGCACTCTCGATTGTCGTTCCTGCTTCGAACAGGCGCACGCGTCCGGCCACGCAATGCTGGCCAGACGCCGCCCTATCATTCCAAAGCTCGTGCACGTCGAGCAGAGCGAAAGGCGTGCCGTCGGCCTGCGCGAGGGTGACCTGAGCGGCGCCCTCGATGCGACTTCGAGTCGCAGAATCGACGGCCAACGTGATCGGCGTGGGCCAGGGCTGGCCACCCTCGAGACGAGCGTTCAGGTTGACGCAGTAAGCTTCGCGCTCGGTCATGAAGCTGCCAACGGGCGAAAGAAGACCGGAGCCCAGGGCGCGTGCCATGCCGACATCTGCGGGGGGCAGAACGATGGCCGGCAACTGGCGAGCACGCGCGCGCGCGTCATCCGCCGCTGGCCCGGTCAATAGCTGCATGAGCGCCGGCGGACGAGTCACTTCCCATTCAGGCTTGGTTGGTGCGGGGGCGCCAATCAAACCCAACTCCCGCAGGCGGTCGATCACCCGGGTCGTGCTCTCTTCCGCGCTTTCACTATCGGTTTTGAGGTGCACCTCCGGCGTCAGCGGCGCTTCGTACGGATCATTGATGCCCGTGAAGTTCTTGATCTCGCCACGCAGGGCTTTCTCGTACAAGCCTTTCGGGTCCCGCGCGGCCAATACCGAGATTGAGCACTCACAGTACACCTCGCAGAAGCGCGGGATCTCGCTACGCAGCTCGTCGCGGATCTCGCGATAAGGGCTGATTGCGGCCGCGATCACGCAGGTGCCGGAGCGCGCTACCACCTTGGCAACGAAGCCGAGCCGCCGCAGGTTTTCGCAGCGGTCGGCCTTACTGAAGCCAAGCCCCTTCGAAAGGTTCTTGCGAACCTCGTCGCCGTCCAGAATTTCGGCATGGGTGCCTAACTCGGCCAGGCGCGCCGCGACCATGGTGGCGATCGTGCTTTTGCCTGAGCCCGAGAGCCCAGTCAGCCAGATGACGAACCCGTTGGCGACCACGGCGCTCGTTCTATCGAACCCTGGCTGAGCCTGCAAACCAAGATGCCTCTTCGCGTGCCATCGCGGCCGAACTGTGGCAGGAAACCACCGGTATGGCGCCCGGTGCTCAGGAGTCTTCGCCGCTGGTCACGATCGCAATCGTGACGTACAACCAAGAGGCGTTCATCGAGGCCGCTATCGTCGGCGCGCTGGCGCAAGATTGGCCCAATCTCGAGGTCGTCGTCGCGGACGATGGCTCGACGGACGGTACGCGCGAGGTGGTGGAGGCGTGCATACGCCGCGCAGCGCCCGGGAAGCTCCGGCTCGAGACCGGCCCGAACGTGGGTATCACCGCCAACTGCAATCGTGCCTGGCGGGCCAGCCGCGGTGCTCTGGTTGGCTTCTTGGGAGGCGATGACATCCTGTTGCCCGGCAAGGTGCAGGCTCAGGCGCGCTGGCTGCTCGAATCGCCGCGACGCGTGCTGTGCGCGCACGACGTGGAACATTTCGATTCGGACTCCGACGCTCGCATGATCCTGCAGAGCGAGATAACCCCGCTACGTAGCGGGGTCGGGGCAGAGGACATCATCGCGCGCGGCAATCCGTTCGCTGCACCCGCGGTGATGCTGCGCAGCTCGGCCATTCCCGCGTATGGTTTCGACGAACGCCTGCCCCGCGTGTCGGACGCCAAGCTTTGGATCGACTGCATCGGCAAGGCGGGCGAGTGGGGCTACGTCGACGGCATCTTGGCGCGGTATCGTCGCCATCCGGGCAGCATCTCGATATCGAGCGCTGAAGCTTGCTTTGCCGAGTCCTTGCTGACGCTAGATCTGGTCGAGCAGGCCAATCCCGATTGGGCCAAGGCTTGTGCGAAAGGCCGTGCCCGGCTGCACCATCGTGACGGCGTCGAAAAGCTGCGTAAAAGCGCCGATGCCGCGCTCGCTCGCGATAGCCTATGGCGATCCATCCGGGCGGCGCCGAGCCGCAGCTGGAAGGTGCCGCTTTGGTTGGCCTTGACGTATTTGCCCACCAACCTGCGCCGTGAGCTGTTTCGGCTGCGCGGCGTCGAGATGTGAAACGTATCAGGTCGTCGTGCTAGCCACTTCGAACGAGTAAGTTTCGTGGACCATGCCAGTGGCGCCAAACGACGATTTCCAGTCGTAGAGGCCGGCGTTCAGTACGGTGCCGCCCTCCAGCGTGCTCGCACCCAAGCTGAACCAACGTTTGCCGTGGTCGTGCGCGCGGCTGATGGCGTCATTCAGAACCAGCGTGAGGGCGCCGAGCGCCTGCCCTTCCGGGGCCGAGGCCAAATACTGCGTGTGGCTGCAGCGCTCGAAGTGAAACAGCAGCGTGCCGGCCAAAACCTCGCCGCTGCGCACGGCGACGGCGGTCTCGATCTGTTGGGGAAACCGCGTCATCAAATCTCGAATCTCGAGCAGGCTGTGAACCGGACGACTATTGTGCCGCTGACGTAGCGCGGCCTCCAACACCTCCCAATACGATGCGGTGAGCTCGGCCCCGCGCTGTATTTCGATGCCGGCTCGCTTGGCCTTGCGCAGGTCATCCTTTCGGCCATTGCTCAGCCGGGCGGGCGCGCTCAAGTCGATGATGCAAGCCAGCTCGCTACGCGAAAGCCGTGCACCCGCCTGGACCACCGCCCATGCGTCGTCTTGACTCGAGCTCTTGCGGAACACGCCAGGGATCAGCTTGTAGCGCAGGCGTTGAGCGCCCAAAACGCGGTAGTGATCGAGGACGAGCCGCAATGCGTTGCGCGCATGGTCCCCGACCAACGACCCGTCGTGCACCAAGCCCGCGTGCGTGATGCCAGGATGCGAATCGATTTGCAGGCCGTCGCTCTCGATGCGGGCCGCGGGAAATACGCCGAGCAGGGCGCCCGCAGCGTCTTCGACGACGAGCGAGCAGTCGACGAAACGGTCGCCGTGGTAAGCCAAGAAGCGACGCGTCTGTAGGAAGGTTCCGTTCACCGAGCGGCCCACCAAAGCGTCCCATTGGTCGGCCAACTCCGGAGCAAACGGGCGTACGCTGAGGGCCAATGCGGGCACGGCCTTTCTCTAGCCGTTGCGCTGCGAAGAGGCTATAAAAAGCCCACCTTGAGCACGAGCTTGCCAAATTTCTTGGTCATAGGTGCGGCCAAATGCGGAACGACGTCGCTGTGGCACTACCTACGGCAGCACCCCCAAATCTTCATGTCGGCGATGAAAGAGCCGGCCTACTTCACCTTCGCCGGTGGTCCGCCGGCCTTTCAGGGCCCGGGTGATCTCGAGTTCAAAGTCGTCACCGACTGGCAGCAGTACCGTTCGCTCTTCGAGGGCGCGAGTGGTTTTCGAGCCGTGGGCGAGGCGTCGACCCAGTACATTTCGGGCGGTGCGACGGTCGCGGCTCGTATCGACGCTGCGTGTCCCGACGTTCGCCTCATGGCCGTACTGCGCCACCCGGCCGAGCGTGCCTACGCGCACTACAACCATTGGGTCCGTCGCGGCGTCGAGCGCGAACCGACGTTCGAAGCTGCCATGTCGCGCGAGGCCGAGCGTCAGGAGAAAAACTACCTGTTCTGGTGGGCGTACCGCCAGCAAGGTTTCTATGCGGAGCAGCTTCGACCATACTACGAACGCTTCGGGCCCGCGCGCGTGAAGGTCCTACTGTACGAGGACCTGATCAAGAAGCCGCACGAGCTCTTGCGCGAGGTCTTCCAGTTCCTCGACGTCGATGCTGATTTTCGCGTCGATATCAGCAAGAAACACAACGTCGGCTCGGTGCCCAAATCTCGCCTGCTGCACAACCTGCTCGTGCGCAACAACCCGCTGAAGTCCGTGGCCAAAAAGGTCGTGCCGACGCCGCTGCGTCGCTGGGTAACGCCACGCTTGATGCGCAACAACAGCGAGCGCCCGGCAAAGCTGAATCCAGCGACGCGCGCCGCGTTGATCGATGCTTACCGTGACGACATCCTGGCCCTGCAGGGTTTGGCTGGCCGTGACCTTTCGGCCTGGCTGGCGACCTGAGCTCCGCGTAGGGCCAGGAACTTGTCACAGCAACCAACGCCTCCGCGAAACGAACAGGTAGGCGCCATCGAACGCGCCTTTTCACTGGGGCTCGTCACCTCGGCCGCGACCGCTATCGTCGCCGTGGTTCGCTCGAAGGTCGTCGCGATCGCGCTTGGTCCCGCGGGCGTGGGCATGGCGGCGGAGATCAACCAAGTCATCACGATTACCAACATCCCCGCCGCGTTGGCGGGCGGCCCCACGCTGATCAAAGCCGTTGCTCGCGAGAGCACCGGCAAGGCCAGCCCTGGTGAGGCGCAGCTAGCGTACGACGCCGCCATCTCGATCGGTATGCTGGGCAGCTGCCTCGCCATTCCGGTGGCGGTGCTGATCACTTACTTGACGTTGCCGCCAAACTGGGGGGGCAGCACCAGCACGCTGACGACCATCGGGGGCGTCACCGGCTGCTTCGTCTTGCTGAGCACGGCGCAAGCGCAGGTGCTGATCGGCGCCCAGAAGCTCCGCGAGCACTCGTTCGCCACGATTGCCGCCAACACCGTGAGCGTGCTCACCATCAGCGCGGGCGTCTGGTGGTGGGGGCTGCGGGGCTTGTTCGGCGCGACCCTCGTCGCGGGAGTGATCAGCATGATCTTGTGGGGGGTCGTGCTCCGAAAGAGCGCTACGCCGGTCCGTTTCCGGCCCCGCCTCAACCTGAGCGGTACTTATGCCGCGGAAGCCTTGCGCATAGGCGGCGGATCGCTGGCGGGCACGTTGGGCACGCAAGTCTCCCTCTACATGGTGCGCACGGCCTTGGGGCGGTTCGAAGGTCCGGCCGCCAACGGCCTATTTCAAGCCTGCTGGGCGATCGAGGGCATCTTTGCGCAAGCGGTGCTGGTCAGCCTAGGCAACGCCATCTTTCCTCGCTATGCGAGCGCCCAGGCCGGCAAGGAGCTAACGGACGAGCTGCACGAGTCCGCGCGCTTTTTGACCCGCGTCGTGCCGCCGATGATGCTGATGGGCATTGCGCTGCGCGAAATTGCGCTGCCGCTGCTGTATACCCACGAGTTTCGCCCCGCGGCGCCCCTGCTTGGCCTCATCTTCGCGGGAGAGATCGCGCGGACCATGGCGTGGAGCCGCGCCGGCGCTCTACTCTACCGCGGCAAGGTTAGGTCCTACGTGTTGCTGCAATGCCTTGGATCGGTGCTATTCGGCGGTGGGTCGATGGTCCTCGTGCCGATCGTCGGGATTCAAGGCGTAGGTTGGGCTTTCGTGGGTACCTACTCGGTGCACGCGTTCATCAACCAGTTCATCGTCCAGCGCGAGCTAGGCGTGCCGATCATCTGGCCGCGCGTCCTCGGGTGCTACGGCGCGCTAGCCTTAGCGGTCGCCTGCTCGGTTGCGCTCGACTACCACCCTTACGTAGCCGTCGTGCCCGTCGTCGTATCCATCGTTTGGGCTTGGCGGGTTGGCTTGGTGCAGCGCGTGTTGTCTCGGCTTCGCCCCAGGTGAAGCCGCCCTAGATGGGGCGGGACTGAACGACCGCAAACCGCTCCTTGAGCCGAAGAAACGGTGTTTCGAGGAAACGGTAGCTCAGCCCAGCGAGCAGAACGGTAATCAACAGACTCGCGACGGGAGCGCAGACTTCGACCAACGGCAGGCGCAGCCGGACCACCAAGCTTCCGCCAACCTTGAGGCCGAGCACGTGGAAGACATAAAGCCCGTACGAGATCTTGCCTAAGTACACGGTCGCGCGGGTCGTAAGTAGGCGAGGCTTGTATCGAGGGCTTTCGAGGCAAGCCCACAACAGACACAGACAGCACAGAGCTACCAGAAGGTAGGAAGGGACGTGCCAAAAAGAAATTACCCGAACAGGGAAGAGAGAGGCGAGGGCGACCATGGCCCCCATGACGCCCAATCCGATCGCCCAACGTGTCGCTGCTCGCGCGCCATTTGCGCTGAAAGCAGGGATTGTGGCGGCTAGAGAGCCCAGCGCAATAGGGTCCAGGCGTGCGAAAGTGTTGGTCCACATGGCGGGGTGCTCTGCGCCTCGCCAGGCCAACAAGAAGCGCGTTGCCGCTGCCACCCCCAACAATACCAGTGAGATGATACGAATCCGCCGCCTGGTTGCCCGACGCAAGATGAGCGGCCAAAGCACGTAGAATTGCTCCTCGATGGATATGCTCCATAGCGGGGCGGCGACGGAATGGGGGTACCCGAACAGAGCGACGTGCCAATTTCCGGCCATGAAGAGGAAGCTCAGGGTCTCTGAGCTCGTCAGCCGGGCGGGCATGAGCGGCAGAGCCGCGAAGACGACAAACGTGATGTAGAGCGGCCAGATACGTAGAGCGCGCCTAGTCCAAAAGCGCCGCACGTCGACGGCGCCCCTGGCTTCCACCTCTTGCAGCAGGAGCCTCGTTATGAGGAAGGAGCTGAGGCAGAAGAAGAGGTCCACACCGAAGCCCCCCGCGAAAATCGCGGACCGCACTGCTCTGGCGGCACCCTCGGAAAAGCCTGCCCGCATCCAGACGGACGCCTCCCTGGGCAGCGCGTGGTGCGCGAAGACTGCTAGGAAGGCGAAGAAGCGGAGACCGTCGAGCTCTGGTCGGTAGTTGCTAGAACGCGAACTGGCCGAGCCAAACATCTGCACCACCAGCGGAGTTCAAGGCGGGGCCGCCGAAGGCAGTCGAGCCGTAGAAAGTGCCCGCGGCTCGAATCTTACCCTCGAAGATCGCCAAACCAACCGCGCTGTCGGCCGTCGCGTTTCCGTAGAGGGCGGCCGAAGAGATCGCCCCCGAAGACGCATATTTGGCGATGAAAGCATCGCGGCCGCCCGCCGAGGTCAAGACGGAGCCGTCGGGTGCCAACCCACTGATGGCACCTGACGCGTACCCGCCGACGGCAAATCCGCCGGTTCTCGAGTCAATCGCCGCCGTAATCGCGTTGTCGTTGTCGGGTCCGCCGAACACGTCGAAGAAGCGATATGCGCCCGTCGCGGTCAGGCCAACGACGAACGCGTCTCCCTTGTCAGCAGTGACCGAAGTCACTGGTCCCCCGCCGAAATCGGCGGTCTTCCGGAAAAAGCCTGTCACGACCGACTGCCGGCTCGAGTCGACGGCCACGCCGACGGCTTCGTCGGTCCCGGTGCCGCCGTAGCGCTTGGCGTACATCGTGGCGCCGGTCGAGGCCGTCAGGCGGGCGACGAACGCGTCGAAGCCGCCTGCGCTCACGAGCGACGTCGCACCGAAAGCGACGGTTTGCCCAAAGTAGCCAACGATCAGAACGTGACGGTCGCGATCAACCGCGAGATTCAGCGCTTGGTCGTTGCCGGGGCCGCCGTAAGACTTGCTCCAAACATGAGCGCCCGTGGGGGAATACTTGGCCGTAATGGTGTCGAACGAGCCTTGTGACGTGAACGACGGGCCGCCAAAGCTGGCCGTCGCCGAGTAGGCGCCCGTAACAATGACGTTGCCGCCGGCATCGAAGGCGACTTTGTGGAGCTTGTCGAGCCCCGTGCCGCCGTAGACCGCGGAGAATACGTGCGCGCCTGCGCTACTGAGCTTGACGAGGAAGCCGTCGTAGCCACCGTGAGACGTGCGCGGACCTCCACCGTAGTCGACTGTCTCGGCCATATTCCCAACGACGGCCACGTTGCCGGAGTCGTCGATGGCGACGCCCACGCCGTGATCGCCGTCGGCCTTGGCGTTGCCGAAGCTCCTGCTCCATTGGTGGACACCAGCGGCGTTGTATTTGACGACGAAGATGTCTGAGTCACCGTTCGAAGTCAGCGTCGGGCCGCCGAAAGCAGCCGAGCCAAAGAAGCGACCGGCCAGCACGTAGCTGCCGTCGACCTGGCTTAGGGCCATCGACTCGAGAAAATCGTCGTTGGCGCCACCGAGACGGAAGCTGCCTTGGCTGACGGGGGCGCAAGATGGGCACGGGCCGCCGCAGTCGGTGCCGGTTTCGGCGCCGTCTTTCACGCCATTCTTACAATAGGAGGCTTGGCATACGTCGTAGTCCGCCGGCATGCCCCAAAGCGGGCCGGTATTGGCGGCGCAGATCAGCGGATAGACCGACGTGTCGCACTGGCTGTTGTAGTCGCAGTCGCCCTCGCCAGCGAGACAGAGCGCGGCAGGGTTGTTGCAGTAGTCGGCGGCACCGTTCACGGCGCCTGGCTTCCCCTTCTTGATCTCCTGTGTGACGCTACCGAGCGCACCTTCCTCGTCCGTCAGAGGATCGATATCGGCGCCATTGGAGGAACAGGCGAACGCGGCGGCGATACAAAGGATAGGCGTGAAGCGCTTCATTCTCGATCTCCCTGAAAGGTCGGCAATCTCGTACTCTAGCTGCGTCCGGCCGCGCCGACAATGCTTCGCTGACGCTCGTTGGCGGAACGACCCGAGCTGGCTGGGCCCGCACCCGCTCGACGCCAGCGCCGTGCACCCGCCGGACGCACGTGTTGCGCGGCGCTGCCAAAGCATTCAACGGAGCGACCGAACGCCCATAATTCCAGTCGGCCCAGAAGCAGGGGCGCTCGGGTAGGGAGGTTTGAGTGCGTTGCAGGTGCCGTGCTACAGACGCGCCGATGAGCGGCCCCGTGCCTAGCCGGCCGAACGAACGAGTCCTGAGCGTGTTGCGGCTCCTGCCTGAGCTCGACTTTGGAGGCGTCGAATCCCGCGTGGTGCTTCAGTCTCGCTTGCATTCGCGGGAGCGTTACCGACTCTCCGTGTGCACCTTTCACAAGCCGGGGGCAGCGGCCGAAGCGGTCCGGCAAGCCGGCGTGCCGGTCGAGCACCTGCGCGTGTCGCCCGCGCCGCGCCGCTTGTCATCCACTTTGAAGCTCGCCGCTTACCTGCGGCGCGCTCGCCCGGACGTGCTGCATGCCAGCATCGCGGAAGCCAACTTCCACGGCATCATGGCCGCGCGCCTGGCGCGCATTCCGGTGGTCATCGCCGAAGAGACGGGCATGCCCAGCCATAGCTTGGTGGCCCGCGCCGCGTACGCGGGGCTCTACACGATGGCCGACGCCGTCGTAGGCGTCACGCAGGCGGTGTGCGATTACTCGCGCCGCGTGGATTTCGCGCCGCCATCCCGCGTGAGACTCATCTACAATTGCGCGCGCGAGGAGTATTTCCCGTCGCCGCGCCGTGAACCGTCGCTGCGCCCTCACTCGAGCGACTTCGCGTTCTTGCTCGTGGGCCGCTTGGTGGAAGTGAAGAATCACGAGCGACTGCTGCGCGCCTTTGCTCAGGTCGTGTCCAAGCGCCCGCAGGCGACGCTGAGCATCGTCGGCGAAGGCCCTCTGCGCGAGCGTCTACAGGTTCTACTGAAGAACGCAGGCCTGGAATCTCGCGTAAAACTGCTCGGCTTTCGCGCCGACGTTCGGGAACAGCTGCTCGCCAGTGATGCGTTCTTGCTGCCCTCGCTCGCCGAGGGCTGCAGCATTTCGTTGATCGAGGCTATGGCGACGGGCGTGCCGGTGCTGGGCTCCGACGTGCCGGGCATTCGTGAGGTCATGGGGCCGTTGGGGCGCGACTGGACCGCGCCGCCGCAAGACGAAGCCGCTTGGGTTGCGCTGCTCTGCAGGCTGATCGACGCCACGCCTGCCGAACGCTTGGCCCTGGGCCGCGCCGCGCAGGACATTGCTTACGCGCGGTTCTCGCCCCAAGCCTACCTGGGCAACGTGGAAGGCATGTACGAGGAGCTGTGGCGCGGCCGCGCCGCCTCGCCCGCTGGCTTGCTGCGCAAAGCTTTGAATCGAAGCTGATCCATGCCGCTCTCCATCGATGTCTCGCCGGTCGACTTGCTCATGGTCGCGATGGTGTGGGTCCTGTCGGTGCTGGTGGTGTCTTGGTCCGTCAAGAACGAGACCGCCGCCGTGCAGCGCCTGATTTGGTACGGCCTCTTGGCCCACCAAATTGCGGCGGTGATGATGTTTATCGTCACTTTTGGCTTCACGGGCGGTGACATGCGCGTGTACGCGCGCGTTGGTGCGCAAATTGCGCGCCTGATGCGTGACGATTTCTTCGGTGTCGTGCCGACGGTCATCGCAGGCTTTTTGAGGTTCGAGGTGCCGATCCCTGTCGGCAACGTGGCGTTCGGCTCGGCTACCGGCTCGATGCGTGCGCTCTCGGGCATCTTCATGTTTTTGGTGTTTGACTCGCTGCCGGCGGTTTGCTGCCTGATTAGCCTGCTAACACTGCTGGCCAAGCTGTCGATCTTTCGGGCGTTGCGTCAGGAGCTCGCCCCGCAGGACTCGAAAGTGGTGGCCGTCGGCTGTCTCCTGCTGCCGTCGGTCGTATTTTGGTCGAGCGGCCTGCTCAAGGAACCGATGGCGATTATCGGCCTCGGGATCATCGCCCACGGCGTGCGCCTGTTGCGGACGAAGCGACGGCTGCGAGGACTGATTGAGATCGTGCTCGGGGGGGGCCTAGTCTTTTTGCTGAAGGGCTATGTTTTGCCGCCACTCGCCTTGTCGGTGGGGGCGTGGGTTGGGGTTAGCGCGCAAGCGCGCAAGGGCCGCGGCATGAGCGGGGCGGCTCCGCTCTACTGGCTACTCGCAGGCATCCTCGGCGCGGTCGTGATCATTGCGACCGGCTCGCTGATGCCTCAATTCGCCGTCGACAACCTGGAGGACGAGTTCGTCGAAGCCCAGGCCATCGGAGCGCGAACCGAAGGTGGCTCGAACTATCAGTTGGGCGGCAGCTCGATCTTCGCTCAAGCACCGGTGGCGATGGCGACGGTGCTATTTCGACCTTTCCTATTCGAAGTATCCAACGCGCTCATGTTGCTGAGCGCGATCGAGATGACCTGGCTCACGGCCCTGGCGGTCCTGGCGCTGGTACGCAGCGGCTTATTGGCGAGCCTTCAGCGGATAACCAGCGACCGCACGTTGATGTTTTGCTTCGCCTTCACCCTGAGCCTGGGTATGGGCGTCGGTCTGGCGACCACCAACCTGGGCACGCTGTCGCGCTATCGCATGCCCATGATGCCGTTTTACTACGCGGTGATCGCCGTGTTGGCGCGCACCAAACAGACCCGGCGGACCGCGGATGCGCTCGGGGCAGGCGCCTTGGAGCGCTAACACTCAGTGGCGTGCCAAGGCCCGCGAATGTCTAATTCGATCGCCCTCGCGGCCGATGCATCCCCGCTGGCTTCGTTGCTCCTCAGTTACCTACCGCAGGTAGGCGCCTTCGTCGCGCCTCGCCCGCCGGCGCCTCGACCGCCATCATCGACTGACTTGGCCGTTCGCGGCCCCTAACGCGTCACGCACGGCCGCTACGACTCGCTCGATCTGCGCTGGCTCCAGATGCGGGCCGATCGGCAGGCTCAGGATTTCCGCATGAATCCGCTCGGAGATGGGCAGAGACTGCGCGAGGCTCTCGTAGCAAGCTTGACGGTGAGGGGGGATAGGGTAGTGGATGAGCGTCTGAATGCCGCGCTCCGCGAGGCGCTTCATCAGATCATCACGCGCCGGCGTGCGCACGGTGAACACGTGCCAAACGTGCGACGTGTCCGGATCGCAAACCGGCAGCTTGAGGTGTCCGACGTCACGTAGCCCGTGGAGGTAGAGGTTGGCTTGTGCTCGTCGAGCGTCGTTCCAGGCGTCCAGGTGCTTGAGCTTGACGCGCAGCACGGCAGCTTGGATCGGATCGAGCCGGCTGTTCACACCCGTGATCTCGTTCTGATATTTTTTGCGCGAACCGTAATTTCGCAGCAACCGCAGCTTGTCGACGAGCTCCGCGTCGTCGGTGGTGACAGCGCCGGCGTCGCCAAAAGCCCCCAGATTCTTGCTGGGATAGAAGCTCCAAGCCGTCGCATGGCCCAGCGCGCCGACGCGGCGCCCCTGGTACGTGGCGCCGTGCGCCTGGGCGGCGTCTTCCAACACCTTGAGCCCATGCCGCTGGGCGATGGCCAGCAGGGCTTGCATGCGTGCGGGTTGCCCGTACAGGTGAACCGGTAGCAGAGCGCGAGTCCGAGGGGTAATGCGCGCCTCGACCAACGCCGGGTCCATGTTGTATGTACCCTCGTCCGGCTCGACGGCGATCGGGGTGGCGCCAAGGCTCGTCACCGCCAGCCACGTTGCGATGTACGTGTTCGACGGCACCAAGACCTCGTCGCCCGGGCCGATACCCCACGCGCGCAAGACCAGCGTCAGCGCGTCGAGCCCATTGGCGAGCCCCACGGCGTGCTGAGCCTCGACGTACTCTGCGAACTCTCGCTCGAAGCTCTCCACCGTCGGACCGCCAATGTACCAACCGGAAGCCAGCGCATCTGAAACGGCGGCGTCCAGCTCGTCCTTCAACGCGCGATAGGTGAAGCCCAGGTCGAGGAATTGGACGGTAGCTTCGCTCACGAGCGCGCCTTCGCGACCTGCAAGAACTCGTCGTAGTCACGCAGGTAGTCGTTCTCGTCGTAGAGCGCGTCGACCAACACCACATACACGCTGCCGGGATCGAAATTGCCTTCGGCGGCCCAGATTAGCGGTGGGATCAACAGCCCCAGCCAGGGACGGTTCAAGTGGACTACGCGCTTCCGCCGCCCGTCGTCCAGCTCCACGTCCAGACTGCCGGACAGGGAGATGACGAACTGCGACAGGGCGCGATGGGCGTGGGCCCCCCGGCTCTGCCCGCTCGGGATGTCGTAAACGTAGAAGACCCGCTTGATCTCGAACGGGACGTGGCGGTTGCCTTCCAAGAAGGTGAGGTTGCCGCGAGCGTCCGCGACCTTGGGAAGCTCGATGATGCGACAGTCGTCGATGGAAGACATGCTGAAAGGCGCCCTTCTTTCCCGGTTTCAGCATGGCGCGGCCCAATCCGCAAGCCCCGGCCGCGGGGTCGTGCTGCACGTTGGCGCCACGTTTGGGGTCCAGCGCGTCGCGTGTTACGGTCCGCGACCCTCCGGCCGATGCGCGTCTTGTTTTTCGTCCCGCACACCGCTCTGGCAGCTGGTGCGCGCTACCGCGTGTATCAGTTCCTGCCGTACCTGCAGGCGGCCGGTATCGACTGCACCGTGCGGGCTTTCACGAGCCCTGAGCTGTACGGCCTTTTGTACGGCGGAGGGCACGAGCTGCGGCGCGCGGGCTTGATCCTCGCGCGGTCGCTGCAGCGCTTGAAAGACGTCGCGGGGGCGGGCCAGTTCGACGCATTTTTCGTGTACAAAGAGTGCTTCCCGTTCGGCCCTCCGCTGATTGAAGAGCACCTGAAGAGCCTGGGCAAGCCGCTCATTTACGACTTCGACGACGCCATTTTCCTGCCTGAATCGACGCGGCTGCGCCAACGACTGCGCAGTCCGGACAAGGTCGCCCGCATCGTGACGTTGGCCGATCGAGTGATCGTCTCCAATCAGCACTTGGCCGGCTTCAGCTCGGCCTACAATCGCAACGTCGAAATTATCCCGACTTGCATCGACATGAGCGTGTTCGTCCCCAAGCCGTGTGCGCGCGCAACCAACGCACCACTTCGCATCGGGTGGATTGGCAGCCACTCTACCGCCAAATACTTGGAGCGGCTCGGTCTCGTTTTTTCGAGGCTGGCCGCGCGCTTCGACTTCGAGTTGCACGTGATAGGGGCGGGTCGAACGCTGCGATTTCCGGGTGTTAGAAGCGTGGAGCGCGCCTGGCGCTTGGAGGCCGAAGTCGGCGAATTCCAAGACCTCGACATCGGCGTGTATCCGCTCGGAGATAGCGTATGGGAGCTCGGTAAGGCCGGCTTCAAGGCCATTCAATACATGGCGGTCGGCGTGCCCAGTGTGTCGTCCCCAGTAGGGGTAATGAACGAGATAGTACGCGACGGCACCGACGGCTTTTTGGCTGATTCCGACGACGAGTGGTTCGACAAGCTCTCGCGCTTACTGTCCGACGCCGACCTCCGACGACGAATGGCCGAACGGGGCCGCGAAGCCGTCGAACAACGCTTCTCTCTGAGCGCGAACGCGCCGAAGCTCGTCGAGGCCATTCGCGCAACCGTTGCGGGGCGGGCCGTGGGGGGCGCCCATGGCTAGCCCCGCCAGCCGTGTCGTCGATGACGCCTGCAAGCGCACTTTCGACGTCGTGGCCGCGGCGGGCGGGTTGTTGGCGCTCGCGCCCCTCCTGGCCCTGCTGGTTGGCGCCGAGTGCGCAGTGCACGGCTGGCCTCCGTTCTTTCGACAACGCAGGCCCGGTCTGCGCGGCCGCATTTTCTCCCTGTGGAAGCTGCGCAGCATGACCAGCGAGCGGGGGCCGGACGGAGAGCTCTTGCCGGATTCGCAGCGCCTCACGGAGTTTGGTAAATGGCTGCGTGCTACCAGCTTGGACGAGCTGCCCGAGCTGTATAACGTCCTGCGCGGCGACATGAGCCTGGTTGGGCCCCGGCCGCTCCTCGTGCAGTACCTGGAGCTGTATTCACCCGAACAGATGCGCCGCCACGAGGTTCGTCCCGGCATTACCGGGTGGGCGCAAATCAACGGCCGAAATGGGTTGAGCTGGGAAGAGAAATTCGCGCTCGACGTGTGGTACGTCGATAACCGTTCGTTTCGCCTCGACCTGCTAATCCTTTTCAGGACCCTCCGTGCGGTCGTGGCCCGGGAGGGCATCACGGCGGAAGGTGAGGCGACAATGCCTAACTTCCTGGGTAGCAAGAACGCCGAGCCGGCGGTATGAATCGCCCCACCCGCTTGCGCAACAGAGTATAGCATTCGGGACTTTCTCATGGTGGAACCGGCGAAGCGTATCTACTTGTCTGCCCCTCACATGAGCGGCTTGGAGCAGGGGTACGTCAACGAGGCCTTCGCCACGAACTGGCTCTCCAGCGTCGGTCCGAATCTGGACGCATTCGAACGCGAGTTCGAGGCCGTGGTCGGGCTGAGCGGCGTAGCGCTGGCGTCTGGTACGGCCGCCATCCATTTGGGCCTACAGCTACTGGACATCGGCCCGGGCGATGAAGTCATCTGCCCCAGCTTCACCTTCGTGGCTACGGCCAACCCCATCCGCTACTTGGGGGGGGCGCCGGTGTTCGTCGACAGTGAGCGCACGTCTTGGAACATCGATCCCAACTTGATCGAAGACGCGCTCAAGCAACGGCCGAGGATCCGCGCCATCATCGTCGTCCATCTCTTCGGCCAGAGCGCCGATATGGCGCCCATCTTGGAGCTTTCGAAGAAGTACAGCGTCCCAGTTCTCGAAGACTGTGCCGAAGCTTTGGGTACCACGTACCGCGGTCGCCACGTCGGGCAAGATTCGCCCGTGAGCGCCTTCTCCTTCAACGGCAACAAGATCATCACCACCACGGGCGGCGGCATGCTGGTGGCGCGTGACCGCGCGTGGGTGGAAAAGGCGAGGTTCTGGTCCACGCAAGCGCGTGACCCCGGCATCGGCTATTCGCACACCCAACAGGGCTACAACTACCGGCTCAGCAACGTGCTGGCCGGCATCGGTCGAGGCCAGCTGCAGGTGCTGCCGGAGCGAGTTGCCGCGCGTCGGCGTATCGCGTTCCGTTACCAGGCCGCCTTTGCCGACCTCGATGGCCTGAGCTTGATGCCGCAGGCGGCTTGGGGCCTGCACACCAACTGGCTCAGCTGTTTCGTCGTGGAGTCGTCGAAGCTGGGCGCCTCCCGCGACGCCATCATCGAGGCGCTCGCGGCGGAGAACATCGAAGCTCGTCCGGTCTGGAAGCCCATGCACCGCCAGCCGCTATTCAAGGGGTGTCCCATGTTCGGTGGCGGCGTCTCCGAAGACCTGGCCGCCTCCGCGCTTTGTTTACCAAGCAGCAGTGGCCTGACCGACGCCGAACAATCGCGGGTCATCGACACCGTGCGCCGATTGGTCAAATCGCCGCGCCTGAGCTCATTCGGAAGCGGGGCGCTCAGTGTCTAGAAGTCTCGCCCGAGCGTCGCGCATCGTGCTCGACTTGATGGTGCTGACGCTGGCCTACGGCTTGGCGTTCGTGTTGCGCTTCGACGGCTTGCCGTCCGCGAGCCAGTGGCTTCGCTACTTCATCACCTTGCCGTATGTGGTGGGGGTCGAGTTCCTGGTCTTGCGCTGGCTAGGCACTCATCGGTTCGTGTGGCGCTACGTTGGTCTGCGGGAGACCGTGCGCATTTTGCGAGCTTGTCTGATCGCGGCGGGCATCTTCGGCGCTTGGCGCTTCACGGTCGGTCAGACCGAGGGTGGCGGCGTGAAGCGCCTCGTAATTCCGTATGGCGTCGTCGTGCTCAACATGGCTCTGTCGTTCTTGGGCATCACCGGCATCCGCGTGTTGCGGCGCTTGCAGGGTGAGCGGCGTGAAACGACCCAGCGCGTGACCGAGAAAGAGCCTGTCCGAACGATGCTGGTGGGCGCCGGACAAGCCGGGGTGCTGGTCGCCCGTGAGCTAGCTCAGCGCCCTGACGTCGGGTTCCGTCCGGTTGGCTTTTTGGACGATGACCCAAACAAGTTGGGCATGGTGCTGCACGGTATCCCGGTGGTCGGCACCACGAACGATTTGGCGGAGCGCTGCGCACGGCTGCGCGCTGAGCAGTTGCTGATCACGATCGCGAACGCGCCCGGCTCGTCCATTCGTCGCATTCGCAGGTTGGCAGAAGAGGCGGGCATCTCCGCCAAGATCATCCCGGGGCTGTATGAAATCGTCGGCGGCCACGTCAACCTGTCGCGCATCCGCAGCATCGCGATCGAAGATTTGTTGGGCCGCGAGCCCGTCGATCTAGATCTGGAAGGCATCGCCGAGCGCGTACGCGGCCAAGTCGTGCTCGTCACCGGCGCCGGCGGCAGCATTGGCTCTGAGCTGTGTCGGCAGCTGCGACTGTTCGAGCCGTCCGAGTTGATCTTAGTCGAGCGCGCCGAGAACAATCTGTTCAACATCCACCGTGAGCTCGTCGGCGCGGGCGTGACCTGTGTCGTCCCCTGTATTGCCGACATCACGGACGCCGCGCGAATGGAGGCCATCTTTGAGACTCATCGGCCCGCGCTGGTGTTCCACGCCGCCGCGCACAAGCACGTGCCAATGATGGAGTGGAATCCGCTCGAGGCCATCAAGAACAACGTGTTCGGAACGCGCCTGGTTGCGGAGCTTGCTCATCGCTTCGATGTCGGGGCCTTCGTGATGATCTCGACGGACAAAGCCGTCAATCCCACCAGCGTCATGGGCGCCAGCAAGCGCGCGGCCGAAGTCTGTATCCAGTCGCTGTCGCGCAGCTCGAAGACGCGCTTCGTCACCGTGCGCTTCGGCAACGTCTTGGGCTCGACGGGCAGCGTCATCCCCATCTTCCAAGAACAAATCTCTCGCGGGGGGCCCGTCACGGTTACGCATCCCGAGATGCGCCGCTACTTCATGACCATTCCCGAGGCGTGCCAGTTGGTTCTGCAGGCTGGCAGCATGGGTGTGGGCGGGGAGATCTTCATCTTGGACATGGGTGAGCCCGTACGCATCGTCGACTTGGCTCGCGATTTGATTGCCCTGTCGGGATTGCGTGAAGGGGAAGACATCGAAATCGAGTTCTCTGGCGTTCGCCCCGGAGAGAAGCTCTTCGAAGAGCTATCGACCAATTCGGAGAACGCCGATAAAACGCGCCATCCGAAGATCTTCGTTGGTCGCATTGCGGCTCGACCCGCCGAGCAGGTGGCGCTCGCGGTCCAACGCCTGAAAGACGCCCTGGACGGGGGCGACGCTCGTCGGGTCTTGTCCGTACTCCGCGAGCTCGTGCCGGAGTACACGCAAGATGCCGTCACGACTCCCAAGCCCGCGCTAGAGTCCAAGCCGGAGGCAACTCTGACGCTCGCAGCGCCGAGCGCCATGGCTTCAGCGATCCGCGGGCTAGCCGAGTCCTGAACGGATCGAGCGCGTCCAAGGAAGATTGTTCTGAAGTCGCAGACCGACTAGCATTTTACTTCGCTGTCGTATGGATCGCCCCGAGCAACGTGACGAAGTCGGTGTCCCTGTGCGGAGACGACGGCGCGGGCGTTCAACGAGCGACGTTGCTTGGACGAGTGGCTCGAGCTCGCGGCCGATCGCGATTCTGCTCGGCATCGTAGTCGCGGGCTCAGCGCTCGCGCTCGGCGCGGTTCACACGCCGGTCATGATGGCGGCTTGCGCGTTGACGGTCATCACTTACGCGTTTGCCATTCGGCGGCGCGTGCTGTCGGCGGCCATGCCCGGTCCCGCGCGGGTCTTGTTCGGCCTGGGTCTGTTATCGCTATTTCAGAGCTTGCCGCTACCGCCTGCGCTGTCGTCGGTCTTTTCGCCCGTGGGCACGGAAATATGGAGGAGCGCGCGCGAGCTCCTAGGTCTGCCCAGCGCGGTCAACACTTCGCTCTCGCTCGATCCCGGCGCTAGCATGCGCGAGGCGATCAAATGGTCGATGTACGCGCTCGCTTTCAGCGTTGCGGCGGCGCTAGGTCGCCGGAGGCGCGCGTTCGCCGGGCCCTTGCTCGTTTGGGGGTCGGCCACGCTGGTCGGTTTGGTGACGCTCGCGCATCAGCTCTCCGGGGCCACCAGCGCTTACGGGCTATACGAGCCGCATGGTGAGTTTGCTCGTTCCAGCATTGGGCCTTTGCTGAACCCGAACAACCTGGCAGGTTACGAAAATCTCGGGCTATTTGCGGGTCTCAGCCTCCTCGTCGGCCGCGAAGGGACGGTGCCTCGCTGGGTCGTCGGGCTCGGTTGCTTGGTCTGCCTGCTGGTAGGCGTGGCGACGGTCTCGCGTGGCGGTTTGTTGTCGCTGGGCGCCGGGGGCGCGGTGTTGAGTCTCTTGTTGGCGCGGCGCCGTGAGCTTCGCGAGCGCCTTGGGGCGCGCCGCAAATCGGTGTGGATCGGGGCGGGGGTGGCGGTCGCCCTCGGCGCCTTGTTGGGCCTGGTTGCGTTGGTGCCCAACCCTTTTCAGCACTCCAACGACGCCGGCGTGCAGAAGCTCACCGTGGCTTGGTCAACGCTGCCGCTGATGGCTGAGCATTTCTGGTTCGGCGTGGGCCGCGGGGCCTTCGAATCGGCCTTTCAGCGCGTCCTGATCGGGCGCGACAACCTGATCTTTTCGCACCCCGAGAACTTCGTCGTACAGTGGGCAGTCGAGTGGGGCGTTCCGGCGGCCGTTCTGGCACTAGGCACCTTGAGTTGGTTCCTACGCCCTGCGGCGCTGGGCGTGGGGCGCTCCATTTCGGGCCTCATCGTAGGCGTGGGCTTGGGCGTCCTGTTACTTCAGAACCTGGTCGACTTGGGGCTCGAGGTACCGGGCGTGGCGTTGGGCGCCGTGGTTTGCGTAGGCTCGGTTTGGGGCAGCAGCATCCAAGACTCTGGGACTCTCGGACGCCAGCGACTGTGGGCTTGGGGTGCAGCCGGCGCGGTCAGCTTGCTGTTGATCGGCGGCCTTTTTTCGAACCTCGAGACGGTGGGGGACGCGCGTCGGCGAGTTGAGTTCGAGTACCGCGCGCTCGACATTCACGACCCGGAGGCGGTTAAGAAGTTTCGAGCCGCGTTGCAGTCGGCCGTGCTCAGCCACCCCGCTGATCCGTATTTCCCTCGAATTGGCGCGAGTCTGGCGTTTCAAGTGGGCGACGCGCCCCCCATGCCTTGGATTGGACACGCGCTTGGACTGGGGATGATGAGTGGGCGCTCGCATCTGCTGCTCGCTCGCATGCTGACGCGTTGGCACCGCAATGAACAGGCCGTGTTGGAGATGCGTTTGGCGTTGACCTACGAGCCAGCGCGCATGGACTTGATCGCCAAGAGCGCGCTCCAGCTGACCCACGATCCCGACCTATTGAGTCGGGCGGCGCCGGAAGGGCAGCTAGGCGCGAAGCTGTTGACGGCCATGGCTCACGGCTTTTCGGACCCGGCCGACAAGCCACTGCGCATGGAGCTACTGCGTCGTGCAATCCGTCACAGCGATGACGTGCCTGCGCCACGCGTAGAGCTGGCGGCCGCATTGCTCCGTGATCTGGAGTCGAAGGATGCGGAAGGACCATGCCAGGGCGCCGCGCAACGCGCGGCCTGCATCGAGGAAGTCAAGGTGCAGGCGGCACGCGTCTCGAAGCTTTCGCCCCAGACGGAAGGGCCCGAGCTCCTGGCTCGCTTGTTGCTCGTTGTGGGGGATCCGGCCGGCGCCGACCAAGCCCTTGGCGGTCGCTGCGAGGCCAGCGCGCGTCGCAGCTGTTTGATGTTGAAGCTTCGGGCCGCGGTGGCTTTGCGAGATACCGGTCGCGTGATAGCGGTGGCGCGTATTCTGACCGAGCATAGCTGCCTGTCGGCGGCGTCGTGCGCGCAGGCGTACGACGAGATCGCGGGCGCGCTCGACGGCATCGGCGAAGCGCAGCTGGCGCTGACCTATTTCGAGAGAGCAGCGCGAGAGGACAACGCCGAGAAGCGCTGGCTTCGCCTGGCGGACGCGGCCAGCCGTTCCGGCCACCACGCGCAGGCCCTCGACGCACTGACTCGGGTGGCCCGCAAGCGGCGTGGGGATGCGAAGCTGATGAACCGCATGGAAGACGAGCGCCGAAAACTTCTGCTCGAATCCATGCCGGCCCGTTCTAAGTAGCCATATTAATTAATAAATTATACGGTTCGGCCGCCTCGGAGCCGACGCAAAGCGCTGCTTCCTTGAACCAGGACGCACGCGATGCATCAATACCCCTTAGAAAATCGGTCCATCTCGACCGACCACTAGTCCTTTGACCGAATCTTCCTACCCCCGCGCCCTGTCAACGCCTCCCCCAGCCACGGCAGCCGAGGCCGAGGAACCCCGCTTTTCGCTCTTGGCGCTTTGGGGATCCATTCGCAAGAGCTGGGCCTGGATCTGCGCCATCACGTTGCTCACGGTGCTCGCCGTTGCCGCTTACACGCTCGGTCAGCAGAAAGTGTACGAGGCCCAGGCCACGGTTCTGTTCGATCCGCAGCCGCCGCGACCGCTGGGTAACCAGGTGCAATCGGTGGTGGACGTTGGCGGTGAGTACTGGAACAACAAGGAGTACTACAAGACTCAGTTCTGGGTGATTCAATCGCAACGCTTGGCGCTCGAGGTCGTCAAGGAGCTGCGTTTGGAGAACGACGGCGGCTTCATCAGAAACCTGCCTGTCAGCACGGTGCGGAACCCGAGCTCTACCGCCGCGGAAGAGGCGGCCCACGCGCTCCGCATGCGCCTCACGGTGGAGCCCGTGCGTGATAGCCGCCTGGCGGTGCTTCGCTTTCGCGACGTCGTGCCGTCGCGCGCTCATCGTATTCTGAGCACCCTCGTCGATCGATACGTCGACAACAACCTGGACGACGCGCTAAGCGCCATGGGCATGGCCGCCGATTGGCTAAGCGGACAGGGGGACTCGCTCAAGAAAGAGCTCGAATCGAGCGAGATGGCGCTTCACGAGTACAAAAAGACCAAGAACATCCTGTCGGTATCGATGGATGATCAATCCAACATGTTGCGTGGTGAGATGCAGCAGCTGAGCACCGCGCTCACTGCGATTGAGACGCGACGTGAACAGATCGCAGCGCGGCGTTTCGCGCTGCGTAAGATCAGCACGGACGACCCGGCCAATATTCCGGCGACGGAGCTGCTCAGCAGTCCGTTGCTCAACGAGCTCCGTAGCAAGTATGTGCAAGCCTCGATCCACGTGAACGAGCTGGTCGCGTCCGGTAAAGGCGAGGCGTATCCGACGGTGCTGGCCGCTCAGGCGGAGCTCGACGCCACGCGGTCGGCCCTGTTGTCGGAGGTCACCAACCTACAGAGCGCCGTCGATCACGAGCACGCGGCCGCGTCCCGAGAGGTCGAGGGTTTGCGCGGGTTGTTGGAAGCCGCCAAGCAGCGCGCGCTCGACCTGAATCTGCTCGAGATCGAGTACAACCGGCTGCGTCGTTCGAAAGAGGACAACGAAAAGCTGTACGGCGTCGTGACGGAGCGTTCGAAAGAGAACGATCTCACCCGCATGTTGCGTATCAACAACATCCGTGTCGTGGATCGGCCCCAGGTGCCACGCGCTCCGGTCAGCCCGAACGTGGTCTTGAACTTGGCGGGTGGGCTCGCTTTTGGCTTGCTGCTGGGCTTCGTGGCCGCCATTGGCCGTGAGCAGCTGGATCGCAGCCTCAAGACCCCCGACGACGCCGAGCGGGTGCTGGGCCTGACCCTGCTGGGCCTTTTGCCAAGCATGGACGACACGGGCAAGGAGCCGACCTACGCCAAGCGGGCTGGTCGGCGCCAGCAGAAGCGTCAGCCCATGGATGGAGCGCCGGAGCTGGTGGTGCATCTGCATCCCACCAGCGGCGTCGCGGAAGCCGCGCGTGCCATCCGTACGAATATCTTCTTCATGTCTCCGGACAAGAAATTTCGCACGCTGCTCGTGACCAGCGCGGCTCCGGCAGAGGGCAAGACGACGGTCGCCTGTTGTATCGCGATTGCCATGGCGCAAGCCGGGCGACGCGTTCTGCTCTTGGATTGCGACATGCGGCGCCCGCGGATCCACCGCGTCTTCAAGCAGTCCAACGAGACCGGTCTCACCACCGCGCTGCTCGATCTGGACAATGTGGGCTCGGTCGTTCGTGACACCGAAGTCAACAATCTGCAGATCGTGACGACCGGTCCAATTCCACCGAATCCGGCAGAAATTTTGCACAGCGTTGCCTTCGACCGCTTCCTCAAGGCCATTGCCGAGCGGGTAGACCACGTGATCATCGACAGCCCACCCGTCGCGCCGGTTACGGACGCTGCTGTGCTTTCGACGCGCGTGGATGGCACCATCTTGGTGGTACGCGCATTCAAGACGACCAAGGATCTAGCGCGGCGCGCCGTCCGCTCGCTGCGTGGCGTCAGTGGTCAGACCTTGGGCACCGTGCTCAACGCCGTCGACTTCCAACGGCGCGACTACGGCTATCAGCAGTATTACTACTACCGGCGTGAGGGCTACGCCCCCGATACTTCCGAGACCAAGGAAGCGGTCGACGACGACATCGACCGTCCGGGCGCCGTCAACTGAACCGACCGCTTCGATCCCCGTGAGTCGTCTACTGGCCGTGTCCGCGTCGATCGCCTTGCGAGGCGGTGTTGTGGCGTCGCTCGTCGGTATCGCGAGCTGGCCTTTTACCTCGCGCCTGGCGGCTAGCTTGGCAGCCATATTGCTGCTGCCGCTGGCAATCGGGTTTAGCTTGCTCTGGTCAGTCGTCTACGCGCTCGTGGTCGGGCGGGTGCAGGATGGCGCTTGGTTCGGCAAGTGGCTCCCCAGCCTGTCTGCTGCGTCGCTCGTCCTGCTGATTGGCACGTACGCATCGAACGTGCTGTTCATAGACACCGCGCTACAGGCTCGTACGTTGGTCGGTTACGTCGTGACCGCAGCGCTCGCAGGCCTGGTCATCCTGGTGCTACGAGCCTGGGGCCGCGGCCGAGCGGGACCGACTTTGCGCGGCGTACGGTTGCGCCGCGTGTCGGCGCTACTGGCAGCGGCGGTCGGCCTGGCGCTGGTCATCGTCGACTCCACATTTCTAACCGAGAGCTATTGGTCGTTTCACGTCGGGCTGCTACCCGCCATGGTGGGAGCCTTCACGATTGCGGCGGGCCTTGGCCTACTCGAACGGCGGCTAGTGCCGGTGGCCGTGATGGCAATGCTGGGCCTACTGGCGCCTGGGGCTTGGCGTCTGGGATCGGGGGTGCCCCAGGGTGTCTATGACCAAATGGCGAGCATTCCCACACTCCAGCAGCGCGCCTTGCTGTTAGGCCGGCGCTTGTTGGATCGCGATGGTGATGGCTACTCTGCTGCCCTGGGCGGGGGAGACTGCGACGACCGTGATCCGGCGGCGTTTCCTTTGGCCACGGGCGGGCGGGATTGCCTTGGTTGGTCGGCCGGCGTCGTGCCCCTCCCAACGCGAGGGCTCCCGGAGCCGCTACTCGAGGCAGGTGCTCGAGTGCCGCGCATGATCGTGCTCGTGACAGTGGATGCGCTGCGTTGCGCCGAGACGGCGCCCGAGCGCCACTTGCTCGACGGTGTATGCGCGAACATCACCCGGCTAGGCAAGCAGGGGCGCTTGCGAATGGACGGGCACACGACCTATCCGAGCACTGGCGTTGCGATACAAAGCCTCCACTCGGGCGAAGTATTTCCTCGCGATGGCGCCGCGCATGAGTTGCTCGCGGCTTGGATGGGCCGGCAGGGGCGCTCGACCCACGCCATCTCGACGCATCGCAACCAAATGCCTGCACCGGTGGCGCGCTCGTTTCAAACCGTGGATCGCGAGCCTCAGGCGCTCGCTGCTCAGGGCACGGCTTCGTCGGCCGCTGTCGTGACCGACCGCGCGTTGGCCAAGCTTCGCGAATACGCTCCTAGCGCGAAGCCGCCACTGTTCATGTGGCTTCACTACTATGATCCCCATGCGCCCTACGTTGACCCGCCCGGCTCCGCGTGGGCCTTGGAGGACGCCGAGGTGCGGTACGCTGCGGAGGTGCGGAGGGTGGATGCCGAGCTCGGTCGTTTGGCTGAGGGTATCTCCGCGCTCGGCTCGGACGCGCTCTTGTTCGTCACGGCCGATCACGGCGAAGAGCTCGACGAGAAGGGCGCTTCGCACCACGGCTCGACGCTCAACGAGGCGGCGATTCGCATTCCCATGCTCGCGTGGTCGCCCGACCGAGCGCTGCTAAACGACAGCTCCGATATGCCCGCCAGCCTAGCCGAAGTGGCTGGTTACCTGGCGGCTTCTGCCCTCGGACAACCCTTCGTTAGCGACGACCGAGCGTTCAGCTGGGTTCTCTCGCATGGCAAGCGCGAAGTGGGTATCTATCGCGACGGCTTCAAGCTGACTTACGATCAGGGCTTGAACGTGATGGCGCTCTACGACGTGCGCCACGACCTGGGTGAGTTGCGTGATCTCGTCACGCAGCGCCCGGAGCTGGTCCAGTCGCTGGGAGAGCAGCTGGCGTCGTTCGAGGCGGCAGCTGCTGGGCGCGCCGCGCGTACCTTCAGCGAATGAGGGCGCCCCTATGTACCTGGCCGTCTCCGTAGATCTGGACGAAACTCATCACTATCGCGCGATACACGGGCTCGAGCCCGCGGAGGCGGGCGACGCTGTGTATTCGCTCGCGATCCCACGGTTGGTCGATTGGGCCAGGCAGCGAAAGCTACCTTTGACGTGGTTCGTGGTAGGGCGCGATCTCGAGCGACCCGACAACGCCGAATCGATTCGGCGTTTGGCGAGCGCTGGCGATGAGCTCGGCTGCCATTCGTATTGGCACCACTACGATCTGACCAGGCGTCCGTTTTCAGAGATGCGCTACGACGTGGAGCGAGGCATCAGCGCCATCGAAAGCGTCGCTTCCGTCAAGGTGGCTGGATTTCGCGCGCCGGGCTACGTCGTTACCGACGCGCTGCTGGCTTTGCTGCGCGAATCGGGGCTTGCTTACGACTCCTCGGTGTTTCCGTGTCCCGCCTACTACGCCTTGAAGGCCGCGGCGATCGCGGCCATTGGCAGGCGCCGGCTAGCGTCGCACGCCATTGTCGACGTGCCCGAGGTGTTGAGGGCACCCACCGGCCCGTACCGAGTCGGCACGCCCTATTGGTTCCGCGGCACCGGGATTCGTGAAATTCCGATCCAGGTTACACGTCGCGGGCGTCTACCGTTCATCGGCTCATCGCTCACGCTCGCGGGCACGCTGGGCGCTCGCTTGCTGGCCGCTGGCGTCATGGGTGAGCCGTTCGTCAATCTGGAGTTGCACGGCTTGGACGCGCTCGATGAACGCGACGGATTAACCGAGCTAGCCAAGCACCAGCGTGACCTGCGCATCCCCTGGAACAAGAAGTTAGACGCGCTAGACGCTGCGGTGTCTATGCTGCTGGACAAGGGCTATGGCGCGGTCAGGCTGGACGAGCTGGCCCGGCGCGCGACCGCGACATGAAGGCGCGACGGGGCGCTACTTCGAAATGCGCACGTTCCCGAGATACAGCACGTCGAGCGCGCAGGTGTAGAACGTGCGCAGCGCGTCGTCAGGTGAGCAGACTACGGGCTCGCCGTTCAGGTTGAAGCTGGTGTTCAGCACGATTGGTACGCCTGTTAGCCGCTCGAACTGCTGAATGAGCTGGCGGTAGCGGATCGAAGAGTCTGCGTCGACCGTCTGTAGACGACCGCTGCCGTCGGAGTGAACGACGGCCGGCACCAGCTCGCGTTTCTCTGGACGGAACATCAATACCTTTTCCATGAACGGCACCAGCGTGCCGGGCTCGCACTCGAACCACTCAGCCACGTGCTCCGCCAAGATGGCGGGCGCGAACGGTCGGAACGCCTCGCGAAACTTGATCGCTGCGTTCACGACGTCCTTGCCGTCCTTGCGCCTTGGGTCGAGCAGGATGGAGCGATTGCCGAGCGCGCGCTGTCCGAACTCCATGCGGCCCTGGAACCAACCGATGATCTTGCCGTCGACCAAATCCTGGGCGGCGCGGCCAGCCACGTCTTGGCAGACCTCGACGTTCGGGATGCGGAAGCGCGTGGCCACGTCCAGGCAAGCAGCGTCGGAGTATTCGGGCCCCCAATAGTTGTGGCGCTCCGGCTCGGAGCGCTTGCCGGTGCGCTGAGCGTGCAGCCACAGGGCCGCGCCAATCGCGGTTCCGGAATCGTCGGGGCAGCTGGTGATGAAGGCCTGCTTGAACGGGGTCTTTTCGGTGATCTTGCCGTTGTAGACGCTGTTCATGAAGCAACCGCCCGTTGCGACCAGGTTGTCGAGCCCCGTGCGTCGGTGCAGAGCCGTCAACACCTTCGTGACCGACTCTTCGAAGACGCGCTGCATTGCGCCCGCTAGCCTTTCGTGGCGTCCATCGAGCGGGTCGCTCTTGCGGCGAGGTGCGCCGAAGAGCTTGACGAACTTGTCGGAGTACATGCGTCCGTCGAAGAAATTGTAAAATTCGAAAAAATCCAACGCAAGGTCGAAGGTTCCGTCTTCGTGCACGCGCACCAGTCGTGACATGGGTTCGTAGAATTCATTGTCACCCTGCGCGTAGGAGGCGAGCGCCATCACCTTCCACTCGTCCGAGTCCGGTCGGAAACCAACGAATTGCGTGATGGCGCCGTAGAAGAGACCGAGTGAATGGGGGAAGCGCACCTCGGACAGCCGCTCGACCTTCGCGCCTGAACCTCGAGCCAGGAGGCTGGTTTGACGCTCCGCGCGGCCGTCGAGCACGACGATGGCGGCTTCTTCGTGTGGGCTCAGATAGAATGCGTTGCCGACGTGCGAGTCGTAGTGGTTGACGAAAGTGATCGGCGGTGCCGCTTCGGCCGTGCCGGTCATGGTCAGCTCGTTGCTGGCCTTCGCTCCCGCGATACGCATCAGCTGGGCCGGTACCTGTGAGAGGTGCTCCGTTCGCCAGCGTCGAGTCAAGTAGCCGCCCGGCATGTTTTCGAGCTCGATGCTGGGGTTCCATGCAATCGCCACTTCGTCGAGGTCGGAGAGCTCGAGCCCTGCGTCTGCCAGGCAGCGCTGAATTGCCAGCGTGGGGAAAACGCGGCTCTGCTTGCGGCGATCGAGGCGTTCCTCCGGGATGGCGCTCACGACGCGGCCGTCGACGATCAGCGCGGCGGAACAGATCAAGACATCGTGGCAAATGCCGAGAATTTTCATACAGCGAGGCTCCTGGCAGCTTCTTAGCATCATCGGATGCGTGAGTGGTTGCTTGCATTCGACGTTAGGGGCTGCGAATGGCCAAGTCAGTCGATGATCGCGGTCGAGGCGCCTGGCGGGCGAGGCGCGACGAAGGCGCCTACTTGCGGTAGGTGTTTGAGGAGCAACGAAGCCAGCGGGGATGCGTCGGCTGCGAGGGCGACTGACTTGGCCATTCGCGGGCCCTTAGGACGTCGGCCCGGACGTGACGTCGGCGCCGGTACTTCTCGGCCGCCCCCCGTCATGCTAGCCGGTGCGGGCGTGACCGGGACATTGACCGACGACGTCGAGCAGCTCTACGACGACTACCCGTACCCTGCGCACGGCGTGGTCAGCTCGGTCGTCGCGCAGCTCGCTCAGGATGCGGTTTCGCGGCTGCAGGAACGTCTCGACGGAACCGCGCTCGAATACCTGGACGCTGGCTGCGGAACCGGTGAGCAGACGCTCGGCATGGCCCGGGCTTACTCCGGATTGCGCGTCACGGGCGTCGATTTCAGCGAGCGCTCGTTGAGCTTTGCCCGAGACCTCGCTCGGCGTCACGGGCTACGTGCCAGTTTCGTTCGCAAAGACTTGACGCGGTCGTTGGACGATATCCCTGCGCCCGACTTGATTACCTGCATTGGTGCCTTGCACCACCTGCCCAGTCCGGCGGCAGGCCTGCGAGCGCTGCGGGGCGTCAGCAAGCCGCACACGCTGCTGCTTGGTATGGTCTACGGGACCTTCGGGAAATGGGATCTATTTCGCGTCCGCGACGCGTTGAACCTCCTTGCCGGCCCGAGCGCGTCGCGACCCGAACGGCTCGCGCTTTTGCAGAAGGTGCGCATGGCCAACAATGTCGGTCCGGCCGAGTACGCCCGCACGTGGGCCAAGCGCCGGCGATTTGGGCCGCGGATCCCTTGGATGGAGGCGGTACGACGCGTCGTGGGTGGTCGTAGCCCGAATTATCAGGCGGACGCGTACACGCATCCGCGAGAGACCTCGTACACCTGGGCCGAGGTCGACGAGTTGCTCACCAGCGCGGGCTGGCGTCTCGTGGGTTGGCCCAGGCGCTCGGGCATGCCTGACGACCCGAGCGAGTTACTCGGGAAAGATGGAGCGCGGCTGGTTGCCGAGCTCGATTTGCTCGCGCGCGCGAGCATCTACGAGCGCTTGGTGTGTCCGGCCAACCTCTACTTCCTCGCCGAGCCGCGGGCGTGAGCGCGCGCCCAGCGGGCTTGACTTGGCGCTGGCGTTAGGCCGGCTTACCGACGTTCTTGCAGTACCAGTCGAAGAACTGTTGCACGCCGTCGGCCACGCTGACCTGGGGCTCGTAGCCGAGGAGGGTGCGCGCTTTGGTGATGTCCGCGTAGGTGTAGCTGACGTCGGCGCGCATCATGGGCTCGCTCTCGACGGGGGCTTTGCCGCCGGCCAAGGCCTCGATGCTGCGCACGAAGTCAGCCAGCAGCACCGGCTCGCCGCGGCCAATGTTGATGATTTCGTAGCCTAGGCGGCGGTCGGCCGCGGCCATGATGCCTTGGACGATGTCGGAGACGAACGTCCAATCGCGGTGCATTTGGCCGCCGTTGTACAGCGGCATGGGTTTGCCGGTACGCATGGCGTCGAGCAGCTTGTAGGCGAGCATGTCGGGCCGGCCGCGCGGGCCGTACACGGTGAAGAAGCGCAGCGCCGTGAAGTCCAGCCCGTGGATGTGGTGGTAGGCGTGACCCAGCAGCTCGGCCGAGCGCTTGCTGGCCGGGTAGGGGGCCAAAGGGCGATCGGCCGAGTCGGTCTCGAGGAACGGAACCTGGGTGGTGTTGCCGTAGGCCGAGGAGGTTCCGGCGAAGACGAAGTTGGGCTTGCCGTGCTCGCGGGTGGCGTCGAGCAGGTTGAGCGTGCCGGTCAGGTTCACGTCGTAGTAGAGCCACGGGTCGTCGACCGAGATGCGCACCCCAGCCATGGCCGCCAGGTGCGCCACCGCGGTGAAGCGGTGCTGAGCGAACAGCTCGCGCACGAGGGCGCGGTCGCGGATGTCTCCTTCGACGAACGTGAACGCCTCGCGAGCGCCCGGTAGGCCGGCCAGCTCCGCCAGATTGGCCCGCTTGCGGGCGGGATCGTAATAGTCGTTCAGGTTGTCGAGGCCGACGACCTTGTCGCCCCGTTCGAGCAAGCCGGCCGCGGTGTGGCTACCGATGAAACCGGCCGCGCCGGTCACTAGAATCGTCTTTCCCGTCACGCGGCGGAGCCTACACCATCAGGTTGCGCTCATGCATCAGTCTTGCGCGCATCGACCTGGTCGCGGGCCGCCAGCAGCCGTTCGGTGGCAATGCCGCTCGAGCTGATGAATTGATGCACGATTTCGTTGTTGCCTTCGACCAGCTCGCGGGGCTTGCCCGAGGCCGCCACCTTGCCCTTGGCGAGCACGAAAATCCGGTCGGCGATCTGTAGCGCCCCGGCCATATCGTGCGAAATCACCACGCTGGTGACCCCGAAGCGGTCTCGCGTCTCCAGGATCATGTCGTCGACGGTACGGGTGGTGATCGGATCGAGCCCGCTGGTGGGCTCGTCGTACATCAGCACTTCGGGCTCCAGCATCAGCGCGCGGGCCAGCCCGACGCGTTTGCGCATACCGCCGGAGAGCTGGCTTGGAAAGCGCGAGGCGGTGCCTTCGAGCCCCAGCACCTTGAGCTTGTCGAGCACCTTGTCTTTGATCTCGCGCTCTTTGAGCTTGGTGTGCTCGCGCAGCGGAAAGGCCACGTTATCGAGCACGTTCATCGAGTCGAGCAGGGCCGAGTATTGAAACACCATGCCGAATTTGCGGCGCGCTGCGTTGAGCTGCCGTTCGGAGAGCGCCGCGAGGTCCACGCCGGCCACCACCACGCGGCCGCTCGTTGGTCGCTCGAGGCCAATCAGCACGCGCAGTAGGGTCGTTTTACCGGCGCCGGAGCCGCCGATGATGACGGCTACCTCGCTCCGCTCGACCCGCATGTTCACGCCGCTCAAGACCACCGTGGCTCCGAAGCGCTTTTCCAGCTCTTCCACGAGGATTTGGGGCTCGGCCATGGGCAAGCAGCACGATAGCAGACCGCTCGGCGCTTGACCCCTGACCATTGCTCTCTCTGGATAAGCGCTTGACGCCTGCCGTATGGCCTCCGCATAACGGAGGCTAGAAGGAGCCGCGAGGATGACGAAAGAACACTGGGCCGCGCTGGTAGAAGCTTCGGGAGCCAAGAAGGACGGCGAAGGTTTTTTCCTGTCGCCCGAGGGCAAGCTGTTCACGCTGTACGTGTCGGCCAACGGCGCGAGCTTGAGCGTCCAGCGCATCGAGGCTATCCGCGAAGAGCAGGGCCTGGTGCGCGCGCGCACCAAGAAGGGCGAGCTGTTCGTGCTGGCCTTGCAGGACGTGTACGCCGGCGCGGTGGAAGAAACGCAAGGCGCCTCCGCGCGAAAGGCCGGCTTCGTCTGAGCGTTGCCGAGGGCGGTGTCATTTGCGTCGAGGTCGCCGGCTCTGCCTACGGCATAGCCGTCGCCGACGTGCAGGAAGTGATCGGTTATCGACCTCCCACGCGCGTATTTCACGCGCCGAAGGCGTTGGCCGGCGTCACCAGCCTGCGGGGTGAGGTGCTTCCGGTCATCGACTTGGCCAGCTTGCTGCACGGCGAGGCCGAGACCCGCCCCGACCCGAGCGAGCCGCGCGTGGTCGTGGTTCGCGAAGCGGCGGGCGCCAAGCGGCGCGTAGGGCTCAAAGTCGACGCGCTCTTGGGCTTGCGTGAGGTGCCGGCGGGTAAACAGGGAGAGGTGCCGGCCGCCGTGCAAGCGCGGCTGGGGGAGCTCGTGGTCGGCGTGGTCAGTGAGCCGCCGCCAGCGTTCGCGCTCCTGTCGGTGACGGGCATTTTGAACGCTCCTGCGTTCCGCCAGCTGTCGGGAGCGGCGATTGAATGAGGGCCATCGCCCCGAGCTGATGCGGATCGTGGCGCTGCTGGAAGAGCGCCACGGTATCGGCGTCAGGGGTGAAGAGCTGCCGCTCTGGCTCGAAGAGCGGCTCCGTTCGGCGGTGGGCGCGCTGCTGCACGCTCGTCGGCTCGAGCTCGCCGACCTTCATGCGCAGCTCTTGTGCGAGCCAGAGCTCGTCGTCGAGCTGGCCAACGCGCTGCGGGTCGGTGAAACGCGCTTCTACCGCGACGCGCCGCAGTGGGAGGCGCTGCGGCGCGAGGTCATGCCCGGGCTGTGGGCGCGCCGTCCGCCGCCCCAGCGCTTGATGGCGCTCTCGGCAGGTTGTTCGACGGGCGAAGAGGCGTGGACGCTCGCCATGCTGCTGCACGAGACCGCGCCGCGGGCGGCGGGCAGCGCCGGGCGCGGTCGGGTGATTGGGGTCGACCGCAGCGAGCCCGCATTGGTCACGGCGCGCGCCGCCACCTACGATTCAGGGAGCCATCGCCAGCTGCCGCGTGAGCTCGAGCAGCGTTTCTTGCAGCCCGCGGTCGATGGCAGCGCCCGCGTCGTCGCGGAGCTGCAGTCGGGGGTGACGTTTCAGTGCCGTGATTTGACTCAGGGCTTACCCCCCGGACGCTACGCCATCATCATGTGCAAGAATGTGCTCATCTACTTCGGCGACGAAGCCCAAGACCGGCTGGTGCACGAGCTGCTGCGCGCCCTGAGCGACGACGGCCTCTTGTTCGTGGCCCGGAGCGAGGTCCCGATCGTCCGCTCTTTGGGCGCGAAAGCCCAAGAAATCGCGCCGAACATCACCGCCTTCCGGCCGCTCTAATCGCGACGGAGAGCGCCCGAGTCGTCGGACAAAGCCGCGGCCGGCGGCGTGTAGGTTGCGGCGGCGGAGGGCTCGGGGTAGCGGAGGCGCTATGTCTCAGGTGGATCCGCTTCGAATTGGCCGGTTCAGTTTTGGGTCTCGGCTGATCGTCGGCACGGGCAAATACAAGGACGTAGCGGAGACGCGCGCCGCTTTGGAGGCGTCGGGGGCCGAGGTCATCACGGTGGCGCTACGGCGCGTGGATTTGAAGGACCGCGCCGCGGGCTCTTTGATGAGCTTGTTGCTCGAAAAGCGCTGGACGCTGCTGCCCAACACGGCCGGCTGCTACACCGCCGACGAAGCCGTGCGCACGCTGCGGCTCGCGCGCGAGCTGGGCATCGGGGAGATCGTCAAGCTGGAGGTCATTGGCGACGCCAAGACCCTGTACCCGGACAACGAGCAGACGTTGGAGGCCGCGAAGCTGCTGGTGAAAGAGGGCTTCACGGTGCTGCCTTATTGCATCGATGACCCCATCATTTGCAAAAAGCTGGCCGACGTGGGCTGCGCCGCGGTGATGCCGCTGGCGGCGCCCATCGGCTCGGGGCTCGGCATCCGAAACCCCTACAATTTGCGGATCATCCTCGAAAATTCGACGGTTCCGGTGATCGTAGACGCCGGCGTCGGCATCGCCAGCGACGCCGCCATCGCGATGGAGCTCGGCTGTCACGGAATCTTGATGAATACGGCGATCGCCGGCGCTCAAAAGCCCGTCTTGATGGCCGAGGCCATGCGCGAAGCGGTGAGCGCGGGCCGCAAGGCGTTCTTGGCGGGGCGCATGCCCAAGCGGCTGTACGCCAACGCGTCCAGCCCCGAAGCTGGGCTGATCGAGTAGCCCGTGCTGCCTCCCTTCACGGCGTACCAGAAGCGCCTGTTCGTCTTCCTGAGCGTCGCCAACTTCTTCGAAGGTTACGACTTCTTCGCGATCAGCCAGCTCCTACCCAGCATTCGCCAGAGCTACGCGCTCAGCGAGCGGGAGGGGACCTGGCTCATTTCGCTCATCAATTTCGGCACGATTTTGGCGTTTTTGCTGATTCGTCGCGCCGATCGTTGGGGGCGCCGCCAGGTATTGTCGGTGACGATCGCCGGCTACGCGCTGTTCACTTTCCTCTCGGCGTGGGCGCCGAACGCGCTGACATTTGGCCTCTTGCAGATGCTCGCGCGCATCTTTCTCATCGGTGAATGGGCCACCAGCATGGTGGTGGCAGCCGAGGAGTATCCAGCCGAGCGACGCGGCATGGTGATTGGCGTCGTGAGCGCGAGCGCAGGCCTCGGCTCCATCTTGTGCGCGGGCATCGTGCCGCTCTTGCTGAAGACACCGCTTGGTTGGAAGAGCGTGTACTTGGTGGGCGTGCTGCCGCTCTTACTCATGATGTACGCGCGCCGCGGCTTGCGTGAAACCGAGCGCTTTACGGCCGCCGCGGCGGCCATGCCGCGCGCGGCGCCGCTGTTCGAGATCTTGCGCGGCCCGCACCGTCGGCGCGTGCTCGAGCTCGGGGCAATCTGGTTTTTGTCCTACATTTGTACGCAGAACGCGGTCACGTTCTGGAAAGAGTTCGCCCTCAAAGAGCGGCATTTGAGCCAAGGTCAAACGGGCATGATCATCAGCGTGGCGGCGGTGGTGTCGATGCCGCTCGTATTCTGGGCCGGCAAGATGCTCGACAACATCGGGCGTCGCGCGGGCGCGGCCGTGATCTACCTGTGCGCCATCTTGGGGGTGCTGGGCGGCTACACGTTTTGGGGCGTCGGGCCGCTGCTGGTTTCGATGACCGTCGGCATTTTCGGAATCAACGCCGTGCTGACGGTGTTGAATACCTTCATGACCGAGCTGTTTCCCACCGAGGTTCGCGGCAATGCCGCGGCTTGGTCCAACAACTTGATCGGTCGCATCGGATACGTTTTGTCGCCGTTGGCCATCGGTCAGGTCGTCGAGCAGTACGGTTGGGGCCTGCCACTGCGCGTCACCACCGTTTTTCCGGTGCTAGCGCTGGGGTTGATCTTCTTGTGGTTGCCCGAAACTAGGGCGCGGGAGCTCGAAGAAACCGCCAAGGTGACCGCAACGTGATGAGCGCGCTCGCCCGCGGCTGGCAGAAGCGCCGCGGTGTTCTGCTCGACGTGTTGCCCGCTGTCACGGCCTTGGTGCTGATGTTCTGGCTCGGGCTCACCCCGCTCAAATCGCTGCCGGGGCCTGATTTCGAGCTGGCCGACAAAGTGTGGCACGCCATCGCGTTTGGCGGCCTCGCGGGGTTGCTCTCGCGGGCGCTGGTCTACTTCGGCCGCGCCGCGCTGCGGGCAGCGCGCGAAGCGTCGTTGGTCTCGGTGACGTTGGGCGCTCTGCTCGAGGTATTGCAGTCGTTTACGCGCTACCGCTCGGCTGATTGGGCAGATTTACTTGCCGATGCGCTCGGCGTTGCGTTGGCGTATGGCGTGCTTCGTGCCCTCGATGCCGCCGCGGCGCGGGGCACCGCATGAGCAGCGAGCGCCGCGCTCTGCCGCGCCTAATTGCCATCACCGATTCGAGCTTGCTCCCGCCCACGCTGCTGCTCGAGCGCCTGCAGCGCCTGGCGCGCGCCGCGCGGCCCGGCACCGTCGCGCTCTTGCTGCGCGACCACTCGCTCTGCGCTCGCGCGCGCCTCACGCTCGGGCGTCAGCTGCGCGAGGTGGCTCGCGAATCGGGGCAGGCCCTGTGGGTCGCCGATCGCCTGGATTTGGCGCTCTTGTTGGAGGCCGACGGCGTCCACTTGGGCGAAGGCAGCGTGAGCCCGGCGTTGGCGCGGAGCTTGGTCGGCCAAGCTCCACGGATCTCACGCGCCTGGCACGCGGCGTCGTTGGCCGGTGCGTCGGCAGCCGAAGAGCTGGCAGATGTGGACGCGCTCTTGGTTTCGCCGGTGTTCGAGGCGCGTAAAGGGCGGGCCGCGCTCGGCCTAGGGCCGCTCGGAGTGTTGGGCGAGCAGCTGCGAGCCCGTAACTGGGCCTGCCAAACTTACGCGCTTGGCGGCGTTGCGGCGGAGAACGCCGCTGCTTGTCGCGAGGCGGGCGTTGCGGGCGTGGCCGCGATCGGCGCGGCCCTGACTGAAGATCCGACAAAGCTGCTGACCGCGCTCGAGCTGCGCCGTTAGCACCGTTGCGGAGTTGCGGAGTTGCGGAGTTGCGGAGTTGCGGAGTTGCGGAGTTGCGGAGTTGCGGAGTTGCGGCTGTTGCGGCGTCGCGGCGTCGCAATGGGGGGTCCGGGTGGCCCTCGCGCCGTCGCAGCGCGAGTTACGATCGTGAGTAAATTTCTTCAATCATTTCGCGGGAAACGTCGACGCCGCTGACGCTCTGACACGCGTAAGGATTCGCGAGTGCCTGTCTGGAAACCTTACGGATAGGAGTACCGCATTTCGACGCATCGTCGCGTTGATTTTGTTGAGGATTTTTCCTTACGTGTGTGACTCGCTTTGGTTGAGCGCGGCGGGTTGTCCTTCGTCGCCGGCGCGGTCTTCGTCGCGGGCGCGGTTGTTCCTTCGTCGCGGGCGCGGTTGTTCCTTCGTCGCGGGCGCGGTTGTTCCTTCGTCGCGGGCGCGGGTTGTTGCTTCGCCTCGACGCTGGTCGTCGCGAAGGCAGCGCGCGGGGTTGGTTGTTCGAGGAGCGGGCTGTTCGAGGAACTGTTCGAGGAACGGGTTGTTCGAGGAGCGAGTTAGCTGTGCGCGAGGACGACGGGTTGCCCGAGCTTGCTGCTGAGGACACGCGAGAGGGTGCCCCACAGCTCGTCGCCGGTTTTTTTTGCGACCCACGCGGCGCGCTCGCCATCCCAGTCGAAGTGCCAGGCGTTGCGCTCAGCGGCCATCCAGATCTGCCGAGCGGCGCGGTGGCTGTTCACGACGTAACGGCTGCCGGCGCTGAGCTCGATGGTGAGGATGTCGCTCGAGAGCTCGCACTCGACGCCCGAGAGCTCGAGCTCGTCGAGCGCGTGCACGAGGGCGCGCAGCTCGGGTAGCGCGCGCGCCTCGTAATCTGCTTCGCTGATGGACATGGCGGCGAGTGTGCCCGTGGAGCTGCGCGTGCGCTACTGCTGCGGCAAGGCCGGCAGGCAGACGCCTGCCATGCACTGATTGGGCGCGATGCAGTCGTTGGCTGTGACACACGGAAACACGCACTTGCCGGCCGCGATGTTGCAATGCGCGGTGCCGCACTGACCGTCTGCAGTGCAGGGGGGCGCTAGCGGGCCGGGCGGGGAGAGCGCGCCTGCTGCTGCTGGTGCAGCAGCGGGGGCCGCCGGAGCGGGCGCGGGCGCGGGGGCCGGGGCCGGGGCCGGGGCATACCCGGGTTGAGCGGGAGGCTGTCCAACGGCGGCGGGTTGGGTCTGCTGTGGGTACCCACCTTGCTGCGCGGGCTCTTCGCTCTTACACGCCAGGGTAGAAAGCGCGCCGACGCCGACGCTGAAACCGATCGCTGCCAAGTTCTTGAGCTTCATAGAGAAAGCCTCCGCATCTGGCTCCTACAAGCCCCGCCAGCAGGGGTCAATGTGGCTGAGGGGCTGAGGCGAGGTGGCGAGGTGGCGAGGTGGCGAGGTGGCGAGGTGGCGAGGTGGCGAGCGCGGCGGAGCCCGACAGAGCGCGAGCGCTAACGACCACGCGGCGCGAATTGACTCGGTGTTATATTGGGCCGCTCGCCATGCGAACGAGGCCGAGCTCAACTTGATCGGCGCTGCCGCCGTGGAGCGCCTGACGGGCGAGGTGCGCGCCGCGCTCCGCCGCCGGCCCGCCCACGAAGCCAAATTGGCAGGTACGCTGCGGGCGATCGCTGCTCATTCGCCGGAGCTCTTGGCCGAGCTGGGGGTCGCGGTGGAGATCGTAGCCCGCCGCGGCTCGTTCGAGCGGCCCCTGTATGGAGCGGCCGTTCGCTCGCTCAGCGAGCACGCCGAAGAGCGCCTCTGGCCGACGCTCGTGAAGGTGTTGGGCAATGACGAGGCGGGTGGAATTGCCTCGCTATCCGCGGCCTGTTTCACGAAATACCCTCGGCTGAGCGAGCCCCTGGGGCGGGCTTCGCTGAGCAGACACCCCGTGTTGGCGTTCGCGGCGGAGGTGGCGCGCTTGTCCCGCGGTGAACCGCGCGGCGCGCAGCTCGCGTCGCTGGCGCCGAAGATCAAAGAGGCTCACCGCATTCTGCTCTGTGCGGAGCTGTTCGCGGCTCTGCCGAGCCGGCGAGTCTTGCCGGTGGAAATTGCGCCCGCGTTGGCGGTGCTGCGCGACGCCGAACGGCACTTGGGGCGCTGGCTGCTCTTGGCCGAAGTGGCCGTGCGCGCGGGCGATCTCGACCCGCTTGCCCAAGCCGCGCTGCGCGCGCGCACGGGGCCACCGAGCGCCCGCCCGGCCTGGACACTCGTGGCTTGGGCGCTCCAGCCGCACGCGACGCCGCCCGCCACTCGGCCTACGCTGGAGCTCATGGCGCGCCTCAGTGATCGCCCGAGCGCCGAACGCGACGCTACTTTCTTGTTTCGCATGGCGGCCGCCCGCGCCGTGAGCGCGCGTCCCATGCTCGAAGGGCTAGCGCGCGGCCGAGCGCTGGAAGGTGAGATGTCGGTCCGCGCGGCGCTGCACTTGTGCCGCGATTACGGGCAAGCTCGGCTAGCAGAGGTGTTGGCGCAGGCCGGCAAATCGCCGCGCAAAGATTTGCTGCGAGGGTTGGCGGCGGCCGCGCTGTACGACTGCGGACAGGCGGGCGAAGCGCTGCGCTTGGCCGAAGAGCTCGACGGCACGCGCCACCTGCCGGCGCTCGGCTGGGCGTCTTTGGTGCGCGCGGCGGTGAGCGGCGGCCACCCGGGTTGTCTGGTGTCGGAGCAGAATTTTCGGCGCGTGCAGCAGGGGTGCTGCGAATGAGCCGCCGCCGCGCCGCTATTGGGCTGCTCCTCGGTAGTTGGCTCGCCAGCGCTACGGCGCGCGCCGACATCCCTCGCGAGCTGCGGATTTTGGATTTTCGAGGAGAGCCGCAGGAGCTCGTAGGCCTGCAAGCGTCGTTTTCGCGCACGTTGCCAGAGGAGCTGGGCTCGATTCCTTCGCCCGATCGCGACGCGCTCCGTTTCTTGCTGGTTGGCGCGCCCGACTCGGCCCTCGAAACCTTGCAAGCGCTCACGCTCAGCGCTCGAGGGCGCCCGCTCGACGTGATCGCCAATTTCCGCGCCGAGCCGGTAGCGTGCCCCGAAGGCGTCGCGCCGGAGCTAGTCTGCCGGGAAACTCTGCCCCTTCGCTTGGTGGGTGACGCGCTCGAGCGCAACCACCCGCTCTTGAAGCAACGTTCGTTGCGGGCCGAGCTCGGGGGTAAGCTGCGGCTCAGCCTGGGCGGGCACGCGCTAGCGGAAATTCCAGTGGGCGCGCCGCGTGGCTCGAAGGGAGGGCGGCTCGAGCGGCTGCGGGCGCGCTTGCGGGTGCTGGTGCTGCGGGCTCGCCGCGGCGGCGCGCCGGCGGTGGGCGGGAGCGACGCTGGCGCGCGGCTCGTGATGCAGCAGGAGCTGGCCAACGCAGCGGCGCTTTGGGCGCAGTGCGGCGTCGAGCTCGGAGCGCTCGACGCGCCCTCGATCGAGCTCGTGGAGCCGCCGACGAGCCAGCTGCTCACCGTGGGCTGCGGGCTGGGCCAGCCGGCTACCGGCGGCCAATTGCGCCTCGAGAACGGCCGCAAAGTCATCACCCTGACGACTCAGCCGGGCGAGAGCCCGCTCAGCGTAGCGTTGCGGCTGGCCAGCGCGCTGGGTGCCCCCGGCAAGGCTCCGCGCGTGTTCGAAAATCAGCGTGCCGCAGGAGACGCGTTGCCGAGCGCGGACCTGCTGCTCGAGGGACCGAGCACCTGGCGAAGGGCCGAGCCGGAGCCGCTGTCCAGCGATCCGACGTTGCCGCTTTGTTTGGGGCAGGTCGATCTCAGCGACGGCGTGACGCACTTCAGTGATGGCGACGCGTTCGTGGGCACGTTCGAAGAGCGCGCGCTGCTGCGTGCCTTCGACGACGGGGATCCGCTCAGCGTCGAGGTGTTGGTGGTGCCGGAGCTCGAAGGCGGTCAGCGCATCGGCGAATCGTTCATCGTGAGCCCGGGTTCCAGCCTGTCCAGCAGCGTGCTCATCGATCGCTCGGCCATCGCCGCCGGAGCGCGCTCTTTTGCCCTGGCCCACGAGCTGGGGCACGTGTTTTTGGCCATGCCGGGGCATCCCGACGACTTCGGGGTCGATCAGCCCTGGTCGTTGATGGACGCCGACGTGGCCGACGGCACCATCTTCGGACCCCGCCGCCTCTCGCTCTCCGACTGTGAGCGCGCCGCTAGCCAAGCGGGCCCGAAGAGCCTCGTCCCCGTGCTCAGCTCTGCCCGCGCGAACCCGCCTAAATAGCTCGCCCTGTTCGCTTGCAGAACGAGGCGAGCTCGCGCAAAGCGCGCGCCGGAATGGCCCGACCCATACCTGGGCGAGCGCCGATCACGATCGACTAAAGCGGCACGATGAAGCTCAGCTGCGTGCCGGCGGCGTAGGCGTAGCTCACGAAGTAGTCGAAGCCGTCCACAATCACTCCCACGGGTTGGTTGGCCAAGATGCGGTGCACGCCATCGTTTTGCAGACCCGGCGACAGATTTTCGGGGCGCGGCTTGGTCATGTCGATGGTCGGGAAGCTGAGCTGACAGCTGTACACGACTCGCGCGGGGGGACCACCGCGCAGCTCGTCCGTCAAACCGTCGGCTGGTGCTCGTTCGCAGGTCGGAATCTCCGATACCAGCCGGCCATCGAGCGCGACCGCGGTGCCGGGCGCGGCGATGATGCGCACGAAATCGAAGGAGTACTTGTCGGGCGTCAAAAACACGTAATTGTCGCGGAATTGCTCGACCGGCGGCACCACGACCAGGCTCGGATCGCCCCCCGGCAGCTCGCTCGGAATGTTGGCGTCTTCTTGGCTGGGCGAGACGGCAGAGAGCGCCACCGGCGCGTCGCTGTCGAGCGTGAAATGGTGGGCGCTGCTCAAGTCGGCAAAGTCACCCAGGCCCTTGAGCGTGAGCTTTTGCTGCGCGCCGTCCAGGCTGGTCGTGACGTGGGCGCCGCGCTCGGTCGTGGCGATCACCCGAAAATACTCGTTTTGCTCTTGGACGCCGATCTCGGCGCCGGCCGCCTTGATCGCGCGGCCGCGGTTGGGCGACACGGTGGCCACGAAGTGCTGCCCGGCCGTGCGCACGTGGTCGAGCTGCTCTTCCAAATGGTCGGCGCAGCACGCGCGATCGCGCAAGGTGTGGAAGTCGGGGGCGTCGCTGGCTTCGCTGCCGCTGAAGGCGACCACGGGCGCGTCGGCCGAGACGATGCTGCCGGTGAAGTCGGCGTCGAAGTCGTCGGTCTCCAGGTTGGCGACATCGAAAGCGTCGAGCGTCAACGTCAGCTCCCCGCCGGCCTCGGTGGCGGGGATGGGCCCGCCCGCCAAGATGCGAGCCTGGCTCTTGACGGTGACGCGCGTGCCGTCGCGCGTGCCTACGAGCGTGAGAAATGCCCGTAAATCAGTGGGGCGGTTACTGCTGAAGTTGGTGTCGGGGTCGCTGGTGCTGGCGATGGTTTGCGGCCAGCCCAGCACCACGTACATCAGCGCTTCGTCGCTGCCGCCCGGCTCCAACGCCTCCACCGGCTTGAGCAGCGAAGCGTCGTTGGAGAACACGTTGACGTTTTCGAGCGGATTGAACTGGTACGCCACGACGGGGAACGACGAGGTCACGCGGTAGGCGTGCCGCGTGAGCGCGGTGTGGCTGCCCGTGTTGAACGTGCCCTCGGCCGAGCCGTCGACCTCGCGCGGGCCGAGCTTGAACACCCGGAGGCTGAACGGAGGAATACGCGCGCGCGCGACCTCGGCCAGCTTTGGCTCTTCACCGGGCAGCGCGTCGTCTTGCTCGATCACGACCTCGGTCGTGATGTCGGGCTCGGGGTTGGAGATCACGACGGCAAACTGCTGGGCCGCGGCGTTCAACGTGTCGTCCACGCGCGCGTTGTCCAGATCCACTGGCCAGTACTCGCAGCCCACGTTGCTGCGGTTGCGGCGCGCTTCGTTGCATAGGTTCAGGCACCTACCCGCGCGACAGCCCTGAAACTGCTCTGGATCGCAGCTGCCCTGAAAGACGGGCTCTTGGCCATTTTCATCGCAAATGTAGGCGTCCAGGCCATCACAGCTGCCGGCTCCGGGCAGACACGGGCTGCACTCGAAGGCATTCGGGTTACAAACCTGCCCGCGCGCCCCGCAGTCATCCAAAAGCTGGAAAACGGGCCCGCCCAGCGCGCTCACGCACTCCTGCAGTTGCGCGCCCGAGCAGCGACGTTGCTCTAGCTGACAGAGAGGCGGCGGCGGCTCGGCGCCCTTCAGCCAACGATCGGTGCGATCGTACCCGCACGCGCCGAGCGCGGCCGCCACGCCCAGGGCGACGGTGAGATTTCTGGGCCAATGACGCAAGAACAACTCAATGCTGCGTGAAGAAGGTGTCGGTGGCGTAGGCGTTCCAGCCGCGCGCCGACAATTGGCGGTAACGAAGGCTGCCGTAGTCGAAGCCTTCGATGTGAGCCAGCGTGGTCTCGATGGCGATCGAGCCGACCGGCAGGGCCGCGTCGGGGGCCAGCTTGGCCAGGTTGGGCAGCTTGAGCTCGCTCTGCGGCCCCGGCGCCACCAGCGTCCAGCTGTACAAACCTTGGCCCGCGTTGATGCGCACCACGGTCAGGTCCACGCTCTGCCCGCCCACCGACGGCTGCAAGGTGAGCGAGCTCAGGTCCCACTTGCTGTTTTTGGGGGGAGAAGAGAGCACCGGTAGCGGGACGAAGCCGCCCAAATTCAGCGTTTCGCTCGTGCTCGTGGCCGAGAAAGAGCCAATGACCGAGAGCGGCTGCCCTTCGGCTTGGCCGGTCACGGCGCGCGCGCCCAGCACGTATTTGCTGCCGGCCAAGGTGCCCACGAGCGGCGGTACGCCCACGAACGAGAAGCGGTCCGCGCCGGGCAGCGAACGCGCCGATGAGCCGGTCGGCAAGAGCGCAAAGCCTTGGTCTTGCACCTGAACCGCGACGGAAGCGCGGACGCGATCTGGGCCGCGGGGGCCCGGCGCGGGCGGATCGAGAGTCAAGGTGAGGGCGTGATCGAGCGGCACGTCCACCTCGATGAACACGTCGTCGGCGGTCTGGCCTGGCTTCACGGCCACGCCGCGCAGGATGCCCATGGCGTAAGCCGTGAACGTGCGCGGCGTCTTACCGTCGTCCTCGAGGCCCGCCAGCGTGTACATCGTGAAGTTGCCCGGCGAAGTGGACTGGTAAAACTTGTAGCCGACGGAGCCGTCCGAGTCGCGGGTGATGGCGCTGCTCGGCGAAGGCAAACGGAACGGCTCGTCGGCGCGATCGGACAGCCGGAACACGTAGGCCACGTTCTTTTCCGTCGGCACGGCGGGGCCGGGCACGTTCGTCCAGCCGCGGCGCTTGAGCTCGCCGTCGGGCTCCCACACGACCTCTCCCGAGATGCCGGAGCCGACGCCAGGCGTGCCGCCGCCGGGCGGCAGGTCGCCCAGCTCGGCGCAGGCGGGAGACAACACCGGATCGAGATACGCGGTCAGGTGATCGACGGCCACGTCGTAGAACGTGATCGGTTGAAAGCACTCGAGCGCGAGCGTGATGGTGGCTTTCTTCCCGAGCTTTCCGGAGAACGTGGCCACGCCGTTGCGATCGGTATGCTCGACAGAGCCCGCGTCGACGTCGTCGCCGAGCAGCACCGCGACGCCGGGCAGCGCCGCCCCCTCGACGTTGTCGAAGGCCAGCACCGTGAGCTGACTAGACAACGGCTGCCCGGAGAGGCCGCCGCGAAAGCCGTTGTCGCTGTTGCCGTAGCTGAAGCCGTCCAGCACGTCTTCGCGTTCGCCGCCCGAGATCACGCTCAGCACTTTGGCGCCGGCTTCGCTGGCCGGCGTGGTGCACGTCAACTGCGTTGGGCTGACGACGCTCACGTCACCGCAGGGTTTACGGTCGATTTCGATCTGAGTGTCTTCGTTCCAGCGGGTTCTGTCACCCTTCAGGGTAATGACAGTGCCGCCCGAGGTGGGGCCGCCCGAGGGCTGCGCGAAGAAGCGGTCGTAGGTGTAACCGCCCGTGAGCGAAGCGGACGTGGACGAGGCCTTGCCGTTCTGCACGGTGATGTCGACGGCGCCGGTGGCGCCAGGCGGCGTGACGACCTGGATACGTTGGGGGTCGACGGGGGTGACGCTGGCCTCGTCCACCTCGACGTCTCCGAACCAAACGCGCGCGTCGCTCTCGAAGCCGTTGCCGCGGATCATCACCAACGTGCCGCCCGCGAACGGGCCGTGCGGAGGATCGATCCCCAACACCGCGTGGGGCGCGATCTCCAGGGCGTCGGGGGAGACGTCGGGCGCAGCGCCGTCGAGCGCGATCGCGTCGGGCACGCCCGCGTCGTCGTCGGTCTGGCGCGTGAAAGGCTTATCGCGCCGCGCCAAGCAGCTGGCGAAGAAGACTCCGCTGAGCAGGCCTACCCAAACCAGCGCGTGCAAGCGGCGACGCATCCAGGGCCAAGGCTACGAGGCAGGCCGGGTCGGGGCAAACGCCTTTCGCCTAGCTGGCCAAATTGGCGCTACCGCGGCCGGCCGACACGTCGTGCGCCGTCAGGCCGAGCGCCCCCAGCAGCTCCAGAGCGACCCGCTTGCGAGGACCGCCGTCTCCCCCCGGGCCCACGCACGCGGGGCAGCCCGTGGAGCAGCTGCACGAGCGGATCAGCCTGCCCGCGGACCAGCACAGCTCGCGACCGCGCTCGTAGATTCTTTCAGCCAGACCAACCCCGCCCGGAAGTGCGTCGAAAAGAAACACCGTCGGATCGAACTGGCCGGTGCGGCCGGCGTGCGGATCGCGCCCAGGGGCCACGGCGGGCGTGTCGCCCGCGCCGTCTTGCCCGCCGTCACCGAGCGTCTGGCCGACATCGCGAGGGTCGCACATCAAAAACAGCGTGGACACGGTTTCGAGCGCGGCGCCCAAGCCGCGCAGGCCGTCGATCAACGTGGCGCGCGGGTGGCCGAGCGAGGCCAGCACGGCTTCGGGCACGGTGAGCCAGAAGCTGGTGGTGTGCATCTGCAGCTCGGGCAGGTGCACGTCCCCGTAGCCAGCGTTTTCATGCGTGAAGAATTTGATCTTTTTGTAGCCGGTGACCTTCTCGATCACCTTCACGTCGCCGAAGCCGACGCGGGCGCGTCCCAGGGCGCCGCTTTCGCGCGGCTCGATGACGCTCACGGTGCGG
>Ga0164241_10000375_pt1 | contig 87593 bp, 83 predicted proteins | sample OricomyardsoilBY_FD_108780 | JGI IMG/M metagenome (GOLD analysis project Ga0164241, IMG submission 108780) | Backyard soil microbial communities from Emeryville, California, USA - Original compost - Back yard soil (BY) | ecosystem: Environmental > Terrestrial > Soil > Unclassified | place: USA... | reverse complement strand
CATTGGCCGTTGGTCCGCACGTTCGCCGGACTGCGATGAGAAGAGCGGAGTGAAGGGAGACTTTCACGCTCCGTTCCGAGGGAGCCCGGGGGTGAAATTCCCCCGGGCCACCCGACCAGGGTCGGGTTGGGCAGTGCAGAAAGGATGTTTAGGCTATTTCGGTCAACCGGGGTTCGACTGAACGGCGGGCCGGCCCCTGGCGGGTCCGTCCCATCTGGTTGAAATCCGCGGCGCCGTACGACCGAACGCAACGCTCCGAGATCCACGTGCGCAGCCTTCTTCGACCGCCGGTGCGGATGTCGGGTCGGCCTGCGCGGGCCGGGCTGATCATCTCGGCGCTGATCCGTACAAATCGGGCGCACCTTCGCCGAGTTGATCAGCCCGACAGCGGGTCAGCGGCAGCGGAATCGGGAGCTTCCGACATATCAGGCACGTTGGTTCGACTGACCAGCGCGGCGGCGGTCGGTGGCGGCAACGCCCGGCGGACTCAGTTGCAGGCTGCCGCCGCGACGATCCCCCGCATGGCCTGCTCGGCTGCGTCGGGGTCGCCGGCCTGGACCGCCGATGCGACGACGCCGTGCAGGCGGACCGCTTCGGGGTCGGCCTCGACCGGAATGAGGTCGCAGCGCGCCCGCCGGTCGGCCAGACCTTCGGTGATCACCTCGCACAGCCCGGCCAGCATCGGGTTGCCGGCCGCCCGCAGCAGGATCCGGTGGAACTCGACGTCGTGGGCAAGGTACTCGTCCCCGGCGGCTGGCTTGGCGGTCGCCGCCATGCCGATGACGGCCCGAGTGAGCTCGCCACACTCGTCGGGACCGGCCCGTAGGGCGGCCAGGCGGGCTGCCAGCGGTTCGATCGCCGACCGCAGCTCACCGATCTGGTGCAACTGGTCGAGCCGGTCCCGGCCGGCCAGCTGCCAGCGGATGATGCTGGGATCGAACGGGTTCCAGTGTTCGGCGGGGCGAACGGTGATGCCGAGCCGGCGGCGGACCGCGAGCAGGCCCATCGACTCGAGGACCCGCACTGCCTCGCGGACCACGGTGCGCGACACGCCGAGCTGCCCGGCCGCCCGGTCGGCGCTGATCCGCGAACCGGTCGGCAGCTCGCCGGACACGATGTCCTGGCCCCACCGCTGGACGACGCGGCCGTGCAGTTGCGCCGTCCCCAAGTCGACCGTCATCTCGACTCCTTCGATCCGCCCGCGGCGATCAGGTCAGTTGACCGGGAATCCCTTGGCTGCCAACACCGCGGCCAGCCCGCTCACCTCGATGGGCGTCCGGCCGGCCCTGTACTGCTCGATGTAGCCCTGCTCGGCCTGCTCCCGCGCCTGGGACTGCTCGATGGCGTAGGCCAGGTCGTCCTTGCGCACGACGACCACCCCGTCGGCGTCGCCGCGGATGATGTCGCCGGGGCGCACGATCTCGCCGCCGATCAGGACGGGTTCGTTGATCGGCTGGATCGTCTCCTTGACGGTGCCCTTGATGCTGATGCTGCGGGAGAACACCGGCAGGCCGAGCCGCTTGATCTCCGCGGTGTCCCGGACGCCGGTGTCGGTGACCAGCCCGGCGACGCCGCGGGCCAGGCAGGCGTTGGCCAGCACGTCGCCGAACGACCCGGCCTCGGTGTAGTTGCCGGCGGACACCACGATCACGTCGCCCGGCCGGGCGTAGGAGATCGCGACCTGCAGCATGATGTTGTCCCGCGGCGCGCAGACGACGGTGAAAGCCGGTCCGCAGACCGACATCTCGGGATCGATCGGCTTGATCGCGGAATCCAGCGCGCCGAGCCGGCCCTGCGCCTCGTGAATGGTCGCGGCGGAGAACTTGCGGAGCTGGTCGACCAGGGCGCTGTCGGGCCGGTCGACGTCCAGGTTGATGGGCATGGCTGTGGTGCCTTTCGGGGTCGGTAGGGGCGGGAGTCGCGAACGTGGGCGGGAAGAGCGGGAGGGTCAGACCAGGGCGCCGAAGGCCCGGGCGATGCGTTCGCAGGCCTGTTCCAGGACGTCCTCGGACGCGGCGAAGGAGATGCGGAAGTATGGGGATGCGCCGTAGGCGCCGCCGTGGATGGCGGCCACCCCGGCGTCCTCGAGCAGGTACAGCACGACGTCCGCGTCGGACTCCAGGGTGCGCCCGTCCGGGGTGACCGCCCCGATCGCCTCCTGGCAGTTGATCCACAGGTAGAACGCGCCGTGCGGGGCGGTGCAGCCCAGCCGCGGCACGTCGCCGATCAACTTGACGACGAGATCCCGTCGTTCCCGGTAGGTCTCGACCATGTCCGCGACGACGGACTGATCGCCGGTGAGCGCGGCCACCGCGGCGGCCTGGCTGATCGACGACGGGCAGGACGAGCTGTGCGACTGCAACGTGTTGATCGCGGTGATCAGCCAGGCCGGGCCGACGCCGTAACCGAGCCGCCAGCCCGTCATCGCGTAGCTCTTGGACACCCCGTTGACCGTGAGCACGCGCGGCCGCAGGGCCGGCTCGACCACCAACAAGTTGGCCAGCGGTTCGGCGTCGTACCAGATCTCGTCATAGATCTCGTCGACCAGAATGAGCACCTTCGGGTGTCGCAGGAGCACCTCGGCCAGCCGCGGAGCTCGTCGGCGGTGTACGCGGCGCCGGTCGGGTTTCCCGGCGCGTTGAGGATCACCCAGCGGGTGCGCTCGGTGATCGCCGCCTCCAGCGCTTCCGGGGTGAGCTTGAAGTCGTCGTCCTCGCTGCACTCCACGATCACCGGGGTGCCGTCGTTGGCGCGCACCATGTCCGGGTACGACACCCAGTACGGGGCCGGCACGATCACCTCGCTGCCGGCGTTCACGGTGGCGGTCAGGGCCAGGTAGATGACCTGCTTGGCGCCCCCGCCCACGGTGATCTCGTTGTCGTCGTAGGCGATCTCGTCGCGGCGCCGGTACCGGTCGGCGATCGCCCGGCGCAGCGCCGGGATCCCGTTGACCGGGGTGTACTTGGTCTCGCCGGCCAGGATGGCGGCGATGGCCGCCTGCTTGACGGCGTCCGGGGTGTCGACGTCCGGCTCTCCGACGGTCAGGTCGAGGATGTCCCGGCCGGCGACCCGCAGCTGCTTGGCGCGGGCCGCGGCGGCGGTGCTCGGCGACGGCTGGATGCGGGTCACGCGGTCGGCGACAGTCGTTGCGTCGCTCATGATTCAGGTCTCCATAAGGTCGGATGGCGGTGTCGGATGTCGCTGTCAGATCGCACTGCGGCCGCGGTGGAAGTCGATGCCGCCGACCACCTGGAACGTGGGCAGGATCTCGATGCTGCTGACGTTGACGTGCACCGGCGTGCCGACGGCGTACTCGATGGCGTCGGCGATGTCGCTGGGCTGCAGCGACTCGTAGTCGGCGTAGAAGTCCTGGTACGCCTGGTCCATGTCGCCGGTCAGCCGGCCGAAGATCTCGGTTTCCACCCGGCCGGGCCGGATCTCGGTGACCCGGACCCGGCGGCCGAAGGCGTCCATCCGCAACTGCCGGGTTGCCTTGTGCACGGCCGCCTTGGTCGCGTGGTAGATGGTGTTGCCGGGAATGTTGTGCACCGCGGCGATCGAGCTGACGTTGAAGATGTGGCCGCGGTCGCGCTCCACCATGCCGGGCATGACCAGCCGCAGCAGGTGCAGCACGGCGCCGACGTTGACCGCCAGTTGCTCGTCGATGGCCCCCTCGTCGGCGGTCAGGATGTTGCCGGAACGGGAGACGCCGGCGTTGTTGACCAGCACGTCGATCGGCAGGTCGGCGACGGTGGCGGCCAGCGCCGCGGTATCGGTGACGTCGACGGCGTGCGGGATGGCGCCGGTGCGCTCGGCCAGCTCGTCCAGGGCCTTGGCGTTGCGCGCCAGCGCGTGCACCTCGAGGCCGTTCTTGGTCAGCCGCTCGACCACGGCGGCGCCGATGCCGGTGGAGGCGCCGGTGACCAGCGCGGTCTTGTAATCGGAGAAGGTCATGTCGGTTGTCCTGTCGTGAAAGAAGTGGAGTGCAGTGACGACGTTTCGCTCGGCAAGCCTCCCTCAGACGTCCTGCAGCGGTTCCTGCGAGCGATCGGTGATGGTGAGCACGGCCAGCAGGGTGCCGATCGCGGTGATCACCGCGTAGAAGGCTGGCATGTAGAGGTTGCCGGTCTCGGCGATCAGCCAGGTCATCAGCAGGGGCGCGGTGCCACCGAAGATGGCCGACGAGACGTTGTACCCCAGGCCGTAGGCGGAGTACCGGATCCGGGTCGGGAACAGCTCGACGATGGCGATATGGATGACGCCGGTGTGTCCGGCGAAGACGATCGCCATGATGGAGGCGCCCAGGATGGCCAGGGCCATGTTGCCGGAGAAGATCAGGAAGTAGCAGGGCACCGCGACGACGGCCATCGCGATGGCCGCACCGGCCAGCACCTTCTTGCGCCCTATCCGGTCGGACAGCCGCCCGGCAAGCGGGATCGCGATGCAGATGACGACCAGGCTGCAGGCGGTCACCAGCAGGGCGTTGGCCGCGGTGAAGCCGACATTGTTGCCCTTGAGCAGGGTGGGCATGTAGCTGAACAACACGTAGTACCCCGAGCCGTTCATCAGCGGGATGATGAACGCCAGCAGCAGCGCCTTGCGGTGCGCCGGGGTGGAGAACGCCTCACGGATCGGGTTCTTGGAAAGCCCGCCCTCCTCCTTGAGCTTGAGGAAGTGCGGGGTGTCGCTGACGTGCTTGCGGATCCACCAGCCGATGAAGCCCATCGGGATGGCGAGCAGGAACGGGATGCGCCAGGCCCAGGAGATGATGGTGTCGGCGGGCACCGCGGCATACAGGAAGTAGCCGACGAGGGAGCCGGTGAGCAGGGCGGCGAACGAGGCGATCTGGGCGAAGCTGGTGTACAGGCCACGCTTGCCCTCGGGGGCGTGCTCGGCCAGGAAGGTCATCGCACCGGCCGCCTCACCGCCGACCGAGAACCCCTGGGCGAGCCGCAGCAGGAACAGCAGGATCGGCGCGGCGATGCCGATGGCCGCGTAGGTCGGGAGCAGGCCGATGCCGGCCGTGGCCACCGAGATCAGCAGGATGACGAAGACCAGGAGTTTCTGCCGGCCGATCCGGTCGCCGAGGATCCCGCAGACGACGGCCCCGAGCGGGCGGACGAAGAACGAGATCGCGTAGCCGGCGAACACCAGCAGCAGGGCGTCGGTCGGCTTGGCGACGCCGAAGAACACCACGGCCAGGGTGGTGGCCATGAACGCGAAGATGCCGTTGTCGTAGAGCTCGACGAAGACGCCGACACAGCCGGCGAGGGTGACTTTTCGGGCGGTGGCCGGGTTGATGACGGGCTGACCCGCAGTCTGGTTGGCGACCATGGACATGTTTCCTCCGCGAGAGGCAGGGCGGTGACCTCGAGGTTCGGCGCCGTGCCGGTTGCCTCAGGCCTACCAGGTGGGTTGGGGTGGTGTCACGGGACCGCGGGGGCGGTCGAGGGTCACGCGCCTCGACGCAGCGCCGAGGACGGGCTTGCTTGCGGGAACAGGTGGCCGGTGCGGCGGGCGAGGTCGGCCAGGGTGGCCGCCTGCGCGCGTTGGGTGGCCACGGCCTGGGCCAGGGTCTGGCGGCGGAACCGGATGCGATGGCCGGGCCGTGCCTGGCCCAGGGCGTTCAGACCGATGGTGGTGACCACGGCCAGCACCGGGTACCCGGCGGTGACGCCGCGCCCGCGGTGCAGGACGAGCAGCTCCCCGGGGGCCGGGACCTCGACCGCGCCGACCGGAACCCCCCGGGAGAGCACCTCGCCGGACTCGGTCCGGTCCGGGGTTGCCCCGGCCAGCCGGAGGCCGACGTGATTGCTCCGCGGGGTGACGGTGTACTCCTGGCCGGTCAGCAGCGGCCAGGGATCGGCGAACTCACCGGCGTCCGGGCCGTCGGTGACGCCGACCGCGACGGTCGCCGAGCTGAGCGGAACCGGGACCCGCAGGTACTCGGCGGGCACGAACGGGCCGAACCGGTAGCCACGGACCGGAGCCGGGCCCGGGCCGTCCAACGTCAGGGTGTCACCGGCGGCCAGCGGGCCGCCGAAGCCGAGGACGGAATCGGGGGCGACGCTGCCGGCCAGCACCGGCACCCGCAGCTCTCCCTGGATGGCGAGGTAGACCCGCAGGCCGGTTCGGATGCCGCGGACGGCGATCGTCTGCCCGGCCCGGACCAGCAGCGGCTGCCACTGGGGCATGGCCTGGTCGTTCAGGGTGACCTCGGCCGGCGCCCCGGTCACCGCGATGATGGTGTCCCGGGATGCCGTGACGGCGAAGTCGAGCAGGGTGATCTCGATCAGCGGCGCGCCCGGCCGCGACCCGACCAGGACGTTGGCCACGGCCGCCGAGTACTGGTCGGCGGCGCCGTTGACCGGGAGCCCGAACCGGGACCGGCCGCGGCGGCCCAGGTCCTGCACGGTGGCGAAACCACCCTGCCGGACGGTCAGCGTGTCAGTCATGATCGGGCTCCAGGGGTCGGCCGGCGAATTCGGCCCAGCGGGACTCGGGGATGGCGAAGAACCGGATGGCGTCGCCGGGTCGGTAGGACACGAACGGGTCGCGGTCCAGGTCGAGCAGGTTCAGCGGGGTCCGGCCGATGATCTGCCAGCCCCCGGGGGAGGCGGCCGGCGCGATGACCGCCTGCGTGCCGGCAACGGAGACGGCGCCGGCCGGGGCCTTGCTGCGGGGCGTGCGAAGCCGGGGGACGGGCCGCCCGAACGCCGGACCGTCCATCATCGGCGAGCCGGCCGGGGCGCCCAGGCAGCGGATGCGCAGCGGCCCGGCGGTGTGCCGGTCGATCACCGCCGCGGCGGCCAACTCCAGGTGCTCGGCGACGAAGTCCAGGTCCGGCCCGAACGACCCGCCGTAGACGACCGGGACCCGGAACGTCCGAGCCGCCGCCGGCGCCGGGTCGGCGTGCCGCAGGTCCTGCGCCACCCGGGCAACGACCTGCGTGACAGCGGCGTGATCGGTGGCGACCGCGTCGAACTCGACCAGGACGGACTCGTAGGTGGGCACGACCCCGTAGACCCCGGTGATGCCGGTGGTGGTCAGCACGTCGGCCAGGTGGTGCACGGCGCGCCAGCGGCGCTCGACGTCACCGCCGCGGGCGGTGACCCGGATCGCGGCGTCCCCGCAGTCGGCGACCTGCAACGTCGGGGCGGTCATGCAAGGCTCCCGGCGGTGGTCAGGGTGTCGCGCAGCGGGGCGATGCGCACGCCGGCCGCTCGCAGTTCGGCGCGGATCCGGCGGGCCAGGCTGATCGCCGTCGGGTTGTCGCCGTGCAGCAGCACGGTGTCGCACTCCACCGGGACCGGGGCGCCGGTGACGGAGATGATCTCGCCCTCGAGCACCATGCGCACCGTTCGGTCGGCGATCTCCTGCTCGTCGTGCAGCACGGCGCCGGGTTCGGACCGGGGCACCAGGGTGCCGTCCGGCCGGTAGGCCCGGTCGGCGATCCCGACGATGCCCACCGGAAGTCCGCGGTCGCGGGCGGCCGTCGCGAGCTCGCCGTCCTGGGCCAGCACGATCAACGGGTGTTCGTCGGCGCTCAGGGCCTGGGCGGCGTCGGCGACCGCGGCGGCGTAGTCGGCGCGGGTCGCGACCAGGTTGCCCAGCCGGCCGTGCGGCGCGACGTGCTCGACGCGGGTGCCGTTGGCGGTGGCGAAGGCTTGCAGGGCGCCTATCTGGTACAGCATGTCGGTGCGGACCTCGTCGGCGGTCAGGTCCATCGCCCGGCGGCCGAAGCCGGCCAGGTCGGGAAAGCTCGGGTGGGCGCCGACGGCGACGCCGCGCCGCACACAGGCCGCCACGGTGGCGTCCATGATGCGGGGGTCACCGGCGTGGAACCCGCAGGCCACGTTGGCCGAGGTGAGGATGTCGAGCAAGGCGTTGTCGTCGCCCATCCGATAGGCGCCGAAACCCTCGCCGAGGTCCGCCACCAGGTCGACGGTGCGTGTCATGTTGGCCTCCAGGGCATCCGCTGGACGGTGAGATCACCGGGGCGGCAATGGATGTGGGCGATGGCGGGATCGTGCCGGCCGCCCGGCATGGGCGGCGCAGGGTGCACGAAATCACCGGGGAGTGGGATGTGGTGCCCCGATCATCGGCGTGATGACCGGTCCGATGGCGCCTGTTCCGTCGTCCTCGGGAGAACCGCTGTGGTGATGGAGGAAACGTTAGGGTCGGCGGCGACCGGTGACAAATACCTGATTCTTGTGACGCGATCGACTTTTCCGATGTAGTGGGTGGAAACAACCGACGAGCACCGACGAGACGAGGACGCCATGGACACCCGACGGCTGGAGTCGTTCGTCAAGATCGTCGACGTCGGCAGCATCACCCGGGCCTCGGACATCCTGCACATCGCCCAGCCGGCGCTGAGCCAGCAGGTGTCCGCGCTGGAGACCGCACTCAAGCGCAAGCTGCTGACCCGTAGCAAGCAGGGCGTGGTGCCGACCGCCGCCGGCCGCGCCCTGTACCAGCACGCCCAGGTGATCCTGCGGCAGGTCGAGCTGGCCACCGCCGCGGTCGCCGTCGGCGGGCGCGCCCCGGCAGGCCGGGTGACGGTCGGGCTGGCCCCGTTGACCAGCGGGTCCGTGCTGGCCCTGCCCCTGCTGCGGGAGGTGCGCCGGCAGTTCGCGGACATCGTGCTCTACGTGAACCAGCACTTCGGCGGCGTGCTGAGCGAAGCGATCATGACCGGCCGGATGGACATGGCCTACATCTACGACACCGGCCCCCGGCGCGGGGTGGAGCTGCAGCCGGTGCTGACCGAGCAACTGTTCGTCGTCGGCGCCGCGGACGCCGACCTGGGCGATCCGGCGACCGGCACGGTGGCGCTGGCCGACCTGCAATCCGTGCCGCTGCTGCTGCCCGTGCCGATCCACACCGTCCGGCAGGCCGTGGACCAGGCGTTCGGGCAGGCCTCGCTGACCCCCGTCGTTGTCGCCGAACTGGACTCGGTGGTGATCATGATGCAGGCGGTCCGGGAGGGCCTCGGCGCCGCGATCCTGCCCGGCTCGGCCCGGCGGTTCTTCGACCTCGGCGACGTGACCGTCCGCCGCATCGTCGAGCCGGAACTCGAGCTGACCGTGTCCATCTGCGTGTCCGAGCACCAGCCGCTGTCCGAGCCGGCGCTGGCCGTGCACGGCATCCTGCTGGAGTTGATCGCCGCTTTCGAGCGCGGCGATCTCGACCGCCGGCCCGGCTGAGCGTCCCAAGTAGGTTGTCGAGACCTGTTCCGGGGAAACGGCTATCGGTGTCGGCGATCGCGTCAGTGCGAACCGGTATTTGTCCGCGGGCGGATCGAGCGGCACGCTCGGACCACCCCCCGCCGCCCACTCGACCAACCCTCCCGGAGACGTCATGACGCTTGCCCTCGACCCGCCCGCCGACCCGCCGATCGAGCGGTCCGACACCGGCCCGCTGGCTGCCGCCCGTCACCAGCTGGCCGCGGCCGTGCGCCACCTCGGCTACGACGACGGCCTGCACGCCATGCTCGCGCAGGCCCGCCGGGAGATGACCGTGTCCGTCCCGCTGCGCCGGGACGACGGCACCATCGAGGTGCTCACCGGACACCGGGTGCAGCACAACTTCTCTCGTGGCCCGGCCAAGGGTGGGGTGCGGTTCCATCCGTCGGTCGACCTGGACGAGGTGCGCGCCCTGGCCATGTGGATGACCTGGAAGTGCGCCCTGCTCGACGTGCCCTACGGCGGCGCCAAGGGCGGCATCGCCGTCGACCCCCGCCGTTACAGCACCCAGGAGCTGGAACGCATCGCCCGCCGCTACACCAGCGAGATCTCGGCGATCCTGGGCCCGGAGCGGGACATCCCGGCCCCCGACATCGGCACCGACGAGCAGACGATGGCCTGGATGATGGACACCTATTCGGTCAACCGCGGCGTCATCACGCACGGCGTCGTCACCGGCAAACCGCTCAACGTCGGCGGCTCGCTGGGCCGGCCCGGCGCCACCTCCCGGGGCGTCGTCCATGTGGCGGCGGCCGCGATGGCGTCCGTCGGCATCGACCCGGCCCGGGCGACCGCCGCGGTCCAGGGCTACGGCAAGGTCGGCAAGGGTGTCGTCGACTTCCTGGCCGAGCTGGACACCCGGGTGCTCGCGGTCGCCGACCAGTACGGAGCGGTGTACCGGGCCGCCGGCATCGACCCGGCGGTGCTGGCCGCGCACGTGCGGGACGGTGGCAGCGTGGTCGGTTGCCCGGGCACCGATCCGCTCGATCCGGACGAGCTGCTCACCCTCGACGTCGACCTGCTCGTCCCGGCCGCGGTCGAGGGCGTGCTGCACGCCGGCAATGCCCCCGATGTCCGGGCCCGGATCGTCGTCGAGGGTGCCAACGGGCCGACCACCCCGGCCGCCGACGAGATTCTCGGCGCGAACGGCGTCCTGGTCGTCCCCGACATCCTGGCCAACGCCGGCGGCGTCCTGGTGTCGTACTTCGAATGGGTGCAGGCCAACCAGGCCTACTGGTGGAACGAGAAGCAGGTCGAGGACCGCCTCGCCGAGCGCATGCTCGCCACCTGGGACGCGGTCCGCGCCTACGCCGCCCGGGACGGACTGAGCCTGCGCGACGCGGCCACCACGCTGGCCGTGCAGCGCGTCGCCGACGCCCACCTGATCCGCGGCCTGTACCCGTGATGCCGGCGGCGGCCGGGTCCGGTGTGCTCCGGCCGTAGGATCGGCGGGTCCTTGACGTCTGGCCAGAAGGATTCCCCAGTGCTCCGCGATCGCAACGCCGGCTCCCTGCGCCCCTCCGACGACGGCGCAACCGTCACGCTGGCCGGTTGGGTGGCCCGCCGTCGCGACCACGGCGGGGTCATCTTCATCGACCTGCGGGACGCCTCCGGCCTCGCCCAGGTGGTGTTCCATTCCGGTGACGTGCTGGCCGCCGCGCACCAGCTGCGCAGCGAATACTGCGTGCGGGTGACCGGCACCGTGGCCATCCGGCCGGCCGGTAACGAGAACCCCGAACTGCCCACCGGGGCCATCGAGGTGGAGGCCACCACCCTGGAGGTGCTGTCGGAATCGGCGCCGCTGCCGTTCCAGATCGACGACACCGTCAACGTCGGCGAGGAGACCCGCCTGCGGTACCGCTACCTGGACCTGCGCCGAACCGCTCCCGCCCACGCGATCCGGCTGCGCGCCCAGGTCAGCCGGGCCGCCAGACAGGTGCTGGACGACGCCGGCTTCGTCGAGATCGAGACCCCGACGTTGACCCGCAGCACGCCCGAGGGCGCCCGCGACTTCCTGGTGCCGGCCCGACTGAAGCCCGGCTCCTGGTACGCGCTGCCGCAGTCGCCGCAGCTGTTCAAGCAGCTGCTGATGGTCGCCGGCATGGAGCGCTACTACCAGATCGCCCGCTGCTACCGGGACGAGGACTTCCGCGCCGACCGGCAGCCGGAGTTCACCCAGCTCGACATGGAAATGTCATTCGTCGACCAGGACGACGTCATCGCCATCAGCGAGCGGGTGATCGGCGCGCTCTGGCGGCTGATCGGGCACGAGATCGCCTTGCCGATCCCGCGGATGACCTACGCCGATGCGATGAACCGGTACGGATCGGACAAGCCGGACCTGCGGTTCGACCTGGAGATCACCGAACTCACCGAGTATTTCGCGGGCACCCCGTTCCGGGTGTTCCAGGCGCCGTACGTCGGCGCGGTGGTGCAGAAGGGCGGAGCGAGCACCCCGCGCCGTGGATTCGACGCCTGGCAGGAGTGGGCCAAGCAGCGCGGGGCCCGTGGTCTGGCCTACGTCACCGTCGCCTCTGATGGCGCGGGCGGGACCACCTTGTCCGGTCCGGTGGCCAAGAACATCTCCGCGGACGAGCGGGCGAACCTGGCCAAGACCGTCGGCGCCGAGCCGGGCGACGCGGTGTTCTTCGGGGCGGGGACCCGCAGGGCCGGCCAGGAGCTGCTCGGCGCGGCCCGGCTGGAGATCGGCCGCCGCGGCGGCCTCATCGACCAGGACGCCTGGTCGTTCGTCTGGGTGGTCGACGCTCCGTTGTTCGAACGGGTGGAGGAAACGGATGATGTGAGCGTCGGCGGGGCCGGCAGCACCTGGACGGCGGTGCACCACGCGTTCACCTCGCCCAAACCCGAGTGCCTGGACACCTTCGACACGGACCCGGGCTCGGCGCTGGCCTACGCCTACGACATCGTCTGCAACGGCAACGAGATCGGCGGCGGCTCCATTCGTATCCACCGCGCCGACGTGCAGGAACGGGTGTTCGAGGTGATGGGCCTGACGCCCGAGGAGGCCAGGACCAAGTTCGGCTTCCTGCTGGACGCGTTCACCTTCGGCGCCCCGCCACACGGCGGCATCGCGTTCGGCTGGGACCGGATCGTCATGCTGCTGTCGAGGTCGGACTCGCTGCGGGAGGTCATCGCGTTCCCCAAGTCCGGCGGCGGGTACGACCCGCTGACCGCGGCCCCCGCGTCGATCACCGCGGAGCAGCGCAAGGAAGCGGGGGTGGACTACGTGCCGCCCCCGGCCAAGGCGGCCGATCCCACCCTTTGACGACCGGCGGGGAACCCGGCCGCAGCACTGCCGAAACACACCGTGCATAGAGTGTGCGACCAGCGGTACGGCCCGGCGGCCGGTCCGGACTCGGGCTCTGCCCGATACCCGCCGGCCCCGCGACATGGAGAAGGGAGCAGCGTGGGTATCAAGGTGGCGTTGGAACACCGCACGACCTACCGCTTCGACCGATTGGTGACCATTCATCCGCACGTGGTGCGGCTGCGCCCGGCTCCGCACTCGCGGACCAGGATCGAGTCGTACTCGCTGACCGTCGAGCCGGCCAACCACTTCGTGAACTGGCAGCAGGACCCGTTCGGCAACTTCATGGCCCGGCTAGTGTTCCCGGAGCGCGCCCGCGAGCTGAGCATCACCGTCGGCCTGGTCGCCGACCTGGCCGTGGTCAACCCGTTCGACTTCTTCATCGAGGAGTATGCCGAGCACTACGGGTTCGCCTACCCGCCGGAGCTGGCCGCCGACCTGGAGCCGTACCTGCGGCCGGTCGACGAGGGCGACCCGGGCAGCGGTCCAGGACCGCTGGTCACCGGCTGGCTCAAGGGCTTCAGCGTCGCCGACGAGACCCGGATCGTGGACTTCCTGGTGCAGCTCAACGCCGCCGTGCAGCGATCGGTCGGCTACTCGGTGCGGATGGAACCGGGCGTGCAGACGCCGGACCACACGCTGACCACCGCGATCGGCTCCTGCCGGGACTCCGCCTGGCTGCTGGTCTCACTGCTGCGCGAGCTCGGCCTGGCCGCCCGGTTCGTCTCCGGCTACCTGGTCCAGCTGACCTCGGACGTGCCGTCGCTGGACGGCCCGTCCGGGCCGGCGGCCGACTTCACCGACCTGCACGCGTGGGCCGAGGTGTACATTCCCGGCGCCGGCTGGATCGGCATGGACCCGACGTCGGGCCTGTTCGCCGGTGAGGGTCACATCCCGCTGTCCGCGACGCCGCATCCGTCGACGGCCGCGGCCATCACGGGCGCGACGGGCGTCGCGCAGACCACGCTGGAGTACTCCAATGTCGTCCGGCGGGTGCACGAGGACCCGCGGGTCACCCTGCCGTACACCCCGGAACAGTGGGCCGCGGTGCAGAAGCTGGGCCAGCAGGTCGACCGGCGACTGGCCGAGTCGGACGTGCGGCTGACCATGGGCGGCGAGCCGACCTTCGTGTCCATCGACGACCTGACCGCGGCCGAGTGGACGACCGCCGCGGACGGTCCGCAGAAGCGGGAACGGGCCGGGGTTCTGGCGGAGCGCCTGCGTCGCATCTACGCACCCGACGGGATCGTGCACCGCGGCCAGGGCAAGTGGTACCCGGGTGAACCGCTGCCGCGCTGGCAGATCGTGCTGCACTGGCGGGCCGACGGCACCCCGCTGTGGTCGGACCCGTCGCTGTTCGCGGATCCGTGGGCGCAGGAGTCGACCGAGACCACCGATGGGAGCGGCGCGGCCGGCACCGGAACGGCCGGGCCCCCGCGACGGGACGCCTCGGTGGCCGATGCCGGCGCCTTCACCGAGGCCGTCGCCGGCTGGTTCGGCCTGCCCCGGTCGCAGGTCCGGCCCGCGTACGAGGACGCGCTGGCCCGGCTGGCCGCCCAGGTCCGGCTGCCGGCCGGCAGCCCGGTCGCGCAGGATCTGGACGACGACTCGCCGGACGGTCGGGTCGCGTTGCTGGCCAGGCTCGATGAGTCGGTCACCGAGCCGACCGCGTTCGTCCTGCCGCTGCACCGGCTGCCCGCCGAACTCCCCGCGGACGAGGTCGAGGACGCGGTCGGGGAAGCCGAACCGACCGACACCGACAAGCCGGTCGAGCCGGCCACCATCGGCTGGGCGAGCGCCGACTGGCGGCTGCGCCGGGGCCGGATCGTGCTGCTGCCCGGGGATTCGCCGGCCGGCCTGCGACTGCCGCTGGACGCGATCTCCTGGCAGCCGGCGGAGCCGCCGGTCGACCCGGACCCATTGGTGGCCAAGCCGGCCTTGCCGGCGCCGCACGCCGTTCGCCCGCGCGCGGTCGTCGTCGAGTCCGCGGGCGCGCCGCCCACCGCCCTGGTCGTGCAGGCCCGCGGCGGCCTGATCCACGTGTTCCTGCCGCCGATCCAGGAGCTCGATCCGTGGGTCGAGCTGGTCGGCGCGATCGATCACGCCGCGTCGTCCCTGGGCCTGCCGCTGGTGCTGGAGGGGTACCCGCCGCCGACCGACCCGCGCCTGAAGACCCTGTCGGTCACCCCCGACCCCGGGGTCATCGAGGTGAACATCCAGCCGGTTGCGGACTGGGACGAGCAGGTCGCCCTGACGACAACGTTGTACGAGCAGGCCCGGCTGAGCCGGCTGGGTACCGAGACCTTCGCCGTCGACGGCAGCCACCGGGGGACCGGGGGCGGCAACCACATCACGGTCGGTGGCGCGAGGCCGGCCGAGTCGCCGCTGTTGCGCCGGCCGGACCTGTTGGTCTCGCTGCTCACCCACTGGCAGCGGCATCCTTCGCTGTCCTACCTGTTCTCCGGACAGTTCATCGGTCCCACCTCGCAGGCCCCGCGGGCGGACGAGGGCCGGCCGGAGAGCGTGTACGAGATGGAGATCGCGTTTTCGGAGATCGACCGGGCGATCGCCAGGGCCGGTGCCCGGCCGGACGGCTCCGCGCCGCCGTGGGTGGTGGACCGGGCGCTGCGGCACCTGCTCACCGACCTGACCGGGAATACCCACCGCGCCGAGTTCTGCATCGACAAGCTGTACAGCCCGGATTCGGCCAGGGGCCGGCTCGGCCTGCTCGAGCTGCGCGGCTTCGAGATGCCGCCGCACGCCCAGATGGCACTGGTACAGGCACTTCTCGTGCGCGCGCTGGTGTCCAGGTGCTGGGACGAGCCGCTGCGGGCGCCGCTGACCCGGCACGGCGACAACCTGCACGGCCGGTTCCTGTTGCCGCACTACGTGATCGCCGACATCGCCGAGGTGGCCGCGGATCTGCGGGCGCACGGTATCGACTTCCAGACCAGCTGGCTGGACCCGTTCTTCGAGTTCCGCTTCCCCCGGCTGGGCACCGTCACGGTCGGCGGAATGGGCCTGGAACTGCGGTGGGCGATCGAGCCCTGGCACGTGCTGGGGGAGGAGGCCACCGCCGGCGGCACCGCCCGCTACGTGGACTCCTCGGTGGAGCGGCTGCAGGTCAGCCTGACCGGGGCGTCCGGTCCCGGGCAGGTGTGGGTGACCTGCAACGGCTACCCGGTGCCACTGCAACCCACCCACGTTCCCGGTCTGCTGGTGGCCGGTGTCCGGTACCGGGCCTGGCAACCGCCGAGCTCGCTGCACCCGACGATTCCGTCCGACTCGCCGCTGGTGTTCGACGTGGTGGACGCGGTCAGCGGGCTGTCCCTGGGCGGCGCGACATACCACGTGTCGCACCCGGGTGGCCGCAGTTACGACACCCCTCCGGTGAACGCGATGGAGGCCGAGTCGCGGCGGACCCGCCGGTTCGATGCCGCGGGACACAGCCCGGGTGAGATCGACATCAACCAGCTGCGGGAACGCGCGGGCCTGCTCGCCGTCGACCACATCGCCCCTGGCATGCTCGATCTGCGCCGGGCCAGGGCCATCTGTCGGTGACGATGACGGGCCCTCCGAATGTGCCACTGCACGTGCCTCCGACCGGTGGGTCGCCCGTCCGGGCATCCCTGGTCGAGGCCTACCTGGCGCGCAGCGGCATGTTCACCCCCGGCGTCGGCGACCCCCGACGCTACGACGAGATGACCGGCACGGACGGCAGTCTGCTGCCGGGCTGGACCGAGTTGGCCGCCGAGATCGACGCCGTCGGCGAGATCGGCCTGTCCGCGCTGACCGGGCAGGTCGACCGGCTGTTGGAGGACGACGGCGTCACCTACACGCCGGTGGACTCGGTGCGGGCGCAGCCGGACGTTGCCCCGACCGGTCCCGAACGCTGGCGCCTTGACCCGCTGCCGCTGGTGGTCGGGGAGGCCGAGTGGGCGACCATGGAGGCCGGCCTGGTCCAGCGGTCCACGCTGCTGGACGCGGTGCTCACCGACCTGTACGGGTCCGGCAAGCTGATCGAAAACGGTTTGCTGCCAGGCGAACTCATCTACCAGCACCCGGACTACCTGCGCCCGGCGCACGGTATCACCATCCCCGGGGCGCACCAGCTTTTCTTTCACGCGCTGGACGTGTGCCGCGACGTCACCGGGGAGTTCCAGGCGCTCGGTGACCGCACCCAGGCGCCGTCCGGCGCCGGCTACGCGATGGCCGACCGCCGCGCGGTGTCCAAGGTGCTGCCGGACCTGTTCCGGCGGACCGCCCCCCGCGGGCTCTCCGCGTTCTTCCACACCATGCGGTCGGCGCTGGCGTCCATCGCACCCAGCGAGGCCGAGGATCCCCGGGTGGTGGTGCTCACCCCGGGCACCCACTCGGAGACGGCATTCGATCAGGCGATGCTGGCCTCCCTGCTGGGCGTCCCGCTGGTGGAGAGCGCGGACCTGACCATCCGCCGCGGCCGGCTGTGGATGCTGTCGATGGGCCGCTTCGAGCCGGTCGACGTGGTGGTGCGCCGGGTGGACGCGGCCTGGTCCGACCCGCTGGACCTGCGGCCGGACTCGCGGCTCGGGGTGGTCGGGCTGGCCGAGGCATGCCGCCGGGGCACGGTGACCGTGGTCAACCCGTTGGGCAGCGGGGTTCTGGAGAATCCCGGGTTGATTCCGTTCCTGCCCAAGCTGGCCCGGGCGGTGCTCGGCGAGACGCTGAAGATCGAGTCGGTGCCGACGTTCTGGTGCGGCGCAGTCGGCCAGCGCCGGTACGTGCTGGACAACCTGGACCGGATGGTGCTGCGGTCGACCGTGGGGGCCCGCTCGGAGTTCCCGGCGATGATGAGCCGGGGCGAGCTGGCGACCTGGCGGGCCCGGATCGAGGCCGAGCCCACCCGATGGGTCGGGCAGGAGGTCGCGCCGTTCTCGGAGGCGCCGATGGCCACCCCGGACGGGCTGACCGCCGGTCAGGTGAGCCTGCGGCTGTTCACCGTGGCCCACGGATCCGGATACGTCGCCATGCCCGGCTCGCTCGGCCGGGTGCAGGACCCGGAGATGACCTCGGCCGGCCGTGGCCGGACCAGTGTGGCCAAGGACGTGTGGGTCCGCTCCGGCCGGGCCGAGGCGCCCGAGCGGCGCGAGGGCCGGGTGTGGCTGTACGAGGGCCCGCTGGTCGCCCCGGAACCCGTCGAGTCGACCTCGTCGCCGCGCGTGCTGGCGGACACGTACTGGCTCGGCCGGTATGCCGAACGCACCGAGGACCTGGTCCGGCTGCTCATCGCCGCCCGTCACCGGGTGGACGACTTCCGTTTCCGGCCGGAGCATCTCGGTGCCGGATGCGTCCCCGTGCTGCTGGACGCGGTGTCTTCGGTGTCGGGCACCCGGGCATTCTCGGCGGACGAGGAACCCACCCACCGGATCCGGGCGCTCATGCTCGACGCGGCCGAGGACGGTTCGGTGGCCCAGTCGCTGACCGGGCTGCGGGAGGCGGCCCGGTCGGTCCGCGACCAGCTGTCCGGCGACACCTGGATGGTGCTCGCGGCCACCGACCGGGCGGTCGGCGAGCTGTCCGACGCCGCTCCCGACGCCGGGATGGTGTTGGCGTCGGCCCAGTCGGAGGTGCTCTCCGGCATGCTTGCCCTGTCCGGCCTGATCAGCGAGAACATGATTCGCGACCCCGGCTGGTACTTCCTGGATCTCGGTCGGCGGATCGAGCGGGCGCAGCAGGTGGTGGCGTTGCTGCGAGCCACGCTGACCCGCTCGCACACCTCGGCCACCGACTCGCTGGTCGTCGAGTCGGTGCTGTCGGCCAGCGAGTCCGGCGTGACCTACCGCCGCCGGTACCGGGGCCGCATCCAGGTGGCCACCATGCTCGAGCTGCTGCTGTTGGATGTGGGCAACCCGCGGTCACTGGCCTATCAGGTGGCGACCGCGCGCGCGGACCTGCGTGCCCTGCCGGACTCGTCCGGCACGTCCCGTCCGGTCCGCCGGTTGGAGGAGGTGGACGCGACCCTGCGCCGGGTCCGCCCGGCGGAGCTGGACGTCGTCGACGAGGACGGAGTGCGCCAGAACCTGCTCACCCTGCTCGACGGGCTGCTCGATGCGCTCCGCGGTATCGCCGATGCCGTTGCCGCCCAACACTTCTGGCACCCGAGCCCGATGCATTCGGTGGGTGTGGTCACGCTGGAAGGAATGCGGCAATGATCGGGGAGACGGCCGGGTCGTCGATCGGGGGGCCGATCCGCCGCTACCGCATCGAGCACCGGACCGTCTATCGCTACAGCGACGAGGTGTCGACCTCCTTCGGTCGCGGGTATCTACGGCCCCGGGAGATCCCGGGCGGTCAGCGCTGCCTGGCGTACTCGTTGGCGATCGATCCCGAGCCGTCCGACCTCACCCACGACATCGACGTCTACGGCAACCCGAACAGCTACTTCCACGTGACCACCGGGCACACCGAGCTGGTGGTCACCGGGCTCTCCGAGGTCGAGGTACGGCGCCCGGTCTTCGACCCGGCCGTGCTGGACCTGCCGTGGGACCGGGCCCGGCCGTCCGGCCACGCCGATCCGCGCGCGGTCGAGTTCACCCTGGCCTCGCCGCTGGTGCGGATGCCGGCGCAGGTCCGGGAGTACGCGTCGGAGGTGTTCGCGGAGGGCCGGCCGATCGGCGAGGCGGTGCGCGAGCTCACCCACCGCATCTTCACCGAGTTCAAGTACCACCCGGGTTCGACGGACGTGTCGTCCACGGTGATCGACGTGCTGGAGGCGAAAGCCGGCGTGTGCCAGGACTTCGCCCACCTGGCCGTGGCCTGCCTGCGGTCGCTCGGCCTGGCCTGCCGTTACGTCTCCGGGTACCTGGCGACTGATCCGCCGCCCGGCAAGGAAAGAATGATCGGGGCGGACGCCAGCCATGCGTGGGCCTCGGTCCGGCTGGCCGACGGCAGCTGGCTCGGCTTCGACCCGACCAACGACCAGTTCGCCGACGAGCGCTACACCATCGTCGCCTGGGGTCGGGACTACGACGACGTCCCGCCGTTGCGCGGCGTCATCTACTCCGATGCCGACAGCAACGAGCTGGACGTCGCGGTCGACGTCGCGCCCCTGCCGGTCGGGTGAGCCTGCGGGGTGCGCTGTTGGCGCGCTGATCTGTCAAGCCGGAAAAGGGCATATCCGGCGCGAAGTCGGCGGCTGGCCCCGAGGGGCCGTCCGCTCAGGTGAACCCGCGGCTCGGTGCCTGGCGGCCGAACGCAACGCATGCGAGATCCATGTGCGCAGCCTTCTTTGACTGCTGATGGGGATGTCGGAGCGGCTTGCGCGGGCCGGGCTGATCAACTCGGCACCTGATCGCATGAACGGGCGCGATTTCGCCGAGTTGATCAGCGGGGCCCCCCGGGAGGGCCGGCCCCTCAGCTTGAACCGGGCCGTGTGGGCCACCGGTGTCGTCGCTGTCCGGCCTCGTGGGTTGCGCTGATCGAACACCCAGGGAACCGGACAAAACGGCGCCGGAAATGAGTTTTGGATCAGCGCAGGGTCGGGCCGGTTGTGCAAAGAATGGATCTTTAGGATGTTTCGGTCAACTGATCAGCGTGGCGTCGCTGCGGGCGCAGGCCACTACAGTGGTCCTGCCCGCCACTGCGTCTCAAGTCAACGGCGACGGGACGACGCGATCCGGACAAGCCTGGAGTACCCACCTCATGCGCGACTTCGCCTGCCCGCACTGCGGCCAGCAACTGGCCTTCGAGAATTCGGTCTGCCTGAACTGCGGCAACGCCATCGGCTTCGACCTGGCCGCCCGGGACTACGCCGTCCTCGGCGAGGACGGCACCACCGTGCTCGGACCGGCCCGCAGGATGTGCGCGAACCTGCACCTCGCGGCCTGCAACTGGCTGGTGCCGGTCGACGGCGAGCCGCTGTGCCGGTCCTGCTCGCTCACCCGCACCCGCCCGGGCGACGGCGATCCGGCGCTGCCGGCCTTCGCCGAGGCCGAGGCGGCCAAGCGGCGGCTGGTGGTCGAGCTGGTCGAGCTCGGCCTGCCGATCAACGACCGGGTCGCCGACCCCGAGAAGGGCCTGACCTTCGACCTGCTCTCCAGCCACCGGGAGAACGTCATCACCGGCCACGACTCCGGGGTCATCACCCTGGACCTGGCCGAGAGCGACGACGTGCACCGCGAGCAGTTGCGGATCTCCATGGACGAGCCGTACCGGACACTGCTCGGCCACTTCCGGCACGAGACCGGCCACTACTTCTTCTTCGTGCTGGCCGAGACCGGACCGGCCCGACAGGAGTTCGAGACGCTGTTCGGCGACCCCGACCTGGACTACCAGCAGGCGCTGGATCGGCACTACTCGCAGGGCGCGCCGGAGGGCTGGGAGGAGAACTACGTGTCCTCCTACGCAACCATGCATCCGGCCGAGGACTGGGCCGAGACCTTTGCGCACTACCTGCACATCCGCGACACCATCGACACGGCAGCCGCCTTCGGCTTCGCGCCGGCCGGTGCCGCGGCCACCGAGCCGCTGGCCGGCGACGTCGGGTTCGACCGGATGATCGCGCTCTGGCTGCCGTTGGCCTGGTCGTTGAACATGATCAACCGGTCGATGGGGCACAAGGACCTCTACCCCTTCGTGCTCCCCCCGACGGTGCTGGAGAAGATGCGGCTGGTGCACAAGCTGGTCGCCGCGTCGGACACGCCGGCCGAGGTCAACGCGACCGTCTGACCGGGCCCCGTCGTGCCCGGCGCGGCCGGACGGTAGCGTCGCCGACGTGAACGCAGGTTGGGCGGGAGGGTGAGCCTGAACGAGCCCGGGCTGTTTGCCGTCGGCGGCGTTGAGGGGTCGCGCACGGCCGGTCCCGGACCCTCGGGGCCCGGGACCTGGCGGCCGGACCGACCGGTCGATCCGCACGCCCCGCTGGCCGCGCGGATGCGGCCCCGGACCCTGGACGAGGTGGTCGGCCAGCAGCACCTGCTCGGGCCGGGCGCGCCGCTGCGCCGGCTGGTGCAGGGCGGCGCGCCGTCGTCGATGCTGCTGTACGGGCCGCCGGGCACCGGCAAGACGACGCTGGCCACCCTGGTCGCCGGCTCCACCGGCCGCTACTTCGCCCAGCTGTCCGCGGTGTCGGCCGGGGTGAAGGAGGTCCGCGCGGTCATCGCGGACGCGGCGTCCCGGCTGCGGACGACCGGCGAGCAAACCGTGCTGTTCATCGACGAGGTGCACCGATTCTCCCGCACCCAGCAGGACTCGCTGCTGGCGGCGGTCGAGGACCGCACCATCGTGCTGGTCGCCGCCACCACCGAGAACCCGTTCTTCTCGGTCGTCTCGCCCCTGCTGTCCCGGTCGCTGATCCTGCAGCTGCAGCCGCTGACCGACACCGACATCGCCGAGCTGATCGGCCGGGCGGTCGCCGACGAGCGGGGGTTGGCCGGCGCCTTCGCCGTCACCGACGAGGCCAGGGCGCACCTGGTCGCGCTGGCCGGCGGGGACGCGCGCCGGGCCCTGACCGCACTCGAGGCGGCCGCGGAATCCGTGCGGGAGCTGGACGACCGGGACCCGACCGAGCCCGGCGCGGGTCGAGATCGGCGCGAGATCGACCTGGACGCCGTCGAGCGGGCGGTCAACCGGGCCGCCGTCCGGTACGACCGTTCCGGGGATCAGCACTACGACGTGACAAGCGCATTCATCAAGTCGATCCGGGGCAGCGACGTCGACGCGGCGCTGCACTACCTGGCCCGGATGATCGAGGCGGGGGAGGATCCCCGGTTCATCGCCCGCCGGCTGATGATCCACGCCTCCGAGGACGTCGGGATGGCCGACCCGACCGCCCTGCCCGCCGCGGTGGCCGCCGCCCAGGTGGTGCAGCTGGTCGGGCTGCCGGAGGCCCGGATCGCGTTGGCCCAGGCGACGATTCACCTGGCGACCGCGCCCAAGTCGAACGCGGTGATCACGGCGATCGACGCCGCCATGGCCGACGTCCGGGACGGCCGGGCCGGATCGGTGCCGCCCGCGTTGCGGGACGGGCACTACCCGGGGGCCCAACGACTGGGCCATGCCCAGCGGTACGTCTACCCGCACGGTCATCCCGGTGCGGTGGTCGCCCAGCAGTACCCGCCGGACGAACTCGTCGGCCGCGAGTATTACCGGCCGACCGGGTTCGGCGCGGAACGAGTGCTGGCCGAGCGGGTACCGAAGCTGCGCCGCACCATCAGAGGCCAGAACACGGAGACATCAACGGAATCCGGTCAGGACGACCGGGCGAAAGGATGAGCACCGCATGGGTGAAGGACTGATCCACGCGATCCAGATCAGCGAGAACGGCGGTCCGGAGGTGCTGCGCTATGCCGAGGTCGACGCTCCCGAGGCCGGCCCGGGGCAGATTGCGGTCCAGGTCGCGGCGGCCGGAGTGAACTTCATCGACATCTACCACCGGCAGGGCGTGTATCCGCTGCCGCTGCCCCGGGTGCTCGGCCTGGAGGGGGCGGGCCGGGTGATCGCCGTCGGCGACGGGGTGTCCGGATTCGCGGTCGGCGACCGGGTCGCCTGGCAGGACGTGTTCGGCTCCTATGCGCAGGCTGTGGTCGGAGCGACGGACAAGTTCATCCACGTGCCCGACGGGGTGTCCGACGAGCAGGCCGCTGCCGTGTTGCTGCAGGGGTTGACCGCGCACGCGCTGGCGACCGACGTGCACCGGATCGAGCCGGGCGACGACGTGCTCATTCACGCGGGGGCGGGCGGGGTCGGCCTGCTGCTCACCCAGATCGCGAAACTCAAGGGGGCGCGGGTGATCACCACCGTGTCCACCTCGGCCAAGGCCGACCTCTCGCGCGCTGCCGGCGCGGACGAGGTGCTCGTAGGGTACGACGATTTCCCCACCAAGGTCAGGGATTTCGCCGGCGGGGTCGGTGTCCATGTGGCCTACGACGGGGTCGGCGCGGCCACCTTCGACGGATCCCTGGAATCGATCCGACGGCGGGGGATGATGGTGCTCTTCGGTGGGGCGAGCGGTCAAGTGCCGCCGTTCGACATCCAGCGGCTCAATCAGCGCGGCTCGCTCAAGCTGACCCGACCGAAGGTCTTCGATTTCGTGGCGGATTATGACGAACTGCTGGCTCGGGCCGCCGACGTGTTCGGCTGGGTGGCCGACGGCCGGCTGAGCGTGCGGATCGGCGGCCGGTTCCCGCTGGCCGACGCGGCCCGGGCCCAGGAGGACCTGGCCGGCCGCGCGACGACCGGCAAACTTGTGCTGATTCCATGACTCGGGCCGGGTGGTGGACACCAGAACCGAGGGAAGAGTTTCGGCGCTTCCCCGCCCGCCCGAAGAGCACGAACTCCACCCTCGATCTGTCGCACCCCAGGGTGACCGGACGATGAGCATCGACGCGATCACCGACTTCGTCGAGGCACTGGGCGGCGTGCTGACGCTGCGGCCCGGGCCTGGCGACGGGACGCCGGAGATCGCGTGGGGCGACCGGTTCTTCTACTACGCGCCCGACGGCGTCGTGCCGCCCGGGCAGCCCTTCGCCACCATCGTCACCAAGGACTACCCGGGTGAGCCGTCCTCGGGTCTGGACCGGCCCGGGGCGTTCCGGGTCAACATCCACGCCGGCGGCGAGGCGTTCCGGAGGTGGACCGGCCATGACCCGCGTGCGGCACCGCCGGTCGACCCCGCGGTGCGGGACGCCGTCATCGCCCACCCTGTGTACGGCCATCTCGGCTGGTTGGCCGTGATCGATCCGGGTCCGTTGACGGCGGCGGCGGTACCTGAACTGCTCAGGGTGGCGCACGCGGCGGCGCGCGGACGGTACGAACGGCGGCACCCGGTCTGAGCTGTCAGTGGGCGGTGCGAACCAGGACGACCGAGTTCGCGCCAACTCGTGGTGTCCGGCCGGGGCCGGGAGTGGGGGTGGGGCGAGGTGCGGCAGGTGGCGTGGGGGTGTGCGGTCGGCCGGGGGATTGTCGACCGGGCCGCGGCGGAGCGGACGTTACTGCAGGGCCGAGCCGGGCGGTGGGATCTGATAGGTGACGGAGCGGTCGACGGACGCCACCCCTGGGATCGCGGTCAGTGACTTCTCGTCATCGGGGTCGACCGACCCGGTGATGAAGCCCACCTTCTCCAGTACCTGGTCGACCCGCATGCCACTGGCCTGCAGGGAGCGGGCGACCGTGCCGATCGACCGCAGATGGGCCTCGTCGACTGTCACGGTCACCTGAGTCATCCCTCCACTGTAGGTCGGTCGGCCGGCCGCGCACAGTGCTCGGTCACTGCGGGGCGAGCGCCAGGCCGCCGCCGACGTCGACCGACGGCAGTAGCAGCCGCTGCGAATCCTGGGCGAGGGTCGCCCACAGGTCCCGGCCGCGGTAGCCGGTCAACTCCGCCCACAGCGCCGCGATCCCGGCGACGTGCGGGGTGGCCATGCTGGTGCCGCTGATGGTCCGGTACCGGGTCGGCATCGGCCAGGACGAGTAGACCTGGAACCCGGGCGCGGCGATGTCCACCTGACCGCCGCGGGTGCCGGCGAGGGTGCGCGCCGAGAAGAAGGCCATCGCCAGGTTCTGGTCGAGGGCGCCGACGGCCATGATGAACGGGCTGTTGGCGGGGGCACCGACGAAGCCGAAATTGCCGACCCTGCGGTCGGCGTTGTTACCGGCGGCGGCGACGATCAGCGATCCCGCGTCCAGCGCGCGCTTGCCGACCACCGTGTATGGCGGATGCACCTGCGCGACGTCGGCGCCCAGTGACATCGAGATCACGTGACACTCGTTCTCCACCGCCCAGTTGATGCCGGCGATGATGCCGCCGTCGGACCCGGATCCCTGATCGCTCAGCACCTTTCCGGCGTAGATCGACGCCCCGTAGGCCACTCCGTAGCGGGGCCCGGTGGCCGGCGCCTTCGGCCCGCAGGACGTGCCGATGCAGTGGGTGCCGTGGCCGTGGCCGTCCTGCACGGCTGCCCCGGCGATGAAGGACTGGGTGGTGACCGAGCGGCCGACGAAGTCGGGGTGGTTGACGTCGAAACCGGTGTCCAGCACGGCGACCTTGATGCCGTTGCCGGACTGCGGTGACGTCGACACGCCGGTCGCCTGCAGGCCCCAGGTGAACTGCGCGTTGTCGGCGAACGACGCAGCGGCCGCCGCCGACGTTTGGGCGGCCGGATGATCCGCGGCGCCCAGCCGCCCGGCCAGGTCGTTGACGCCGTCCCGGTAGCCCTGGACGTAGTCGGACCCGAGCACGTGGTGGATCAGCTCGGGGGACACTGAGATGATGGCGTCGTCGCCCGCTTCCGCGGTGCGCAGCGCACCCAGCTGGGCCGGCTCGGCCGAGACGACGGCGACCCCCAGCTTGTCGAACCACACCGCGTCCGACCCCTCGGTCTGCGTGAAATCGACGGCCTGGGCGGTGAAGTCGCGGGAATCGGCGACGCTGCCCAGGCCGGCCGTGCGGGCCAGCGTCGCCTTGGCGTCGGCGCCGCTGGCGAACACCACGATGAAGCGACCGGTGGTCGGCGCCGGCAACCCGGTGAGCGGGACGGTGGTGGGGTCGAGGTCGGGGATGTTGGGGATGCCGGGTTCCATGTCGGGCCGCCTTCGGGTCGGTGGATCGTGGGTTTGCCTTGACAGAGGCGCGCGATGGGTCTCAGAGACGTCCGGACCGCAACTTCTTCATGGCCGGACCAGCACCTTGATCGCTCGGCGCTCGTCCATCGCCCGGTAGCCGGCGGCGATGTCGTCCAGGCCGACGGTTTCGGTGAATATCGGTCCCGGGTCCAATGTGCCGGCCAGCACCTCGGACAGCAGGTCGGGCAGGTAGGCGCGGGCGGGGGCGACGCCGCCGCGCACGGTCACGTTGCGGCCGAACATCTTCCAGATCGGCAGGCCGTTCTTGACGTCGTGCGGCACGCCCACCCAGCCGACCGTGCCGCCGGGTCGGACCAGCGACAGCGCGCTGTCCCAGGACGCCTCCGTACCCACGCACTCGCATGCGCCGTCGGCCCCCAGTCCGCCGGTCAACTCGCGGACGGCCGCCACCGCGTCAGCTCCACGGGCGGCCACGACCTCGGTGGCGCCGAACTTGGTGCCGAGCTCGGATCGGTCGGCGTGGGTGGACAGCAGGATCACCCGGTCCGCGCCGAGCCTGGACGCGGCCAGCACCGCGCACAGGCCCACCGCGCCGTCGCCGATCACCGCCACCGTCGCGCCGGGCGCGGCGCCCGCGGACAGCGCGGCGTGATGCCCGGTCCCCATCACGTCGGACAGCGACAGCAGAGCCGGGACACGCGGGTCGTCGGCATCGATCGGCGCGGCGACCAGGGTGCCGTCGGCCAGCGGGACGCGCGCGTACTGGCCCTGGCCGCCGTCGACCGGGTGCCCGTCCCGGTCGTGCCCGCTCCAGTCGGCCCGGCGCTCGCACGAGGTGGGCCACCCGATCCGACACGCCGCACAGACACCGCAGGAGCAGACGAAGGGGGCGATCACCAGGTCACCCCGCGTGACGGAGCCGACCGCGGAACCCACGTCCTCGACGACGCCGAGGAACTCGTGCCCGATGCGGCCCCGCTTGTCGGTGAAGCCGCGGTAGTGCCACAGGTCGGAGCCGCAGATGCAACTTGCGGTGATCCGGACGAGGGCGTCGGTCGCGGTCAGGATCGCGGGGTCGGGTACCTCGTCGACACGGATGTCGCCGGGCCCGTACAGGACTGCTGCTTTCATGCCGCCCATCATGCGCGGCCGGTCCGACAGTGGCATCGACGGGCGGTGATCGGGCGACGGGGCGGGGCATGCCGAGCGCGGCCGGGCGGCGCGGCCCATCGGCGCCGGGGGTGGCTGCGGAGGTTCGGCCGGTCTCACGCCGGCGGATGTTCCGCAGCCGGCACGGGTCGTGCGGCGCCGGCGAGGACTGCGGAGGTTCGGCCGGTCTGACGCCGGCGGATGTTCCGCAGCCGGCACGGGTCGTGCGGCGCCGGCGAGGACTGCGGAGGTTCGGCCGGTCTGACGCCTGCGGATGTTCCGCAGCCAGGAGGGACGGCACCGGCCGGGGTCGCGCACATGGCGCGACCCCGGCCGGGTGAATCAGGCGTGCGCCTCGCTGAACACCTCGGTCAGCAGCCAGACGGTGGTGTCCGCCGGCAGGGTGCCGTCACCGGGCAACTCGACCGAGCTCATCAACAGCTCACCCTCGGGCAGCGGCACCGCGGTCGAGCCGGTGTTGGCCGCGACGGTCAGCTCACCGTTGGTGAACCGCAGCACGCCCGGCTCGGCGTCCACCCACGACAGCTCGCCGACGGCCAGCCCGAACGCCCGCCGGAAGGCCAGCGCGGTCCGGTACATCTCCAGCGTCGAGCCCTCGACGTCGACCTGCCGGTCCCGGGCCAGCTCGGCGTAGGTGTCCGGCTGCGGCAGCCAGGTCGCCCCACCCGGGCCGAAGCCCAGACCCGGCTCGTCGGCCTCCCAGGGCAGCGGCACCCGGCAGCCGTCCCGGCCGGCCTCGGTGTGTCCCGAGCGCCACCAGGTCGGGTCCTGCCGCAGGTCGTCATCCAGGAACGTGTGGTCGGGCAGGCCCAGCTCCTCGCCCTGGTACATGTACGCCGAGCCCGGCAGCGCCAGCATCAGCAGCGTCGCCGCCCGGGCCCGGCGCAGGCCGAGCACGTGGTCCGGCTGCACGTCACCGGCGCGGATGCCGTTGGGCCGGGGGCCGGCCGGCAGGCCCAGCCGCGAGACGTGGCGCACCACGTCGTGGTTGGACAGCACCCAGGTGGTCGGCGCGCCGACCTCGTCGTTCGCGGCCACCGACCTGTCGACGACGGACCGCAGGTGGTCGGCGTCCCACTCGCTTTCCAGGTAATCGAAGTTGAACGCCTGGTGCATCTCGTCCTCGCGGACGTACCGGGCCAGCCGGGACAGCGACGGCACCCACGCCTCGGCGCACAGGATGCGGTCGGGGGAGTAGGTGTTCAGCAGCGCGCGCCACTCCCGGTACACCTCGTGCACCCGATCCTGGTCCCACATCGGACCGGTGTGGAAGTAGCCCTCGCTGTCGTCGGCGCCGGCGTCCTGCGCCGCCTCGAGGTCGGGCAGCCCGGGCGCCTTGATCAGCGAGTGGGCCACGTCGACGCGGAAGCCGTCAACGCCACGGTCCAGCCAGAACCGCAGCACGTCCAGGAACTCGGTCCGGACCTCCGGGTTCTCCCAGTTCCAGTCGGGCTGCTTGGTGTCGAACAGGTGCAGGTACCACTGGCCGGGTGTGCCGTCCGGGTTGGTGGTGCGGGTCCAGGCCGGGCCGCGGAAGCAGGACTCCCAGTTGTTCGGGGGCAGTTCGCCGTGCTCGCCGCGGCCCTCCCGGAAGACATAGCGCTCGCGCTCGGGGGAGCCCGGCGCGGCCGCGAGTGCCTGCTGGAACCACACGTGCTCGTCGGAGGAGTGGTTGGGTACCAGATCGACGATCACCTTCAGGCCCAACCCGTGGGCCCGCTCCAGCATCGCGTCGAAGTCGGCCAGGGTGCCGAAAACCGGGTCGACATCACGGTAGTCGGCGACGTCGTAGCCGGCGTCGGCCTGCGGGGACTTGTAGAAGGGGGACAGCCAGACGGCGTCGACGCCGAGCTCGGCCAGGGCCGGCAGCCTGGTGGTGATGCCGGGCAGGTCGCCGATGCCGTCGCCGTTGCCGTCGGCGAACGAGCGCGGATAGATCTGGTAGACGACGGCGGTGCGCCGCCAATCGGCCCCGGGAGTGGTCTCCAGGTCAGCGGTCAGCTCGGCTGTGATGTCGCGGAAGGTCACGGTGGTTTCCTCGATGGTCATCGAAGACGCCTCTCTGCACTGGGTGGGCGGGCCGGGTGGGAGCGAATGGTGGCGGCCTCGCAAGCTCGGCCGACCAGTACAGGGCTGGACGCCGACCGGTCAGGCAGGTTGATCGATTCAGAACAGTGTGATGCGGATCACCATCGGCACTGTCAACCCGCGTATTCCCGCAGGAAGTGAGCCAGCACCAGCGCCATGTTCTGCACCTCCGAGGGATGGACGCTCTCGTTCGGCGCGTGGATCCGGCATTCCGGTTCGCACACCCCCAGCAGCATGATCTCGGCGTCCGGGAAGGTCTCGGCGAACACCGTGCAGAGCGGGATGGAGCCGCCCTGCCCCTGGGTCTCCAGGTCCCGGCCGTAGGCCGCCTTCATCGCCCGGGCCATCGCGTCGTGGGCCGGGCCGCCGAGCGTGCCGGCGAACGGCGCGCCGATGCCGCCGGGCTCGAACGACACCTGGGCGTGCCACGGGGTGGCCGCGGTCAGGTGCGCGATCAGCGCGTCGCGGGCGGCGGTCGGATCGGTGCCCGGCGGCACCCGCAGGTTCAGCCGGGCCCGCGTCTTCGGCTGGATGGCCGCGGACGAGCCGACCACCGGCGGGCAGTCGATGCCCAGGATGGTGAGGGAGGGACGGGCCCAGAGCAGGTCGGCCACCGTGCCGTCGCCGAGCAGATCGACGCCGTCCAGGATCTGCGCGTCCGCCCGGAACCGGTCGGTCGGGTACTGCGCGCCGTCCCAGCGTCCGGTCGCGTCCAGCCCGTCGATGGTGGTGTTGCCGGCCTCGTCCCGCAGCGTCGCCAGCATCGTCACCAGGGCCGCCAGGGCGTCCGGGGCGGGGCCGCCGAACATGCCGGAATGCAGCACGGTCCGCGAGGTCTCGACGGTGACGACGAGGTCGGCGACGCCGCGTAGCGACGTGGTCAGGGTGGGCCGGCCGACGGCGATGTTGCCGCTGTCGCAGACCAGGATCGCGTCCGCCCGCATCAGGTCGGGATGCTTGGGAACGAAGTCCTCCAGGCCGCCGGTGCCCTGCTCCTCCGAGCCCTCGCCGACGATCTTGACGGTGACCGGGACGTCGTCACCCAGGGCCCGCAGCGCGGTGAGGATGACGGCGATGCTGCCCTTGTCGTCGGCGGTGCCGCGGCCGAACCAGCGGCCGCCGCGCTCCACCAGCTCCCACGGCGAGCTGTGCCAGGCCTCGTCGCCCAACGGCGGTTGCACGTCGTGGTGGAAGTAGAGCAGCACCGTGGGCGCGCCGGGCGGTCCGGGCCGGACACCGGTGACGGCCTTGGAACCGTCCGCGGTGACGTGCGCGGCCACGTCGGACAGGCCCACCGTGCTGAACGCGTCGAGCAGCCAGTCGACCATGTCGTCGCAGCCGGACACCGGGAACTGGGCGGCGTCATGCACCGAGCGGAAGGTGACCATCTCGGCCAGGTCGGCCCGGGCGTGCGGCATCAGCTCGGCGACCCGTTCGCGCAGCGTCATGACGCGTCCTCCGGGCGGACCACGACAACGGGGATCTGCGAATTGGCCAGCAGGGACCGGCTGACCGAGCCGAGCACGATCCCGGCAAAGCCGCTGACCCCGCGGGCGCCGACGACCAGCTGCGACGCCCCCTGCTGCGCGGCGTACCCGGGCAGCGCTTCCTGGGGCTTGCCGGGCACGACGGCCGGGATCGCCTCCACGTCGGCGAAGTGCTGCCGCCGGTCGGCCAGCACCGCATCCAGCTCCGCCCGGTCGTCGCCGGAGCCGGTGACATCCTCGCCGGAGCCGGTGACACAGCGCACGACGTGCAGCGGCACCCGATGGGCCCGCGCCGCCGCGAAGGCGTACTCGATCGCATCCAGGGACACCGCCGAACCGTCGGTGCCGACGACGACCGGCCCGGCCGGCCCGGCCGGCGTGGCCGCGGCGGCGCGGACCACCGCGACCGGGCCGCGCCCGTGCTCGGCCGTGTGCACGGCGAACGAGCCGATCAGCTCCTCGGTCCGCGGCGAATGGCCCTGCGAGGACACCACGGTCAACAACGCCTCGCCACTGGCCTCCAGCAGCGCGGTGCCGGCCGACTCGTGCAGGATCCGCGGCTCGACGGGCAGCCCGAGGTGGGTGTGCTCGATCTTCTCGATCACCTCGTCGACCAGTTCGGCCGCCGCGAGCTGGGCCTGTTCGTAGGCGATCGAGCCGGGCAGGGCAGCGTCCTTGGAGCCGTAGGCGTAGAGCTCGAAGGAGTAGAGGACGATCAGGGTGGCGTCGCGGGCGTGCGCCTCGCCGGCCGCCCACAGCGCCGCTGCCGTCGAGGTCTCCGAGCCGTCGACGCCGACGACGACTTCACGCTTACGGGTGCTCATGCTCGTTCGCTCCCTCGCCCGCCCGGGCCGCCGTGGCCGGGTCCCGGCGCAGACGATACCGAGCGCAGGTCAGGGCGCCGGGCAGGTGCCGTCCGCGGAGAGCGGGACCTCGCAGAACGTGCCGCTCCACACGGCCCGCGATCCGGCCTCGCCGACGCGGAAGACCTGGACGGTCGCCGCGCCGGCCAGCACCACGGCGATGACCGCCACCACCACGCCCACCCACGGCGGGGGCGCCTGCCTGGTGCGCCGGACGATCAGCGTCGGTACCCCCCACGCCAGCAGCGATGCGACGAACAGGCCGATGGCGAACCAGAGCATCGTGTCGCCCAAGTGGATGTGCTCCTCGATCAGTGGCGTCGCGTGCACCCGTTCCAGCAGCCATTGACCGGCGTTCGTCGTGATCGGGACCAGGATCAGCGCGGCCAGCCCGGCCAGCGGCGTGATGACGCCCAGTCGCCGCCGCGCGGCGGGCCACAATGCGGCCAGCACGGTGAGCAGCGCGGCCAGGGGCACCAGCACCACCACGGCGTGCACCAGCAGGACATGCGCGGGTAGCCCGTTGACCTCGTAGATCATCGAAGGATCATCTCCCGTCGCCTGCGTCTGCCAACGGAAAACACGAGGGGCGGCGCGGATCGGTTCATGTCCGGGTGAGCGGCGGCCGGGCGGGTAGCCTCTAACCCGATCACAAGCGACCGCAGCAGGACGAGCCATCGCAGGGTCGTCGGAGCCCTTCCGGCGTCGGACCCGCGCCGGTCGGAAGGGATGTCGGCACTGGTGAAGCGCATCTATGTGTTCGGGGCCGGGGTCGCCCTCGGGGTGGCCGCCACCCGCCGCACCCGGCGGGCCAAGGAGGCGGCTGCCGCGGCGATGAAGGCCAAGCTCACCCCGTCGGCGATCGCCGCCGACCTCGCCGACGCGATCGCCGAGCTGGGCAACGCGGTCGGGGCGTTCGCCTCCGACGTCCGGCAGGGCGCGATCAACCGCCGGGCGACCTACCGGCCGCTGGTGGAGAACGTGACAGGAGCGGTGGTGATGGTCCCGCCGGAGGCATTGGGTCCGCCCCCCGAACCCATCGACGCACGGATCCCCGGTGCTCCGCCGCCGAGCCGGCCGCGGACCCGGGCCGGGCTGGACGGGGCCGAGCCGGTCCGTGCCCGACGGGTCCGGCACACCGCCTGAACCCATCAGCAGCGTCAGCACCGTCAGCGAGGAACCAATAGTGCAGACCCACGAGATCCGGCGCCGCTTCCTGGACCACTTCGAGCGGACCGGGCACACCGTCGTGCCGTCGGCGTCGCTGATCAGCCAGGACGCCACCGTGCTGTTCACCATCGCCGGCATGGCGCCGTTCAAGCCGTACTTCCTGGGTCAGAGCACCCCGCCGTTCCCGCGGGCCACCAGCGTGCAGAAGTGCGTGCGCACCGGTGACATCGACAACGTCGGCATCACCACCCGGCACAACACCTTCTTCCAGATGGCCGGGAACTTCTCCTTCGGCGACTACTTCAAGGCCGGCGCCATCGAGCACGCTTGGACGCTGCTGACCTCGTCGCTGGACGACGGCGGGTACGGGCTGGACTCGGACCGGCTGTGGGTGACGGTCTACGAGTCCGACGACGAGGCCGAGCGGCTGTGGCGGGAGATCGCCGGCCTGCCGGCCGAGCGCATCCAGCGCCGCGGAATGGCAGACAACTTCTGGTCGATGGGCGTGCCCGGCCCGTGCGGGCCCTGCTCGGAGATCTACTACGACCGCGGTCCCGACTACGGAATCGAGGGCGGCCCGATCGCCGACGAGGACCGCTACCTCGAGGTGTGGAACCTCGTGTTCATGCAGGACATGCGGGGTGAGTCCAGCGGGGACGGAAAGGGCGATTTCCCGATCCTGGGCCCGCTGCCCAAGCAGAACATCGACACCGGGCTGGGCGTGGAGCGGCTGGCGTTCCTGCTGCAGGGCGTGGACAACGTCTACGAGACGGACCTGATGCGCCCCATCATCGCCACCATGGAGGAGCTGTCGGGAAAGAAGTACGTCGAGCACGCCGGTAACACGACAGATGACGTGCGGTTCCGGGTCATCGCCGACCACTCGCGCAGCGGCATGCTGCTGATCGGAGACGGCGTCACCCCCGGCAACGAGGGCCGCGGCTACGTGCTGCGCCGATTGTTGCGCCGCACCATCCGCTCGGCCCGGCTGCTCGGCGTCACCGAACCAGTCCTACCCACCCTGATGGGCGTCGTCCGGGACCTGATGAGCCCGTCCTACCCGGAGCTGGCCACCGACTTCGAGCGGATCGAGAAGGTCGCCGCCACCGAGGAGAAGGCGTTCCTGCGGACCATCGCGTCGGGCTCCAGGCTGTTCGAGGTCGCCGCCGCGGAACTCGCGGCCGACGACGCCACGGTCCTGCCGGGCGGCACCGCGTTCACCTTGCACGACACCCAGGGCTTCCCGATCGACCTGACCCTGGAGATGGCCGCCGAGGCCGGGCTCAAGGTCGACGTCGTCGAGTTCGAGCGGCTGATGAAGGAGCAGAAGGAGCGGGCCCGGGCCGACGCCAAGGCCCGCAAGGGCGGGTTCGCCGACCTCACCGAATACCGCCGGCTGCTGGATCAGGGCGCCACGGAGTTCACCGGTTACCGGGAGCTGCAGACCGAGGCCCGCGTCCGCGGGCTGCTCCGCGACGGCGCCCCGATCCCGGCGGCGGTCGAGGGCGACGAGGTCGAGCTGGTGCTCGACCGCACCCCGCTCTACGCCGAGTCCGGCGGGCAGGACTCCGACGCCGGCACCATCGTCGGCGCCCACGGTTCGGCCGAGGTGCTGGACGTGCAGAAGGTCGACCGCAAGCTGGTCGTGCACCGGATCCGGATCACCGACGGTGAATTCACCGCCGGCAGCCAGGTGCTGGCCAAGGTCGACCCGGAGTGGCGGATCGGCGCCCGGCAGGCGCACTCGGGCACGCATGTGCTGCACGCGGCCCTGCGTCAGGTGCTCGGCCCGGAGGCGCTGCAGTCCGGTTCCTACAACAAGCCCGGCTACCTGCGGCTGGACTTCTCCTGGGATCAGGCGCTGTCCGCGGCCACCCGCAGCGAGCTGGAGGAGGTCAGCAACCGCGCGGTCCGGCAGGATCTGCCGGTCCGTGTGGTGTACGGGTCGATGCAGGAGGCCCAGGCGATGGGCGCGATCGCCTTGTTCGGCGAGACCTACGACGACACCGTGCGGATCGTGGAGATCGGCGGGCCCTGGTCGGTCGAGCTGTGCGGCGGCACCCATGTCGAGCACTCGTCGCAGATCGGGCCGGTGGCCATCACCGGCGAGTCCTCGGTCGGGTCCGGCCTGCGCCGGGTGGAGGCCGCCGTCGGCCTCGAGGCGTTCCACCGGCTGGCCGCCGAGCGGACGCTGGTCAGCCAGCTCGCGACGACGCTGAAGGTGCAGCCCGGCGAGCTGCCGGCGCGGATCGAGACGCTGCTGGAGAAGCTGAAGTCCGCCGAGAAGGAGCTGGCCGGGCTGCGCCAGGCGGCGTTGGGCAACGTCGCCGGCACCCTGGCCCGGTCGGCGGCGGACATCGGGGGAGTGGCACTGGTCGCCGGCACCGCCCCGGACGGCACCGCGCCCGGCGACCTGCGCAACCTGGCCTCCGACGTGCGGGGCCGGCTCGGGGACCGTCCCGGCGTGGTCGCGCTGTTCGCGCCCGCCCACGCCTCGGTGCCCTTCGCCGTCGCCGTCAACCAGGGCGGCATCGCCCGCGGCCTGGCCGCCGGTGACCTGGCCAAGGCGCTGCTGCCGCTCATCGAGGGCCGCGGCGGCGGGAAGAAGGACCTGGCGCAGGGGGCCGGCACCCGGCCGGACGGGATCCCGGAGGCGATCGACGCGCTGCGGGCCGCCGTCCTCGCGGCGGCGGGCTGAACCGGGCCTGCGCGGGCAACCCCGGGCGGGCCCGGCACGTCTTTCTCGTCGGTATGCCCTCGTGCCGATCGGCACCCGATCCGAATCGATACCCACGCATCGACATGATTGAGCGCACAGTCCACAACCCGTCCGGTGACGCACCCGCGAAAGGCGTGCGTCTGGGGGTCGACGTGGGTACCGTTCGCGTGGGGGTCGCGCGCAGCGATCCCGCAGGCATTCTGGCGACCCCGGTGACGACCCTGATGCGGACGGCGCAGCAGGCCTCGTCGCGGAAGTCGGGCGACAAGGCCGATCTCACCCCGGATCTGGCGGCGCTCCGGGATCTGGTGGCCGAACACGACGTGGTGGAGGTGGTGGTGGGTCTCCCGACCACCCTGCGCGGCATGGAGGGATCGGCGGTGACGGCAGCGCGTGCCTACGGACAGGCGTTGGCGGTGGTGATCGCGCCGGTGCCGGTCATCTACGTGGACGAGCGGCTCACCACCGTGACCGCCGACCGATTGCTCACCCAGGCGGGTGTGCAGGGGAAGGCAAGGCGCGCCGTGGTCGATCAGGTCGCCGCCACCCGGATCCTGCAGAACCGGCTGGACCAGTTGGCCGGCGGTGGTACGCATCGTGAGTGATCTCGGAATTTTCGACCGGGAGCCGGGGGAGACCGGCGATGTGGACGTCGACGAGCTGAAGGCCGCACTGGCCGCCCGACCCGATCCGGACGAGCCGACGGCCCCGGCGAAGCCGGAGCCCACGCCGGAGGAACGGGCCCGAGCGGCTCGTCGCCGGCACCGCACCTGGGTGGCCTTCGCCGTCGTCGTGCTCCTGGTCATCGTGGCGGGGCTGGTCGCGGGGTTCCTGGTCTGGAAGTCGGGCACCGAGGAGATCCCCGACTACGCCGGCGCCGGTGACACCGAGGTGGTGGTCCGGATCCAGGGTGGCGACGGGATCGCCGACATCGCGCAGACGCTGGTCAATGCCGGGGTCGTGGCCAGCACCCAGGCATTCCAGGAGCAGGCGGCACGGGACGGCGACGTCCAGGCGCTTCGGCCCGGTTACTACAAGGTGCGGCAGGGCTCGTCCGCGCAGGCCGCCGCGGATGCGTTGGTGGCCAAGGAGAATCACGTCGGGCACCTGCGGCTGATCCCGGGGCGTCAGCTTGCCGACGTGACTGCCGTCAGCACCGATCCCGGTCAGCCGGCCGTCAGCGTACCGGGCTACATCGCCGACATCACCGCCGCCGCGTGCGTCCCGTTGAACGGGCAGCAGAGCTGCTTCACCGCCGACGAGCTCTGGCAGGTCGCGACCACGGCCGATCCGGCCACCCTCGGCGTCGTCGAATGGGCCGCGGACGGTGTGCGGGCGTCGCCCGACCCGCGCAAGCGACTCGAGGGCGCGATCCTGCCCGGCGATTTCGACATCCCGCCCGGTTCCACTCCGGAGCAGGCCCTGAAAGCGGTGGTCAGCGCGTCCGCCGCGATGTGGAACGGCACGGACATCATCGCCGACGCCGCGCAGATCGGGGTGACCCCGTATCAGGCGGCGATCATCTCCTCAATCGTGGAGCGGGAGGGCATCACCGCCGACATGCCCAAGGTGGCCCGGGTGATCTACAACCGGCTGGCCGCCGGGCAGAAGCTGGAGATGGACTCGACCGTGAACTACGCGCTGGACCGGGCCTCGATCGCCACCAGCGCCGCCGATCGGGCCAACCCCAGCCCGTGGAACACGTATTACGCGGCCGGGCTGCCGCCGACACCGATCTCCTCGCCGGGACCGGACGCGATCGCGGCGACCCTCGAGCCGGCCGCCGGCTCGTGGCTGTACTTCGTCAAGATCGACAGCACCGGGGCTTCCTGCTTCTCCATCACGGTCGAGCAGCACGAGGCCTGCGTGGCCCAGGCCCGCGCGAACGGGGTTTTCGGGTGACCGGTGTTCGGGCGGGCGGGATGGGCAGCCGTGCGGCGGTGCTCGGATCGCCGGTCGCCCATTCGCTGTCCCCGGCGCTGCACCGCGCCGGCTACACAGCGGCCGGCCTGACCGACTGGCATTACGAGCAGATCGAGTGCGACGAGCAGGCGCTGCCGGAACTGGTGCGATCCCGCGGGCCGGAGTGGGCCGGGTTCTCCGTGACCATGCCCGGCAAGGCCGCGGCCGCCGCCGTGGCCGACGTCCGATCGCCGCGGGTCCGGGCGCTGGGCGTGGCCAACACGCTGGTCCGCCGGGACGGCGGCTGGTTCGCCGACAATACCGACGTGGACGGCCTGATCGGGGCCCTGCGCGCGGCCGGGGCGCCGCCGATCCGGTCGGCACTGATTCTGGGCGGGGGCGGCACGGCGGCCGCGGTGCTGGCCGCGCTGGCCGAACTCGGCACGACGGACGTGGTGATCGCCGGGCGCCGACCGTCCTCGACGGCATCGGCGGTCCGGGTCGCCGCCACGCTGGGCGTGCCGCTGCGGGTGATCGGCTGGGACACCGGGGTGGTCGGCGAGGCCGGGGCGCGCGCCGACCTGGTGGTCTCGACCGTGCCGGCCGGCGGCGCCGACCACTTCGCCGCTCAGTTGAGTGCCGTACCCGTCCTTTTCGACGTGATCTACCACCCGTGGCCGACCCCGCTGGCCGCCGGCGGGGTGCCCGGCCGGATCACCGTCACCGGGTTGGACATGCTGCTGCACCAGGCGTTCCGGCAGTTCGAGCTGATCACCGGGGTGCCGGCGCCGGTGCACGCGATGCGGGACGGGTTGCGGGCCGGATCCGGGACGGACCTGCTCCTTCCGGTCTGAGCCTCGCCGAGACCTACCGAGGGCCCGCTCGGCCCGGCAGGTCGGCGATTGTGGACAACTCCCCGGCGTTTCCGCGGAAACGTGAGACCGTGCTCGGCATGCTGATCGCGGCCACGCTGGGTGCTCTGGGCGGCGCGCTCGCCGGGTGGGGCGGCCGGGTGCTGCTGGCGCGGTTGCGGCGGGGCGTGGTGCTGCGGCCACCGGTGCTCGAGGCGTCCGCGGCACTGGTCACCGCGCTCGGCCTGGCGATCGGGTGGCCGGCGCCGATCGTCGGGCTGCTGGTCTGGGCGGGACTGCTGGCGGTCGTACTGGGCGCGGTCGACGTCGCCGTCCACCGCCTGCCGGACGCGCTGACCCTGCCGGCGATCCCGGTCACCGCCGCCCTGGTCGGGGTGACCTGGCTGGTGGTGCCGTCATCGGGTCGGCCGCTGACCGGCGCGGTGAGTGCGGTGGTGGTGACCGGTGTGTTCGCCGGGTTGGCCGTGCTGGCGCCGCGGGCGATGGGCCGCGGGGACGTCAAGCTGGTGCCGTCGCTGGCCGTGATGACCGGGTACCTGTCGATCCCCGCGCTGCTGTGGTGGCTGATTCTTGCGTTCGGGTTGGGGGCGCTGGTCGCGTTGATCGGCCTGGCCACCCGCCGGTTGTCCATGCGGTCGGCGATCCCGTTCGGGCCCTGCCTGTTGGCCGGCTGCTGGCTGGTGCTCGCCCTGCCGAGCCTGTTTTCCGGGTAGGCGCTTCACCCCCGGCGAGCTTGGGGCCGTTCGGCCCTGGCGATATCCCGCGAAATGCGCCAGTCTCACGCCCATGACGACGAGGTTGCCGCTGGACCATTCGGGCATGGGGGTGCTGACCAGGGACGAGTGCTACGACCGGCTCCGGTCGGCGCGGGTGGGTCGCATCGCGTTCGTCAGTCAGGGCGACCCGGTGATCCTGCCGGTCAACCACGCTTTGGACGGTGAGTCCGTCGTGTTCCGGACGGCGCCGGGTTCGAAGTTGCTGGCCGGGGACTCGGAGCTGCGGGTGGCCTTCGAGGTCGACGGCTTCGACGCCGACCGACGGACCGGGTGGAGCGTGCTGGTGCGGGGGACCGCCAGCACCGTCGAGGACGCCGAGGAGGTCAAGCGGCTGAACCGGATCGGTGTGTGGCCCTGGGCCGACCTCGTCGAGCGCAGCTACTGGATCCGGATCGCGTCCTATTCGGTGACCGGCCGGCAAACGGTGCACCCCGCCCGCTGACCCGCCTACCGGGCCGGGTGGGCGTCGATCACCGCCCGGCAGCCGGCCGCGTCCAGGTCGAACACCCCGACGGCGCCGTCCACCGGAATGACCGAGACCGTGATGGTGTCCGGGTGGATGTGCACCAGGTTGAACGCCCCGCTCGCCCAGGTCCGCTCGTGATCCTCGGGCGCCAGCGGGTCGGTGCGGATCGCGGTGGAACCGGCGACCGCGACCGGGACCGGCCCGAGCATTCCGGACTGGGCCAGGTGGTGGTGCCCGGCCAGGATCAGCCTGACGTCCGTGCCGGTCACTGCCTGCCGCAACGCCTGCCGGGACGCCGATTCCAGCGCGAAGTAGCTCAGCAGCGGGGACGGCGGCGGCAGCGGCGCGTGGTGCAGCACGACGATGCTGCCGTCGGGGGCCGGCTCGGCCAGTTCCGCGGCCAGGGCGGCCAGGTGCTCGTCGGCCAACCGGCCGTGCCCGGCGCCGGGAATGGTGGAGTCCAGGACGACGATCCGCAGGCCACCGACGCGATGGATCTGCAGGACGGGGCCGTCCTCGTCCCGGCCCAGCAGGCTGCGGTGGAACTCGGTGCGCACGTCGTGGTTGCCGGTGGCGTAGATGAGCGGAGCGCCCAGCGGTTCGACCGCTTCCCGCAGCCGCCGGTAGGCGTCGGGATCCCCGGTGTCGGTGAGGTCGCCGGACAAGACGAGGGCGTCGATCCGTCGGCCGTCCGTCAGAGCCGCGGCCAGCACCGCGGCCGCCCGGTGCAGCGCCGCGTCCGCGTCCAGCACCTGGTTGTACCTGACCCCCGGCGCCGTCAGGTGCGTGTCCGACAGGTGGGCCAGCACGTAGCTCGGCCGTTGCGGCGGGGCGCCGTCCGGGGTCTGCCAGGCGTCCGTCATGCCGGTCCTCCCAGGGTCCGATCGAGCCAGGCTGTGATGCCCGGCAGCAGGCCGGGCAGGTCGGCGGCGCGCAGGTCCGGCCGGGCGTCACCGGTCCCGAAGCGGTCGAGCAGAGCGGTGGCCTGCCCGGCCGCCCGGGCGGCGGCCAGGTTCGGCGTCCACGCGGCGTCGATCACCAGGGCCGGTCGCCCCGCGGGGGGTGCGGCGGTCAGGGTCACCCGATCGGCCAGGTCGAGCGCGTCCAGCACCGGGCCGGTGGCCGGGTCGTCCGGTTCGGCGACCACCATGACGTCGGCGCGGCCGACGGCCAGCTCGAGCAGGTCGGGCAGGCCGTCGGCCGGATCGAGGATCCAGGCCGAGCCGGCCAGGTCGGCCCGGGACGCCCCGCGGGCGTGGGCGATCACCTCGGGCGTGCAGCCGGCCGCCGCGGCCAGGGCCTCGACGGCCGCATAGCCGGTGGGTGGCGGGGTCGACCAGGGCGGCGCGGCCAGCTGCGGCCGATGCTCCAAAAAAGCGCGCATGCCGGCAATGATCGGCTGCCCGCCGGTGCCGGCCGCGGTGGCCAGGTGCCGGGCGAACGCCTGCACACCCAGGTCGTCGGAGTGCGCGACGCCGTGCAGGGTCAGCACGACCAGCGGGCGCTCGTCCACGTCGGCCAGGATAGGGCGTCGGGATTGGCCGGTCCGGATCCCCCAACGGCCGTCCTCAGCCGCGCCGTCTACGGTGCTGGGGTGCGTGCGATCCAGTACACCCACACCGGCGACCCCGATGTGCACCACTTCCCGCTGGAACGGGCGGCTGACGCGCACTCGGCGGTGACCGGATGACCGAGCGGGCCCGCACTCTGCGGGTGTCGTCGGGCGGTTCGGCGTTGCTCGGTGGGCTGCTGGCATTCGTGGCCACGTTTCTGCCATGGCTGAGCACCGACACCGAGGACGGCGGCGTCACCTCGATCACCGGGTGGGGCGGCATCACCGGCAGCAGCCAGATCGCCGGCACCAACCTCAATGATGTGCTCGACGGGACGGGCACCTATCGGCCGGGTCTGATCGGCCTGATCTTCGGCGTGATCGCCGCCGTCGCCGGGTTCGTGATCATGGTGTACCTGCCGGAGGGGCGGCGGCCGCACCGGATCACGGCGTCGGTGCTGATCCTGTGCGGCCTGGTCTGCCTGGGTTTCGGGCTGTGGCGGGGTCTGGTCCCGGGGGACGCGTCGGTGTTCGAGGCTGGCGAGACGTCGGCCGGGTTCGGTCCGTGGCTGACGGTCGTCGCCGGTGGGCTGATGCTGGTCCCCGCGGTGGTCATCCTCGCCGGCCGGATCGACCCGATCGTGTCCCTGCCGACCAGGCGCGGCATCCAGCCCCGCTGAGCGGCGCGGTCGAACCGTGGATGCCCGGAACCGCGCCGCGAAGAAGTTCACGGCGGCGATGGTCGTGCCCGCCACGGATCGTGCAAGGCATGGACGACCGCATCGGGGACCCTCGACCCGCTCAGGCCGAAGTGCTCGAAAAGCTCTTGGTTGATCCGTGCGCGAAGACGTTCGACGTCGGCGCCCTGCTGCAACTCGTTGGCAACCAACTCCGCCAGGCAGTCGTCGCATCGTCGCTGCCCAAGATTCCGATCGGATCCCAGTCCTCGAGGATCGCGTTGAGCGCATCCAGCATCTCCGCACGCCGGCTCATCAGATTGACCATAGCGTTGGTGGTGGCGCTGCTCGCCGACGGCGTAGGCCAGGCGCAGCCGACGGGCGAACTCGTCGTCGAGCTGTTCGGGTGAGGAAGCCGGAACGCGGCGAACGACATGCGGACGTGAAGGGCGATTCGGGTCTTCTCGGGCAGCGCGCTCACCGGGCCGCAGCGTCGCACGACCGCCAGAACGGAAGAAAAGCACGACCTGTCACGCTTTTCTTCCGGGCCGAGCAATCACCCGGCGAGGTTCGACCAGCACCGGCCTGGCCGTCTCGTCGGTGAACCGGATCTTGACGCGGGGCGCTCGGGTTGTGCCCGGCGGTGCCGGAAACGAACTCGGCCACCCAAGCTCGGGCCGGCTCCGGCACCATCAGATCTGACCGTCCGTGAGCGTGCCCGCGATCTCGTCCAGCACCTTCTCGTCGCCCGCGTACACCCTGGACGGGCGTGGCCAGTGCACGACGACGTCGGTGAACCCCAGCTCGGTGGCCCGGCCGGCCGCGTCGGTGAACGCGTCGAGACTGCTCACCGACAGCACCGGCGCCGAGTCCAGGTTCAGGTAGCGCCGCAGCTTCGACGGGTCGCGGCGGGCCGTCGTCGCGGCGTCCTCGAAGATCCGGGCCAGACCGGCGACCCGTGACCACCATTCGTCCGTGGTCACGTTCTCGGATTCCGGTCCGGTGGTCGCCCAACCGTCCGCCGTGCTCGCGGCGAGGGTGATCGTCTTCGGCCCGTTGCCGGCCACCACCAACTCGATCCGGGCTCGGCTGCCCGCCGGGATCATCTTCGCCGCCACCGCCTCGAACCACTCGCCCCGCCAGGTGGTGTCGGAGTCGGTGAGCAGCCGGTCGGTGAGCGTGACGAACTCGTCGAGCCGGGCCACCCGCTGCCGCGCCGTCAGCGGCGACTGGCCGAGCACGGTGGCGTCCCAGCCGGTCCCGCCGGCGCCGATCGCCGCGATCAGCCGGCCGCCGGATATGTCGTCCAGCGTCATCAGATCCTTGGCGGTGGTCACCGGGTGCCGGTAGTTCGGCGACATCACCCAGGTGCCCAGCCGCAGCGTGCTGGTCGCGGTGGCTGCAGCCACCAGCATCGGCAGCGTGCCGAACCAGGGTTCGTCCTTCAGATCCCGCCAGGCCAGGTGGTCGTAGCTCCAGCCGTGGGCGAAACCCCGCTCCTCCAACGATTTCCAGCGGGCCCGAGCCTCGGGCCAGCTGAACTGGGGCAGGATGACGACGCCGACGCGCAGACCAGTGGGCACCGCGGCAGGCTACCGTCCGGACGCCGGCTTGCGGTGCATCCGGTAGTCCAGCACCAGGAACGGGATCCCGAACAGGCTGAAGGCGTGCTCGGCCCGCAGCTGCCCGTCCCGGACGAACACGTCGAGCCGTTCGGCGAAGCCGTGCACCGCCAGCGCGGTCAGCTCCCCGGTGTCCGGGTCGATCGCGGTCAGGTAGTGCCCGGGGTGCGGCAGCTCGCTGCTGCTGGTCAGCACCAGACCGCCGCCCGGTCGGCTCGTCGGCAGCAGGGTGGCGGTGAAACTGCCCTGCGGAACCGGGAAGCCGACGCTGACATAACCGCGGTCGGCGTCCCGGTAGGTGGTGTAGATACCGACGTAGATGGGATCGTCGGTGTCGGCGAACGAACGGATCCAGCACCGGATCAGGTCGGTGCCCGGCGCGCTGATGGTGTCGATGCGGCTGCGCACCCCGCGCTCGATGTCCCGCTGGTTCATCGGCACGTTCGCCTGACCCAGCGGCCGCGCCACCGCGGTCCGGTACAGCAGGTAGGCCGGACGGATCCAGGTGCGCCACTGCGGGTCGATGTCCAACCGGAACCGGGTGGTGTGCTCGTAGAACTCACGAACCAGCGGATGCACCCCGGCCGGGTCCAGGTCCGGCCCGGCCAGTTCGTCCAGCGACGGCACGATGCCGATGTCGGCGACGTCCGCCGCGTACGTCCCACCGATCTGCTCGGCCAGATCCCGGAGATAGCCGGTGCCGACGTAGTTCGTCCGGGCCGCGCGGGGCACCACGAACGGCAGATCCTGCGGCGGCACCCGCTCGGCGAGCAGACTGACCTGGGCGTCGCGGAACAGCAGCGCCGACGACGTACGGTAGGCGAGCATCGTGACGGCGGCCGTGACGGCGCCGGGCGGCGTGGTCCTGGTCAGCAGCGCGCCGACCGCCGTGCCGAGCGCCGGCCCGTACACGATCTTCTGCGGCCGGACACCCAGCAACCCGCCCAGCGCACCGATTGCCGTGGCGATGGTCCGCGGCCCCGCGCCGAGCCGCTCGGCCGCCCAGCCGGCGGGGGCGGCCAGGGCGGCGCTCACCGCGATCCGCTGGAACAGCGGCGGGATCTGGCCGGGCTTCTGCAGTCGGCGGGCCAGCGCCTCGGACGCGGCCAGCGCGGCGGCCCCGGCCAGCGCCCCGGCGGCCGTTCGGCGGGCGTCGCCGCGGGCTGCGAGGGACGCTCCGGCGAGCAGGCCGACCCCGGCGGCGAACCCGATCGCGCCGCGACGGTCGGCGGGCGAGGGCGACGGTCCGGCCACGGGGGTCAAAGATAGTCGCGGCCGGGGAAGTCGGCAGATGTCCGAATTGTCGATACCGCGGGAACGTCCGTACCCGTCGAGTGAAGGGCAGTGTTCGCTGAGCGGGCATGATCCTTCACTCGACCGGGCCACCGGCGGATCGGTGTCCGAATTGTCGATATCGCGGGAATGTCGAACCGACCGGCACGAGGAGTGGCGGCCTCACCGGTCGAGCGCGGCGGCGGCCTCCAGCAGCATCCACCCCGACAGCTGCACGGACAGGTCCCGCTCCGGCCCGGCGCGGGCCCCACGGGCCGGCGGGAGCGCTCGGCGGGTCCAGTCCGGCCCGAAGCAGCGACGATCACCCACGGATACGGCGTTCGCCCATGCCGCATCGGCCGACGCCCGGACCAGCTCCGCCGCCCGCTCCCGGGCCCGCACGGCTTCGTCCGAAACGGCCGGCAGCGAGCGGGCAACCAGCGCCAGATAGCGGGCCAGTATCCCGGTGAACAGACCGGAGTCACCGCCCGCGTGCCCGGTCAGCACACCGTCCGCGCTGAGCCGATCGCCGACCGCGTCGACCAGCCGGTTGACCCGGTCCGCGTGCGGCGGGCCGGAGACCGAGCGCACCGCCAGTTCCACCTCCGCGCCCAGCACCACGCCCTGGTTGTAGGTGTAGATCGGCGTCTCGATCCGGATCGCGTCCGTGCCCTCCGGAACGCCCGGCCAGGCGCCGTCCCGGATCAGCCCGGTCCGCGGATCCCGCAGCCGGGCATCGATCCAGTCGACCGTCGTGACGGCCCGGTCCAGGAATCCGGTGCGGGCCAGCAGGATCGCTGCCGGCCCGTTGGCCGGGGCGTTCTTGAACTCGTCCCCGCGCCGCCACGGGATGCCACCGCCCAGCTCGCCGGACCAGGCCGTCAGGAGCTGCCGCGCCAGTAGCCGCACCACCGGCGGCCGGCCCAGGCCGAGCCGCCGGTCGGCACGCTCCAGGGCGAGCGCCAGCCAGGCCATGTCGTCGTAGTACGCGTTGGTCCACCGGCCCAGGTTCCGCAGGTGGATACCCCGGATCAGTCGTCGGATCAGCGCGCGGCGCCGGTCCGCCGGGGCGCGGAGCTCGGCGTCGACCAGGCAGTCCAGCAGGTGCGCCTGCCACCAGTAGTTCCAGGCCAGGAACGAGCGGTGCAGCACCTTGGCGGGCCGTGAGTTCACCCCGAGCGCGGTGCCGGGCACGCCCCACACCCGGCGGACGAAGCGGTCCAGCACGGTTCTCTCCGCCATCGCTCCCGCTCGCCCGCCGTCACCTCGAGGCCGGACACCCCCGAGGTCAGGACGGGTCCTCGTCGTCCCACAGCTGGGACCGGTCGAACCCGTCCCGCGGTCGACGGCGTGGCCGCCCGGCCGGCACCGGCTCCGGCGCGGCCGGTCCCGAGGCGACCGCCGCGTCCGGCCCACCCGCCGGTTCGTCGATGCGCGGCTCCCGGAACTCGCGGACGACGAACACGCCCAACCCGATCAGCGCGATAGCCCCGAAAGCCTCCCACTGCAGCGCGTAGGACAGGAACGGGCCCGGGTCGGTCTGCGGCACCTCGATCGCCGTGAGCACGCCGGGGCTCTGTTCGGTGAGCTGGATGAATCCGGTCAGGAAGGTCTCGCCCGGCTGCGCGCCGAACGCCCCGTCGATCATGTCGGCGCTGATCTCGGTGACCTGGACCTGCCCGTTGCCGGTGGTGGGCGGCCGCTTCGACGGGTCGAGCTGGTCGTCCTGCACGCGGCCCGCGATGGTGACCTGGCCGACGGGCACCTCGGGGATCGTCATCCCCTTGTTGACCTCCAGGAACGACACCGAACCCCGGTCGACCAGCAGGGTCTGGCCGGTGGTCAGTCGGAACGGCAGCACGACCTCGGAGATCGGCTGGCCGGCGGAGTCCTGCCGGAGCCGGACGAGGACCTGCCGGGAACGATCGAAGGTGCCGGTCGCGGTCACCACGTGCCACAGCGCCGACTCCGGCGGTTGCGCCGTCGGCGCCATCAGGTCGAGCACCGGTACCGCCGGGGCGCTGAGCGCGGCCGTGATCGCCGCGTTCTGTGCGGAACGTTCGGCGTTGCGGTTGAACTGCCAGGGGGCGAGCAGGAAGAAGCAGGCGCCGGCGAAGGCCGCCGCGGCCAGGATCACCGCGATCCAGCCGGGCCGGATCAGGAACGCCAGCCGCTTCGGGATGCTCGCCGAGGTGCTCACCGGTGGGTCATCGGCCCTGCTCGGCCAACCGGCGGCGGATCTCGTCGATCACCCCGGGCATCGCCGCGACCGTCATGTCCAACACCTCGACGAAACCCTGATGAGGGCCGTAGTACGGGTCGGGCACCTCGTCGCCGTCGGCGTCCGGATCGAATGAACGCAGCAGGAGCACCCTCTCCCGGTCCGGTTCGGGCAGCATCCGCTTGACCAACGCCCGGTGGTCCCGGTCGGCGGCCAGCACCAGGTCGATCTGCGACAGGTCGGCTCGGGTGAGTTGCCGGGCGACGTGCTCGGTGGGGTAGCCGGACTCGGACAGCACCCGCACCGACCCGTGGTGCGCGCCGGAACCGATATGCCAGTCGCCGGTGCCGGCGCTGGTCACCCGTACCCGGTCGGCCAGCCCGGCCTCCGCGACGGCGCGCCGCAGCACCTGCTCGCCGATGGGAGACCGGCAGATGTTGCCGGTGCACACCACGCACACGTGGAACAGCTCGGACGTCACCGGGCCATTGTCCATCAGGCAGGTTCCACGGCCTGACACACTGCCTGCGTGACGCAGATCCGTGACGTGTTGGACACTCTGGAAGCGGCCTACCCGGCGGCGCTCGCCGAGAGCTGGGACACCGGGATCGGGCTGACCTGCGGCGATCCCGACGACGAGGTCACCTCCGTGCTGCTGGCCGTCGACGCCGACACGGCAACGGTGGACGAGGCGATCGCGGCCGGGGCGCAGCTGCTGCTCACCCACCACCCGCTGCTGTTCCGGCCGGTGCAGACGGTGGCCGCCGACTCGGCCAAGGGTGTCCTGGTGCACCGGATGATCCGGTCCGGCCTGGCGCACGTCGCCGCGCACACCAACGCCGACGCCGCTGTCGGCGGCGTCAACGACGCGCTCGCCGGTGTGCTCGGGCTGGGCGGGACGCGGCCGCTGGTGCCGCACCCGGACGGGGTGACCGGCAGCGGCCGGGTGGGTGTGCTGGCCAGGCCGATGACGCTGGCCGAGTTCGCCGCCCTGGCCGCGGAGCGGCTGCCGGCCACCGTGGGGGGCGTGCGGGTTGCCGGCGCACCGGACCGGCCGATCGGCACGGTCGCGGTGTGCGGCGGAGCCGGCGACTCCTACCTGCCCGCGGCGGCCATCGCCGGCGCGGACGTGTACCTGACCTCCGACCTGCGGCACCACGTCGTCGGCGAGTTCGTCGCCGTCCCGGCCAACCCGGCGGTGGTCGACGTCGCGCACTGGTCGGGGGAATGGCCGTGGCTGCCGGTCGCCGCCGGTCTGCTGCGTGCCGCCCATCCCGACCTGGCGGTCACGGTGTCGACGATCAGGACCGATCCGTGGACCGTGCACGCTGGGTCCGGCGCCGTCGGGTAGCGTCGCCAGCCGAGCCGAGAAGTGGGTGGTGAGCCGTGCCTGCCAAAGCCGATCCGTTCGTCCAACGCCGCCTGCTGGACGTCGCGCGCATCGACCAGGCGGTGGCCGCCGCCGAGCACCGCCGCCGCACCCTGCCCGAGCTGGCGCTGATCGCCGACGGCACCGCGACCGTCGAGCGGCTGCGCGGGGCCCTGGTCCGCGGGCAGGCCGAGATCGGCGACCTGGATCGCGAGTCGCGCAAGCTCGACCAGGAGATCGACGCCGTGCGGTCCCGGGCCAAGCGGGACAGCGACCGGCTCGCGTCCGGCACCGGGCAGCCGCGGGACCTGGAGAACATGCAGCACGAGCTCGTGTCGCTGGCCCGCCGCCAGTCCACCCTGGAGGACGAGGCCCTCGAGCTGATGGAGCGACGGGAGACCGCCGATGGCGAGCAGGCCCGCATCGACGGGGAGCTGACCGCCGCCCGGGCCGCGGTGGCGGCCGCGGAACAGCGGCGCGACGACGCCCTGGCCGACATCGACGACGAGCTCAGGCGGTCCGCCGCCGAGCGGGCCGGGCTGACCGACGGCATGCCGGCCGACCTGATCAAGCTGTACGAGCAGATCCGGGCGCGCGGCCGGACCGCGGCCGCGGCGCTCAACGGTCCCCGGTGCGAGGCGTGCCGGATGGACCTGGACCGCAGCGCCCTGAACGACATCTGGGCGTCCGGGGTGGACGACGTGGTCCGGTGCACCGAGTGCGGCGCCATCCTGATCCGCACGTGAGCAATGCTCAAGACCGGGTCGTCGTGCAGGCCGATGGCGGTTCCCGAGGCAATCCCGGACCTGCCGGCTACGGGGCGGCGGTGTTCGACGAGACCGGGACGGTGCTGGCCGAAAGGGCGGCGTCCATCGGGAGAGCAACCAACAACGTCGCCGAATACTCCGGGCTGATCGCCGGCCTGGAGGCGGCGCTCGATCTCGGCGCGGCCACGGTCGCCGTGCAGATGGACTCCAAGCTGGTCGTCGAGCAGATGTCGGGCCGCTGGAAGGTCAAGCACCCGGACATGAAGCCGCTGGCGAGCCGGGCGGCCGGCCTGGTCGCCCGGTTCGACGAGGTCAGCTTCGAGTGGATTCCCCGGGCGCGGAACTCGCACGCCGACCGGCTGGCCAACGAGGCGATGGACGAGGCCGCGGCCGGCCGGGTGTGGGTCGCCCGGACCGACGTCGAGAACGCCGCAGGCACCGACGAGGCCGAGCCGGATCCGGCCGCCGCCCTGCCCGCCCCGCGGGACGGTCACCCGACCCGGTTCCTGCTGGTCCGGCACGGCGAGACCACCTACGGGGCGCAAGGCCGGTTCGCCGGGCGGGAAGACGTGCCGCTGACCGACCGCGGCCGCCGGCAGGCCGCCGCGGTGGCCGACCGGATCGGGTCGCTGCCGCCCGCGGTGGTGCTGACCTCGCCGCTGGGGCGCTGCCGGGACACGGCGACGGCGATCGCCACGGCGACGGCGGTACCGCTGGTGTCGGACGAGCGCCTGCTCGACGAGGGGCTCGGCGAGTGGACCGGCCTGCGGGTCGCGCAGATCGAGCGGGACTGGCCGGCCGAGTTCGCCGCCTGGCGCCGGGACCCGGCCGGCGCGCCGCCCGGCGGGGAGTCGTTCACCCAGGTCCGGGACCGGGTCAAGCCCCTGATGACCGAGGCGCTGCAGATCTACCGCGGACACACCGTCGTCCTGGTCACCCACGCGGCGGTGGCCAAGATGATTCTGACCACCGCGCTGCAGGTGGATCCGGCCGTGGCCTACCGGCTGCGGGTGGACACCGGCTCGCTGTCCGCGTTCACCGTCGAGGAGGACGGCGGCATCGTCGTCTGGGCGGTCAATGAGACGGGCCACCTGGGCCCGTCATGACCTGAACGGCGATCGGTGTTGCCCGGTCCGGCCGACCGGACTTGACTGACGTCATGCACGTGGGTCGTCGCCCTGAGCGGTTCGCCGACCGCGTCGACGCGGGCCGGGCCCTGGGTGAGCTGGTGGCCGCGAGATACCCGGCGATCGGGCCGGCGCTCGTGCTCGGTCTGCCCCGTGGCGGGGTGCCGGTCGCTGCCGAAGTGGCCCGGGCCGTCGGAGCGCCGCTGGACGTGCTGCTGGTGCGCAAGGTCGGCGTGCCCGGACAGCCCGAGCTGGCGATGGGCGCGGTGGCCGCGGTGGGTGATTCGGTCGAGGTCGTGGCCAACGAGGTGTTGCTCGATCGCCTGCGGATCCCCGAACAGGTGTTCCGGGCGGTGCTGGACGACGAGATGGTCGAACTGCGCCGCCGGCGGGCGGCCTATCGCGGGCGCCGGCCGCCGCCGGTGATCACCGGGCGGACGGTGGTCGTCGTGGACGACGGGTTGGCGACCGGGTCGACCATGCGGGCCGCGGTGGCCGCGGTCCGCAGCCTGGAACCCGGCGCGGTGGTCGTGGCGGTGCCGGTCGGCGCGCCCGACACCTGCGCGCGCCTGCGGAGCGAGGTCGACGACCTCGTCTGCGCGCTCTCGCCGAATCCTTTTCACGCCGTGCACCAGGGCTACCACGATTTCCGGCAGACCACGGATGAGGAAGTGCTGGCCGCGCTCGCGTACGATCAGCGCGGATGAGTCCGCCGGGCGACCGCGGCCGCCACCCGGCGGGGTGACCCGATGGGTGGAGGTCGAGGAAAGTCCGGGCTCCACAGGGCAGGGTGGTTGCCAACGGCAACCCGGCGCGAGCCGCGGGACAGTGCCACAGAGAACAGACCGCCGGGCACCCGTGGGTGTCCGGTGAGGGTGAAACGGTGGTGTAAGAGACCACCAGCGCCCCGGGTGACCGGGGCGGCTCGGTAAACCCCACCCGGAGCAAGGTCGAAAAGCGTCGTCCCGATCGGACGGCGTGCGCAGGTGTTCGAGGGCGGCCCGCCCGAGCCTGCGGGTGGACCGCTGGAGCGTGCCGGCGACGGCACGTCGAGATGGATGGTCGCCGAACGGGACCGCCGAAAGGCGCCCGGGAACAGAACCCGGCTTACAGGCGGGCTCATCCACCCACCCGGGCCTGACGGCGCGCGACCGGCGGCGTGGCAATAGCCTGAACGAATGCCGGCACGGACGATCGTGGCGCCCCCGAAGGCCATCGACTTCGACGCGATCCGCGGCGAGTTGGGCATCCCGGACGGCTATCCGCCCGACGCGGTGGCCCAGGCCCGGGCGGCGGCGTCGCGGCCGCGGGCGGCCGTCGAGCCGCTGGACGTGCCGTTCGTGACACTGGATCCGCCCGGGTCGAAGGACCTGGATCAGGCGGTGCACCTGTCCCGGCAGGGTGACGGATTTCTCGTGCGCTACGCGATCGCCGACGTCGCCGGGTTCGTCGACCCTGACGGTTCGCTCGCCGCGGAGACCTGGCGGCGCGGTGCGACCCTGTACAGCCCGGACCGGTCCACGCCGCTGCACCCGACCGAGCTGTCGGAGGGGGCGGCCAGCCTGCTGCCCGGGGTCCCGCGGCCGGCTGTAGTCTGGACCATGGCGCTGGACGCGGCCGGCGAGCCGACGGCGGTGGATGTCCGCCGGTCGAGCGTGCAGTCGGTCGCCCAGCTCGACTATCCATCGGCCCAGGTCGACGCCGACACCGCACGCCTGCATCCCTCGATCGCCCTGTTGCCGCAGATCGGTGCGCTGCGGCAGTCGCTTGCCCGCCGGCGCGGGGCGATCAGCCTGGACATCCCGGACACCGAGGTGGTGCGGGGGCCGGACGGCCGGTGGACGCTGAACCGTCGAGCCGTCCTGGCGGTCGAACGGCTCAACGCCGAGATCAGCCTGCTGACCGGGAGCTGCGCCGCCCGGATCATGCTCGCCGGCGGGGTCGGGCTGTTGCGGACGCTCCCGCCGCCGTCGCAACAGCAGGTGGAGCTGCTGCGCCGGGCCACCGCCGCGTTGGGCATTGCGTGGCCGGATTCGATGCCGGTGTCCGAGGTGATCGCCGGCCTGGACGGCGACCGGCCCCGCGACGCCGCGTTCCTGGAGGACGCGGTCCGGCTGCTGCGCGGCGCCGGGTACACCGCGTTCGACGGCGCCCCGCCCGCGCAGTCCGAGCACGGCGGGGTGGGTGGACCGTACGCGCACGTCACCGCGCCGCTGCGGCGGCTGGCCGACCGGTTCGCGACCGAGGTGTGCCTGGCCCTGCACGCGGGTCAAGCAGTGCCGAACTGGGTGCGCGCCGCGCTGCCGAACCTGCCCGGAACCATGACCGCGGCCGACCGCAAGGCCTCGGAGCTGACCAAGGCGTGCGCGGGCGCGGTGTCGACCTTCGTCCTGCACGGCCGGGAAGGGGAGACCTTCGGGGCGACCGTGCTGCAGCTCGAGCCGGCCAGGAACCGGGCGATCGTCATCCTGCACGAACCACCGGTCCGTGCGCACTGCCCGCCGGACGGGCTGGTGGAGGGGTCGGTGATCGAGGTGCGATTGGTCGCCGCCGACCCGACCGCGCACCGGTTCGTGGTCGAACCCGCCTGATGCACCGACCGGGCCGACGCGGGCCCGCCGTGGACATGGCAGGCTGCTCGCCATGGGTGACGAAATCGGTCAGAGCAAGGGCTTCTACTACAACATCAAGACGGGCCAGGTCGAACCCGAGGGGCGCAGCAAGGCCAAGGAGCTGCTCGGGCCGTTCGACACCGCCGAGGAGGCCGCGAACGCCCTGGAGATCATCCGGGAGCGGGAGCAGCGCAAGAACGACGAGGATGCGGAGTGGCGCAACAAGTAGCCGGCGGGACCCCGGGCGGTGCGGCCGCCCCGCGCTCAGGCCGTCGACTGAACGCTCTGCGGAGCTATGGCTGCCCCGGACCCTGCACGAGGTTCACTCGACGGTCGAGCCGGATGCAACCAGCCAATCCGGGATCTCGATCTCGAACTGCTGCTCGTTGGCGTCGCTCATCAGATGCTCCCCCGGGGCACCACCCACTCCATCGGTTGGTCGGTGGTCTCCGCGATGATGTCGAAGTCCGCGTCGTAGTGCAGCACGGTCAGGCCCTCTACCTCGGCAATCGCGGCGAGCAGAAGGTCGGCTACCCCAGCCGATCGATGGCGGCCCCTGGCAACGAGGTCCTGCTGGACCGTCCGAGCTCGGCCCTCAGCCCCCGACGGGATCGGGCAAGGTAGGAGATGATCGACGATGCTGTGGCGGACCGTCCGGTAGTGACTGGTCGAGCGAGCCGAATACCCGATCTCGAGTTCGGTGACGATACTGATGTAGACCCGCCCCGAGGCAACCCGCGGAATCAGCACTTCGACCACCTCGGGCCGGTCCAATCGGGCCAGCGCCGACGTGTCGGCCAGCCACCCGCGGGCGGTCACTCCCAGGCCTTGGCCATGATCTCCGGATTGCGAAGATCTGCGGAGGCCGCCACGAACGCCTCCAGGTCCTCCTTGGTGATCGTCTTGCGCCGGGCTGACTGGACGGTGCCACGCAGCGACTCGTTGACCGTGTCCTTGAGGGTGGTCGTGCCCAGCACCTGGCGGGCCTGCTCCAGCAGGTCGTCGTCGACGTCGACGAGACGTTTGGTCATGGTCCCTCCGGATATCTAAGGTCCGGTCAGTATATCCTTGGCTGCGCCGATGCTCCTGGGATGGCGAGTTCGCCGCCGCACGGAAATTGTCGATGGTCCAACGTCTTTGGCAGCGGTCATCGACCATGCAGCCGGTTTGCGGGGACCACCAGCGCGTGCTGGGTCTGGGTCCGCGGACGCGCGTCAGACAGGCTCGTCGGGCCCCGATGGCATGATCGTCGGGTGAATCCGGGATCACGACGCCGCGCCGTTGCCACTCTCGTCCTGGCCGCCGCGCTGCTCGCCTCGTGTTCCAGCCCGGTGGCCGGTACCGCGAACATCGGCACCACTGTGTCCGCGCCGGCCACACCCGGATCGACATCGCCGAGCGGTCCGGCCGACGTCGGCGCGGTGCCGGCCGGCCTGACCAGGTACTACGAACAGGAGTTGGACTGGGGTTCGTGCGCCGACCTGGCCAGCTCCGAGGAGACCAAGTTCTACCGGGCGCCTTCCTTGCAGTGCGCGGACCTGACCGTGCCGCTGTCCTACGACGACCCGGCCGGGCCGACGATCACCCTGAAGGTGCTGCGCAGGCCGGCGACGGACCCGGCCAACCGGATCGGCTCGGTGGTCGTCAACCCGGGTGGCCCTGGCGCGTCGGGGGTCGAGGTGGCGGGTACCTACGCCGCGTTCGGGTTCGCCAAGAACATCAACCAGCGGTTCGATTTCGTCGGGTTCGACCCCCGGGGGGTCGGGTCGTCGTGGCCGCCGATCCAGTGCCAGACCGACCAGGAGCGGGACGCCGGCCGGGCGACCACCACCCGCTCCCGCACCCCGGAAGAGATCGACGCCGCCAATGCCCTGGCCCAGCAGCTGGCCCAGGGTTGTGCTCAGCTGTCCGGCGGGGATCCCACCGCGGCCGGCTCGAACGGTCAGACCCTGGACGGGGCGACGGTGCTGGCCAACGTCGGCACCCGGAACGTCGCCCGCGACATGGACATCCTGCGGGCCGCGCTCGGCGATCGGCAGCTGACCTACATCGGCTGGTCGTACGGCACGTCCATCGGCACCGAGTACGCCCGGCAGTTCCCGGACAACGTCCGGGCGATGATCCTGGACGGCGCGGTCGACCCCAACGAGGACCCGGTCGCATCCAACCTGGGGCAGGCCGAGGGCTTCCAGCAGACCTTCGACGACTTCTCGGCCTGGTGCGCCAACCAGTCGCAGTGCCCGCTCGGGCCGGACCCGTCCGCGGCCACCGCGAACTACCAGAAGCTGGTCCGCCCGCTCCTGGACAAGCCGCTGGCCCTGGCCGACGGGCGCGTCATCACCTTCACCGACGCCACCACCGGGACGTTCTCCGCCCTGTACAGCGAGTCTTTGTGGTCGGCGCTGTCGTCGGCGCTGACCACACTGCGCGCCGGCGACGGTACCGAGCTCATGGGCCTGGCCGATTCTTACCTGGGCCGCGACGCGCGGGGGCACTACAGCAACCTGCAGGACGCGTTCCTGGCCATCGGCTGCATCGACGGCTCCCGGACCGTGGATCCGGCCGCCGCCCAGCAACTGGCGGAGAAGGCGGCGGCCGCCGCACCGTTCCTGGCCAGCGGGGACCCGCCCGCGGCGATCAAGGACCCGTGCGACTTCTGGCCGGTTCCGCCGACCCCGCTGGAGCCGGTGGAGTCGACGCCGCCTGGTCTGCCCGAGGTCCTGGTCATCTCCACGACGCACGACCCGGCGACCCCCTACGAGGCCGGCGTCAACCTGGCGACGACGCTGGGCGCCCGGCTGCTCACGGTCGACGGCTCCAGCCACACCGCGTACCTGGGCACCGGCAACGCCTGCGCCGACCGGATCGGCAACGACTACCTGATCAACCTGACGTTGCCGGACGACGGCACCACCTGCTGAACGGCCGTCGCCTCATCGCTGGTCCGACGCCCACAGGCCCAGCAGCCCGCGGAAGTGGGCCAGGAACCGCTCGTGCTCGTGCGGGGGATAGGTGGCCCGCACGGTGTCGATGAGCAACGCGTCGAACTCGGCCGAGGTGATCCAGTCGTAGACGATCTCCGGCAGCGAGGCCAGCGCGGTCGAGCAGAACTCCCGGTACCGGTCGGCCTCGAAATACTGGTCGGACATCAGCGCGTACCGGCCCAGCTTGTCCGCCCAGCTCAGCTCCGGGTCGTCGGCGACGTCGTACCAGGCCCGGGAATTGGTGTCCACCCGCGGCTTTCGCCCGGTCACCGCGCAGAACACCGACCAGGAAACGAGTTGCGTGATGGCCCAGGGGAAGTAGTAGTGCAGCGAGGTGATCGCGACGTCCGGGCAGGCGTTGGCGTAGTCGATCGGCTTCACCGAGGTGCCGGTGACCAGCGCCTCGCACGAGTTGAACTCCCAGCGGAAGAACGCGTTGATGGTCCGGGACAGGGTCAGGATCTCCATCCCGGCCTCGGGCTGCAGGAAGTTGTGCGACACCTCGTACCGGTCGTGCATCGACAGCTCCGGCCGGAACCGCATGATCTTGGTCTCCGGCCCGATGGTGAGCGAGCGGGCGAACGATTCGTACTCGGCCGCCGCCTGCAGGTGCATCAGCATCTGCCCGGACTCGTTGTAGGCGCGGTGCAGTGCGTCCTGGTCGGCGATCCGGGAGACCCCGCGCCAGGCGCCGCCGTCGAACGGCTTCATGAACATCGGGTAGCCGACCCGGGACGCCACCTCGTCCAGGTCGAAGGGCAGGTTGTACCGCTCGGCGGTGTAGGCCCACTTCTCGTGGTCGACCGGGTTCTTGTAGGGGACGAGCACGGTGGCCGGGATGTCGAAGCCGAGCCGGATCATCGCGCAGTATGCGGAGTGCTTCTCCATCGCCTGGAACGTGAACGGGTTGTTCAGCAGGTAGGTGTCGTTGACCAGCGCCGCCTTCTTCAGCCACTCCCGCGGGTGGTAGTACCACCAGGCCAATCGGTCGATCACCACGTCGTAGCGCACCGGGGCCCGCAGGTCGAACGGCTCGATGGTGATCCGCTCGGTGTCGACGTGGTGGGCGACCCCGTTGTGGGTGACCGGGTCGAGCCGCCTGGTCAAGGTCTGGAACGCGGCCGGCCAGTCGTTCTCGGTGCCCAGCAACAGGCCGATCAAGTGCGTCGTCGAATCACCCGTCATGCCTCGATCCTTGCGGGCACGGTCAGGGTCGGCAACAGCGCGTGCGGTTCAGCCCAGGGCCGGCAGGTAGATCGCCGCCTGCGCCCGCCAGCTGGGCCAGTCGTGCGGCCACTCGGGCCCCCAGACGAACAGCTCGTGCGGTATCTGCTTGTCGGCCAGCACGGCGGCCAGGGCCCGGGTGGAGCCGTTGGCGCCGGTGGTGTCCTCCCATTGGCCGCTGCCCACCACCAGGGTGATGGTCAGCCGGGACCGCAGGTAGTCCAGATGCCCGCCGTGGGTGTTCGGCAGGAACTGGAGGGGGCTGGTGAAGTACGTGTCGTCGTCGGACTGTCCCCACCCCCGCCATGTCCACGGGTCGTAATTGCCGGACATGCCGACCGCGCGGCCGAACACGTGCGGGTGCCGCAGGGCGAACAGCACCGCGTGGAAGGCACCCATGGACGGGCCGGCGGTCGCCACGTCGTCCCGGCCGCCCATCCGGTCCCGGATGAACGGCACCACCTGCCAGATGATCCAGTCCTCGTACCGGCGGTGGTTGCGGGCCCGGTCACCCGTCGGCATCCAGGACGCCGACCAGGAGTCGTGATCGAACGAGGACACGCAGAACACGGTGATCCGGCCGTCGTCGACGGCCGGGCGCACCGCGTCGAGCATGCCGTTGTGCTCGAAGTCCCAGGCTGCGCCGCCCTCGCTGGGAAACCAGAGCACCGGCCGCCCGTAGTGCCCGTGTACCGCGACCTCGGCCGAGCCGCCGAGTGAGGGGGCATCCAGCCGGTGGTACTCGGTACGCGTCATGGGCTCCGACCCTAGACGATCGACTCCTAGGTACCAGGTCGACGAGGTGATGAAGGCCGTTGATGTCCGCTGGCGCAAACCGGCAGGTCAGCGGAGCCGGACCGCACTCCAACGACGGATGTCGGCCGCCCGAACTGCTCGCGCGGAACATCCGGTCGCTCGCAGCGACCCAAAGTTCCGCAACCCCTGGCGAACCGGCACCTTTCGGCCACCGGAACGGCTTGCGCGGAATATCCGTTCGTCCCCAGCGACCGGAAGCTCCACAGTCGCGGTGTGTCCGGGTCAGCGGGTGGGCACTCGTGCCCCGCGGTGGATCGTCTATCGGCGTGACCTGGACCTACCGGCAACAGCCAGCATGTTCAGCGCAGACCGCCGATCAGCTCGTCCAGGGCCGGGTACCACGCATCCCGCCAACCGATCATGGTGTGCGCGTCCGGTACCAACCGGAACGTCACCGGGTACTGCTGGGCGCGCAGCGCGGACACCATCGCCTCGTTGTTGAACCGGTTCTCCTCGATCGCGCCGCAGGTGAGCAACGTCGGCACGTGCCGGGGCGGGGCATCGATCGACAGGTCCGGGCCGATGCCGATCTGCCGGACGGCGGCGCAGACCCGGTCGAAGAAGTCGTAGCCGCTCTCCTGCGGGTCCAGTTCCGGGGTGAAGAACGAACCCGACTGGAGCGCGAGCCCGGAGATCGATCCCGGGTGCCGGCGCTGCAGGGTCAGCATGGCCAGGGCGCCGAGGCTGGCGCCCAGCCCGACGACCGGGCCGGTCAGCACGCGGGCGGTCAGCGCCGGCAGGACGACTTCGGCCAGGTGGGCGCAGTAGTCGGGGTCGGCGGAATACCACTGGTCCCGCAGGCCGATGGGTGGATCGAGCAGCGCCACCCGGATCGGCCGGGTCCTGGCGTGCTCCGCCGCCCACGACAGCAACCGGCCCCGCTCGGCCATGTCCGATCCGTCGTGCACGAGCAACAGCGGCGCCGCCGCACCCGCGGCCAGCCCGGCGGGGGACCAGAGCCTGACCGGCACCGGCCTGGTCAACCGGCCGGCCGGGGTGTCGATCTCGGTGATCGGACCGGTGGCCGGGGTGAGCAACCAGCTCGGTTCCCGGTAGTCGGGGAAGCGGATCTCGGACTTGTCGCCGAACGGGTTCGGCACCCGCCGGGGGTTGTCCGGGTCGGTGACCCACACCGTTTCCCCGTCCCGCCGGACCGTGAACTGGTACTCCAGCCGCCACGCGGCCGGCCGTGGCAGCTCCAGCGTCCAACCGTCGCCGGACCGGGTGAACGCGCGATCGGCGTCCCCGATCATCCAATCGACCTCCAGCCGGACGCCGTCGAGCGCGTGGTCGGGGTCGGCCACCCGGAACCGCACGCGGTCCGTGCACACCAGCGGACCGGTCGCGGCCGGATCGTCGGACTCCGCCGGCCGCCGGTGTCGGGCTGACATCCGGACACCGTACCGGCGGTTTGAACCAAGAGGCGGCAACGAGAGAGAAACAGCCGCTACATAAGGTGGGAGTCATGGATCGCCAGCAACAGTTCGTCCTGCGCACCCTGGAAGAGCGGGACATCCGTTTCGTCCGGCTCTGGTTCACCGACGTGCTCGGCTTCCTGAAGAACGTCGCGGTGGCCCCGGCCGAGCTGGAGGGCGCGTTCAACGAGGGCATCGGGTTCGACGGTTCGTCCATCGAGGGCTTCTCGCGGGTCTTCGAGTCCGACATGGTGGCCCGGCCGGATCCGTCCACGTTTCAGGTGCTGCCCTGGGAGGCCGATGGCGGACGGGTGTACTCGGCCCGAATGTTCTGTGACATCACCATGCCCGACGGCTCCCCGTCCTGGGCCGACCCCCGGCACGTGCTGCGCCGGGCCATGGGTGACGCCGCCTCGCTCGGCTTCACCTGTTACGTGCACCCGGAGATCGAGTTCTTTCTGCTCAAGGACCTGCCGGACGACGGAACGCCGCCCGAGCCGGCCGACCAGGGCGGGTTCTTCGACCAGTCCTCGCACGACGCCGCCCCGCACTTCCGCCGCCGGGCCATCGAGACCCTCGAGGCGATGGGTATCTCGGTGGAGTTCAGCCACCACGAGGGGGCCCCTGGGCAGCAGGAGATCGACCTGCGCTACGCGGACGCGCTGACCATGGCCGACAACGTCATGTCGTTCCGGTACGTGGTCAAGGAGGTGGCGATCACCCAGGGGGTGCGCGCCTCCTTCATGCCCAAGCCCTACGTGCAGCATCCCGGGTCGGCGATGCACACCCACTTCTCACTGTTCGACGGCGAGCGCAACGCCTTCCACGACCCCGACGACGAGTACCAGCTGTCCGAGACCGGCAAGGCGTTCCTGGCCGGTGTCCTGCGGCACGCCCGGGAGATCACCGCGGTGTCCTGCCAGTGGGTCAACTCCTACAAGCGGCTGGTCGTCGGCGACGAGGCACCCACCAGCGCGACCTGGGGCACCTCGAACCGGTCGGCGCTGGTCCGGGTGCCGAACTACTCGCCGGGCAAGTCCTCCAGCCAGCGCCTGGAGTTCCGGCTGCCCGACTCGGCCTGCAATCCGTACCTGATGTACACCGTGGTGATCGCCGCCGGACTCAAGGGCATTCGGGAGGGCTACGAGTTGCCGCCGCCGGCCGAGGACAATGTCTGGTCGCTGTCGGAGGTGGAGCGGCGGGCGATGGGCTATCAGAAGCTGCCGACGTCGCTGGAGTCGGCGCTGGCCGTGATGGAGGGCTCGGAGCTGGTCGCCGAGGCGCTGGGCGAGCACGTCTTCGACTTCTTCCTGCGCAACAAGCGCAGCGAGTGGGAAGCCTACCGGCGGCAGGTCACTCCGCAGGAACTCAAGCGGTACCTGTCGCTGTAAGCCGCCGGAAAACCGGATGAACCGAATGTTGTTGCCGATCTGCGGTCGCCCGAGCGTGCGAGGGCGCCATTCGGCACAGGTAGGGCGGACCTGAGTCAAGCCGGCGACGGAGGAGCCGGGTTGGCCGGGGCCGATCTACAGTCGGTGATGGCCGAGTTCGAGGTGTTCGACGACCCGCGCCGGTTCCGGGACGAGATCGCGGAGCTGGTCGACCGTGATCCGGTGGGGGCGACGATGCTCTCGGGTGTCCTGGCCCATCAGATCGCCGAGCCGGCGCCCGGCGCCGCGCCCCTGTTCGTCTGCCTGCGGGACACCGGCGGGCCGTTCGTCGCGGCGATGCGGATGCCCGACTTCCCGCTGCTGGTGGTCGTCGACCCGGAGGTGCGCGACCTGCCCGGTGCCCTGGGGATGCTGACCGGCGGCGTGCTGGACCTCGGGGAGACCGTCGTCGGATTCCACGGCCGCCGAGAGGTGGTCCGGCAGCTCGCCGACGCCTGGTCGGAGCTGACCGGGGCGCGGCCGACGCCGCGGATGTGGTCGCTGTTCTACCGGCTCGGTGGGCTGGTGGAACCGACCGGTGTCCCCGGGTCGCCGCTGCCGCTGAAGCCCGACGACCCGGCCGAGGTGGACCTGGTGGCCGGCTGGTTCGCGCGGTTCCGGCAGGAAACGGGTGTCTCGCGCGCTGCGCCGGTGCCCGACCCCGACGGATTGCGACGCAACGTGCGGCGCGGCGAGCGGTTCATCCTGTGGGGCCTGGACTCGGATCCGATCGCCATCCCGGTCGCCGTGGCCGGGCATTCGCCGCTGCGTGCGGACGGCGGTGTCCGGATCGCACCGGTCTACACCCCACCCGACCGGCGGCGGCAGCGGTTCGGCGCGGCCGTCACCGCCGCCGCCGCGCACTCGGCGTGGGCCATCGGTGCCCAGCAGGTGACGCTGTTCACCGACGAGGGCTATCTGCCCTCCAACGAGTTGTACCGCTCGCTGGGCTTCGAGCCGATCGCCGAGTTCGCCGAGTTCGACGTGCCGTCCGTCAGCCCTTGACCTGCAGCGCGTTGATGGCCAGTTCGCTCATCTGGTCCGCGAGTTCCGCGTCGGTCAGGGGCGAGTCGAAGGTGCCGACGGCGTTGAGCATGCCGAACGCGCCGTGCACCGCGGTCCGCACCCGCTCGACGTCCCAGTCCGGGTGCGCATGGCCGAGCAGGGTGCGCCACTGCCGGATCAGGACCCGTTGGCGCTCGTCGAGCAGGGCCCGGTCGTCCGCGGGCAGGTGATGCACCTCCCGCACGAACACCGCCATCAGCCGGCGCCGGCTGCACACGGCCTCGGCGTACTTGACGATCAGTTCCCGCAACCGGGCGGCGTCCTGCGCGGGGGAGCCGGGCTCGGCCGACGTCTCGACCCGGTCGTAGGCCACCGCGTCGATGACCCGGTCGAAGACCGCCGTCAGCACGGACGCCTTCGCGCCGAAGTGCCGGTAGATGGCCGGCCCGGTGACGCCGGCGGCCGCGCCGATGTCGTCCATGCCCACGGCCGCGTATCCGCGGTCGGCGATCAGTTGCGCGGCGGCGGTCAGGATGGCCTCCCGCCGCGCCGCGCCGCGGGCCGACGGGGCCGACTGGGCGGCCGTCGCCCGGGGTGGTGGCGGTGGGGCGTCGGGCGGGTCCAGCCGGACCGTGCCGCCGCTGCGCCAGTACTGACCGTTCGCCCGGTCGAGCAGCCCGAAGTCGACTAGGCCGCGGCGCAGGCTGACGTAGTCGTCATAGATCGCCATCAGTTCCCGATTGATGTCGATCTCGCTGTACCGGACGCCGGGCGTGAAGCGCTGGGCGATCAGGTCGAACACGGCGAGCTGCCGGGATTGCTTGGCGGGAAGCTGCTTGAGCCGGCCCTCGGCGTCGAAGTACCGGCGGAGCACCAGGTCCGCGTTCTGGGCAGCCGCCCGATGTAGATCGTCCACGGTGCGCGGTTCAGTCGATCTGGGCGCCGGTGTCGACGCGCGGGCGCGGCGCGCGCCAGCGGCGGATCAGACAGGCACGGTTGAAGGCATAGAAACCCAGGGAGTATCCCTTGGTCGACTGCCCGGAGCTGTCCCCCTGTGGGAACTTGGCCCTGACCTTCTTGGAGATCTGACGGCCGAAGATGATCGAGTCGATGAGGGCGGCGCCGATGGCGACCAGCAGCACCAAGGGCCCGTACGCCTGCACTGCCTGGAAGGGGATGAGCAGGACGACGAAGGAGAGCAACGCGACGGGCAGCAGGATGCCGGCGACGTTGCGCCGCGAATCGACCAGGTCCCGCACGTACGCGCGGACCTTGCCGCGGTCCCGGGGGAGCAGGTAGCGCTCGTCGCCGGCCATCATGCGTTCCCGGTTGGTCCGGGCCGCGGCGCGCCGCTCATCCTTGGACATTGTGCTGCGCTGTTCCTTGGACCGCTTCATCGCCTCGCGCTGGGTCTTCGGCGGCGGGGCAACCGGGCCGCGATTACGACCCTCCGCGTCCCGGCGCTTGGGCGTGGGACGACCCTTCTTGCCGTCGGCCGGCGATTCCGGGGCCGATTCGGCCTCGGCTGCCGGCTCCGCAGCGGGTTCGTTCGCGGGTTTGCGGCGCAGGAAACTCACCAGGCCAGCCTAGTCGCCCGAGCGTGCGAGGGCGCCGATCAGCACTCGGGGATGGGGCCTGGCATCGACGCGGGAACAAAGTCCCCCGCCGAAGGGTTTTTCGTCACGTCCGGAGCGGGAACCTCGCTGATGCCGGAACGGACGTGGCATCATCGTCATTGCGACTACAGGCCTCGTCTCATTGCGAACGCTCGGGTAGTCCTCTCACGACCAGGGAGAAACAATGACCGTTGCTGACACCGCTGCCGCCGGCGTGGCCAAGACACACGGCGTGACGCTGTCCGATGCGGCCGCCGCGAAGGCCAAGGAGCTGCTCGACCGGGACGGCACCGCCGAGATGGTGCTGCGGATCGCGGTGCAGCCGGGTGGCTGTTCGGGTCTGCGGTACGAGTTGTTCTTCGACGACCGCGCCCTCGACGGCGACGCCCTCGTCGAGTTCGGCGGGATCGGCCTGGCCGTCGACCGGATGTCCAAGCCCTACCTGGACGGTGCGGTGATCGACTTCGTCGACACCATCGAGAAGCAGGGCTTCACCATCGACAACCCGAATGCGCAGAACTCCTGCGCCTGCGGCGACTCCTTCCACTGATCGGGGTCCCGAGCGACCCGTCCGGCAATCCCCCCGGTGCCCCGCCGGGGGTTTTCGGCTGTCCGGGTGCGCATCGGTGACCGACCCATCGACCGCCAGAACGCCCAGGAGTGCTCGTCATGCCGATCGCCGTCTGCGGATCCATCGCCACCGACCATCTGATGCACTTCCCCGGCCGGTTCGCCGAATCGCTGCTGCCGGACCAGTTGCACCGGGTCTCCCTGTCGTTCCTGGTCGACGATCTGGTGGTGCGCCGCGGCGGGGTGGCGCCCAACATCTGCTTCGGGATGGCCGTGCTCGGGCTGAACCCGGTCCTGGTCGGCGCCGCCGGGGCCGACTTCGGCGACTACGACTCGTGGCTGTCCCGGCACGGGGTGGACTGTTCGAGGGTGCACCTGTGCGCCGACGTTCAGACGGCCCGCTTCGTCTGCACCACCGACGACGACATGAACCAGATCGCGTCGTTCTACGCCGGGGCGATGGCCCGGGCCCGGGAGATCGAGCTGGCCCCCATCGCCGCGGCCTACGGTGGCCTCGATCTGGTTGTCGTCTCCGCGGACGACCCGGACGCGATGGTCCGCCATTCGCAGGAGTGTCGCGAGCGGGGTTACCGGTTCGCGGCGGATCCGTCGCAGCAGCTGGCCCGCATCGACGGGGACGACGCGGCCGAACTCGTCCGCGGCGCGGACCTGCTGTTCACCAACGACTACGAGTTGGGCCTGCTGCAGTCCAAGACGGGCTGGTCCGGCCAGGCCGTGCTGGACGCCGTCGGGCACCGGGTGACCACGCTGGGGTCCAAGGGCGCGGAGATCGTCGCCGCCGATGGCAGCCGGCTGGCGGTGTCCGCGGTGCCGGAGAAGTCCAAGACCGATCCGACCGGCGTCGGGGACGCGTTCCGGGCCGGGTTCCTGTCCGGGCGGGCGCGCTCGTTGTCGTTCGAGCGGTCGGCGCAGCTGGGCTCGTTGATGGCCACGCTCGCCCTGGAGACGGTCGGCACGCAGGAGTATCAGCTGGACACCGACGTGGCCCGGGTGCGCCTGGCCGACGCCTATGGTGAGGATGCCGCCGGCGATATCGCGCTCGCGCTGCGCTGGTAGGGCCTGCGCCGGCCGGGTTCGCTGGGTGGGGCCTGCCGGTCGGGTTCGCGATCAGTCGAAATCAACGGTGACCCATACGCCCGAAATGCGCGTTTCTGGAGGGCGTCGTTCCCGACGACTTCCACCTCAGCAGCCCAAGAAGGCTGCCCGTGTGGATCTCACCGGCACCGACGGTGCCGCCCGGCGCGGCACCGGGTTTCAACCTGAGGGACGGCCCCTGCGGGGCCGGTCCGCCGTTCAAATCCGTGCGGGCGTGCCCGATTTGCCCGGCCCGGCCAGGGAATGATCAGCGGTCTCGCGGACCGTCGGCGCTGACGTTACAGCCGAACCGGGTAGACCGGCGCGGGAACTTCCGGGGTGATCTGCCCGGTGACGAAAATGCCGTGCCAGACCATGAACACCAGGATCGTCCAGATGCGCCGCGAGTGGTCGGCCTCGCCGGCCCGGTGCGCGTCGAGCATGGCCAGCACGGCTGTGGGGTCCAGGTACTCGTCGGTGTGCGCCGAGGTGATGATGTCCCGCGCCCACTCGTACGATCCCTCGGCCAGGTAGTGCCGGATCGGCACCGGAAAGCCGAGCTTGCGCCGGTGCAGCACGTGCGGCGGCACGATCAGCTCCATCGCCCGGCGAAGCGCGAGCTTCGTGGTGTTCTTGGTGACCTTCTGGTCGGCCGGCACCGTCCGCGCGACCTCGAACACCTCCGTGTCCAGAAACGGCACCCGCAGTTCCAAGGAGTTGGCCATGGTCATCTTGTCGGCCTTGACCAGGATGTCGCCGCGCAGCCAGGTGAACAGGTCGATGTGCTGCATCCGCGCCACCGGATCGACCTCGCGGGTCTGCGCATAGACCGGGTCGGTGATGTCGCGGAACGAGCGGGCCGGGTCGTAGGTGCGCAACAGCCCGCCGGCCAGGTGCTCCTCGCGGAAGATCCGGGCGTTGCCGTAGTAGCGGTCCTCCAATTCCAGCGAGCCGCGGCGCAGCATGTCCTGGCCCCGGAACCCGTCCGGCAGGGCCCGGCCGACGGCGGCCAGCCCCTTGCGCAGCCCATCGGGCAGCGACGTGATGGAGCGCAGGCTCATCGGTTCGCGGTAAATGTTGTAGCCGCCGAACAGCTCGTCGGCACCCTCGCCGGACAGCACCACCTTGACGTGCTTGCGGGCCTCGTTGGCCACGAAGTACAGCGGGACCAGGGCCGGATCGGCGACCGGGTCGTCCAGGTACCAGACGATCAACGGCAAGGCCGAGGTCAGCTCGTGCTCCGATACCGTCCGCACGATGTGCTCCACCCCGATCGCCGCGGCCGACTCGGCGGCCACGTCGACCTCGGAAAAGCCCTCGCGTTCGAAGCCGGTGGTGAACGTCAGCAGGTCCGGGTTGTACCGCTTGGCCAGCGCGGCGATCGCGGTGGAGTCGATGCCGCCGGACAGGAAGGCGCCGACGGTCACGTCCGCGCGCATGTGCTTGGCCACCGAGTCGTCCATGACATCGGCGATCCGCTGGTGGAGGGCGGTGCGTTCGGCGTCGGAGATGGCCGGCCGGGGTGCGAACACCGGATGGAAGTAGCGCTTGGTGGTCATCGGCCGGCCCGGCCGCACGGTGACGTGCGTTCCGGACTCGATCCGGCGGATCGATGGGTCGATGGTGGCCGGCTCGGGCACGTACTGCAGCACCAGGTAGTGCTGCAGGGCCGGCACGTTGACCCTGGCCGGCCCGGTCAGCTCGCGCAGGCCCTTGGCCTCGGAGGAGAACGCCACCCCATCGGGCAACTGGGCGACGAACAGCGGCTTGATGCCGAACGGGTCGCGGGCGCCGAAGAGCACCCGGTCCTGGGTGTCCCAGATCAGAAAGGCGAACATGCCGCGCAGCCGCTGGACGGCCGCCTGGCCCCAGTGGTGGTAGGCGGCGACGATCGCCTCGCCGTCGCCCTCGGTCCGGAACTCGGCGCCATGGTCGGCACGCAGTTCCTCCCTCAACTCCACGTAGTTGTAGATCTCACCGTTGAACACCAGTGCGTACCGCTCCGGGCTCTCCGGGGGCCCCCAGCGCAGCGGCTGGTGCGAGTGCTCCAGGTCGATGATCGAGAGACGGTTGAACCCGAAGACGACGTCGTCGTCGTGCCAGGTGCCCTGCTCGTCGGGTCCGCGGTGCCGGGCGCAGCGCATGCCCGCGTCCACCGCGCCGACCCGGGTGGCCGCATGGCCCGATCCGGAGACGAAGCCCATCAGTCCGCACACCGGGCCAGTATCCCGTCCGGGCCATGACGACCGTGTGACCGGGGCCCGCGCGCCGCCACTCGACGTGCCGTAGAACTCGCGGGCTCCCCGGCCGAGTGGAACCGAAGGCGGGACGGTAATCTCCCACCTGAACCACCGACGCTTGAGAGGAAGGACGCACGTGACACGGTCCCGCGCGCGACGGCGGATCCTCCTCGCCGGCATGCTCGGCGTGGTTTCGGTGCTGGTCAGCGGCTGTTCGTTCGCCGACCTGCCGACCTGGGGCTGGCCGATGGGTGTCACCCCGGAGGCCACCCGCATGCGCGAGTTCTGGCAGGGTGCCACGATCGCCGCCCTCGCCGTCGGCGCCGTGGTGTGGGGCCTGATGTTCTGGGCCTTCATCGTTTACCACAAGCGCAAGAACGGGCCGATGTACCCGAAGCAGACCAAGGAGAACCTGCCCTTGGAACTGGTGTACACCGCGATCCCGTTCCTGATGGTGTTCGTGCTGTTCTACTTCACCGTCACGACCGAGAATGTGGCCATTGCCAAGCAGCCGAATCCGGACGTGACCGTCGACGTGGTCGGGTTCAAGTGGAACTGGGACTTCGGTTACCCGGACACCTCGGTGCCCGGCGGTGGCGAGGTGCACACCATCGGGACCAGCCAGGAGATCCCGATCCTGGTGTTGCCGGTGAACAAGGTCATCGAGTACCGACTTGAGTCCAAGGACGTCATCCACTCGTTCTGGACGATCGACTTCCTGTTCAAGCGCGACGTGTTCCCGCACCCGGAGCAGAACCAGACGGACAACTCGTTCCAGAACACCATCGAGCAGACCGGGGCGTTCGTCGGTCGGTGTGCGGAGTTGTGCGGCACCTACCACGGTTCGATGAACTTCGAGGTCCGCGCGGTCCCGCAGGACGTCTACGACACCTACCTGGATCTGCGGCAGACACTGAACCCCCAGACCGGCGCGCCCTACACCGCGGCGGAGGCGTTGACCGCGACCGGCGAGGAGATCTCGTCGTGCGGTGAGCTGTGCGCACCGCTGGCAACCACGACCGCTCCGCTCAACACCGATCGCACCGCCAAGGGCGCCGACGAGCCAGTGCCAGGGGGCAGCTGATGAACGCCGCTCATTCGACCGAGAAGCCGGGAGGCGCCGGCAAGAGCGGTCTGCGGGTGGAGACCTTTCTGTTCATCGGTCTGACGGTCTTCTTCGCCATCGCTGCCGTCGTGTACGCGATCCTCGCCCCCGAAGAAGTGGTCGGCATCACCGCGCTGGTGCTGACCACCGGCCTCACGCTGATCATCGGGTCGTTCCTGATGTTCGTTTCCCGCCGATTGGAGGGCGTGCGACCGGAGGACGACGAAGAGGCGGAGATTGCCGACGGGGCCGGTGACATGGGCTTCTTCTCGCCCGGTTCCTACTATCCGTTCTTCCTGGCCGCCACTGTCGCGCTGGTCGCGGTGGCCACGGCCTACCTGCTGGTCTGGCTGATGGTGATCGGCGTCGGCATGATGCTCTGGGTGATCTGCGGCCTGGTGTACGAGTACCACCGGCGGCCGATCACGCACTGAGCGAGGTCAGGGCCTGAGCCAACCAACGGCGCGCCACCGCACGGACGGGTGGCGCGCCGTTTGCGTATCCAGGCCGGACGCTGTGGCTTCATCGACTGGCCTTGCCCGCCATCGTCAGGCCGCCCCCTCGGATGGGTCGGCCCGGGGACGAAGCCGGGTGGGTCGTGGGGGTTGCTGCTGGCTGTGTCGGGCTTGCTGGTGGTGTGCGCGCTGTCGGTCGGCCCGGGCAAGTGCAGGTGCTTGCTCATCCCGAGGGGCACCCGGGCGCCCACCATCGTGCATGAGTTCCGGCGATGCGACCGCAGCCGGAGCTGACCCGGCAACACAGACGCGGCAACAAGAAACCCGGTCCGCACCGAGGCGCGGACCGGGTTCCCGGAGCAGGTAGGGCTGGCTGGTCAGTGCTCGGAGCGGGCCTCGACCTCGTCCCGCTTCATCTCCTCGATCGGCTCGTCCCCGTAGTGCAGTTCGCCGGTCGTGTCGGCGGGCCGGAAGATGCCCGGAACGGCGGCGCCGGCGGACCCGAGTTGGTTCATCTTCTTGGGCACCGGCGCGCCCTGGTAGGCCAGCGGGACCGGGTGGCCGTGGTCGTCCACCGGGCCCAGCGGCTGGTGGATCTCGATGAACTCGCCGCTGGGTAGCCGGCGCAGGATGCCGGTCTCGACGCCGTGCTCCAGCACGGCCCGGTCCGCGTGCTGCAGGCCCAGGCACAGCCGGTAGGTCACCACGTAGGCGATGACCGGCCCGATGATGGACAGTGCCCGACCCACCCAGGTCATCACGTTCAGCGAGATGTCCAACTTGAAGGCGAACAGGTCGTTGGCGCCGTTGATCAGGTTGACCAGGTAGAAGGTGATGAAGGCGACGCCAAGGGCGGTGCGCACCGGCACGTCCCGGGGGCGTTGCAGGATGTTGTGGATCGCATCGTCCTTGGTGAACGCCTTCTCGATGAACGGGTAGGCGATCACCAGGATCATCAGCACCGTGGCCGCCAGGATCGACGGGAAGAACACCGCCGGGATCATGTAGTGGCCGAACAGGTTGCGCACTTCCCAGTTGGGCCATATTCGGACCATGCCGTCCAGGAAGCCCATGTAGAAGTCCGGCTGTACGCCGGCCGACACCTGCGAGGGGTTGTACGGGCCGAGGTTCCAGATCGGGTTGATCTGGAAGATGCCGCCCATGATCGCGATGACGCCGAACACGATCCCGAAAAAGCCGCCGCCCTTCGATGCGAATCTGGGCAGGATCCGGATGCCGATGACGTTGTTCTCGGTCGCCTTGGGAGCCGCGAAGTGGGTGTGCTTCTGGAACCACACGAGGGCCACGTGCACCGCGACCAGCGCCAGGATGATGCCGGGCAGCAGCAGGATGTGCAGCGAGTAGAACCGGGGAATGATGATCTCGCCGGGGTAGTCGCCGCCGAACACGGCCCAGTGCATCCAGGTGCCGATGACCGGGATCGACAGGATGAACGCACTGACCGCACGCAGGCCGGTGCCGGACAGCAGATCGTCCGGCAGCGAGTAGCCCAGGAAGCCCTCGGCCATGCCAAGAATCAGCAGCAGCGCGCCGATGATCCAGTTGACCTCGCGCGGCTTGCGGAACGCGCCGGTGAAGAAGACGCGCATCATGTGCAGCATCATCGCGAACAGGAAGATCAACGCGGCCCAGTGGTGGATCTGCCGGATCAGCAGGCCGCCGCGCACCTCGAAGGAGATGTCCAGGGTCGAGGCGTAAGCCATCGACATCGGCACGCCGCGCAGTTTTTCGTACACACCCTGGTAGACGGTCTCCGCCATCGACGGGTCGAAGAACAGCGTCAGGTACACACCGGAGAGCAGCAGCACCAGGAACGAGTACAGCGCGGCCTCGCCCAGCATGAACGACCAGTGGCTGGGGAAGACCTTGTTCAGCTGGGTCCGCAGGGGGCGGGCGCCGTGGTACCGGATGTCGGCGTTGTCCAGCGCCTTCTGCAGGTGGGAAGTGCCGGCCGCGGCCTTGCGGGGGGTGGTCAATCTGCTCATCCCGTTGCCTCCTTGGGCTCCGAGTACCACGCCGGGAACTTGCCGTTCTCCCAGAAGCCGGGTCCGACCGCCTCGATGAAGTCGCGGGCGGCGACGAAGTAGCCCTCGTCGTCGAGTTCGATGGGCAACTGCGGCAGTGGGCGGGTGGCCGGCCCGAAGACCGGGAACATGCCTTCGTACAGGTTGAACTGCGACTGGTGGCACGGGCACAGCACCCGGCCGGTCTGCTGCTCGTACAGCGACACCGGGCAGCCGACGTGGGTGCAGATCTTCGAGTAGGCGTAGTAGTCGCCGAACTGGAAGCCCTGTTGCCCGTCACGGATCCGGATGACCTGGTCGGAGCGGACCCGGAAGAGCATGACTGCCGCGTCGGAGGCCTTCGCGCCGCCCGGCACTCCCGGGAACACCGTCGCCATCGAGCCGGCGGCCAGGTCCTCGGGCCGCACCGGGGTGCCGTCGATCTGGGTGAGTCGGACCTTCGTACCGTCGGCCAGCGGAGCCCAGGGAGTGACCCACAGCGGCGAGTCCGCCCGCTCGGCCCACGGGTTCTTGATCAGGGCCCCGAGGATCGGGACGGCCGCGACCAGACCGAGCGCGCCGCCGGCCAGCGCCAGCGAACCCTTGATCATGCCGCGTCGTTTGAGCCCCGACTTGTCGACGGTGTCCAGCACCTGCGCGGCCAGCGTCTGCCGGTCGAACTCGGCGGACATGCCGATGTGCCGCTGCTGGATGGCCACCTCGTGGGCGAAGATCTTGCGGGCCAACTGCACCACGCCGATGCCGAAGAACAGGATGGCGCCGCCCATGGTGGCCCCGATGATGGGCGTGTACAGCGCGTAGGCGAGCTGACCGTCCTGGTAGGCCGGGACGTACTCGTTCGGCCACCAGATGAAGGCCACCGCGAACAGCAGCCCCAGCAGGCCCGAGAGCAGGAACCAAGTGGCGACGCGGCGCTCGTTGCGCTTGTCCGCGGGCGATCCCGGGACGGCGACCGGGCCGTATTCGTCGAGTTCGACATGGTCCGCCGCCAGACCGGCGGTGGCCTTCTCGTCCCGCGACATCGTGGCCAGTTCGGCCTCATCCGGGACCGCGTGCTGATCCGTGCTCATGCCGCCGCCTTTCCGGGGCGCCTCGCAAGCTCGGCCGCCCCGAAAAGAGCGCCGGCACGAGAGTGCTGTTCGTTCGCTTGGCAAGCCTCGCTCATGCCCGGCTCCCCATCCACAAGGTGGCCGCCACGATGGCGCCCATGCCGACCAGGAAGGCGATCAGGCCCTCCGGCGCCGGGCCGAAGCCGCCCAGCGGCAACCCGCCCGGCTCGATGGTGGCCTTGTTGTTCTGGATGAAGGCGACGATCGCCGCCTTCTCCTGGGCCGTCAGCTGACCATCACCGAACTTGGGCATGTTCTCCGGGCCGGACAGCATGGCCCCCCAGATCTGCTCGTCGGTGGACGGGTCCAGGCTGGGCGCGTACTTGCCCTGGGAGAGGGCGCCGCCCTGGCCGGTGAAGTTGTGGCAGGACGCGCAGTTGAGCCGGAACAACTCGCCGCCCATGGCGACCTGGGAGTCGTCGCGCAGGCCGGCGGCCGGGATCTCCGGGCCCCCGCCGTTGGCCTGGATGTACGCGGCGAGATCGTCGATCTGCGTCGGGGTGAAGTAGGGCTCCTTGCGCGGCATCTGCGCCTGGTTCTCCACCGCGGGCATGCGGCCGGTGGCCAGCTGGAAGTACGCGGCCGCCTGGCCCACCCCGACCAACGACGGGCCCCGGTCGAGCACGCCCTGCAGGTTCGCGCCGTGGCAGGTGATACAGGAGGTCTGGTAGAGCTGCTGGCCGCGCTCGACCTGTGCGGCGTCGACGCTCGTCGAGGTCGCGACGGTGGATTCCTTGGCCGAAGCGGTGAAGGCGGCGTAGGTGAAGCCCAGGGCGGTCAGCCCCAACAGCAGGGCCAGGGTGCCGGTGATCCGGCGCATCGACTTGGATCGACGGCCAGGCAGGCGGCCGCGTGGACCGGAACCGCGTCCGGATCGACGCGGTGGCTCGGCGGCCGGCGGTGTGTCGTTGACCGACATTCTGGTGGACACCTCGTGCTCGTTTTGGCGGCGGCTTGACGAGTGACAACTGGCCGGAACTGTCCGGTACTGCCGTTGGTTCTAAGTACTGTAGAAGGTGTTGGGCCGGATGTGCTGTCGAGTCATCGAATGATGTAGATCGTGGCGAACAGGCCGATCCAGATGATGTCGACGAAGTGCCAGTAATAGGACACGACGATCGCGCTGGTGGCCTGCGCCGGGGTGAACTTGGAGATCTTGGTCTTGCCGATCAGCAGGACGAACGCGATGAGCCCGCCGATGACGTGCAGCATGTGGAAGCCGGTCGTCAGGTAGAACGCGGTGCCGTACGGCGAGGACGCCAAGGTGGTCTCGTGGTGGGTGACCAGCGTGTAGTACTCGTTCGCCTGCCCGAGCACGAAGATCGTGCCCATGATCAGGCTGACGATGTACCAGCGCCGCAGGGCGAACACATCGCCGCGCTCGGCGGCGAACACGCCCCACTGGCAGGTGAACGACGACGCCACCAGGATGATCGTGAAGACGAGGGCGTAGCCGATGTCCAGTTCGGTCGGGGCCGGTGGGAACTCGCCCTCGTACTGCCCGCGGATGGTGAAGTACACGCCGAACAGGCCCGCGAAGAACATCAGTTCGCTGGCCAGCCAGACGATCACGCCGACGCTGACCATGTTCGGCCGGTTGAGCGTGTGCACGCGTGCGCTGAACGCCGATGGCCCGGCGGCGGGGCTGGTCACAGTCGTCACAGGAGGATTATGGACTGTGGCTGCCGATCATGCCGCTGGGGTCCACCTCCCGGCGGGTCGAGGCCCCCAGGGAACGGGCTGGCGGTCGGGCCGGGCACTACGATTCATCTCGTGAGCAATCCCGTACTGCTGGTCTACAGCAACCGTCCGGAGGTCCGGGAGCGGATCATCACCGCGATCGGGCGCCGACCGGCCCCGGATGTGGGGCGGGTCGACTACCTCGAGTGCTCCGCCGTGCACGAGGTGATGACCGCCACCGAGGGCCGGCAGGCCGACGTGCTGATCCTGGACGGTGAGGCGCAGCCCTCCGGCGGGATCGGGATCAGCCGGCAGATCCATCTGGAGGCGTCCGTGGTGCCGCCGCTCATCCTGGTCGTCCGACGGCCGGATGACCGCTGGCTGGCCACCTGGGCCGGGGCGGACGAGATCCTGGTGTACCCGCTCGACCCGGTGACCGCCGCGGAAAGCGTGGCCGGGGTGCTGCGGCGCCGGGCCGGCGGGCTGGTGCCGTCGGTCACCCAGGCGCAGTGAGCTCGGCGCAACCCGGCTGGTCGGGGCTGCTGAATCGGCTGCTGTCCGGCGAACATCTGGCGCGGGCCGACACCGAGTGGGTGATGGACCGGGTCATGTCCGGCGAGGCCAGCGATGTGCAGTTGGCCGGTTTCACCGTGGCACTGCGGGCCAAGGGGGAAACGCCGGACGAGGTGGCCGGCCTGGTGTCGGCGATGCTCGCGCACGCCGTCCGGGTCGACGTGCCCGGGCGAACGGTCGACATCGTGGGCACCGGCGGGGACCGGGCGAACACGGTGAACATCTCCACCATGGCGGCCGTCGTCATCGCCGGCGCCGGCGCGACCGTGGTCAAACACGGCAACCGGGCGGCGACCAGCAAGTGCGGCGCGGCGGACCTGCTCGAGGGTCTGGGCGTGTCGATCTCCCTCCCCGCGCCCGCGGTGGTCCGGACCGCGGCCGAGGTGGGCATCGGGTTCTGCTTCGCGCCCGTCTTCCACCCGTCGTTCCGGCACGCCGGCGCGGTTCGCCGCGAGCTGGGCGTGCCGACCGTCTTCAACTTCCTCGGGCCGTTGACTAATCCGGCCCAGCCCGCGGCCGGCGCGATCGGCTGCGGCAACCCGCTGATGGCGCCGGTCATGGCGGCTGTCTTCGCCGCGCGCGGTGCGGACGTGCTGCTGTTCCGCGGCGACGACGGGCTCGACGAACTGACCACGACGACCACGTCCACCGTGTGGGAGGTGCGGGCCGGCTCGGTGCGCGAGGTGAGCCTGGACCCGACCGAGCTGGGCATCGCCCGCGCCCAGCCGTCCGATCTGCGCGGCGGCGACGTCGCGGTGAACGTCCAGGTCGCCCGGGACCTGTTCGCGGGCCGGCGGTCCGCCGTGCGGGATGCGGTCGTGCTGAACGCCGCCGCCGGGCTGGCCGCGCACGCCGGGCTCACCGGCGACCTGATCGGCGACCTGGCCGCCGGTCGGCGTCGGGCCGAGGAGTCGCTGGACTCCGGCGCCGCCGCCGACGTGCTGAAGCGCTGGGTCGAGCTGGGCCGGGAGCTGGCCGGGGCCTGATCGGCGTCGGCACCGGGCACGTCGCGGAGGGTGTCCGATTTGTCGATATCGCGGAAACGGGCGGGGCGATTCAGGCCGCCAGCGCCGGGCGCGCCGGGCCGGTCCCGGCGGCCCGCACGACCTGCGCCACCGTCGTCGAGCCGACCGACTCGGCCAGCGGGGCGACCCCGATCGTGGTCCGCAGCGACGCCAACAGCGACCGCACCCGATCCCGGTCGCCCAGGCTCGCCAACCGCAGGACCAGGGTGTCGCCGGCCGGGGCCGCGGCGAGGCCGGTCACCGCGGTCCGCGGCAGCCCGGTCGACCACCGGCGCCAGCCGTCCAGGACCCGCGGGGCGTCCGCCACCGCGAAGCTCAGCTCGGCCACCGTCAGTGCCGGATGGACGACCAGGTCCAGCGTCATCGCCACCACCAGCCCAGGTGCGGTCCGGCCCTGCCGCAGCGCGAAGAAGTCCGGGTTGTCCGGGCCGACCAGCCGCCGGTCCCCGGTGGCGGAGACCACCTCGAACGAGCGGATCCGGTCGGCGGCGAAGACGAACCCGGACGTCCGCGACCCGGCGGCGGCCGACAGGGCGGTCAACCCGAATGGCTCGGCTGCGTCGAGCACCTGCCGCCAGCTCGCCCCGATGCCGACGGTGGCGGTGCGCCGGTCCCCGTCGACCCGCACCGAGGCCAGCAGCCGGGTGACCACCAGGATGGTCCGCTCGGCGGTGACGGCCGTGCGCCGTCCGGTGATCTGCGCGACGACCCGGCGGCCGCTCCGGCCGGCCAGGGCGACCGCGCGGGCGACATCGGTCACGTCGGCGGCGACCACCACCAATTCGGGGGCGATGCCGGCGACCCCGAAGGCCGCGGCCGCGAAGCTCGGTTCCTCGGCCGTGACGACGTCGCCGCGGATCGACGCGCGGACGGCGGCGGCCAGGTCGGTGGTGCTCAGCGGGCCTGCGGTGATCATCTCGGGTCTCCGATGCGGGTCGTTCTCGTCGTGACCCGCTCATCTGATCGCCGCCCGCTTAAGGCTCACTGAAGGACGGCTGTACCCGGCTTGAATCCGGCTGACCTCGCTCGCCGCGAGGGCCTGACCCGGCGGCGCCGGGGCTGTGTCATGCCTGCATGCCGATCGAGAAGGCGTCGTCCGCGTCCCGGCTCGCGTACTCGCGGAACGCGATGTGGGTGATCGTCCGCACCACCCCGGGCACCTTGGAGATGCGGCCGGGCACCAGATCGGCGATCGCCTCGTGCGAGGTGGTGCGCACCACGGCCACCACGTCGACGTCGCCGGCGCACGAGTAGACCTGGTCGACCCCTGGCAGGTCGGCGATCTCCTGCGCCGCTTCCGGAATCCGGTCCGCCTCGATGTCGATGAGCACGATCGCCGTCACCATGAGGCGATGCTATGTCCTGCCCGCCACCCGGGTGCTGCGGGCAATGTCGGCCGCCTTCATGAACGGCCGCCAGCGGCCGGCGCCGGCCGCCGGGCTCGACCAGGGTGCGGTGCTGCGCACCAACCGGCTGCCGGGTCGCTCGATCCATCGCAGCAGGGTGGTGGTCTCCTCGACCGAGGCGGCCGGCAGCGGCCCCGGACCGGGCTGCACCGTCTCCGCGGAGGCGACCATCGCCTCCACCACCGGCATCGGGTCGACCCCGCGCCGGGCGTGCGCGGCGGCCGCGAACCGCCCGTGGCGGACGACGGTGAGTTCCCAGCCGCCCCGCTCGTCCGGTCGGGCGACCACCAACTCCCGGATGCCGGCCAGCGCGCCGAGCCGCTGACGGCGGTCGATCGCGGCGGCCAGCGCGGACAGCCGGTCCCGCACCACGGCGGCCTGGTCGAACCGGCCGTCCGCGGACAGGCTCAGCAGCCGGTCCCGCAACACCAGCAGCACCTCGTCCGACCGGCCGTCGATCAGCGCGGCGATCCGGTCCACCTCGCGGGTGTAGGAGCGTTCGTCCTGCCGTCCCGCGCACGGGGCGCCGCACCGGCCGAGCTCGGCCAGCACGCACGGTGTCCCGTCGGGCGAGCGCCGGCGAATCCGGATGGTGCACTGCCGGATCGGCAGCACGTCCTGCAGGGCCTCGACGGCCACCTGAGCCGCGACCCGGTTGGCGAACGGTCCCAGGCAGGCCGGGTAACCGTCGGGAGGTCGGCGGACGATCGACAGCCGGGGAAATGCCTCGTCGGTCAGCGTCACCCAGCAGACACCGCCGGGCCGGCGGGACCGCCGGTTGTACGGGGGCTGGTGGGCTGCGATCAGCCGTTGCTCGCGGATGTGCGCCTCCAGCGCGTGCGCGCACTCGACGTGGTCGACCCGCTGCGCCAGGCCGACCATCTGGTTGATCCGGGGCCGGTTCTCAGCCGCGGAGAAATAAGAGCGGACCCGCTGCCGCAGGTTGCGGGAGGTGCCGACGTACAGCACCTCCTCCCGCGGTCCACGGAACAGGTAGACGCCGGGCGCCGCGGGCAGGTGGTCGGACATCCACCGCTTGCGCCGCCGCTGCGGGGCGACGTCCCGGCTCGCGTCCTGCAGCTCCGCCAGGCTGTGCACCCCCAGCGACCCCAGTCGCTCGAACAGCGCGTGCAGCACGTCGACGGTCGCCCGGGCGTCGGTCAGGGCCCGATGGTCGGGCCTCGTCCGCGCCCCCAGCAGGGCGGCCAGCGCGGACAGCCGCACACTCGGCGCCTCGGCTCGGGGCAACACCTTGCGGGCCAGCCGAACCGTGTCCACCACCGCCGGCCCGGGCCACGGCACCTGCTGCCGGGCGCACGCGGCCCGCAGGAACCCGACGTCGAACCGCGCATTGTGCGCGACGAGCACGCAGCCGCGGAGGAACTCCAGGAACATCGGCAGCACCGACTCGATCCGCGGGGCGTCGAACACCATGGTGTCGGTGATACCGGTGAGCATGGTGATCTGCGGCGGGATCGATCGCCCGGGATCGACGAGGGTGGCGAACTCACCGAGCACCTGGCCGCCGCGTACCTTCACCGCGCCGATCTCGGTGATCGCCTCGGTTGCCGCCGAGCCGCCGGTGGTCTCCAGGTCGACCACCACGAATGTCACCTCGCGCAGAGGTTCGCCCAGCTCGTCGAAGCTGCGTTGGGTACCGGTCGCCGGGGTCACCACCGGATCAGGCGGGGGGACGACCCCCTCGTCGAGGAACAGCGGCATGCGCCGACCGTAGAACGTAGGTACGACAGTGCGGTCCTGCGACTCGCGCGGGCGACAATCGGACGTCGCGCCCGGGCTTTCCCGTTGTGGTGTCAGGATGGCCGTATGACGAGCGTGGGGGACGACGTCCATCGTCCCGACGGCGTCGACATCGGGGCAGACGGTGACCCCGCACCCGACGGTCGGCGACACCCGATCGACGGGCTGCCGGTGTCGGTCCGGACCCGCATCGTGGAATGGGCGGCCGACGTGGCCGGCAGCGCCGCGCCCCGCGACCTCTCGCCGGTCCTGCAGAAGGTGGCCCGGTTCGCCCCGGCCAAGCGGGCGCGTCGGGCGGCCGCCGTGCTGGCCGACGCGGTGCAGCACGACGAGATGTTCCGGGCGATGGTCGCCGAGCACGCCGCCAAGCTCGACATCGACGGCCACCCCATCATTGACCGGCCCGCGGCGGCCGCCCGGGCCGTCCTGCTCGGGTCGCCGGACGCCGACGACCTGCTGGCCGAGGCCACCGCCGGGCAGGATCAGGCGGATGCGCGAGCCCGGGTCGGCGAGCTGGAACGCGAGCTGCGGGTGCTGACCATCCGCCTGGCCCGGGCGCAGGAGCAGCTCGCCGCCCATGCCGCGGCCCCGCCGGCCGACCCGAGTGCAGAGGTCGAGCGGTTGCGCAAACGGCTGCGCGAGCAGGGCACCCGGCTCCGCGAGCTGCAGGACCGGTGGGATGCCGAACGCGCCGCGGCGGCGGCGCACGGCCAGGCGTCGGACGCCGAGCTGGATCGCGCCAGGGCGGAGGCCCGGGCGTGGCGTCAGCGTGCGGAGGCGGCAACCGATCGGGCCGACGCGGCCGCCGAGAACGTCCGCCGGTTGCGGGCGACGTCCGACGACCGGCGGGCCGTCGACGATCGTCGGCTCGATCTGCTGCTCGGGGCGCTCGAGTCGGCGGCCTCTGGGCTACGGCGCGAGTGGCACCTGATCGGTGGTGGACCGGCGCCCGCGGACACGGTGGCCGCCGGGCTCCCGACGCCCGCCGGGGACCAGCGGACCACCGATCCGGTCCGGCTGACGCTGTGGGCGGGTCTGCCGGGCGCCCATCTGATTGTCGACGGCTACAACGTCTCCAAGACCGGCTTCCCCGAACTGGTCCTGGCCGACCAGCGAGAACGCCTGGTCCGCCAGCTGGCCGCGTTCGCGGCCCGGACCACGGCCGAGGTCACCGTCGTCTTCGACGGCGCCGCCGTGGCCACCTCCCGACCCTTCGCCCGCGGGGTGCGCGTGCTCTTCTCACCACCGGGCGTGGAGGCCGACGACGTCATCGCCGACCTGGTGCGCGCCGAGCCAACCGGCCGCATCGTGATCGTGGTCAGTACCGACCGCCGGGTTGCCGATGACGCGATCGATGCCGGAGCCCGCAGCGCCCAGTCCGCCGTACTGCTTGCGGCCATCGGCGGGACGACGACCGGCGGGTCACCAGGCTGAACCGCCACTGTCAGAGGTCGTGTCTACCGTGCGCGACGAACGCCGGACACAGCCGGACATCACGGAACGGAGCGCCGTCATGCACATCGATTGCGACCACTGCGCGGTCAAGGGACCGGCCTGCGGCGGCTGCGTGGTCACCGTCCTACTAGGGTCGACACCGGAGGGCATCGAATGGGACGAGTCGGAGCGCGCGGCCATCGGCGCCCTGGCCGATTCCGGCCTGGTCCCGCCGTTGCGCCTGGTTCCCGTCATCCGTCCGAGTCGGGCAGCAGGGTGACACCACGATGTCCAATAGGCGACTCCGATCACCGGGTGTGACAGTGGTCTCATTTCGATAACACAGCCTAATGTGGCCGCCACGAGATGCATCGCCGCAGGTCAGGGCCCTGTGACCGGTGGTTTACCAATGCATTCGCATGGAATTATCCACATCCTTCACATGTCGACTGGACTCTTTCGGGTCATTCTCGTAACCTGGCTGAGACCTTTGGTCGTATCCACCAACCGGGTGGTCCCGGAGGTCCCGCCGAATCGGTGAAGCGCGCCTGAAAGCGCGTGAGTCGAACCGGGGAACCAGGTTTGTCTGGGGTGAATCCCCTGGTCGAACGCGCGCGGCTGAACGCTGCCCGCATTCGGCGAGGGGTAGGGCTAACTTCCTGGCCCGAATCCGTCAGCTAACTCGGTAGGCGGCGAGGAGGAAGGTACGCCGCTGTGGCGACCCTGCACGCCCGGCCGCGGCCGGCCATGACGCACAGTCTTCGTCGTCGGAGCCGAGGTGTCGCCATCGGCGTCATCGCGATGCTGTCCGCGAGCCTGATGTGGACGGGTTCGGCCATTGCCGACCCGGATAATCCGGCCACCGCGGACGAGGCCCAACAGGCCTATCTGGACAGCTCGCACCGGGCCGGCGCGCTGAACGAAGAAGTCCTGGTCGCGCAGGAGAAGGAGGCTGCCGCGACCGCGGCCGCGTCCGCCGCCGGCGAGCAGGTCACCGCGACCACCGCCGCGGCCGATGTGGCCCGCACGCAGGCCGAGCAGGCCGACCAGGAGGCGGCGAGCTACCAGGGCAAGGTGAACGCGTTCGCCAACGCCAGCTTCCGCGGTGCCCGCCTGGACGGCATGTCCGTGCTGCTGACGGCGGGCTCGGCCGAGGACTTCCTGGATCAGGTGACCTCGCTGGATCGCGTGGCCGACGACACGCAGCAGACCCTGGACGCGGCCATCGCCGCCCGTGACGAGGCCGCCCAGGCCAAGGCCGAGGCGGACGCCGCCGCGGCCGCCGCCGCCCAGGCCAAGGCCGAGGCGGACGCGACGCAGGCCGGCGCCGCACAGGCCACCGCCGACGTCACCGCCCGCAAGGCGGACCTGGACGCCGAGGCGGCGCGGTACAAGGCCATCTACGACTCGCTGTCCGAGCAGGAGCGGCAGGCCGCAGCGGCCGCCGAGGAGCAGGCCAACTCCGCGGCCAACGCCGCCACCGGCGCGCCGGCCCAGCAGGCCGCGAGCCGCGACCGCACCAACCCGGAGACATCCGCTGCCGCGGCCGGCGAGCAGTCGGCGCCGAGCGCCCCGGCCGGCAGCGGTGCCGCCGCGGCCGCGGTCGCCGCCGCCCTGTCCAAGGTCGGTTCGGCGTACGTCTACGGGGCGGCCGGTCCCAACGCCTTCGACTGCTCGGGCCTGACCTCCTGGGCGTGGGCGCAGGCCGGGGTGAGCATCCCGCGCACCTCCGGCGGGCAGGCCGGCCTTCCGTCGGTCCCGTTGAGCCAGCTGCAGCCGGGCGACCTGGTCACCTATTACTCGCCGGTCTCGCACGTCGCCCTGTACATCGGCAACGGCCAGGTCGTGCACGCCTCGACCCCTTCGCGGCCCGTGTACGTGACCACGGTGAGCGGCGCCGGACCGAACGCCTCCGGGCACCGCGTCAGCGGCTGACCCTGCGGACCTCCGGGGGTCGGCTCGTCGACCCCCGGGGGGACACCCGACCGATATAGGCTCGGCGGCGTCCGTGATTGCGCGCACCGGCCGGCATCGGCCAGAAGGGCCTGGTGCTTCGCTCGTGCGGCGAACGCTGTTGGTGACCAACGACTTTCCGCCCCGGGCCGGTGGTATCCAGTCCTACCTGTTGGCTTTGGCTCAGCGACTGCCCGCCGATCGCCTGGTGGTGTACGCGCCGAGCTGGCCGGATGCAGCGGAATTCGATGCCCGCCAACCGTTTCCGATCTACCGCCATCCGAGTTCGCTGATGCTGCCCGGCGATGCGGTGCGGGCCAGGGCCGCCGAGTTGATTCGCGAGCATCGGATCGGTGCCGTCTGGTACGGCGCGGCGGCCCCGCTCGGCCTGCTCACGCCGGCGCTGCGGGCGGAGGGCGTCAGTCGCACCGTCGCCTGCACCCACGGGCACGAGGTGGGCTGGTCCATGCTGCCGGGCGCGCGGCGTGCGCTGCGCCGGATCGGGCGCACCAATGACGTGCTGACCTTCGTCAGCCGCTATGCCCGTCGACGGATCTCGGCGGCACTCGGCCCGACGGCCGCCCTGGAGTACCTCCCGCCGGGCGTCCTCACCGAGACCTATCGGCCCGACCCGCAGGCCCGCCGGGTGATCCGTGAGCGCTATGGGATCGGCGACGCGCCCCTGGTGCTGTCGGTCTCCCGGCTGGTCGCGCGCAAGGGGCAGGACGCGCTGCTGCGGGCCGTGGCCCGGGTCCGCCGGACGGCTCCGGACGTGCGGACCCTCATCGTCGGGGACGGTCCCGATCGGGGACGGCTGGAGTCGCTGGTCGGCCGGCTCGAATTGGAGCGGCAGGTGCTGCTGGCCGGTTCGGTGCCGTGGACCGACCTGCCGGCGCACTACGCCGCCGCGGACGTGTTCGCGATGCCCTGTCGGACCAGGGGTTTCGGCCTGGATGTGGAGGGGCTGGGCCAGGTGTTCCTGGAGGCGTCGGCCAGCGGCCTGCCGGTGGTGGCCGGTCGTTCGGGGGGAGCGCCGGAAACGGTCCAGGAGGGTCGGACCGGGCTGGTCGTCGACGGCCGGAACATCGCGGAACTGGCCGATGCGGTCGGCGGCCTGCTGGCCGACCCCGACCGGGCCACCGCCTGGGGTGCCGACGGCCGGGACTGGGTCCGCCGGGCGTGGAACTGGCAGTCCTCGGCGGATCGGCTGGCCGGGCTGCTGTCGGGCTGAGTTTCCGAGCTCCCCCCGGTTGAGTGATCAGCGTGGACAATTCGGTGATTCCTGTCACAGAATGTGTTCGAAATGTGGCAATAGATAACGTTGTCTATCCGAATTGAGAGGTTCGTCATACTCGAATGGATAGCGACTGTTCGTGTTGCTGTCGTAATCTATTCGTGACCTTGAGCAGCGGTCGCCGATCGGCGCCCCTTACGGTCACCGCCTAATCGATGCGATCGCATCGAACCGGGGACCCAGGTTCCGCTTGGGGTGAATCTCCGGCGTGCCGTGTGCGCGCGCCGGGGTAGGGCTACTTCCTGGCCCGAACCCGTCAGCTAACTCGGTCGGCGGCAAGGAAGAAGGGCTTGCCGTAACCGTGACGCTTCACCGTGGATACCCGCTGCGCTCCGCAGCCGTCGGCCGCACCAGACCGACCGCCGGTCCCCCCGGCCATGTCGCACACACCCCCCGACGCGCTCGGGTGTATCGCCTCGCCGGCGGCATCGTGCTGGCCTGCTCCCTGCTGTCGGTCGCAGCCGCGCTGCCGGCGGCCGCCGACCAGGGCGCCCCGGCCGCCGAGCAGAGCGCCCCGGCTGCCGAGCAGCCGGTGCCGGCCGTGGCGGTTCCGGCCACCGCCGAGGAGGCCAAGCAGGCCTGGCTGGACGCCGCCCGTCGCGCCGAGACGTACAACGAGCAGGTGCTCGTCGCCCAGGCCGCGGTCGACGCGGCCAAGGCCAAGTCGGACACCGCCGCCGCGGAGCTGGCCGCCGCCGCCGACCGCACCTCGGCCGAGCAGCGCAAGGTTTCGGCCGCGGACGCCGTCGTCGCCCAGTACCAGGCCAAGGTCGACGCCTTCGCCAACGCCAGCTTCCGCGGAGCCCGCCTGGACGGCCTGTCCGTGCTGATGACCGCCGGCAGCCCCGACGACTATCTGGACCAGGCGGGCTCGCTCGGCCAGATCGCGTCCGACCAGCAGGAGACCCTCAGCGGCGCGCTGGCCGCCCGCCAGGTCGCCGCCGACGCGCGGGCCTCGGCCCAGGTGGCCGAGCACCAGGCCCGGGCGGCCAAGCAGGCGGCGGACCAGGCGACCGCGGAGGCCCAGGCCGCCCGCGACGCCCTCGACGCGGGCAAGGCCCAGTTGGACGGGGAGATCGCGGTCTACCAGCTGGCGTTCGCCCAGCTGTCCACGGCGGACATCGACGCCGCGGTGGCCGGCCAGGAGGCCGCCAACCTGGATGCGGCGTCCGTCGCCCGACAGGCCCAGCAGGCCGCCCAGCGGGACCGGGCCGGGCTGGCCACCGATGCCGCGCCGATCGGCGACACCGGCCCGGCCTTCGCCGCCTGGGCCGCCTCGCACGCGCCGAGCGCGCAGGCCGGCATCGCGGTGGAGGCGGCGCTGTCCCGGCAGGGCCTGCCCTACGTGTGGGGCGCGGTCGGCCCGGACACCTTCGACTGCTCCGGCCTGATGCTGTGGGCCTGGCAGCAGGCGGGCATCGAGATCCCCCGCAACAGCGCGGCGCAGGCCGGTCTGCCGGAGATCCCGCTGGACCAGCTGCAGCCGGGTGACCTGGTCACCTACTACTCCCCGGTCACCCACGTCGGCATGTACGTCGGCGACGGCAAGGTGCTGCACGCGTCGATGCCGGGCGTGCCGATCAAGGTGGTGGAGCTGGCCGCGGCCGGGCCCAACCCCACCGGACACGCCGTCAACCGCTGATCGGTGGCCCACCTAGGGTGGGCCGGTGCGCCTGAAGTTCGTCTCCGACGTCCATGGCAATGTCGCCGGGCTGCGCGAGGTCGCCCGGCAGCCCGGGCAGCTCGTCGTGCTCGGCGACCTGATCGACTACGTCGACTACCAACACGCGTCCGGTGGCATCCTCGGCCGGATATTCGGCGCGGAGCGCGTCCAACCGTTCATCGACCTGCGGCTGGCCGGCGACTTCGAACGACTCCGCCGTGTCAACCGGGACCTGTGGGACAGCATCCCCGACCCCGTCGGCACGCTCACCGACGTCGTCGCGGCCCTGTACCGGGACGTGCTGGACGCGGTCGGCCCGGACGCCCTGCTCACGTTGGGCAATGTCGACGTGGCCGACCTGTGGAACGAGGTGGCCGGCGAGGAACTGCCGTACCGGGACGGCGAGGTCGTCGAGCTGGCCGGACGTCGGCTGGGCTTCGTGGCCGGCGGGGCCAGCCGGCGACCCGGCAATCCCTTCGGTGGGCTCACGCAGATCTGGCGGCCGTTCCTGCGCGGCCACGATGACTACCGGGCCGCCGTCGCCGCGATCGGTCCCGTCGACATCCTGTGCTCCCACGTGCCGCCGGCGATCCCGCTGTTGCGGTACGACGTGGTGCCGGGCCGGCTGGAGATGTGCGGACCGGGGCTGAAGGAGGCCATCGACGAACACCGCCCGACCCTGTCGGTGTACGGCCACGTCCACCAGCCGATCGCCCGCCGGCTCCGGCGCGGACGAACCGAATGCGTCAACGTCGGACACTTCCAGCGCTTTCCGGCGCCGTTCGAGATCGAGCTGCGCTGAGCTCACGCACCGACTCTGCCCTCGATCGCGCCAGGTGAGCGCAATCCGAGACGCGCAAGTACGCGACTGCTCAGATCCACGAACTCGCGATGGCAGACCTGGACGTATCTCGAAGTGCTGCCGATGGCACCGTCCGCGGCCGGCAGGTCGAACATCGGCTTTCGCGCGTCGTGCGCCAGCGGCATCAGGCTGCGGAAGTTGCGGACGGTTGCGATTTCACCTGCACCATCAGCCCCGGGTTCAGTGATCTCCTCGGCATAGACCTGTGGAATTCGTGACAACCACCGCTGATAAGCCATGACCGGACGGTCAAGCCGCATGCTGGGCTGCATCACCACGTATCCCAACGGATCCATTGCACCCGCGGGAATCGGGATCGCCGCCGGCGCCTTGGGCACCACCAGGGACTGCCAGTCATGGCGCCATCGGCGCAGCGCGGGGCCGAGATTACGCAGCCCCTGGACGCTGAACAGGTCGGCACCGAGTGGAACGAGAACCCGGTCGGCAGCAAGCAAGGCAGCCCGGTTCAGCGCCCCGAGGTTGGGTCCGACATCGATCAGCACCAAGTCGGCGCCAGTACTTCCCGCGGCTTGTGTGATGATTCGAAAGAAGGAGCTCGTGGCGCGGATCGCCGCATTGTTCGACCCCGCAAGGGTTGACGGCCACTCTTGGGCAAGCCGCTCCTCGAACGAACTCAGCGCAAGATCGCCCGGCAATAACGAGAGCGATCCGGTGACCTCGACCGGTTCAATCACGGCGATGTCGCCAGTGCCATCGACAATAGGAAATACCGCGCCTGCGACAGTTCTCCGCTGCGACGACATGTCGTGGTCCCACAGATCATCGAGTTCGGATTCGTCAAGAAAGTGCGCCGTGAGGTTGGCCTGTGGGTCGAGGTCGACCGCCAGGACGTTGAGATCCATCCGTGAAATCATGTGTGCGAGATGGTAGGCCAAGGTGGTCTTTCCGACACCACCCTTGTTGTTGAACATCGCCAGTGAAATCACGGCAGACTCCTCAGGATCACAGTCCACCAGGACTGGCCGATATCGAACTCGGGAGACGGGTTGCCATTGCGGTGCATCTCCGCCTCAGTGCGGGCAATCCCGCGTCCGAATCTGTTGAGATAGCCCAACGATTTCATCGCGGCGGCGAGGTTCGGATTCCGATAGTCGGTCGTCCGGCGGAAGTTGTCGGCGGTGACCACTCCGAAAGGGCCTCCCGGGCTATGAACCTCTAGGCGGTCGGTGAACCAAAGAATTCTGGTCGGTGCGTTGGTTCCTTCGTAGCTCCGATGGACCAGGGCATTCACCAGCGTCTCACGTAGGGCTCCGAGCGGGTAGTCAGGTTTCGATCTCTCCTGAAGCGCGCCTTGTGTCTGAAGACGATGTCGGATGTTGACTTGGAGGAGGTCGGAGAGGAGCGTCGAGCGGATGAGTTCGGAATCGAGGTCGGTCAACGACGTTCCGTCGACCGCCCGGAGATCGGGCGGAACTGACTTCGACCGCACGCGCTCGGTGAGCACCCTCTCGTCGTCGCTCGACGCCTGCTTGGTGATCGGACCGGGGCGGACCCAGGCCACCCCGCGAAAACGTACGGGCGCAAAGTTGGAGGCGTTGACGTGTACCCGGACGACCGGCTGCCCGCCGAATCGCGCCGCCTGAACCACGATGGATGGCAGTGGAAGGATATTTCCTTCATCCCGGACCTGCGCGATCGACTGGAGAGCGCGGTCAGTCGTGTCAACGGGGTGAGGGTCGACCATCGTCGGAAACACCGATGATCGGGTCGCCTCCGCCGAGACCCGCCAGATCGTTCGCGAACGCACAAACGGCTCGGCCGAGAACGTCCCGGTGACTGATCTCACGCTTGAACTCCAGGGCGGGCCCTTCGAGGGATCCGAGGGCGTCCTCAAGGTCGTCGCTGTGGGACACGAGGCAAACTATGCCCGATCAGGGAATGCCGGGAACGCAGGTCCGGCTACCGGCTACCGGCTGCCTGTCGCGGGCCGGGCGCAGGTCACTG